>Ga0153918_1000482_pt1 | contig 18899 bp, 7 predicted proteins | sample TSFL002MetaG_FD_104687 | JGI IMG/M metagenome (GOLD analysis project Ga0153918, IMG submission 104687) | Attine ant fungus gardens microbial communities from Florida, USA - TSFL002 MetaG | ecosystem: Host-associated > Fungi > Mycelium > Unclassified | place: USA: Florida, Paynes Creek Historic... | reverse complement strand
TAGAGCTTTTGGACTCAGCCAGGGTTTATTTTCAAAATTACAAACAGTTATCCCAAAGGCGATCAGATAGGGTTAAGACCAATGAACGGGCTGGCGATCGTTCCTCTTAAATATTTATATCCCGGATAAGCTACTGCCCTGTTGCATAAGGGTTCAGTTATGCTACCAGGGACAGCGCTTAAACGGTAATTTTTCAATCACACGACCATTAGCGATAATTTATATAAGGATCAGCGCCTATAGATCTCTGTAGAAGCTGATATATTTGTCTATTTCACCATTCGGACCTTGAAAAACAATTTTCAATTTGATATACTGGCCAGCAGTCAAGTTGAACGATACAACAGACCCAGATATACTGAAGTTGGTCGCCTGCCCGTCGATAATCGAAACGTCATAGAGATAGGTGCTGCCACTATTAAAAATATTGAACGAAACGAGATCTGACAGGGGATCACTGGACTCTATCTGGTAAGCGGGAGGATAGTCCGGTGAGTCTCCAAAATAGACACCAATCTGATCGGTGGTTTGATAGGTATAATAACCGTCGTTAGTAGTCTGAGCGGCCGCCTTGTTCTGGCCCGCAATGATCATCAACAAAAAGAGGGGGAATACGATTAAAACTTTTTTGATGGTTTTCATAATTTTTAGTGATTGTTGGTTTATAAGTGGTCGCGTAATTGAGATCATACGTTAAGACAGAGGTCATCCCCTTTTAATACTCATCCTACCTGCATTTTTGCGTTATAAATATGACCATCACTTTGGAGCGCTTACGAGTTTCAATGCCATTTCTTTCGGTATCTGAATAACCGTTCCATGTGCCATCTGCAAATCCGTCACGCTCCTCTTCCATGTTTTCAGATCTGTAGAAGTAAACAAGTAAGCGTTGGGGCTTTCGAAAGGGTCTGTAAACAAGCAATAAGTATTACCCATTTTGACCACTGACGGCCCTTCGTCACCCGTAGATGGCAGCACCGGGCCATGTTCATCTCCCCAAGGCCCTTCAGGTGTTTCCCCCTCCCGAAAATAGATGGTTGGAATATGGGTGTTATCATCCTTTTTGTAAAATAACAAAAAACGATGCTGGCTGTCCTGTAAAATAAAGGCGTCGATCGGGCCATTATCTCCTGCGGCCCCTCCTGCCGGAGCCCCATTTTTGAAGAGCACTGCGGGCTTACTGAATGCTTTGAAATCTGAAGTTGTCACATAATAGATCCGCCCTTCGCCATTTTTTTTCCATGGCCCTACATTCGAGGACCAATAGACCATGTAATTCTTTTTTTCAGCATTATAAAAGATCTCCGGAGCCCAACAGTTGTTGGTACTATCGATCAACCTGCCCACTGGGATCGCTTTTTCTTCAGGCCAGGCTATTGGATCTTTCGATTCGGCATAACCGATATTTTTTCCTTTCCAGCCTGTCGTCCAAACCATCCGGTATACGCCATCTGGTCCAAGGTTGATACTAGGATCACGGATCAGCTTCTCACCCACCAATGGTGCGGCTACAACCTTACCTGCATTAACCGGAACCCAATTAACGCCGTTGGTACTTACGGCAAGGTTAACGCCAGCATCCTGTTTAACAAAATAAGAGAAGAGAAAGAATTGCCTGGCATTCGTATCGATCAGGCTTTGTGCTTTCGAAACTGTAATTATCGTATATAATAAGAAGAATAATAAAATGATCTTTTTCATCTGTGTTAATTTAATGTAAGAAGCAGAAACTGTAGTTTCTACTTCTATGAATGTCAATTCTTTCCAATTAAGAATGCTCGATCTGTTAAGGTATACGCTCTTATCACCTAACTTTCAAGCCGATGCCAAAACTATCCTTCCCTACCCTGTGCCTTTATCTGATGATACGAATGCCATAAAGTGGACCAACCGAGGCTCCCTGCGCCGGCAAAAATTTAACGATCACTGTCGCGTAGGATCTCACTGTTTCCGGAATGGCAAGGTCCTGGGTAATAAACTTTTCGCCTGGCGAACCATCTAAATTTACATGCCCGATCTTCGCGTCATTCAAGTAAACATCAAACTCACTGCGGTCTTTACCATAACAAATAAGTTGTAACACTTTTGCATCCGGGGCGACTTTCATTTTATAGCTTAAAAAGCCCTGGGCACTTCGCCAATGTGTATCTTTAAATATACCTGTCGCACTACCTGAGCTTTGCATAAAATGATCTGACTCCGGTTGCTGTTCACCTGGTGCTACCTGATCAACGGTATGCCTGACCATTTCCATCACACGGCGATCGGTCGCTGCGATCTCTTCCTTCCGTTTACCCTCATCCCCTTGTTTAGCAACCGGCCAATAAAGCATGTACCGGGTGTCATGCACTTGAAAGAACGGTTTTAGAACAAGCTTACCATATTTAGCCTGATATATCATATCAGATAGCGTATAATTCAAGGGCTTGCCGGCTATGGGCTTTAGTTCAGTATTGAGAGGCGTTCCCCGATCTACCAGAAGAGGAGCTTCATCCATGGGATATAATGGTCCTCCCGCGATATGTCCAAAACGGCTGCCGTCGGCCATCAAACCATTTAGATCGGTAGTATCTGTCGCGGCGGCAAGCACTATCGGACCGTGCATGACCGATGCCCAGGCAGAATGATCCGGCAGGTATTCAAAATGATCTTGCATAGGAAGTGCGACATCAATCTTATCACCTGTTTTCCAACGTTGGTTTATGACGGCATAACCGGCGGCATCCACTTGCGTTTTGATGCGCATCCCGTTTACCAGAATGACAAACTCATTGACATTTACCCATTGGGGGCGACGGATGCAAATTTTAAATTTGCTAGGCTTAAGCAGCGTAAACTGCAACTGCGTTCTTTCCTTAAACGGGAATCCTGTGCTTTGGGTAACTGTAATACCTTTTTCACGCCAGTTCAGCGTGGAGGCCATAAACAGGTTTACATAAAGATCGTTCGCCTTGTGAGAATAAATCATCTCACCGTACTTACCATGATTTTCCATACCTGTCCCTACGCAGCACCAGAAGCCTTCGTCAGGTTTTGAATACACACGGTAATGACGCGGCCGGATAGGGGTAAAATAAACGAAACCACCATCCTTACCTGGCTCCTGTGATGATAGGATATGATTAAAGAGTGTACGCTCGTAATAATCCATATACGTTGCATCCGGATGAGCCAAAAATAGCATCTCCGTTAATTTAAGCATATTGTAACTATTACAGGTTTCAGGACCTTGCTCCGATTCCAGCATGGGCTCAAAATTATCAGCCGGATTAAAATGCTCGCGAAAACTATTCCCCCCAATGGAAATACTGCGATTCTTCACGACTGTTTCCCAAAAGAAACGGGCGGCCGCATCATATTCCGGATAGTTTCCGACCAAAGCTATCCGTTCAAAGCCAATGATCTTAGGTATCTGTGTATTGGCATGCAAACCATTCAGTTTATCCTGACGAACTTCCAAAGGTGCCAGAATGGACTGATGATTAAACTTTTGGGCCAGCGTCAAATATTTGCTGCTCCCGGTAATAACGGCAACGTCTGCCAGCACCTCATTCATTCCGCCATATTCGGTATTCAGCATCCCCTGCATTTGCTGCTCCGTAAGTCCGGCAACCTCCGCTTCGGTCCAGTCACTTAGCCTGACCAGTACCTCCTTTGCCACAGCGTTACCACCGATCAAATAAGCGTCCCGCAAACCAGCAAACAGTTTGTGTAAGTTATACCAGGGCACCCATTTTCTCTTGAACAATGAAAAATCACCGTTCTTTACCTGGGCCCACATCTCAGGACCACCAGGTACCCCGCCAACATACCCGTCTGAGCGGGCATCCTGACAGCGTTTTAGTTCATCGACCATATGATCCAAGCGGTGCTTCCATCTGGCTTCATCACTGGCAGCGTACATTTGCGCTAGTGCAGTAAGGTAGTGACCTGCGGTATGACCATCTAAACCGTCACTCTCCCAATTGCCGTAACTTTTTGCTTTGGCTGGCAGACCAGCCTCACGCAGATATGGCGCCAGGAGACGATCCGGATCCAATTTCAACATGTAGTTCATATCCGTCCGTTCGGCTTCTAAAAAAGGACCGGAGAGCAGGTGTACCGCACTGAGCGGAAAGGCTTGCTGCTGCATTTGCTGCGCCGAGACATCGCCGGCAGTCATCAAACAAAGCAGGAAAAATGAGTGTTTAATAGTTGTAGATTTTGCTGTCAAGCGCATAATTTAAAAGGCAATAAAAAGTTCGTTTCGAAATGATATCATCTCAACGAGATATCAATAATCATTGACAACTGTTACCGTCCGCCATACTCATTCCACGCGATTTGTTTGTTAAAAAAATGGAGATATTTAGAGCCTGGCAAGCAACAGGTAATTGTTATAATACATGCAAAGCCTTAAAAAAACTGTCCATTGGACAACTTTTTTAAGGCTTTGCCGCCTGCAATTCGATAATGGTCCGCAGATTATAAAAGCGAAATATTATCCAGGTGATGACCGAATCGGTAACTTAAGGATACTTCATGAACAGCGCTGTTCATCCCGCCTAGGTTCATGCCGGAGGCAGCGAACTGATAACTGTATCCCAGGCTCAAATTTCTGGTACTTATACTGAGTATACCAGACAATTGCTTGCTGGTTCGATAATCGACGCCCAAGCCCAGCAGATCTTTAACATATACTGTTGTAGAAAAATGAGCCGTTAACGGTTCGCCTTTAGTATAGTAAGCCAGTACAGCTGGTTTTATTTTAAAGTCAGAACCATTGTCAAGCAGATAAGCGCCGGAAATATTAAAATGACTTTTAAAATAATTGTTATCCTGTATGGATGCATTACCCAACCCGGCAATGGTCATTTCCGGGAGTGCCAGCCCTAAATAATAGCTGGGTGTATATAGCATCACCGCGAAACCAACGTTCGGCCTTGTTTGGCGGACATCGTCCCGAAAAGAAGGATCCATCATAGAAAGCGACGAATAGTTGGCGACATATCTGCGTAGCCCAGCATTGATAGCGACGCCAAGATAAGTACTTGCCGTCAACTGAATACCTTTTGCAAAAAAAGCATTCACTTCGGTCAGGTGCTCTACCGCAAACTGATCATTCAGAACGGTCAGCCCTGCGGCGCCGTTGATCGTTTCAAGCGGAACAGACGCATTAAAGATAAATGTAGATGGAGCTCCCTCAATGCCTGTCCACTGGCTCCGATATAAACCACTGATGGATCCGTTCTGATCCAGCAGTGCATGAGCCTGATTAACAGGTGTCAGGTTATTCATATACTGACTGTAAGTGAAGGAGTCCTGAGCATAAGCACCGCCGGACAGGCCCAGCAGCACCGAGGCACCGGCAAGCCAAAGCTTACCGGTGCACTTGATGATACGACGAAAACTTTTCATATATCGCAAGTTTTAATCTTGATATTTTAACAGGAAATAACCTGCCTTACGGACTTTGTTACCTTTCTTATCTGTATACTCAAATGAATACAGATAGGTACCTGCAGCGATCTGCTGGCCGGAAGAGTTCCGCCCGTTAAACACTTTGTCCTGATTATTATAGCCTTTGACCTCGCTGATAAGGGCACCATTTCTGTTCACAATGGTGAGCCTGTTATCCGGATAGTTGGCAGCACCTTCGATCAGTAGATAATCATTAATACCGTCACCATTTGGTGATAACGCCTTTGCCACATTCACTGTTGAATTAACTTCAGTAAGGTTGTCAATTAAGCGGGTGTCTTTGTTATCTACGGCCATTAGATTGTTTGTACCAGAAGGCTCCGTACCAAAGATCAGCTGACCTTTATAATAAACCGTGATATGATCATTTAATCCCATCGCTCCATTAGGTAGTCTGGAATAATCATTGGTCTCATTTAAGGCAGACCAATCCGACTTATAGATGCGGTATTGAATATTGCCGCTACTGCTCAACGGATAAAGGGTCCCTGCGGCCGAACTAACAGCCAATTGTAAGTAGGTATCTGCCCCACTAACGGCAGGAGTCACCGTTGAAAAACTTCCGCTGATCCTGCTACTGCCCAGCTTAGCATAGTCGACAGCCAGATTAAGGTTGGCCGAAGTCTCCCTGGTAAACCAATAACGTACGGTCAGATCGCTGTAGCTCACGGGCTGATTGCCGGTGTTGTTAATAACCAGATAGGTACTGATCGCACTACTGCTGGTGGTCTGGTTCTGATTTTGATAAGCGGCCGTAAGTGCGGTAGTCGGTGTCGCCGCTGTTGGTTCCGTGCCATAGATCAACACTCCGTTCCGATACAATGTTATATGATCATTTGCAGCATAACTGCTGGTGTTACTATGATACGAATAATCGTCAGACTCGGACATATTTGACCAATCCTGATTGGCGAAACGCGACTGGATAGCGCCGGAATTACTATTCCCATTGAGGTTCGCACTAGTAGGGAAACTATATTCGACATATCCCAATGCGCCTGTAGCCGGGTTAGGCATTTGCACATATTTCATGCTGACATTTCCGTTACCCATTTGTGCATAATCGATCCAAGTGTTTATGCCTGCATAGTTCTCCGCAGTGAACCAGTAGCGTGCCGTCAATTCATTGTATTTGATGGCTACGGAATCCTGGTTGACGATCTTGAGATAAGGTTTGATCGTATTATTCGAAAGTTGACCATTGTCCCCATCCTGCGATTGCACCTGAATGTTATAAGGCAACACTGTAAAAAGCCGTGACTGAGCGACGTCATTATAACTAGCATTACCACTTTGTAATGCAGTGATCGTACTGCTTCCGGCACCTACGATATGTATTTTGTTACCGTTGATGATGGCTACGGCAGTGTTAGAGCTGCTATAGGTTATCGGTAATCCTGAAGTTGCTGACGTATTCAAACTGATATCAGCATCACCCGGACGGCTGATGGGCAGTGGAGCGAATGTAATGTTCTGACTTAGCTTAGTTACCGTTAAGATCTGACTAACCGAGGTCGCCGGCAAATACTGGACGTTTCCTGCCTGATCCGCGGTGATCGAAGTAGTACCAGCTCCAACGATCTGCACCTTGCCGTTGATGATCTTAGCAACTGTACTATCAGCGCTGGCATAGCTTACTGGCAGACTTGAACTAGCAATAGCCCCAGCTGCAAAACTGCTGTCGGCTACTGTTTTCGCCGGTAATGTATTAAAAGTGATCGCTTGCATCAACTTACTGATGGTAAGGCTTTGACTTACCGGAGCAGCAGCAGCAAAGATGCTATTACCTGGCTGCGACGCTGTTAATGTGGCCGTGCCAGCCGATTTAATGTGGATCAGCCCATTAATTGCAACAGCAACCGTCGAATCTGAACTCTGGTAACTTACCGGCAATCCTGAACTCGCGACCGCTCCTGCTACAAAATCGCTGTCAACCACTGTTTTCGCGGCCAGCGAATTGAAACTTATGGTCTGTGTTTGCTTGCTGACAGATAACGTTCGATCAACAGAAGCAGCCGCTTTATAGCTGGCATTACCTGTCTGCGAAGCTGTAATAATCGTAGTACCAGCAGCATTGATGTGAATATTGCCATTAACGACGGAAGCAACCGTAGTATCAGCTATGCTGTAGGCGACTGGTAGCCCAGATGTCGCCGTTGCCCCTGCTGCGAAATCGGCATTGCCCATGGTTTTAGCTGGAATAGCTACAAACGCAATGCTTTGGGTCTGCTTATTGACCGTCAGTGTCTGATTGATCGGAGTTGCCGCTTTATAGTTGGCATTGCCCATTTGCGTTGCAGTGATAACGGTTGTACCCACAGCTTTGATATGTATGTTTCCATTTACAATTGAGGCGATCGTAGTATCTGCGCTGGTGTAAGTAACCGGAAGCCCCGATGACGCAGTTGCACCCGCCGCAAAATCTGCATCAGCTATGGTTTTGGCCGGAATACCCGCGAAGGTGATCGTCTGGTCACCGAGCATATTTGAAGCGATCTCCGCGGCCGACAATGCCCTGCTATAAATTTTGAAATCATCGATAGAGCCCTTGAACATCGGATCATTGAACTGCGATTTACCGAGATAGTTCAAGTTAGTGCCTGTCGCACTCAATTGGGAAGGCTTGATATTGATGGCAGTATTGGTCGCCACCAAAACTCCGTTGATATACAGACTGGCCGTATTGCCTGCCTGCGTGACCGCGAGATGGACCCAGGTCGCCAGCGGAAAAGTGTAATTATAGCTTACGTTCAATTCCGATCCACCGTTTTTAATGGCATAACGCACGATCGATTTTCCGGATGAAAGCCCCGCCTGAACGGTAAGGAACATATAATTCGACGTACCTGTTCCGAAATCGAATGCTCGCATCCAGGTCGATATAGCGTCCATTTTTACCCAGGTGCTTATAGTAAAATCAGAGAGGGAACTCACGACGCCGGTAGGCAGCGTAGCGTAGGCTGTGGCCGTGCCATCAAGTTTCAGCGCAGTTCCATACATTCCTGTGCTACGTGCTGCCGTAGCCAACAAGGTACCATGATTAGCTCCCCAGCTGTCGATGGCGCGTGTACCGCTGGTCTCTTCAAATTTCAGGTAAGTAAGCTGACCCGCATTCGGAGATGCGCTGACTTCCGCACTTGGGGTCATTTCGCCTATGCTATCTACCGAGGCCACCGTATAGTAGTAGGTCGTTCCGTTACTGACATTGTTGTCGGTGAACTTGGTTGTACTTACGTTGGCGATCGTAGTGTACGGACCACCTGATGTAGTAGACCGTTTGACGTTATACGTTAAATTCTGAATAGGGTCCCATTCCAGTATATCCTTTGCATCTCCCGCTGCTACCAGCACATTGCTCACTGCGATATTCTGTACCGTTAACGTAATGACCTGAGATCCGGTAATACCTCCATAAGTGGCCGTTAATGTAACAGGGAAGGTACCATAAGCGGTTGGGGTACCGGATATAACGCCGGTCGCTGCATTCACACTAAGGCCGGAAGGTAGACCGGTCGCGGTATAATTGCTAAGTGCCCTGTTGCTGATGGTAAAGGTAAATGGCCTGCCTACCAGCGTGGTCAGTTGCGTGGTCACGGTGATCGCCACCGATAAGGTTTTAGTCTGTGGTGGTGCCGGCCAGTATACATCGTTCCCACTTTGCGATGCTGTGATCGTTGATGTACCCGGGGCTAACACATGAACCTTACCATTGACGATCTTTGCTATTGTAGTGTCCGAACTGCTGTAAATAACAGGAAGTCCGGAGGAGGCCGTAGCTGCCGGATCAAAATCCGCATCGCCCATCAGCTTCAAAGAGATGGCATTCATTGTGATGCTCTGGTTGGTATAAGCAGCACCTATCTCCGCTGCACTCAGGGCCCTGCTGTAGATCTTGAATTCGTCTATCGAGCCTTTGAACATAGCGTCCGCGAACTGAGATTTACCGAGGTAGTTCAACGTGGTGCTGTCGATCGCTGACGGCTTAATGGTGATCGCGGTCGTCGTGCCTACTAATGCCCCGTTGATATACATACTGAAAGTACTGCCGGATTGGGTGACCGCGAAATGGGTCCATGTGTTCAGGGGAACGGTATAGGTATAGTTGAATCCCTGCTCTGTACCACCGTTCTTGATCCCGAAGCGCACCTGACCAGCGATACCGGTCTGTACCGATAAGAACATGTATTTGGATGTTCCTGTCCCGAAATCGAATATCCTCATCCAGTTGGCCAATGCATCCATTTTTACCCACGAAGAGATCGTATAATCGGTCAGTGATTTTACGATGCCTGAAGGAAGTGTCGCATAGGCCGTAGCACTGCCATCCAGTTTGAGCGCCTGTCCGGTCTTGCCTGTGCTGCGTCCAGCGGTGGCTGCTAAGTTACCGTGATTCCCGCCCCAGCTGTCGATAGCACGTGTTCCGCTTGTTTCTTCGAATTTCAGGTAAGAGACCTGTCCCACATTAGGGGTTGCGACAACCTGTGCGCTGATGGGGTTTTCACCAATGCTATCCACCGAGGCCACAACGTAATAATAGGTGGTGCCGTTAGTCACATTCGTATCGGCGAACTTTGTCCCGGTCACCGTTCCTATCGTTGTATAAGTACCTCCCGAGGTTGTCGAACGCTTAACATTATAGCTTAAATTCCTGATCGGGCTCCATTCAACGATATCCTTCGCATCACCTGAAGCGACCATAACACCGTCCACGGTCGTGCTTAGTACGGTCAGCTTTAGGGTCGTGGTGTCCGCACCAGCCGCATTCGATGCGATCAGGGAAACCTGGAAAACACCCTTTTGGGTCGGGCTCCCTGTTATCACCCCCGTCGTATTGTTCAGACTCAGACCATCGGGTAAGCCAGTAGCAGCAAAACTGGTTGGAGACTTGATAGCAGTGATCGTATAAGTGTACGGCCTGCCTAATAATGTGGTGTCCGCTGATTTACTTATGATGGCCACGGGAACCGCCCTATCATCGAGCAACTGTACATCGTTACCCGATCCGCCCTGATAAGTAATACGGAAATTATAACCGCCTGCGGATATCAGCGACATCTCCGGAAGGTCCTTAAACGTTCCTGAGATCGGCGCGGTACCTGTATTGTTGATGATCGTATAGGAGGTCCCCAGGCTGAGCGTTCCTGCGATAGGCATCAGCTGAAGCTTGGGACTATTCAGTAAACGTACTTTTCTTGCGTTAACACTGTCGCCGACGCTCTTGCCGAGATCCAGCTCCGCCTGGTAGGTCGCGTCGGAATTTAAAGTAAGACTGTCAACGGTCAAAGTGCCCACTTTCAGAAATCCGGGTTCCAGTATCGCACCTGGTCCTGAACCGGTACCTAGGGTTGCTGAGGATTGGGTGACCCCAAAGCCGCCTAGTGAGCCCTGTTGAATAATGATCGGACTAACGAACACCCCTGTCACCGGGTTGTTGTTCACCAGTAATTTCCCGCCCTGCACCGTGGTCGTACCGCCATAGGCCTGGTTACCCCACATTTCCAGGATACCGGTACCTACCTTTACAACGGTGAGGTTAGTGCCGTTGGCATTGATGGTTCCGCCATAGCTGGAATAGGTATTGAGGGCGCCAATACTAAGCACAGGTGCGCCACCCGCGTCTGCACGAATATAGCCGCGGCCGTTCAGGGCACCAAAGTTCAGTGTACCGGTAGCAAAACCGATACCCTGGCAATCCACTGCATTGGCATCCAGTAACCAGTTGGCGCTGGCGCTACCGGATTGAGGGGTACCGAAACGAACGCGTTGCCTGCCGCTTCTTAACTTGGAGATGAAGGTACCAGTGAACTGGCTGTTATCGCCTATGAGGTTGATACCGGCATAATCGTTACCATCATGTTGCAAGGTACCTGATCCCAGCAATTTTCCGTAAAGGGTGATGGAGTTAACATCCTCGTACATATAACTTCTGTAGGTTGGGAGTACCTCGATATCGTTGTACAAGCTCAGGTCGCCGCCTGCGGTAGCCTGTATGGCTCCGCCATTCATCTGGATCCGGCCAGTGCCTAAAGCTCCTGAGGTAGGATTGCTGGGCGTTCCGGCCCCCAGGCCTGCCGCCGCTATGATACCATTGAGCACCTGGGTATTTCCTGAGTACGTATTATTACTGGTCCCTTTAATGTAGAGTACAGCAGGTCCTGATTTTACTAAGGAGCCTGATCCGCTTATGCCGCCTGTCAGGTAAACATCGCTGTTAGCGGTGTTTACATTAAGTTGATCGGTGAGTAGCACTGGTGTCGCTAAGGTCTGTGGCCTTGATGCGTTGTTAACGAGATCGTTCTTTAAGGTCAGCGCATTACCGGAGATGGTGTTCCCGTTGGCACCAGCGTTGAACTGGATCCTAGAAGCGACCAGGCCGGTGATATCGTTGGTCAGCGTGCTATCGCCTGCAGCTCCGAAAGTAATGATCGCCGGGTTAACGGGGCGGGCCTTATCTACCCAGTTTCCTGCAAGGTTCAATGAATCTGTGATCGCTGTCGGGCTCCATACGGAAGAATTCGCTCCAGGCACCCCAAAGGCTTCTGGTGAATTTGCGCTCTCCTTGGTATGTCCGACAGAAGAAACGACATAATAATATGGGGTTCCAGTGGTGACATTCAGATCCGCGTAGCTGGGGGTTGAAATATTAGCAATCGTGGTATAAGGCCCACCGCTAACAGATCCCCGTTTGACATTATAGGTCACCGCACCGGAAGCGCTGCCCCAGCTAAGATCAACTTCAGAAGTTTTATTAACTACAGAAGGCTGAGCCGGGGTGGCTGGAGGAACAGAAGCAAAGACCTCATTTGAATTGCCGCTTTCCTGGGTTCCTGTTAAGGCGGTGATCACATAGAAATTGTTCACTTCCGGTACCGGGCTGGCATCGGTAAAACTGGTTCCGGTGACTCCTGTTTGGATAGTCGCATAGGGACCTCCGGAGGTTTGGGACCGTTTGACCGAATAGCCGATTGCGTTAGCAGAGGCGGTCCAACTTAGCGCTATCCGCGAAGTATTTACGACCGATGCCACGGCTGAAGCAGGCGCAGCCGGGGTCTGGCTATTGATCACATTCAGCATCAAGGTCGCCGAACCGGTGCCACTAGCATTGGTGGCACCCAGGGTAACTTCACTTTGACCTAAGGCTGTTGGCGTACCCGAAATGACACCGGTAGCAGCATTCAGGCTAAGGCCTGCGGGCAGGCCGCTCGCGCTAAAGGAGGAAGGGCTGGCACTGCCAGTGATGGTATAACTGTAAGCTGTACCCAGGGTAGCTGAAGCCGTGGTCACGCTGCTGATCTCCGGAGAGCCTGCAGGCGCGGTCTGACTGTAAGCCACATTACTGAAGGTGGCCGTATTGATCGCCGAAGCATTATTGGAAAGGGCGTAGAATCCAGCATACAGAGTAGCAGGGAACCCTGTCGCCGAATACCAGCAGCCATCATTGGTCCAGTTCACCCCATCCTGGGTATGATAGACGAATATCCGGTTGCCGACACGTTCGATCTTTAGCCACCAGGGTGCTTTAGGCTGCCAGTGCCTACCCGCACCACCGGTACCGGCCAGGTAAAGATCATAAAAATTGGCGCCGGGAGCGAGCGATTCACGTAGCATCACCCCGCAACCGCCGCTGGAAAGGGACATGTTCTCCACTTTAACGACCAGACCGGCATCACCGCTAACCTTTTTAAAGTTGAAGCTAAAGGCAGTACTGGTGGAAGTTCCGGCAGCATTTAGGGTCCATGTACCGTTACTATAGGTGGCGCTGCTCGCCAGACCCGGATTGCCGATATCAACATTAGTAAGATTGCTCACGGTCTGTACATGGTCAGAAGGGTAGTAAACCGGAGTGAGCGCAACCGCTTTTGAAGTATCGGATGATTTCAAATAGAGAAAGTCACCACCTGCAGGAGAGTAGTTCACACTGCCTGGTGTCATTAAAGCTGCCCTCATCCTGTCGGTTTGTGGAGTAGGGATACCTTTACGGACCTTATAGGCGCTGTAGATGATATTGGTCATATCACCGGCCCTTGCGCCAGGCTGTATGCCCCAACTGGTCCAATAACTTGCATAACCTCCGAAAGGGATATAGGTCATGGAAGCGCCGTCAAAGGCATATTGATGGTAAAGCTCCCCAATGGCCAGGACTCGTTTATCCAGCTCTGCGAACATATCTACCCCTTGCTTGTAGGCGACCTCTGCACTCCATGCCAAGGCAGCCGCCTGAACGCGCCAATGATCATCACGCCCTGAATCGCCCACCTCGCCATTGGGTAGGGAGTTGCGCATACCACCTCCGGCATCCATCCTATAAACCTCGACGGCCTGGTTGAAACGCGTGGCATCATCACAGAAGACGGCAGCGGCGAAGGCGATCTTTAACTGCAAGGCGCCCTTATTTTGGTCACGCACAGGCCCTGGCACCCAGGAAGTGGGAAAGAGGACATCGGCAAAATATTTTTTAACGTGCTGTGTGTTGGCGGCAGACCAACCGGGAAAGGTAGACCGGAGGATCTCGGCACCGACGCCCCAGCACTGGGCATAATCACCGATATCGAGCATAGACTCATTACCGCCCCAGGAAGTATTGGTCACGGCCCAGCCATCGAGCATATTGGTGGCTTTGCGCGCATAAGTAGAGTCGCCGGTAAACCACCACATCCAGGCAAGGTTGTGTATAGCGATCATATCGTTCTTCCACTGGACATTGTTAAGGTCGGGAGCCCGGCTGACGGTAGCCTGCGGCGGACCGGGCGTGTAGGTGAGTTTGGAATGGCCATCGTTCTTGAAATTGTTGTAAGCCGAAAGCCAGGGTTCAGTGTTAATGTTGGCTTTAAGCTGATCGAGGTCGGCCCGGGTGAAGGGCAGACCCGGGTGAACAAAGGTTTGTGCACGGGCGCTGAATGCTATCAGCAATGCCCAAACGCAAATCACTTGCCGACCGACCGATCTTCTGCATAACGCATTTTTGAAAAAAGTAAAAGGTCTTTTCATTTGGTTGAATTAGTTAACAAAAAGTGAATTACTCCCAGAAACGGCTTTCGCTCCCGGTTAATTAAAGCGGAACATTTTATAATTGGACGAGCTTAAGACAACTGAAGTGCAATGAGATACTCATCAGATCCATTAAATAATGAAACTTCCTGAGCTAGTCATTCCCTTAAACCTTAGCTTATACATGTGCTGATTTTTCGTGTTGATAAAGCTGATCGCTCAGCAGAAAAAAATTCCCAATTGAGTATCTCTAGGCCGGGACAATTGTCTTCAGGAAAGCAGGTTGGCATAGTCAGCAATTAAATAATAAATAAAGCCTAACTCTGATTCAACTGCATTGAGCATATTAATTATCCGCGATCCGGACCGGTTCATAAATGCCCCGACGGTCCGATCGCATGACATCGGAAGTATCAAATGAAGAAAAAACTGGCCATACGGGATATAGCAGCCGCCTTGCAGGTTTCGGAAGCCTCTGTCTCGATCGTTCTGAATGGTAAGGCCAGACAGAACGGGATCAGCGTGAAGCTGGAAGAGAAGATATTAAAATTCGTCAAAAAAGTAGGTTATCAGCCCAACCGTTTTGCGCAAGGATTACGAACAGGTAAAAGCAAAACCATTGGAATGATCGTAGAAGACATCAGCGACCCCTTCTTTTCTGCCATCGCCAGGGTGGTCGAAGAACAGATCTACCAGCACGGGTATCGTTTGATCTATGGGAGTTCAGAAAACTCACCGGCGATCGCCAATGATCTCCTCCAGACGTTCAAAAATTATCAGGTTGACGGTTATATTCTGGCACCCACGCCCGGAATAGAGGATACGATCCGACAACTGATCAGCGAGGAGCGGCCAGTCATTCAATTCGACCGAACATTACCCGATCTGCCCTGCTCCAGTGTCATCGTAGACAATTTCCGGGCGAGTGAAACCGCAACGCAACATTTGATCAAGAACAAATTCAGAAACATTGTTTTTGTTACCCTTCCCGATCGTCAAAATCAGATGGAAGATCGACTCCAGGGATATTGCCAGGCACTGCAGCAAAATCAGTTACCTATGTTATTAAAGGAGGTTGTGTATCACGAACCTAAAGAAAAGACCATCCAGAGTATTAAGAACCTGATCAAAGGAAAACAGGAAATCGATGCGCTGTTCTTTTCTACTAATTATTTGGCCATGAGTGGCCTTGAGGCGATCAATGACCTAGGTGTAAAGATCGGTACAGATCTGGGCATCGTGGTCTTTGATGACAACAGCACTTTTTCGCTTTTCACTCCCGGGTTAACCGCTGTTGCGCAACCGATCCGAGAAATTGGCTTACAGGTGACTAAATTATTGATGGAAGAATTAAAAGAAGATCACATGATCGGATCTCAAAATATTATACTCAAAACTAAGCTGATCGTTAGGGACTCTTCTGAGCCACTGGCAAAACACCCTCTGGTGGCGATTAAATAATAACCAATACCCCATCAAGATTCTTCTACCTATCACTAAAATAGATAGGAGGCCGGCAAATAAAGAACTTACAATACTGGGAAATCAATTAAATAAAGGGAGCGCGAGGCTCCTCTTATTTTAATATTTCATTTCACGGGAGCATACATATCGGAAAAACCAGTAGGGCTGTAGCGTTTCAAGACATCCCGGCTGCGATAGCAGCCATACCGGGGCACGTCAGTTTGTAAAGTTCGATCACATACAGCTATACTTTAAGTTGCTCGAAAAACGACGATGAATAAACATTTGCAAACTTATAACGCCGCTATCATTAATTCAGAGACAAATGCCATTACTTAACACCGAAACATATCAATCAATGACCTACCAGGATCCGAATAGTTAAACCCGGCTTACCAGGAACAACCTGCTCGGATATTCCTTTTAAACCGGACATGGATGACTCATCCATATCGCAGCACCGTGCCAATATCACATGATCCACTCCTCTATTTAATTGAATATGAACACCCTACATTCTTTTTAAAAAAAAGGAGTATAAAATTCATAAAGCTTGGTCTTTGTTATAATACTCTTCATATATAAACAGCCGTTCGGTTGAAAATTGGTTAGAAGGCTTCCTGAAAAGGAAGTCTTTCTTTTTTATCTCTTTGACACTCAACTAGTGCCTCTCATAGTTCACCTCGAGCACATGCTTGTCAAACAGAAAAATATTGAGTATCGGATCAACCTTGACTTGTCTTAATTAAAAGTGATGAATGGATACACGAATGGAATTACAAAACGAACGATCAACATCCTATAAGGCATTGCCTTATAATTATGTACTTACTGCTGATATCGGTGGCTCACATATTACCGGTGCTATTTGTGAATGTAACGAAAACACCGTTATAAAAAGTACATTATGCCGTGCAGAGTTTAGCAGTAAAGCTTCAGCGGAGAATATTTTAAACAGTTGGGCATCCGTATTGTGGCAGGTCATTAAAAAAGCAAAAGGATACCCTACCAAAATGGGTATCGCTATGCCGGGGCCGTTTGACTATCAGGCGGGGATATCTTATATCCGAGGCTTAAAGAAGTATGAATGTCTCTACGGTTTAAATATTAAACAGTACCTCTCCGATGCGTTAATGATCTCTCAGGAAGACATTCGTTTTCGTAATGACGCGGAAGCTGCATTGGCTGGCGAAACCCTTTCTGGAAGCGCTACCGATTTCCCCAGCGCTCTCGGATTAACATTGGGAACAGGCTTCGGCACAGCTCACTTTCAAAATGGCCGTACCACTGACCTTAACTGGGGCAGTTTTCCTTTTTTAAAGTCGATCGCTGACGACCATCTTTCGTCCAGATGGTTCCTGAAAAGATATCACGAAATAACTGGCCTGTCTGTAATCGGTGTAAAAGATCTGGCTGTCGTTGCAAAAGACAACTACAGCGCCCGACGGGTATTTAAAGAGTTTGCCGATAATCTTTGCCTGTTTCTCGAACGCCATCTGAACAAGTGTTCTCCTGAGATCATTATCTTATCAGGCAACATTGCAAAAAGCCACAAGTACTTTCTTCCGGAGTTAAAAAGGCATTTCAGTAAAATAACGATCGAATTGGGACACCTCGGTGAGGATGCAGCCTTGCTCGGTGCCGCTGAGTTATTCAGCGAGGACTTTATTTCTGCATCCATTTATTAATCATTTAATACAATAAGCCCCTTTGACAACCATTTTTGGTTTCGGCCAGCATTACGATTCAAGCACGATCAGGTACCATCTTCCCTATTAATATTCATTTGAAGCTGCGTATACTGATCATTATTTACTATTAAATTTTATTTTTGTTGAATATAATACCTCAAAATAAATTATATTACCCCTTCACCAGGATGAAAAAGCATCAAAAGGAAATTGAGATTCCTGATCTTTTTCGGATAGACCCGCCTAAGATCGCCCCCCAGCGGATAAAGAAAAGCTGGGATGCGATCGCAGAAAGGATCAATAAACCGAAGAAGAGTCAGCCTAGACAATAGGCCCGGTGTCTTACGTGAGAACCCCACGATTGGCTATAAGGATTAATAATTTGATAAATCACAACTTCAAAAAGGCCGTACGCTGTTTTACAAAACTGCTCAGGTTGAATCTTTTGACTTTGACCTTATCTGCCACGTTACTGGCGAGTACTAATAAGGCAGCAGCAGGTTCTCCCCCATCATTTCACATCGAACGTATCGGACTTAAGGAGGGTTTATCAAATAGTGAAGTGAGATGTATCTATCAGGACCGGCATGGGTTTCTGTGGTTTGGTACTTATGACGGTTTGAACCGGTATGATGGTTTTGATTTCAGGATCTATAGAAACAAACCAGATAATGCTCGCTCTATCGTTCATAGCTATGTTAATTGCATCACCGAAGATATCGACAATAATATTTGGGTTGGCACCAGACAAGGCGTCAGCAAACTTAATCCACTTACGGAAAAGTTTACCACATTAACTGCCAGTGAAGGCTCAAGTGCTCCTTTTCAGATCCAAACATACATTCGTGACATTATTCCGGGAGTAAATGGAGCAATGTACGTTGCATCACTTGGCAATGGTCTGATCGTATTTGAAAAAGGCAGCAACAAAGGTGATTTGATCCCGCTGAGAATGCCAACCAGATCTCCTTGGAATTACGATGTCGATGCCATCCTGAAACTCAGCAACGGTAAGATCTATTTAATGATCAATGGCGTTGGGCTTTGCGAATTTTCCCCATCGAAAAGGACTATATATTTAGTAAGCCCAACTGTCACCATCTGCACGAGTCTGTACCAGGAGGGCGTCGGGCTTTGGGTGGGAACAACACAAGGTCTCTATTATTTCAATCTTTATTCCAACAAATATGACCGATTGCTCGATGAAACAAATACCGGATTTAGATCTAACCGGATCACGAGCATGCAGTCTATGCCCGATGGAAATCTTTGGGTCGGTACTGATGGCGGGGGCAT
>Ga0153918_1000481_pt1 | contig 18915 bp, 10 predicted proteins | sample TSFL002MetaG_FD_104687 | JGI IMG/M metagenome (GOLD analysis project Ga0153918, IMG submission 104687) | Attine ant fungus gardens microbial communities from Florida, USA - TSFL002 MetaG | ecosystem: Host-associated > Fungi > Mycelium > Unclassified | place: USA: Florida, Paynes Creek Historic... | reverse complement strand
TATTGTGTTTTTTCAGGGAATGAATACTCTATGGCCGTGTAGTCAATAGCAAGTGTTGCCTGGTCATAGGCAACCTTTATTGATTTAAGATCAGGCAGGGCCACATTATTGGTATAGCTTTTTTCTCCCTCAATGTTTTGGTTATTAATGCGCAGCCCATCCAAAAGCAATAATGACCGGTGACTAGCCATTTTAATACTGTCAGGATAAAAAATATTAAATCCTTTAATCCCGCCGAATGCAATCTCCCCAGATTTTAACAGCAAACCGGCATTAAAGCTGAATTGGTTGCTTTGTAATCCGTCAGCCGCGGTATAATTGGTGAACCTTTTTTGCAGTACATCATACTTAGTAACGCCATTATATGTGCTGCCCCATAAATTCCCATGCCGGTCTATAACCAGATTAAGGACGGAGTTGCTTGGCAAGCCATCCTTTTCTGTATAACGGGTTAATTTGTCTGTGGCCAGATTTACAGCTATCAGGCCGCCGCCCTCCGTACCTACCCACAATTGATTATCATGCCCTTCAACAATTGTCCTTACGGCACTTTGGGTGTTAAAATATTTATACTTTTTGGTGCGGGGATCAATTTTGATCAGGTGAGAGTAATCACCGGCCCACAAATAGCCATTATGATCTTCTACTATGGCGTGAACGTTGTTGATTTTATTATCAAAAGGCTCAAAACGGTTTTGCTGCTCGTTAAACACATATAAAAGCCCGCCACTGGTTGATCCGGCCCATATACGCTGTTGCTTATCTATGTATAATTTCCATAGATTATTGTCTTCCGAATTGTTAACGGGGTTACTACAAACATAATGTGTAAAGCGGCCGGTGGCTTTATCATACCTGTCAATCCCTCCATTATACATACCTATCCAAATGCGGTTTTTCTGATCTTTGACCAGACTAGTCACAAAATTGCTGGCTAAGGAATTTGCCCCGTCAGACCGCGTGTAGTTAACATATTTATTTTGCTTTCTGTTCCAGAAGCTTAGTCCGCCCCCATCGGTGCCTATCCACAGGCTTCCATTTTCGTCTTCACAGAATGAGATGATAAAGTTACTGATGAGACTGTTAGGATCAAGCGGGTTCCGGGCTATGGTTTTAAACTGGTTTCTGATGTTATCAAATATGTTGACACCGCCACGCAACGTAGCAATGAAAACACGCTCATGCTGATCTGGGAACAACATACTAACGGCATTACTTTTTAACGATCTTGGCGCGTTACTTTCATTCATAACCAGCTGAATCTTGTGCGTTACCGTGTCCAGCACGTTAACGCCGCCGCCGTCTGTTGCAATCCAAAGCTGGCCCTTAACAAAGGCCAGATCTGTGATGTTTTTACTGGTTAACTTACCATCGATACTAAGCGGCGATAATTGCTTAGGATGGGTTTGAAATTTATAGAGGCCATTTTCACACCCAATCAGCAGCTTATTGGCATTTACAATAAGCATACGATAAGCTGTGCGCAAGCTGGCATCAATTAAATGAAGTTTGTTTTGGGTTTTATTAAGCTTGCATAGCCCGATGTTCTTTATAAAAACCCAGGCATCATTATCAGGTGATGCGGTTACTGCCTGAACCGAAAAATCTGCCGTGACGTTTTCAAATCTGGCCTGCGTTGCGATGTCTTTTTTAATATCATAAATAAACAGCCCGTTGTTCTCTGTACCGATATATATGGTGCCATTTGGTCCGGCGGTAAGCGTTGAGATGTTTTTAACCAGCTTAAGGCTCGGCCCATCGGGCTGGGTTTTATACCGGATTGGATAAAAGCGGGATGTGTGGTAATCATAAAACATTACCCCCTTTTGCGTGCCCACAAATATTTTATCGCTGCAGGCAATGATCTTATTAATGTGGTTGCTGTTGATGGATAAAGAATCATTCCAGACATTTCTGAAAATTTTTATTGAGCTTCCGTCAAAACGATTCAAACCATCATAAGTACCAACCCAGATGTAGCCGTAAATATCTTTACAAATACTGGTTACAGAGTTATTTGACAGCCCCTGATCAATACCCAGATACTTTATTTTTTGAAATGACTGCGCAAATAAAAACGTACAATTAAGAAAAGTAAAGCAAGTCAGTAATGCTATTCTTTTATTTCTTCTCATTCTTGGTCGGGCAAAATCAATCAGCAATCACGCACAGCAGACTGCACAATCCTGTATGGATTGGTGCAGATCTTTAAATTAATTTCGGGAAAGCTTGATAACTTGGTTCAGCACTAATATAGAAAACAACTGTAAAAACAACATTTTTATTTTCAAATTCAGTGATGCACAGTTTAAACTGCTGCATTTTCTTAATGGTTGATTTGTTTTTAGATGTTTTTATTTTTGAACTTTATACATTTCCTGTGCTAGCTACATTAATTTCCATTTTTTCATTACTATTTACCGGCCGCCCAGCAGCTCATGTTTCTTCCGCATTGTTTGCCCCTTGGTATATAAAAGCAGCGGCTATTAATCTTAATGGCGCACATGATATTACCATCAGCGGCAAATCCATAGTGGGAGGCAATGTGCCCTGCATTACCCTGCAAAATTGCTATAACATCCATATTACCGGCAACAGATTATCAAATACCAAAGCGGTGGGCATTTACTTGTATAACTGTAAAAACATTACGGTAGATCATAATTATATCACCAACGTAAGTTCCGGAGTTTATGCAGATCAGTCGCCTGATGGCGGAATAGAGGTAATCCACAACGAGTTTTACAACATGCAGGGCCCTTTTCCCCGCGGACAATTTGTGCAGTTTAATAATGTTAACGGCCGGGGCAATTCCATTAGCTATAATGTGGGCGAGAACATTTTAGGTAAAAGTTATGCCGAGGATGCAATCAGCCTCTATAAAAGCAACGGCACGGCCAATAGCCCTATACTTATTAATGGCAACCGCATCCGCGGTGGCGGCCCAAGCCCAAGCGGTGGCGGCATTATGCTGGGCGACAATGGCGGTTCATACCAATTGGCTACTAATAATATCCTGGTTAACCCGGGGCAATACGGCATGGCCATTTCCGGTGGCCATCATAACAGCATCATCAATAACACTATTTTTGGCAGCAGGCAGCCTTTTACCAATGTTGGCATCTACGTAAGCAGTACCGCCGGGTATACGGTTGCCAACGTCCAGGTAAGTGGTAACCAAGTATGCTTTTATAACAAAAAAAATTACCAGAACAATTGTTGGCTGGCCCCGGGAACGGCCAAACCCGCAGGCTGGGATGACGCCAATCAATGGGGTGCAAAACTGGATGCATCTATTCTGCCCGTAACATTATTTTCGTTGCCCAACCGTAATCATCCCAGGTAATCTGACAAGAAGCTCAGGGCCCGGCGGATGACTTATGACTCGTACATTGAGTCTTGACAACAGCTCTCAAAATGCTTATCTTGCGTTCTGCACCGCATGAAAGAGCAGCGTATCATCCGTTTCATTATTATTGCAATTGCACTTGTTTTTGCCTTCGCAAGAGCAGGACAATACTTTTTTGCTTTTGCGGCCGATCAAACAGTTAGCATTACGGCCTCAAAAACCGCGCAATATCAGCATGATGATGCCGGGCATGATGTAGTGCTCAGACACATGGGGAAGGCCGTGGAAGATCGTTTCACACCGGTACAATTGCCAGCCATACTTTTTGCCGGTTTAGCATTTTGCTACCTGCTGGCTGTTGCGCTTAGTTTTACGGTGCAGCAATCATCTGCTTATTCGTTTATTCCCGCTCCGCTCCCGTCTGGCCAGCGCCTGGCCATGTACGGCGTGTTTCGATTGTGATCTTCTTTGTTAGTTCCCTTTAACTAACCGTTATGCCGTGCATAAACGGCTAATTTCTTATTCCATTATTTTTTTGAACAAATGAAGATCCATTTTAAAATAACAGGACCGGCATTGGCACTGCTGTTTGCTGCTGCAAGTGTTAGCGGCCAGTCTATAAACGATGCGCAAAAAGCCATCCGTACCGAACAATACCAGAAAGCCAAGGCCATTCTTAAAAACCTGATTGCCGCCAAACCAACTGAAGAAAACCAATTTTACCTGGGCTGGACTTACCTGCTGGAAGATTACTCTGATTCAGCCAAAACCGTATTTGAGAAAGGCATTGCATTAGAACCAAAATCGGCGTTGAACTATGCAGGTCTGGGCGCTGTGGCCAAGCTCAGTAATAATACCTCGGCCATGACCCAAAACTTTGATCAGGCTTTGGCATTGGCCGGCAAACATGCCGATCCGTATATTTATGTTGCACGCGCCGCTTTGCTTAAACCCGCTGATGCTAACCTGGCGCTGACCGTTTTGACCAAAGGCGAGAAATATGGCGCCAAAGATGCCGATTATCAAATGGCCAAAGGCGAAGCCAATCATGCCAAACTTGATAACAGCGCGGCCATCAGCAATTATACTGATGCACAAACTATTGACCCTAAAGACCCCGGAATTGCAGTAGCCATTGGCGCTATCTGGAAACAAGCATTTAACTTTGATGCTGCCGACCAGAAACTGAAAGAAGCACTGGCGCTCGATCCAAATTACGGCCCCGCCTACCGCGAACTGGCCGAAAATAACTTGCTATGGGCGCGCCATGATCTAAAAGTAGCCTCTGATAAAATCAAAGAAGGCACTGCCTACTACAAAAAATATCTGGACCTGACAGACCGCTCGCCTGAATCGCAAATGCGTTATGCTGATTTCCTGCTGGAATCTGGCGACTACAAAACGCTGGAGCAAGTGGCTGCCGACCTGTCAAAATCTGCCAATACCAATTTGCGTATCTACCGTTACCTGGGCTACGCCGCTTATGAGAACGGCAATTACCAGCAAGGCCTTGCATCTATCAACAAATGGATTGGCCAGGCCGATGCTAAACGCGTGATCCCTCGTGACTATCTGTACCTCGGTCGCCTGCAACTGAAAACCAATCAGGATTCACTGGGCATGCTAAATCTTACTAAGGCCGCATCGCTCGATAGTACTTTTGCCGATGCCTGGTCTGAAGTTGCAGCAGCACTATATAGTAAACAGAAGTATGCTGCCGCCGGCGATGCTTATAATAACTACATCGAAAAATCGCATAAGGGCAAACTGAATGATTATTTCCGCGAAGGTATGAGCTATTATTATGGTTATAGCGATCAATATTACAAAACCTTTGATGATAAGAACGCGCCAAAACCAGACTCATTACTGCTTACCAAAGCCGATTCGGCTTTTAGCTACGTGCAGCAAAAAACCAGTGCCAAACCAGTGGCCGATGTACTATTGTACCGTGCCCGCGTAAAAGATCTGGAAGAACCAGACCGCAATAATATTAAAGCGATAGCCAAACCTTACTATGAGCAATACATCTCGCTTAAATCAACCGCAACAGATGATCGTTCTAAGAAAAGCTTAGGCGAAGCTTATGCCTACCTGGGTTCTTACTACAGTCTGGTAGCTAAAGATGACGCACAGGCGCAAGATAACTTCCAGAAAGCATTGGCCGCTAACCCGGATAATAAACAAGCCAAAGCTTATTTTGATAAAAAGAGTCCGCAGACACCAAAAGGCAAATAATCCTGTTTTGTAAGTTTTATCAGGATTACAACAGAAGGCCGGCTTAACTCAGGAAGCCGGCCTTTCTGTTGTTTGGCCAACTGGTCAGCACTCTTTTATTAATCTGGCGATTGTTTTTTACTATCATCATTGTATTTTTAAACCATTAACCATCAACCTGATAACGATAACACAACGCTAAACTATGCATCAGCTTACAAGCAGCAAACAGTTAACCTCCAAAACCAACGTTGATTGTTTTGAATCAACAATTTTGCTTACCGCATTTATTTTGCTGGGCACTATTTGCATGGTTAATCTATTTGTATTGGGGGCATATCTTTTCCATTCCGAGCTACCGCAAGGTCTGTTTGTATTTGCTGTTATTGCGTCTCTTGCACTTGCCTTTTTATTTGTGGGCAAGTTTGGTTTTACCACAAGTGCTATCACCTTGCCGGTAACAATCAGCGTAGGTGTATTGTTGCTTTCCCTCCTGGCATCATGGTTTTATTTTGATTTATCGTGGGATGGGCAATGGTATCAGCAAGCAGCTGTTTACAACCTGGCCAAGGGCTGGAATCCCCTGTATAGTCCATTGGTAACACCAGACCATACAGACAACACTTCCATCCTGCATTTTCCTAAAAGTACATGGTATTTTGGCGCCGCTGTTTTGCGCCTGTTCGGCACGGTAGAAATGGGCAAAGCATATAACTTTATGTTGCTTTTTGTGGCATTTGGTGTGGTTTATCCGTTCTGCAGGAGTATGAAGTTATCAAACGGCTATTCAGTGGTTTTTACCTTGCTGGTTTTATTTAATCCCGTTGTTTGGAGCGAAGTTACCACCTACCTTAATGATGGCGATTTGTACCTGCTGCTGGTCATTTATCTTACCGCAGTCATATCCTGGCTGGGTAACTCAAAGCGCATCTATCTTGTCATTGCTTTAATGGCTATTTGCTGTTTGGTAAATACTAAGTTTACCGGTCTGGTATTTTTACTGCTCTCGGCGCTGTTTGTTTTCATTTATGTGATCATCAGGCAAAGAACGTATGTAAAATCCTTCTTGCTCTCGCATCTTTTAGCGGGCCTGCTGGCCATTGGTGTGTTTGGCTTTAATCCTTATATTACCAATACCATTCAACGCGGGCATCCGCTGTATCCGTTAATGGGGACCAAAGCCTATCCCAGCGTGTTTGCCAGCGGTAAAGACGCTAACGAGGCCTATGAAACCCCGCATAATATGCAGGGACAAAGCCTGCCGGTAAGGCTATTTTATGCCAATTTCGGTCAGCCTGGCAATGCGCCTTATAACCATGAAAAGTTTGCTATTTTGGCTAATCCTTTCAATACGGATACTACACATTGGGCGGCCTATCATTATCACGAAACCCGGGTAAGCGGCTTCGGCCCCTATTTTGGTATTTCGTTGATACTGATGCTGATTATGCTCCCGGTGGTACTGTGGGGCGAAAAACGTTTCTGGCTGCCTGGCTTGCTATTTATTGTCGCGTTGATTTGTTGCCTGTCACTTAGCCAACATTTTTGGTGGCCGCGCTTCTTTCCTATGCTCTGGTTAGCGCCACTGCTACCTTTGTTACTAAGATGGAGCACTGAAACAGAAAACCGGTCAAAACTTGCCATAAAACTTGCTTTTAGATGGCTGCCTGCGGCGCTGCTCTGCCTAAACGGGCTCATCGTAGCAGTGGTGCACATGCAATGGGAAACCAATGCGTCTATCAGTTTGCGTCGCGATTTGCAGCAGCTGCAAAAAGATAACAAGCCAATTGAGATTCGGTATGGCTCATTTAAACGCTCAATAGAAGAAAAGCTGATGTATTGGGATATCCGATTTAAACCCGTAAAATTAAAACGAAAGGACCCTACCGTGCACAAGCTGCCCAGTGTGGTAGAAGGTTATCCCAACCAGGTAATTTACCGTCAGGAATAATACCTGCCACCTTAACAGCGCTTAAACTCTGCAGGGCTCATTACCCGGTATTTTAAATATACGTTGAAGAGAATTTTATCGATAAAACAACAAAGGGAGGCCGATAAATTGACCTCCCTTTGTTCATATTAAATTGGGTTATTCAAGCTTTTATACATGTATACCCAATCAGCTTTGTTTGTTTATTTCCACTTAAATGGCAAATACCAATTGGCTTTATTAGCCAATCTTGAGCGAACGGCACCTGCATCCTGGCTGCCGCTGGCATCAAACTTGGCGCCTATTTTGTTGGCAAGGTAATTTGGATCGGTTGCTTGCCGGCGCAGGGCAATGCGCAGCAAATCAGCCCAACGGTATCCCTCAAAGGCATTTTCCAGTCCTTCCTCATCAATTAGTTTGTTCTCTGTATCCTCTACCAGATTGTTCTGATCTATGGTTACGTTTTGATTAACCGCCCTGCCGCGGATGCCGATACTGCGATACCAATTGCCATTATTGGGCGCGTTATTAAACCTAAAATCATAAGGATACACTTCCACACTGCCATCTGTAGTCAATGTTGTTGAACCGCCCAATTTAACCAGACCATCGTTTAATAAAGCCGCAGCAATTTTGCTATGCGCATCTCTGTTTGCGGCCTCGGCATAGCGCAGATGTAGTTCTGACGCACGGTATAAGATCCACACGCCGGTTACCTCATATGGCGTTGTCGGGTTGTATTTGGCGGTAAACTTCAGCACTTCGGCATCAGCGCCCTGCATCCGGTAAGAAGCATTGAGGCCCCTCCTGTCAGTCAAACCGCCGTCGCTGCGGATCTGGTTGTTCCAGTTGTTAATAGCCAGTGTTGAGGGCTTAGCCAGGTAGTTTCTTGAGTACGAAAACAGGTCAACCAGCGGGTTCTTATTGCCAAAGTTCTTATCAAGCGGCAATGTCCACATGCGCTCGCGGTTGGTTTGTGCCTCGGCCAGGTCATTAGAGAAAATGTTTTGCCATGGATTTACTGTGCCAGTAGTTCTTAATGGCGAAGCACCGCTGTTATCGTCGCTTATCCGGTAAGTATCGTACTGATCAATCTGATAATCTGTAGAAGTAACCAGCTTGCTTCCGGTTTCCATCACATCTTTGTAATACTCGGCTGCCTTGTGATAGTTTCCTTTCCACAGCTGCAAATCGCCCAGCAAGCTTCTGCGGTGAATGAAGAACTTGAATATACCATCCTTCACCACATAGTTGTTGGTCGCCATAATCAACGTTGGACTATTGGCCGATGTATTTTGATCCAAAAACGGAGCAGGAATAGTAGCCGTATACGCAATCAAACGATCCAGTAATTCATTGAAAGAGATCTTGGCAAACTTAGATTCATCCTTCAGCTGATTGATATCATCAATCGGTTCTGTTACATACGGTACGTTGCCATAATGGATGCCCAACTGCAGGTAAAGCCAGGTGCGCAACAAACCCAGATCTGCCGCGCGCTGCCAGTATTGATTGTAGTCCAGCAGTTTTTGATCATACATTTTTGACATGTTCTTCAGCGCGTCATTACAGTTGGCAATAACCTCATAAAACGGTCGCGGGTCTGCATACGGGTTATCATCAGTTACCGTGTGCGTGCTGAGTTGACGCAGATAATTGTTTGATTTTGCGGTAACATCCAACAGATCGGCCCGCATTTCATTCAGGATGATGTAACGATCGCTCAGGTTAGAGAATTTACCGTAGATGCCCAGCATGGCAGCATCAGCGTCGTAAACGTTTTTAAAAGTCTGGCTTTGCTGCAGAACGTTCTCAGGCGCATTATCGAACATTTTCTTACAACCGCCCAGCGTACTGATAACGAAAGCGCCGGCGGCTACGGCAGAGAACAAGCTTAGCCTGTTTTTATTTATAATTTGATATGACTTCATGTTTTGCAATAATTTATAAACCAACCCTAACTCCAACTAACAGCGACCTGAACTGTGGTTCCAGCCCGGTATCTACACCCTTTGCAAACGGACTAGGCGATGCGCTGAACTCCGGATCATAACCCAGGTATTTGGTTAAGGTAAACACGTTATTGGCTATGCCGTAAACTGTAACTGATCGCAGGAAGGTGTTCTTTACCGGCACATCATAGCTAAGCGACATAGAACGGAGACGCAGGTATGAACCATCCTCTATCCATCGGTCTGAAAAACGGGCGTTAGCAGCAGGATCTCCCCAGGTTGCCCTTGGCATATTGGTAACCTGACCGTCTGATTGCCAGCGGTTAGCCACAGCAGGCGTTTGGTTCTCAAACCCACTCATAGATTCCAGTCGTTGCCTTACCCCGTTATAAATATTGTTACCCTTGCTAAAGGCAAACAGTGCCTCAAGCGTGAAACGTTTAACAGTTAAACGAGAGTTGAAGGCACCTGTAAAATCTGGATTTGGATTGCCAATTACGGTTCTGTCGCGCTCATCAACTACCTTGTCGCCGTTTCTGTCTACAAAGCGCACATCGCCTCCTTTAAATGGCACCAGTGCGCCACCGCTCACTTTATTTAACAGGCCCGATGCCGTAGCCTCAGCATCCGAAGTATAAACACCATTAGTCTGATAACCATAAAATGCGTTGGCCGAACCTCCTTTTGTTGTCAGGAAGGTAGCACCGGCAAAATCAGTCACGATATCTCCCGATGGCAGGGCCGTCATTTTGGTTTTGTAGCGGCTGATATTGAAGCCTGCATCCCATTTTATTTGTTTGGTGTTGATGATACGCGCGTTGATAGCAAATTCTGCACCGCGGTTAGTCATCGAACCAGAGTTAGAAAGCGCTGTGCTAAAGCCGGTAGACGTATAGACAGGCTCATAGATCAACATTTTAGAAATGTTATTCTGATAGATATCAAAACTGAATGACAGGCGGTCTTTCAGGATGGATACATCAAGCCCGGCGTTGAGTTTGGTGTTATCCTCCCACTGCAAAGCAGAGTTGCCGATGTTGCCCAGCACTAATCCCTGACGGCTTAACAGGCTTTGCGTTACATAATATTTACGGGCCGAGTAATTGCCAATATCATCATTACCAACACGACCGGCGCTCAGCCTCAGTTTCAGCGTTTCAATAAAGCCATTCTGCGCCATAAAAGGTTCAGAAGAAATGAGCCAGGCCGCAGCCGCCGACGGCATTACGGCAAATTTATTACCGTTGATGCTAAGTGTTGACGGGATGTCTTTTCCAAAGCGCGATGAGCCATCCACCGCCATATTAAGCGACAGGAAGTATTTATCATATGCTTTATAATCAACATTGGCGTAGGTGTTCAGCCAGTTCCACTGGCCCAGGTCACCACCAACAACGCGTAGCAAGGCGTTACTGCCGCCAAGGGTTACAAACTTATCGCTGGCGGTGTTATAGCCCTGTCCATAATCAGACTCAGTTTTGTTGTTGTTATAACGGAAACCAATATTTGCCGAGAACTGATGCGATGGATTAACGGCATAGTTAAATGATAAGCGGGTATCATTATATACGCCGAACAAACGCTGTACATCTGCCGCAGTACGGTTCAATGCCACGGCTGACGGCAGGTTAAGCGGAACAATGCCTTCCTGCGGGATAAAGGTGTTCTCCCTTACTTTATCAAAGTTTACACCCAGTAAGGTTTGCAGTGTCCAACTTTTGTTAAACTCGTAAACAAATGAGATAGAGCCGGTAAAGCGATAATTCCTGTTCAGCTCCTGAATTTTGGCAGCTGCCGCATAAGGGTTACTGATAGAGAAAATATCAGCATCGGCCACATTCGGTGATGCTACACCAGCATCAGAGATTTCAAACGGCGACAAGAACGGCGATTTTACCTGCGCCAGGTACAACGGATTGGTATCAAAGCTCAAGCCCTGATCGCGCAATTGCTGCTCGCTCCTGGTGAAGGCCAGGTTGGCCTGTGCCTTCAATTTTTGTGATAGGTTTAGGTTGGCGTTGAAACGTGTTTCGTAACGCTTCAGCAAAGTATTAGCGGTTAGTCCGTCGTTGTTCAGGTATCCTAACGAGAGTGCGTAGGTAGCAATATTATCTCCACCGGTTACTTTCAGATAGTAGTTCTGAACATAGCCATTCTGCATTACCTTATCTTGCCAGTCGGTGCTTTGATGGTATCGATAATAATCAGGATTACTTGTATTGTCATTCATGTAGGGCTGCGCCTGTATAGACGGCGTGGTATAAGCCGGGTTAGTACGCAGCAATTCAGAAAGATAGCTTCTGTAAGTGCCGGCATCCATTACCGGTATCTCGGCCACCTTGTTGTTAAAACCGCCATAGGCTGCAAAATCAAAACGGGTAGCCACATCTTTTGCGCGACCGGTAGTAATGAGGATAACACCATTAGCACCGCGGGTACCATACATCGATGCACCGTCTTTAATAACAGTGATGTTGTCAATATCCTTCAGGTCAACATTTGCAAAGTGGTTGGTAACATGCCCGCCGATCAATGAATTGCCATTCTGATTGATATCATAGATCATTCCGTCAATCACAATCAGCGGTTGCGAGGTGGCGTACAACGAGTTGTAGCCCCTTAACAACAGATCGGCACCAATGCCCGGCGTACCCGAACGGCGTACGGCATTTAAACCTGCCACACGCCCCTGCAAATAAGCGTCAGGCGTTTCCGGCGCTTTGTTCCACGAGCCATTGGTTTGGATAGTGATTACCGCCTGTGTTGTCTTTAGCAGTGGCTGGCTGGAATAGCTGGTAGTGGCTACATCCGAAAGTGATTGCAAGCTTTCATCATACAATTCCACTTTCAGCGTTTCGCGGCTCTTTATGGCCACCTGGCGGGCATGATAGCCCTGACCGGAAAAGTTCAGGATCACTTGCTTGTTAGGTACCGATAGTTTGAAGTGACCGGTACTATCTGTTAGCGCGGCAGAGAATGCGCCTGCGCTAACGCTGATGCCGGGAAGCGCCTTACCTGTGGCAGCTTCGGTAACAATGCCGTTTATTTTTACGCCCGGCTTGTCGGTTCCACTATTCAGCTGCGGTTTTTCCTGCGCAACCGACGTGAGGGATATGAGGTTAAAAAATATGCCTGGCAACAGAAAAACCTTCACCAGTTTTTTAGAAATGTACATAGAGTTCAGGGATTAATGCGTTTAGTTAACAGGCACAAGTTTGATATAATCGAGCGTCAGGGCTGTTGGCGCCGAGCTGGAAGCGCCAGTATTGGCCACCAGGAATGCGTAAAGCGTTCCGTACTTATCAGGCGTATATTCACCCAGTACCACTTCATTGTAGGCCGTAGGGTTAACCAACCCTGTTGTTGGATTGATTAATGGCGCTACCGCCTTGTAGCCTGTGCTGGTAAACTGCAGCGGATCTGCTGCGCGCGGATAAGTTCTTTTGTCGCTAAAATCTACCTTCATAGATACATTAGAGGTATACACATCATTAATGGCACGCCAGATTACCTTGTATTTGGTAGAATAAGCGATGCTTTTATAACGCAGGTGATACATTGGGTCGGCCGTTGAGGTTATACCGCTAGCCAGGATGTCGGTGAAAAGTGCGCCGGTATTGTCGCGCTTAATCTTACGCACTACGGCAGACGGTGTACGGATAGAATCCGGGTTTTCACCTTCGATCACAATAGTGGGAATCTTATTCTCCAACATCTGGTAATCCAGTTTATTAACCACGTAGGCAATACCGTTGCTTAGCTTGCGTGTTTCAACGATGGCATTGGCCGCCACCTGGATTTTCACACCGGCTAATGACGTTACGCCAGCCACCAGTTGATCCGGTGTTTTTATACCGGAGATGGTGAGATCTTTCACTACACTCCATTGAATCAGGCTATCAGCTTTCAGTGCATCATCCAGCTTAAAATAGTTCTTAAGCTTGCTTTTCTCCTGATCAAAGGCGGCATCATTCAGCACCAGGTAAGTGCAAACACTGTCTTCGCGTGTCAGATCGGCCACACGCTGATAGTAATAGTTACGCTGAACCGGGAAAGTAGTACCCGCCTGGTAAACAGCTTTACCGGTAACCGGATCAGTATACATTTTCACCCCTTTTGAGGTATCGATCTCGCTATGCTCCAGTTTGGACAGGAAGGCAAATTGCTTGCTGAGCCCCGATGCATAAACTTTCAGGAACTCTGCAGCATTGGGTTTAGGCAAAATGGCTTTATCAACAATATGCAGCACACCGTTGCCTACCTGGCGGTCGGCCGAGGTTATGGATGCTTCTTCAAAAGCTGTTGTGGTAAAGACAATCTGTTTGCCATTCAAGGTTTTGATTTTTAAACCCTGCCCAACGGTTGACCGGAAGTAAACCTGCGGCGCAATGCAGTTGCCTACAAATGCTTTCAGTTTGGCCGTATCAGTAGGAACAGATGCGTCCAGCGCTTGCAGCGCAGTATTATCCGGCGCCCAAACCGTGTAGGTTTTGCTGGATGCCAGCACTTTATCATAACCCGTTTGCGCCAGATATACCGCAAACTTGCTCAGTTCGGGTTTCTCTTTAATGGCCTCCAGCAGATTTTTCCCCAGCTCCTGGCTATTCAGTTGATTGTGATCGTCCCATGGTTTTTTACAGGCCGTTACAGCCAGTAAACCTATCAGGAACAAACGAACAATATGCTTGTAGTATGAATTGATCATTTTTTAATAGAAATAAAAGCTCCCGGCGCAACTGTCGCCGCGCCGGGAGACAGAGATTATGGTCTTGGAATTAAAGTGCCGTCTGGTTTAAATTTTGGATATTGCTGATCCATTGTAGAAGGGATAAACTGCAGCATATCAATATTATTGGTATTCTGCGAGCCGTTAACCGCCTGTAAACGCAGCCAGTACCTGCCGGTCTGTGGAATGTCTACAATACCCAGCAAGCGTGCCGATTGTGAACCAGAGGTTGACTCCATATAGATCTTCCAGCCAATGGCCTCTTCTACATCAGGTGCCTGCCCCGGGCGTTTTACGGTAAAGCTCAAAATCCTGGAGTTTGATAATGGCGTTACATCTTCATCAGTTTCGTTTCTGATAAATGCCTGCGCCTCGCTAACACCACTTGATGCCGCCTGCACATAGTAACCACACCAAACCTTGTATTTGCCACGCACCAGCAACGGTGTATGAAACTCTACCCAAACCGGGCGACTGCTGGTACCGATTGGCGTTTGTAAAACGTCGCTGTTATAGGATGTTTTTGATGAAGCCTGTGCCGATCCATAGAGATACTGCAAAGATTTCTCGCTTGGCAAACTGTTAAAGCGGATACTTTGTGCCATGTCTGTAATCTCGGCCCTGGAGAAGGCGTAGTTTGTTTTTTTATAAACCGATGTCATCTTCCTGATCTCAGGCAAATCGCACACGTCAAAATATACCGGGTAAGGGTAACGCACCTTAATGCCAAAATGCGCCGATGCTTCATGTAACACACCATTGCTGGCGGTCTGGTCGCTCTTATCGCGTACCAGGCTAAAGCCTACTTCGTGCACGTTATTAAAAATATCATCATTCATCAGCACGGTTTGTCCGTCTAGTTTAGCCGTAAGTACTTCCAGCGGTGCAAGTGTAGTATGTGCTGTGGCGCCGATGATATCTGCCTGATATTTTGCATCATACAGCATATGATACTTTAAAAACAGGTTCAAGCTGTCAGTTGCCAGCGTTGGGTCGCCCGTTTTAGAGTATTTGGCTTTTAACGCATTGAAATCTGCAAATCCGGCGGCTTTTAATGATGCATCTGTTTCGGCAATAAATGTGAGCCATTTTTGTGTGGTATCCGGGTTATTGGCCGGCAGGTAGTTCAATGCATTATATAGGCCCGTAGCCTTGAGTGCCTGTGTAAAAATCGAGTAATCAGGGTTAGCCTCTACCAGTTGGGCCAGCGTTTTGGTGGCCGGTTTCAAAGGGTGATTAATAACATGTATAATGCCATTACCTACTGAGATATTGGCCTGAATAATATCAGCCTGACGGTTTACCCTCAGCACCGTTACACCGTTGGTATTTACGGCGCTGGTAACCAGGTACTGGCCATACATAGTGAGGTTTGGCAGTTTACCATCTGTAAACCTGGAGGTTGGGATAGAATCCTCCAGCAGATGGAAGCGAATAAAATCTTTCCAATCTGCAGCAGGAACGTCCTCTACCTTGGTTTTGCCTTTCTCTTGCAGATACTCTTTAATGGCATCATTAGTTGGCGCAAAAAAGGTGTAGGAACCATAGGCATTTAAAAAAGAGGCCGTTTCTGACAGCTTTAAAACCTTAGACAGCTCAGAGAAAGTTTCTGGCCGGGTTTTAAAGTAGTTAGTCATATTCACAGCGTCTGTTGTACTTTCAACAAGCGTGGTTTTTCTGCATGCTGTTAAGGCGGCCATACAAACCAGTATGATGGCTATCCAGCGAATCCTGATGTTAGAAGTTTTTTCCATAATCGGTTTATTTGGATGGTTAGTTGTAAAATGAGTTTTGTACAAGGGCTTTGTTGGTTTGCAGCTCGTAATAGTAAATAGGCAGGTAATGGCTGCGGTGATCCTTGTACTTGTTAATTACCGTTTGTTGCTTGCTTGGCGGCGCGCTGGCAGATACAATATCAAGCAGCATTTTCTCGTTGGCATAGTTGTTTCTTTTGGCATTACGCAGAATATCAAACCAGCGTTTGCCTTCAAAAGAAAGCTCACGTCCGCGCTCGTCAAATACAAATGCAGCTACTTTATCGCTCAACGAAGGATCTGGCTGTTCAACCGTTTTATCCCCTACCACGCTAAGAGCACCGCGATTCAGTCTCAACTGATTTACAATGGCAATGGCTTCGGTGCCATTGGCTACATTGCCGGGTTGTAACCAGGCCAGGGCTTCGGCTTTCATTAGCAAAACATCGGCATAGCGATAAACAAACCAGTGTGTGTCTGAAGTGGTACTGGTTTTACCGAGATATTTCAGGATCGAGCCGGTGGCTTCAGACATAGAGGTACCATTGCCCCTGATATCTTTAGTGTTGTTAATCAGGTCAATACCATATAATCCGCCTTGTACCACCCAATCTCTCGCCTTAAACTCGGAGTTGAACATATTGTAAAACGGATTCTGTTTCTGGGCATCAAACTGAAACTCAAAAATCCCTTCAACCGAGTTACCATTAAAGTAAACATTGCGATACCAATCGTCCTGAATGGTACCGGCCGGAAAGATGAAGTATTTGTTTGATTGAATAACCTTGTTGCAGGAGGCTATACAGTTGGCATAATCGTCCATCCACAGGTAAGCATCAGCCAGCGCGGCATAGGCCGTGTATTGATTAATACGGCCCTTATCCTCAGCTATTGTTTGGTATACCGGCAGCGCGTTTTCTGCCGCATATTTCAAATCGCTGATCACCTGTGCATACACTTGCGCCTCGGTAGATTTTGCCAGCGCCGTGATATCTTTATCGGTAGCCGTCGGCTCCAGTTTAAGCGGCACTTCTTTAAAAACGCGCAGCAGGTAGAAATACATTAACCCGCGCAGGCCGCGTACTTCGGCCAGGTAAGCATTCAGCTCCTGTTGGGTAAGCGTATTATCGGTTTTCAGCACATCCGGGCCAAACTTGATAACAGTGTTGCAATAGTTAATGGTTTTATAAACCGCCTCCCAGTTGGCAAATGTATTGGTAGCGGAAATATCTGAGCGGATCATACTCAACTCATCGCGCAGCTGAACACCCAGTGCCGCCTCCCCTTCTTCGGTATCTGGTTCAAAACGTGCGGCAACCATGTCACCGCGCAGTTCGCCCCAGATAAAAAGGTATTTAGACAGTGGTATGGTAGAACCCGCCAGCAGCGAGCCATAACAGCCCATCACCGCGGCATCCAGCTGCTCCTTAGTCTGCCAGTAATCTTGTTTTATCAAACCATCCTGCGGGCGTACATCCAGCCACTTTTTGCAAGACGATGAGCACATGGCCACCACAAGTATGGGTAGCAACAGTAGGTATTTAAATTTTCTGTAGTTTTTCATCTCAAAATGCTTTTTTAAAATCCGGCGGTGATACCAAGCGTGAATGTGCGCGATAGCGGCGTGAGCGCATTGTCTTTAGGATAAGAGAATGGGTTGCTGCTGCCGGCGGTGTTTACATCGGGGTTCTGGCCGGTATATTTGGTCCACGTAAACAGGTTTTGGCCGGTCAGGTTAAACCTCAGCGAGCTTAGTCTTAAGCGTTTTACCACCGAGTTTTTCAGGGAGTAGCTGATGTTTACGGCACTCAGTCTGTAAAAAGAGGCATCCTCTACATAGCGGTCAGACCCCAGCCAGTTGTAACCATCGTTATACAACGCTCTTGGCATATTGGTCACATCGCCCGGTTTGCGCCAACGCGATAGCACCGCTGCACTCTGGTTATCCCAGTTATACATACGGGTGGTGTTCATACGGGCCAGGTTTACAATCTGATAGCCTAAACGATAGCTGAAGAATACCGATAGTTTGATGCCGCCCTTGTAAGATATCGTCGGGCCGAAACCACCTACAAATTTTGGTACACCGTTGCCCAGGTACACCATATCCATGTAGTCTATATTACCGTCTTTGTTAACGTCTTCATACATGGCATCACCGGGCTGGAAAACATAGTCAACCTGCGGATAGTTGTAGCGCATATAAATGGTTTGTCCGTTTGGACCGATGATGGGTTTGCCATCCTGATCGGTTGCAATGGTTGCAGCCTTATCTTTATAAACCCCTTTAAATTTAAACCCGTAGTATGAGCCGAATGGGTTACCCAAAATGAGGTATGATTTGTAGTTACCCTGCGCCGGTACCCCTACCGAGCTTTCGCGCGGGTAGAAATCTGATATGGAGCGCATACTATTGGTGTTGCGGGCAATGTTAAAATCAAAGTTTACGGTCCAGTCTTTGGTCTTCAATGGCACGGTGTAAAGGCTTAGCTCCCAACCGTCGTTATCCATGGTACCCACGTTCATGTCTATCTTATTAAAACCTGTTACGGTAGAGATATTCAGGCCGGGATAGTACATATCCTTGGTTGTGTTTTGGTAGATCTCGGCATCCAGCGTAATGCGGTTCTTTAACAGCACCAGGTTAAAACCAAGGTTTTTGCCTACCACGGTTTCCCATTTTAAGCTGGATAGCTCCATATTGGTTGGCACAATGGCAGCGCGACCTGCGTATGACCAATCCAACGGTTTATAGGTGTTGAAGTAACTGCCGCCCGGCGCTTTACCACTGGCACCATAGCTAAAACGCACACTCAACTCATCAATAAACTTGGTTGTGTTTTTCATGAACGGCTCGCCAGAAACACGCCATCTACCAGAAACACCGGGGAAAATGCCATAGCGATTATCCGGACCAAATTTGGAGTTACCGTCCATACGGGCGTTAAGGCTGATGATATAACGATCGAGGTACTCATACTGCGCTT
>Ga0153918_1000480_pt1 | contig 18925 bp, 25 predicted proteins | sample TSFL002MetaG_FD_104687 | JGI IMG/M metagenome (GOLD analysis project Ga0153918, IMG submission 104687) | Attine ant fungus gardens microbial communities from Florida, USA - TSFL002 MetaG | ecosystem: Host-associated > Fungi > Mycelium > Unclassified | place: USA: Florida, Paynes Creek Historic... | reverse complement strand
CTTGCTGATTATAGCGACCAGAAAAACTGGAAAGGACTTTTGCTGAGCAGCAGGCAACATTTTGAAGAGGTTGCGCAAAAGCTGGCAGCTAAGGGTTTTCAGATGTGCACCCACGCCATCGGCGATTCGGCCAACCGCATGATGCTGCAAATCTATGCTAAAGTGTTAAAAGGTAAGAATGATCGCCGGTGGCGCATAGAGCACTCACAGGTAATTGCGCCTGATGATTTTAAGCTTTTTGGCGATTATAATATCATCCCATCGGTACAACCCTCGCACGCTACCAGCGATATGAGCTGGGCCGGTCAGCGCCTGGGCCGCCAGCGTCTCAAAACATCCTATGCTTATAAGCAGTTGCTGGAGCAAAACGGCTGGCTGCCGCTGGGTACAGACTTTCCGGTAGAGAACATTAACCCCTTATATACGTTTTATGCAGCAGTAGAGCGCAAAGATTTGAAAGGACAACCTGCCAAAGGGTTTCAGATGGAAAATGCGCTTACACGCGAGCAGGCCTTGCGTGGTATAACCATCTGGGCCGCCAAGGCCAACTTTGAAGAGAACGAGAAGGGCAGTATAGAGGTTGGCAAATACGCCGATTTTGTGGTGCTTGATAAAGACATTATGAAAATACCCGGCGCAGAGCTGCCGGGCGTAAAAGTGCTGAATACGTATGTTAACGGAGATAAAGTGTATGATAAAAAATAAGCGGGTACAATTATCCGTATTGGCTGCAGGCCTGATGTTACAAACAGCTTGCGCCCAAACTCCTCACCAAATAAATATGCGCCTGGTGGCAGACCAGGCCCGGGTGCAAAACACCACCTATTTGCTCAATAACACCTCGCAAACAGTGCCGCTGTTAAATCTTGAGCAGGCCCGGGTGGCCAGCGTGCATTTTGTGTTCCCATACGCCGCGCCGTTTGATAGCCTGCTGAATAAATATACCCGTGTTGATTCTTTTGATGATAGCGATTATAACGGCATCAAAAATATCAACAACCTAAGCGATGACCTGAAATTTTATAACACGCTGATTGTAGCAGTAACAGCCGCCGATCTGAATAACGCCCAGGTGCTGGAATTTCTGAAGCATATCAAAAAAATAAAAAAGGTGGTGCTGGTTGGCTTTGGTAATGATGTGCTTACCAAGCTTGATGGTATTGATGTACCGGTCATCTGGTCAAGCGAAGTGACGCCGGTGTCTGCTGCGTTTGCTGCGCAGGCGGTGTTTGGTGGTACGGCTATCAACCAGAAAATGCCGAAAGCGGTTGGCTCGTTTGCGGAGGGTAGTGGGTTTATTACCCTGCAAACCCGTTTGCAATACACCGTGCCCGAAGCCGCGGGTGTGAACACCGAAGCGTTGGATGATATTGATAAGGTAGCTAACGAGGCTGTGCGCGTACACGCAACGCCGGGTTGTGTGGTATTGGTAGCGAAAGACGGCAAGGTAATTTATAACAAAGCTTTCGGTTACCATACTTATAATAATACCCAGCCTGATAAAATTAACGATATTTTTGATCTGGCATCGGTAACCAAGGTGTCGGCCACTACGATGGAGGTGATGCGCCTGTATGACCAAAATAAGATCGGGCTCGACTCTACCGTTGGCAATTACATCGCGTTGGCGCGCACAACCAGTAAAAATGATATCCGCATCCGGGAATTACTGACTCACCAGGCTGGTCTGGTGCCTGATGTATCTACTTACGAACGCCTAAGACCAACAGACCACAGCGTGGACTCATCAGCGGCTTTCCCCACCAAAGCGGGCGAAAATTATTATATCCGTAAAGATTTCTTTAAAGATGTGATTTGGCCGAGTATGCTCAACTCACCGCTGCGTACACGTGGAAGATATGTGTACAGCGATTTGAGCATGTATTTTATGAAAGAAATTGTGGAGACCATCAGTTCTACTCCACTCAATGTATACGTACAGCAGAATTTTTATAATCCGCTGGGGATGCAAACTGCCGGTTTTCTGCCCTGGCAGCGTTTCTCTAAGGACCGGATTATCCCGACCGAACAGGACGACATCTTCCGTCACCAATTGCTAATTGGTTATGTGCATGATCAGGGCGCCGGTGTGCTGGGCGGTGTGTCTGGACACGCAGGCTTGTTTGCTTCGGCTAATGACCTGGCTATTCTTTATCAGATGATCTTGAACAAGGGCACCTACGGTGGTACGCAATATTTTAAACCGGAAACGGTAGATCTGTTCACTAAACAGCAATCATCGGTTAGCCGCCGTGGATTAGGCTTTGATCGTTGGGATCCGGAGATCAGCAAACATTACCCGTCAGAACTGGCATCGCCGCAAACTTATGGACACACGGGTTATACCGGTACCTGTTTTTGGGTCGACCCGAAATATAATATGGTCTATATCTTCCTGTCAAACCGCGTAAACCCTAAAGAAACGCAGAAGCTAACCAGCCTCCAGATTAGGGGGCGCATACAGGATGCCGCTATCAGAGCGATTATAAAGGGGAATTGATTTTAGTCCATGGATGATAAACCATGGTCCGTGGATGTTAAATAATAGTTAACTCAAATGGTAAAATACTGTGGTCTATCGACCATGGACAATGGACTGAAACATGACCTTACCCAACGGCTACCAACAAGTGATGCCTTACCTGATTGTGCCGCGCGCAGCAGCATTTATGGCATTTATGCAAACTGTTTTCGGCGCTACCGAGCGGATGAAAGTAATGCGCGACGAGAGCCTGATTATGCACGCCGAACTACAGGTTGGCGACAGTGTAATTATGCTGGCTGATGCCACCGAGGAGTATCAGCAGCAAAACGCCGGGTTATTTATCTGTGTGGAAAACTGCGATGAAACCTAAAAATAGCAATGGACAACGGCGCCGAATGTGTAATGGAGCCCGTTAATCAAGATTACGGCCGATCGGCTGGCATCATAGACCCATTTGGAAATACCTGGTGGGTGACGAGTGATGTGAGGTAAATCTCCCAAAAATGAGTGAGGGTGTCACCCTGAGCTTGTCGAAGGGCGAGGGGGAGGCCTTGCCGCTATAATAAAACATGTTGACAAGGCTACCGCACGTGTTTCGACAGGCTCAACATGACAGCCCCTTTTTGCGTGCCTTACCGTCCTTCCATCAACTGCCTGATGGCATCATCCAGAAAATTAGGAATAAATGTGCTTTGTGTATGGGTGATCTTGTCCGGATCTTCCAGATGTTCTAGCATATCATTGTATTTGACCTCGCCGTGTTCATTAATTACTTCGCGCTTTCTGGTCTCGCTTAATAACGATGTACGCATGGCCTCGGCGCCTACCTCCGGGTGAAACTGAACACCATAAAAATAAGGGCTGTAACGAATGGCCATCATGGCGCGGGGTAAGTTTACGTGCGGGCGCTCTTTTTCAATGGCCGTGAGGGTCATGCCCAGTTCGGCAAAACGTTGTTCATCTGGATAGATCACCTGCCAACTGCGTGAGTCAACCGTAAAGAATGGATCGGCCAGACGGTTAAAAATGCGGTCTTGCTGACCGGCTGCTGTTAGATGCACCGGTAAAATGCCAAATGACGGTGAACGACGCGTGCCGATAACTCCCAGGCGATACTTACGACACATTAGCTGAAACGAATGACAAACAAACAGGGCATGTTTTTTCTGCGGGGCGCTTGAGGCATTAATAGCTTCCAACTGGTCCATCAGTTTCATGTAATTTTGGTCCCACGGTGTATGCTCCGTATCCAGCGGACTGCCGGGTCCACCACTGCTGATGTAAATATCAAAATCGGTGCCCGGCAATTCGTTCTGCGTGCGGGTATTAAAAATCTGATAAGTAAGGTTCAGTTGATTTTTCTCCCGGTATCGGTTCAGCACATCTTGAAATCCGCGTATGCCCTGGTTGGGGATACCGTTGTAGAGGTCTATAATGGCTACTTTTATCTCTTGTTGCTCGTTCAATTCTATCAGTTATTAGCCGTCGTTAGTTTTAAAGTAAATTGCAAACGGCAAAAATACGGGGAATGAAAAACAATTGCAATGGTTATGGATACGTGATTGTGGGGCTTATACTCCTTTTAGTGTTTGCGAAGTGATATAATCAACCACATCTGCAAAATTATGAGTTTCGTTGTAAACAGCCAGCTGTCTGTCGGCGCCGGTGCCTTGTTCCAGCATCTGGTGCACATATTGCAGGTCGTCACGACAGCCAAGGTCGTCCACTACATCATCAATCAAATCCAATAGTTCCATGACCAGCGAGCGGCTGTTTACTTCTTGTTCCTTGCCAAAATCAATCATTTTACCATCGATGCCATAGCGGGCGGCGCGCCACTTGTTCTCGTTAATCAGGGCGCGGTTATAGTTAATAAACGTCATATTCTGCTGGCGCAGTTTGTACAACTTGGCGCACAGCGCCTGGAACAAGGCCGTTAGGGCGATGGTTTCATCAACCAGCATCGGGCAATCGCAAATATGGAACCCGATGGTGCCGAAGAAGGGGTGCACGCGCACATCCCACCAGATCTTTTTGGCATTATCAATGCAGTGGGTTTTTACCAGTAGTTTGATGTAATTATCATATTCCTCAATACTGCCAAATGCGTCTGGAATCCCCGTGCGCGGAAACTTGTCAAACACCTTGGTGCGGAATGATTTAAAGCCGGTGTTGCGCCCTTCCCAAAACGGCGAGTTGGTGCTTAATGCATAAATATGCGGTAAAAAGTAACGTGCCTGGTTTGCAATATGAATGGCCATCTGGCGGGATTGAAACCCCACATGCACATGCAAGCCGAAGATGAGATTAGAGCGGGCGGCGTCCTGTAGTTCATTCACGATTTCCTGGTACCGCGGGTGATCGCTAATCAGTTGGTCCTGCCAGTGCGAGAAGGGATGGGTGCCTGCCGCCCCAATGCGCAGATCCAGGTCGCCAGCCAGTTGGGCCACTGTGCGGCGCAATTTGGTAACCTCTTTGCGCACCTCGGTTGTGTTTTGGCAAACGTGAGTGCCTACTTCTACCACGGCCTGATGCATTTCGGCCTTTACCTGGTCTTCATGAATTTTTTGCGCAGCATCAACAATCTTCTGCTCGTGCGATCGGAGTTCCCGCGTTACGGGATCAATCACCATAAATTCTTCTTCAACGCTTAGGGTAAACTCGTTCATAGCCGCTTTTATGTAACATAAAATTAGGAAATAATTGGGGCGATTGGGATAGGGTAGTTGATTAAAAAGACGTCATTGCGAGGAACGAAGCAATCTCTGCGAAGGCTAATCGGAGATGCAAATGGGAAATGCATGTACAGAGATTGCTTCGTTCCTCGCAATGACGTGAGGGGATTTGAATTCCATCGCCCGGTTTAATTTCTCATCATCTTATTGTTAAATAAAGGTTATGGAAACAGTGTCTGATTTTCAGCGCTTTTTATTATGATAAAATAACCGTACCTTTGCGCCAAATTTTAAAGGCATAAAATGCAAAACATCAGGAACATTGCGATCATTGCGCACGTTGACCACGGTAAAACTACGCTGGTAGATAAAATTCTGCACAGCTGCGCTATCTTTCGCGACAATCAGGAAACAGGTGAGTTGATATTGGATAATAACGATCTGGAGCGCGAGCGCGGTATCACCATCGTATCTAAAAACGTATCTGTACGTTACAAAGACGTAAAGATCAACATTATTGATACTCCGGGCCACGCCGACTTTGGCGGCGAGGTGGAGCGCGTACTGAAAATGGCCGACGGCGTACTGCTGCTTTGTGATGCCTTTGAAGGTGCCATGCCGCAAACCCGTTTCGTAACCCAAAAAGCACTGTCGCTGGGTTTGAAACCAATTGTGGTTGTTAACAAAGTTGATAAAGAGAACTGCCGCCCTGAAGAGGTTTACGAGCAGATCTTTGAATTGTTCTTTAACCTTGAGGCTACCGAAGAGCAGCTGGATTTCCCGGTAATCTACGGTTCGTCAAAACAAGGTTGGATGAGCACCGACTATAAAAAGAAAACAGAAGATATCTTCCCGTTGATGGATACCATTCTGGAGCACATCCCTGCTGCGCCAATTAAAGAAGGTACCCTGCAAATGCAGATCACTTCGCTGGATTATTCATCTTTCGTAGGTCGTATCGCTATCGGTCGTGTGGCTCGTGGCACCATCAAAGAAAACATGCCGGTAACGCTGGTTAAGCGCGATGGCACTATGCAAAAATCACGCATTAAAGAGTTATACACATTTGAAGGCCTGGGCAAAGTAAGAGCAACCGAAGTAAAATCGGGCGATATCTGTGCCGTTGTAGGTATTGAAGGTTTTGATATTGGCGATACCATTGCTGATTTTGAGAACCCGGAGCAACTGGAAGTAATCAAAATTGACGAGCCAACTATGAACATGCTTTTCACCATTAACAACTCACCGTTTTTTGGTAAAGAAGGCAAGTTTGTAACCTCACGCCACGTGCGCGACCGTCTGTACAAAGAGATGGAGAAAAACCTGGCACTGAAAGTTGTTGAAACCGAATCGCCAGACTCATACCTGGTTTACGGTCGTGGTATTCTTCACCTGTCAGTGTTGATTGAAACGATGCGCCGTGAAGGTTACGAGTTGCAGGTTGGTCAGCCGCAGGTTATTGTTAAAGAGATTGACGGCGTTAAATGCGAGCCGGTTGAAACCCTGATTGTTGACGTACCTGGTGACGTTGCCGGTAAGGTAATTGAGCTGGTAACTCAGCGTAAAGGTGATCTGTTGATTATGGAGCCAAAAGGCGACTTACAGCATTTGGAGTTTGAAATCCCTGCCCGTGGTATCATCGGTCTGCGTAACAACGTATTGACTGCTACCGCTGGTGAGGCAATTATGGCTCACCGTTTCAAAGCTTACGAGCCTTGGAAAGGTGCTATCCCTGGCCGCAGCAACGGTGTATTGATCTCTATGGAGAAAGGTGCTACTACTGCTTACGCTATTGATAAACTGCAAGATCGTGGTCGTTTCTTTGTTGATCCGGGTGTTGATATTTACGAAGGTCAGATCCTGGGTGAGCACATCCGCGATAACGATTTGGTGATTAACGTTGTGAAAGGTAAACAGCTGACTAACATGCGTGCATCTGGTAGCGATGATAACGTACGTATTGCACCGGCTATCAAATTCTCATTAGAAGAAACCATGGAGTACATCCAGGCTGATGAGTACATTGAGGTTACGCCGCAAAACATCCGTATGCGTAAAATCTACCTCACCGAGAACGAGCGTAAGGTAAACGCTAAGCGATTTGTAAATCAATAATCAGCTATTGGTTTGATTAAGTGAGTGGTTGATTAAGTTGGGCCAGTCATTAAAAATATAAAGCATCCGGACACTCCGGATGCTTTTTTGTTGAAGAACTATCGGCTTTCTCAACTATTCTCTTAATCAACATAATCAACCAAAAACTATACCTTTGCGGCCAACTATGCGTATACCCGCCATTCCAGGTTTTGATCAGCATGCTTTAGAGAAGTATTTTAAAAATACGGGGGCGCTGTTTATTGGGCGCTTCGGTAGCCTGGCTATAAAAATGGTGGTGGGTATTGTGATGGCTAACTACCTGGGCCGTGATTTTAACGGTGTAGTTACTGGTGGTTACGTTTATATCTATTTCTTCTCTACCATAGCCTCGCTCGGGCTGGATCAGTTTATTGTTAAAGAGCTGCACCAGTTTCCTGAAAAGCGCGATCAGATTTTGGGCACCTCATTTATGATGAAGCTGGCCGCCTCGCTAGTCTGTGTTCCCTTAATCTGGATAGCGTATCAAATTGCGCCGGCAAAGGGTACCCCGTATCATTACGTATTCATTTTTTCATTTATCGGGTTGATACAGACCCTCAATATTATAGATTCTTATTTCCAATCACAGGTACAGTCAAAGTATATTATGCAGGTGCAGATAGTAGGCAACCTGATTTCGGCTGCCGTAAAGCTGCTGCTTATTTTTTCTAAAATGCCAGTGGTGTGGTTTGTTTACGCTTATACTTTTGATTTCTTTTTGTTATCAACAGGTTATTACTTTACCTATCAGCGCAAGGGGCGCAGTGTATGGGATTGGACGTATAACGGACAACTGGCCAAAAAGCTGTTGCTGCTTTCATGGCCGCTTATTATTTCGGGTATTATGATTACCCTTTATATGCGTATAGATCAATTGATGCTGCAAAATATCTGCGGCACCAAGGTATCCGGTGCTTATGCCACTGTAGCACAGATTAGCGAGAACTGGAATGTTATTCCCACAGTTATCGTCGGTTCATTGTTCCCGGCTATTTTGAATGCCCGTCGTGATGATATGGATCGCTACAAAAAGCGCATTCAAAATCTGTATGATCTGATGGTGTATCTCAGTTTGCCGGTGGCCATCGTTATTACATTTGCATCGCCGTTGATTTATAAGTTGCTCTTTAAACCTGAGTTTGCTTCAGCAGCGCCAACATTGTCGGTGCATATCTGGTCGGGTATTTTTGTTTTTCTGGGCGTAGCTAGTACGCAGCAGCTTATTGCCGAAAACCTGAACCGACTTACATTTATCCGCACGGGTTTTGGAGCCGTAGTAAACATTGTTCTGAATATTATCTTAATCCCTAAGATGGGTATGATGGGAGCTGCCATAGCAACGCTGATAGCGTATGCCAGTGCAACCTTTTTTATTATTTTAATGCCGCAATCACGGCATCAGGGCATAATGATGTTTAAATCATTATTCTTAATTTCACTTTTTCAAAAATTACTTAAACGTTGAGCAATCTATCTGTACTGTTGCAATTGCTGGCCAAGCCAAAAGGACTTGCGTCGCTGCTGTCGTTCCGCAAAAAAGGTTATTTAAAAGATATAGGCTGGTTCAATGCTTTTGATGAGCAAAAGCCGATAGATGCTTTTGGGCAGCCTATCCCGTGGGTTACCTATTCGTTTATAGATTTTATAAAAGACCGCATTAAGAAAGAACACCAGGTATTTGAGTTTGGCTCGGGTAACTCTACCTACTTTTATGCCAGGTATGCAGGAAATGTGGTATCTGTTGAGCACGATTCTGCCTGGTATAAAAAAATCCAGGGCAGTAAGCCAGCCAACTCAGAGATGATCTATTGCGAGCTGCAGAAAGATGGCGATTATTGCCGGATGCCTATCTCCCTTAACAAAAAGTTTGATATTATTATTGTTGACGGCCGCGATCGTGTAAATTGCTGCATACAAGCTGTAGAAGCACTTACTCCCGCCGGTGTAGTGGTGCTGGACGATTCTGAACGTGAGTTTTACGCAGAAGGCGTAGAGTTTTTGAAAAATGCCGGATTTAAACAATTGTCGTTCAGCGGCATCTCTCCAGGCCTGTTTTACCTGAAAGCTACCTCCGTATTTTATAAGGCCGATAACAGCCTGGATATCTAACTTTAATATTCTCGCTAGTGCAAAAGCTTGCCCCGATAGCACTTTTTGTTTACAACCGGCCCGACCATACCCGCCGCACCATTGCTGCGCTACAGAAAAATGTGTTGGCTGATGAATCGCGCTTATTTATTTTTAGCGATGCCGCCAAAACCGATGCAGATAAGGCTAAGGTGGAGGAGGTGCGCAATGTGATTGCCGGTGTAACCGGATTTAAATCGGTAAAAATAATTGCACGCGAGCAGAACATGGGATTGGCTAACTCCATCATTGGTGGTGTAAGTCAACTGGTCAATGAATATGGAACGGTGATTGTTTTTGAGGATGATCTGTTGTCATCGCCCTACACGCTCCAGTATTTTAATGAGTCGCTGGCGCGATACGAGCAACAGGAACAGGTCATGCACATCGGTGCCTACATGTTTAACCTGAAAGATCAACGGTTGCCCGAAACCTTCTTTTGGCGAGCTGCCACCAGTTGGGGCTGGGCCACCTGGGCACGTGCATGGAAGCATTTTGAACCTGATGTTGACAAGCTGATGGCGCAGTTTGATAAAGAGAAGATCAGTCAATTCTCTATCGAAGGCACCATGAACTTCTGGAAACAGATGCAGGACTTCAAAGCGGGCAAAAACAACTCGTGGGCCATCCGCTGGTATGCGTCTGTTTTTCTGCGTGGTGGCCTGACGCTCAATCCGGCACAATCGCTGGTACACAACACCGGGAACGATGGCTCTGGTACCCACTCTAACGACGAGCCGATGTATGGCGTAAAAATAGCCCAGCAACCGGTAAAATACTTTCCTGATGATCTAGTCGAAAATCAGCAGGCCTATGATGCTATTAAAGCTTTCCTTAAAAATCGGAAAGGATCCTTATGGCAACGGGTTGTGCGGTTTGTAAGGCAGCGATTGGGTAAATGATCTAAATGTGCGGATATGCAGATTATTATTAACCGCCTGTCATCTGCGCGTTCTCGCATTTATAAGTACATTAATTCCATCTGCTTATAATCAATCTTCGCGCAGGCGCTCGTCGGTATAAAAAATCTCAGTTTTGCCATGTGGAACGGGCCTGCCTTCAGCATCAACGCTTACAAACACAATTTTATCTATGGTGAGGATCACCTTTTGGGTAATCTTGTTACGTACCTGGCAGGCCAGCGTTAATGACGTGCGACCGAAGTGTATAGCCTTGATGCCCAGTTCAATAATATCGCCCTGCTTGGCCGAGCTGATAAAGTTAATTTCAGACATATACTTGGTCACACAACCATTGGTGCCCAGTTGGATGATGGTATAAATGGCGGCTTCCTCATCAATCCAGCTCAGCAGGCTGCCGCCAAATAAAGTGCCGTGTGCGTTCAGGTCTTCGGGTTTTACCCATTTGCGTGTATAGAAATTCATATGGGTGATAAAGGTAATAAGTATTGCCGGTAGCTTATGGAAAAAAAAGACATGCTTTTGTGAGGTGCGATCAGAAATTTTTGGTTGAGACAAACAAAAAATGGGCTACCCCAGGTTTATGGGAGGGCTCAGGAAGGTCAAAATGATAAGTTATGCTTCGGGGTTCTGTGAAGAGTTGTATTTATTCTTAATCCACTGATTATTAGTACAGAAGATAAATTTTTGAATTAATTATGGCGTTTTCTGCGCTTAAACGGCCTTCTCTGTCACCAACGCTGCACTTAACGCACGCAACTGCCTGAAACACACTAAAATTTATCTCAAAAATAATTCCGTAACTATTTGAGAGTTAATCTAAAATTTCTATCTTTGCCGTCCCTTTCGAGGGAATAACGTGCCTTGAACGAAGCCCTACTGCTTCGATGGGCAAAAAACAAAAAAATAAAATGTCAGGAATTATTGGTAAAAAAGTAGGAATGACCAGTATTTTCGATGCGGCGGGTAAAAACATCCCATGTACCGTAATCGAAGCTGGGCCTTGTGTGGTAACACAAGTTAAGTCTGTAGAAACAGACGGCTACGCTGCTATCCAGTTAGCGTATGACGAGGCAAAGGAAAAAAACACTACTGCTCCTTTAAAAGGCCATTTCGAGAAAGCCGGCACTACCCCAAAACGTAAGCTGGTTGAATTCAAAACATTCGAGGACGAAAAATCATTGGGCGACACCGTTACTGTCGAGATTTTCGCTGTGGGTGATTTTGTTGATGTGGCCGGTACCTCAAAAGGTAAAGGTTTCCAGGGTGTGGTAAAACGTCACGGTTTTGGCGGTGTGGGTATGCAAACTCACGGTCAGCACAACCGTCTGCGTGCGCCAGGTTCTTTGGGTGCATCGTCATGGCCATCTCGCGTATTTAAAGGCATGCGCATGGCTGGTCAAACAGGTAACGTTCGCGTTAAAGTTCAGAACCTTGAAGTTGTTAAGGTTTTCACTGAGCAAAACCTGTTAGTAGTTAAGGGCTCTATCCCAGGAGCTAAGGGTTCATTTGTAATCGTAGACAAATAAGATGGAAGTAAAAGTTTTAAATGTTTCAGGTAAAGAAACAGGTGCCAAGGTGCAACTTCCTGATGCGATTTTCGGTATTGAGCCAAACGATCATGCTATCTACCTGGATGTTAAGCAATTCTTAGCAAACCAGCGTCAAGGTACGCATAAAGCTAAACAGCGTAATGAAATTGCTGGTTCTACCCGCAAATTATACAAACAAAAAGGTACAGGCGGTGCACGTGCCGGTAACATCAAATCACCTCTGTTTAACGGTGGTGGTCGCGTGTTCGGTCCGCAGCCTCGCGATTACAGCTTCAAACTGAACAAAAAGTTAAAATCACTGGCTCGTAAGTCAGCTTTAACTTACAAAGCTCAGGAAAGCAATGTGGTAGTTATTGAAGATTTCAGCTTTGATGCTGTAAAAACCAAAAGCTACGCAAAGCTAATCGCTGACCTTAACGTAGCAGACGTAAAAACTTTATTAGTATTACCTGCTGCCAACAACAATGTTTATTTATCAAGCAGAAACCTGAAAAAGGCTAAAGTAGTAACTGCCGATCAGCTGAACACTTATGATGTGTTAAACGCTGGCAAACTGCTGTTAACCACTGGTGCTGTTAAAACCCTGGAGGAGGCATTTGCTAAGTAATTATGGAAGTTTTAAAGAAACCTTTACTTACAGAAAAAGTAGCTCAGCTTACTGAGAAACTGAATCGCTTTGTTTTCAAGGTTGATCACAGAGCCAACAAAATTCAGATCAAAGCAGCTATTGAAGACATGTATGGCGTAACCGTAGTTGCGGTTAACACCATGAAATATTCTGGAAAACTGAAAACACGCTCAACCAAAGCTGGTATTGTAAGCGGCCGTGTGGCTACCTACAAAAAAGCGGTGATCACTTTGAAGGATGGAGAGACAATTGATTTTTATAACACTTTATAAAAACAGGAGATGGCAGTTAAAAGATTTAAACCGGTAACCCCGGGTACCCGTTTCCGGGTAGGCGCCGATAACTCTGACATTACTACCAATGTACCTGAAAAGTCATTAGTAGTATCGCACAAGAAATCAGGCGGTCGTAACAACTCCGGTAAAATGACCATGCGCTATATTGGCGGTGGCCACAAAAAGTCATATCGTATTATTGACTTTAAACGTAATAAATTTGACATCCCTGCAAAGGTAGCTACTATAGAGTATGACCCGAACCGTTCGGCTCGTATCGCTCTGTTAGTATATGCTGATGGTGAGAAGCGTTATATGATCGCTCCGGAAGGCCTGCAAGTTGGCCAAACCGTAGTAGCTGGTGCAACCGCGGCTCCTGAAGTTGGTAACACTTTACCACTGAAGAATATTCCGTTGGGTTCTATCATCCATGCTATTGAGCTTAACCCTGGTCAAGGCGCAATTATCGCGCGTTCTGCCGGTACTTATGCTCAGCTTTCAGCTCGTGATGGCAAATATGCTATTATCAAAATGCCTTCAGGCGAAACCCGTATGATCCTTCTAACTTGTTTAGCTACTATCGGCACCGTATCAAACGGCGAGAAAGCAAACGAAGTTCTGGGTAAAGCAGGTCGTGCTCGTTGGATTGGTCGTCGTCCACGCGTTCGTGGTGTTGCAATGAACCCGGTAGATCACCCTATGGGTGGTGGCGAGGGCCGTGCATCAGGTGGTCACCCACGCTCACGCAAAGGCTTACTGGCTAAAGGTTACAAAACCCGCGACAAGAAGAAATCGTCAGATCGTTACATCATTGAAAGAAGGAAGAAATAATGGCTCGTTCAATTAAAAAAGGACCGTATATCGATCATAACCTTGACAAGAAAGTTTTGGTTCTGAACGAAACCAACAAAAAATCGGTAGTAAAAACATGGTCACGCCGTTCCATGATCTCTCCAGATTTCGTTGGTCATACATTTGCAGTACACAACGGTAACAAATTTATCCCTGTGTACGTAACCGAAAACATGGTAGGACATAAGTTAGGCGAGTTTGCGCCAACCCGTACCTTCCGTGGTCACGCAGAAAAGAAAAAATAAGCAATGGAAGCAACACAAAAAGTTAAAAAATCTGTGCTGGTAAAGCAACAGAAAGAAGAAGCGAAAGCCCAACAAGGTGGCCCTGCTGTTGCCAAGTTGAACGATTGTCCAACCTCTCCGCGCAAAATGCGTTTAGTGGTTGATCTGATCCGTGGCAAAGAGGTTTTTGCAGCATTAAGCATCTTAAAATTCACCAACAAAGAAGCCGCAATTCGCGTTGAGAAACTGCTCCTGTCGGCTATCAATAACTGGGAAGCTAAAAACGAAGGTAAACGTGCCGACGAAAACGGCCTTTTTGTAAAGGAAGTTTCTGTAGCAGGTGGTCGTCAGTTGAAAAGACTGCGTCCGGCTCCACAAGGCCGCGGTTACCGTATCCGTAAACGCTCAAACCACGTAACACTTGTTGTGGATACTAAAAACGTTAACAATTAATTTGAAATGGGACAGAAAGCACATCCAATAGGTAACAGGTTAGGCATCATCAGAGGCTGGGATTCTAACTGGTTCGGTGGTAACAACTACTCCGACAAATTAGTTGAAGACGAAAAAATCCGCAAATATATCGCTGCCCGTATTTCTAAAGGTGGCGTATCTAAAGTGGTTATCGAGCGTACTTTGAAACGCATCACCATCACCATCCACACTGCACGTCCGGGTATCGTTATCGGTAAAGGCGGCCAGGAGGTTGACAAGATCAAAGAAGAGCTGAAAAAGCTTACTAAGAAAGATGTTCAAATCAACATCTTCGAGATCAAACGTCCTGAACTGGATGCACAACTGGTGGCTGAAAGTATTGCAAAACAATTAGAAGCACGTATCTCTTTCCGTCGCGCAATGAAAACCACTATCGCATCAACTATGCGTATGGGTGCCGAAGGTATTAAAGTGATGACTTCTGGTCGTTTGGGCGGCGCCGAGATGGCACGTACCGAACAGTACAAAGAAGGCCGTATTCCACTGCACACTTTCCGTGCCGATATTGACTACGCTTTAGGCGAAGCTTTAACTACTTATGGTAAAATTGGTGTTAAAGTATGGATCTGTAAAGGCGAAGTTTACGGCAAACGCGATTTATCACCAAACATTGGTCAAACCAGCAGCGCAAGCGGTAAAGGTGGTCGCCCAGAAGGCGCAGCCGGTTTCGGTGAGCGTGGCGACCGCGGCGACCGTCGCGGTGGTAACGACCGCAGAGGTGGTGGTAACAACGATCGCAGAGGCGGTGGTAACAATCGTGGCGGTAACAACCGTGGCGGTGGCCAGAACCGTGGTGGTCAAGGTAGAAGATAATCAAAGTCGAGACAGACATCGTTTATATTTAAAAGCTTAAAACAATGCTACAGCCAAAAAGAACGAAGTTCAGAAAGATGCAAAAAGGCCGCATGAAAGGTAATGCCTCTCGCGGTGCAGAACTGTCTTTCGGTTCATTCGGTATAAAATCACTCGAAGCGGCCTGGATTACCAGCCGTCAGATCGAGGCTGCACGTATCGCTGTAACACGTTTCATGAAACGTGAAGGCCAGGTGTGGATCAGGATTTTCCCTGACAAGCCAGTAACTAAAAAACCGGCCGAGGTACGTATGGGTAAAGGTAAAGGTGCCCCAGAATATTGGGTTGCAGTAGTGCGTCCGGGACGCATCATCTTCGAAGCCGAAGGTGTGCCACTGGAAGTTGCTAAAGAAGCCCTGCGCCTTGCTGCCCAGAAGTTACCGGTACAAACAAGATTTGTAGTTCGCAGAGACTACGCAGAAGCATAACGAACCCTGGTAGCTACAGGTGGTAAACAATATAAAAAGTGATTGAATACCTGTAGTGTTCAATAAACATTGTAAGTTGTAAAGTTGTGAGTTTAAGCAAGCTTACAACTCACAACTTACATCATACAACAAGTTAAAAAATGAAAAACTCAGAAATTTTAGCGCTTTCAACCGAAGAGTTGAACGCAAAGATCAGCGAGGAGACTAAGAATCTCACCAAGCTGAAATTCGCTCACGCGGTTTCTGCTATCGAGAATCCTGCACGCATCACAGTTTTGCGTAAGGATATCGCCCGCTTAAACACCGAATTAACAAAACGTAAAGCGGCAGCAGCGTCTGAAGCCAAATAAATTTATCAGGAAATGGAAAGAAATTTAAGAAAAACACGTACCGGCCTGGTAGTAAGCAACAAAATGGAGAAATCTATTGTAGTTGCGGTAGAGCGTAAGGTGAAACACCCGATCTACGGTAAGTTCGTTAAAAAAACTACCAAATTTATGGCTCATGACGAAACCAACACTTGTGGCATTGGTGACACCGTATTAATTATGGAAACCCGCCCGCTGAGCAAGAATAAAAACTGGAGATTAGTTGAAATTATAGAGAGGGCTAAATAACATGGTACAGCAGGAATCAAGATTGAACGTAGCCGACAATAGCGGCGCGAAAGAAGTTCTGGTTATCCGCGTTCTGGGCGGTACCGGTAAACGTTATGCCTCTATTGGCGACAAGATTGTAGTTACCGTAAAAAGCGCACTGCCATCAGGCAACGTTAAAAAAGGTACTGTATCTAAAGCCGTAGTAGTAAGAACTAAAAAAGAGATCCGTCGTAAAGATGGTTCATATATTCGTTTCGACGATAACGCAGCAGTTTTGTTAAATAACCAGGATGAGCCGAGAGGCACACGTATCTTCGGTCCGGTAGCAAGAGAGTTGCGCGAGAAACAATTCATGAAAATTGTATCATTAGCACCGGAGGTACTGTAAAATGGAAAAGAAAAATAAAACTGCCAAACTGAAGATCAAAAAAGGTGATCTGGTAAAGGTAATTGCCGGCGACTCAAAAGGTAAGCAAGGTAAAGTTACCGAGGTAATAGTTGACAAAAATCGTGCGGTAGTTGAAGGCGTTAACCTGGTGTCTAAACACACTAAGCCAAACGCTGCCAACCCTAACGGCGGTATTGTTAAACAAGAAGCCGCTATTCATATTTCAAACCTGGCACTTATTGACCCTAAAGCAGGCGTTCCAACCCGCGTTGGCCGTAAAGTAACTGACAAAGGTATTGTAAGAGTTGCCAAAAAATCAGGGGAGGAGATCAAGTAATCATGACTTACGTACCAAGATTAAAAACCAAGTATTCGGAAGAGATCCGCTCTGCACTGAAAGAGAAATTTCAGTACAAAACTGTAATGCAGGTTCCGAAACTGACTAAAATAGCGATCAATCAGGGTGTTGGTGGTGCTACTACCGATAAAAAACTGATCGACGTTGCTATCAACGAGTTATCAACCATCACTGGTCAGCAGGCTGTTGCTTCGAAATCTAAAAAAGATATCTCGAACTTCAAGTTGCGTAAAAACATGCCAGTAGGTGTACGCGTAACATTGCGTGATAATAACATGTATGAGTTTCTGGATCGTTTGATCGCTGTAGCTCTGCCACGTATCCGCGATTTCAAAGGCATCAACGATAAAGGTTTTGATGGCCGCGGTAACTATACCCTGGGTATCACCGAGCAGATCATCTTCCCGGAGATCAATATCGACAAGATCAACAAGATCATGGGTATGGATATCACCTTTGTAACTACCGCTACCAACGATGTTGAGGCGCTGGAGTTGCTGAAACAATTTGGTTTACCATTTAAAAATCAGAATAGCAATGGCTAAAGAAGGTATCAAAGCACGTGAAGTAAAACGCGCTAAATTAGTTGCTAAATATGCCGACAAACGTGCTGCTTTAAAAGCAGCCGGCGATTATGAAGCTCTGGACAAGCTGCCTAAAGCAGCATCACCAGTAAAACTGCACAATCGTTGTAAGTTAACCGGCCGTCCTCGTGGTTATATGCGTCAGTTTGGTATCTCAAGGGTAACTTTCCGCGAGATGGCCTTAGCTGGTAAGATCCCGGGAGTGAAAAAAGCAAGCTGGTAATAACAGCGGCAAGCTAAACACCGAAGGCCCGAAACGTTGAGTAGGAACCGAAAAAGGCCGGAAAGATTAGCTTAGCCTTTGAGCTTAAATAACATAAGGACAAGAAATTCATAACGCACTATGTTGTGTTATGAATTTTTTTGTACCTTTGCGGCTCGTTTTTTTAAGAAAATTAACCGGCAGCAGGTCATTCCGGATGTTACGGAAAGGGAAACCACTGCCACAAACAACAAATAATGAATACAGATCCAATCGCAGATTATCTTACACGAGTAAGGAATGCTATTAAAGCCAACCATAGGGTTGTTGAAATTCCTGCATCAAATCTGAAGAAGGAAATCACGAAAGTGCTTTTCGACAAAGGTTACATTGCCAACTTTAAATTTGAAGAGAATGGTCCTCAAGGTACTATCAAAGTAGCTTTGAAATACCATCCTGTTACAAAGATCCCGGCTATCCGCACATTAGAGCGTATAAGTAAACCAGGTTTGAGAAAATATGCAGGCATGGGTAATATGCCACGCGTACTTAATGGTTTAGGTATCGCTATCTTGTCTACATCTAAAGGTGTTATGACTGACAAAGAAGCACGTCAGCAAAACATTGGTGGCGAGGTATTGTGCTACGTTTATTAATAGTTAAAGGAGAAAAAAGCAATGTCAAGAGTAGGAAAAGCACCTATAGCAATCCCGGCAGGCGTTACAATTACTGTATCTAATGATAACGTAGTAACTGTAAAAGGTCCAAAAGGCGAATTGCAACAAGCGGTAGATGCAGACATCACCGTAGCTCAGGAAGACGGCCAGTTACTGGTTCAGCGTCCTTCTGACCAAAAACGTCATAAAGCACTGCACGGTTTATACCGCGCCCTGCTGTTTAACATGGTAACAGGTGTAACCACTGGTTACAAAGTAGAGCAAGAGTTAGTAGGTGTGGGTTACCGCGCTACCAACACTGGCAACACACTGGATTTAGTTTTGGGTTATTCTCACCACTACGTATTCCAGTTACCACAAGAAATTAAAGTATCAACAACTGCTGAAAAGGGTAAAAACCCAACCATCATTCTGGAATCGATCGACAAACAGCTGATCGGCCAGGTGGCTGCAAAGATCCGCTCGCT
>Ga0153918_1000477_pt1 | contig 19001 bp, 14 predicted proteins | sample TSFL002MetaG_FD_104687 | JGI IMG/M metagenome (GOLD analysis project Ga0153918, IMG submission 104687) | Attine ant fungus gardens microbial communities from Florida, USA - TSFL002 MetaG | ecosystem: Host-associated > Fungi > Mycelium > Unclassified | place: USA: Florida, Paynes Creek Historic... | reverse complement strand
TTAACGACCCACGAGTAACTCCCGAGCCGGAGCCTGAAGAGCCCGAAGTTCCGGTAGGCCCGATTGATCCACAGGGTCCCCTGGCGCGTCTTTTTCAGGAAGGCAAGGGCGGGCGCGATCTCAGTGACGAAGAGTTCGCGGCTTTTGAACAAGTAAAGATGCAAGTTCACACTACGTTCATTGCCGCCCTGGCAGAACATGGCCTTGGCGATTATCAAAACATGTTCTGTTACGTCCATGACGCGAAGGGCGATAAGTCCTCGCTCAGAACCTACCTGATCTGGGCCCTGATAGCGAGAAAACTGGAGAAGTCGGATATCGACAAATATGAATTTGACGGCACCCTCGTCACTGACGATGAAAGTAATCTTTGGGCTGCCGTGGAAGAAACCTTCCAGCGCATGATGAAAATGGCTCCCATCGTCTGAACACCACCGCTTGGCCTGGTAGCCCTCGTGGCGTGACTGGTGAGGAACATCACATCAGGGTCGAGCTGGCGGCCGTTGACGAAGACCGGCACATCAAGCAAACCGAACGGTCCGCTTGACCGGGCCGCGTTGAGGAAGGGCCAGTCCAGGCCCTTTCCATCAAGCGCGCAACGCTGCCGTCAGTGGCTCAACTGACTGGAAAACTGCCCCACCGCATCCACCACCTTCTTCGCCCCCTCCTGGATCTCGACGATCACCCCACCGGTATCCGCCGCCAACGCCAGCCCCTGTTCGGCCTGGCGCTTGCTGGTGTCGATGATGTCTACCGCCGCCTGGGCGAGCTGTTCGTTCTGCTGCACCACCTTGGCGATTTCTTCGGTCGCGCTGCTGGTACGCGACGCCAGCTGACGCACTTCGTCGGCAACCACAGCGAAGCCACGGCCCTGCTCGCCGGCGCGGGCGGCTTCGATGGCGGCGTTGAGCGCCAGCAGGTTGGTCTGCCCGGCGATGTCACTGATGGTCTTGATGATGGCGCCAATCACCTTCGACTGCCTGTCCAGGGCCTGGATGCCGTCGGCAGCATCCTGCATGGAGCCTTCCAGGCCACGCATCACGTCGACGGTCTGCGTCACCACGTCGGTGGCTTTGCGGGCGCTGCTGTCAGTTTCCAGGGAGGTGTTGTAGGCAATGTCGGCAGCCTGGGCCACCGCCAGCTCCTGATTGACCTGCTCGGTGATCACGGTGGCGAACTTGACCACCTTGTACAGCACATCGTGGGCATCGAAGATCGGGTTGTAGGAAGCCTCCAGCCAGATGGTGCGCCCGTGGGCGTCGATCCGCTTGAAGCGATCGGCCACGTACTCGCCTCGGCGTAGCCTGTCCCAGAACGCCTGGTAGGCCGTCGAATTGACTTCAGCCGGTTCACAGAACATGCGGTGATGCTTGCCACGCACTTGCTCGAGGCTGTAGCCCACCGTCTGCAGGAAGCGGTCGTTGGCGGTCAAAACCTCGCCGTCGAGGTTGAATTCGATCACCGCGGTGGAGCGCATCAGCGCCTTGATCAGGCTCTCGTGCTCACGCGAGGTCTCGATGGTGCGGGTCAGGTCGCTGGAGTGCATGGAAAAATGCCTGATCCGCCCGTCGACAGTCTTCACCGGCTGCAGGATGGAGCGCAGCCAGGCTTCTTCACCATTGCCACGCAGCAGGCGGAACGCGCCATTGAGGTGCTCGCCGCGGGTAATGGCGTTTTTCATACGCTGGTAGAAGTCGAGCTTCTTCACGTGGGTCGGCACGATCTCTTCAATGTTGCGCCCAATCAATTGCTCGGCACGGTAGAGCATCTCGCTCTCGAAATTGCCGTTGACCTGCTCGATGCGCCCCTGGGGGTCGAGCTGCAGCACCAGCATCTCGCTGTCGAGGCTGCTTTTGACCTGCTCGACGGCCATCAGCTCTTCGCGCAGTTGCTGGATTTCTTTCTTGAGCTTGCTGTTGAACATCACCGCACTCCCGGAGCGCATCAGACCGATTCGGATGCATCTTCATCGGCTGCGCCGCGAGCGGCTTGAGCGCCCTGCAAAGAAATATTCACACACCACAAACAGCCGAAAATCGGGCGTCACCTGCGCGTCACAAGGCTGTCATGTGAGCGCAACGCAGCAGGTGGACACTTTTTGTCATGAATACACCTGCCCTACGCATTTGCCTTGTCAGCGAAACCTTCCCACCCGAAATCAACGGTGTGGCCAATACCCTTGGCCGCCTCAGCGAAGGTTTGCGACAGCGTGGCCACCAGGTAGAGATCGTGCGCCCACGACAAGCCAACGAGGCACAGGTGGATGATGACCAGGGGCTATTGCTCTGCCGGGGCTGGGCATTGCCCGGCTACCCCGGCCTGCAATGGGGCGAAGTGTCGATGCACAAGCTGCTGCGCCGCTGGCGCCGGCGGCGGCCAGACGTGCTGTACATCGCTACCGAAGGGCCATTGGGCCTCAGCGCCCTGCGCGCCGCGCGGCGCCTGGGCGTTGCCGTGGTCAGCGGCTTTCACACCAATTTCCCCCAGTACTCCGGGCAATACGGCCTCGGCCTGCTGGCACGCCTGCTGACCCACTACCTGCGCTGGTTCCACCGGCGCACCGCCGCCACCCTGGTGCCCAGTGTGAGCCAGCGCCTGGAGCTGGAACGCCGTGGGTTCGAGCGCCTGGCCCTGATGGCCCGGGGCGTCGATGCCGGCCTGTTCAATCCGGCCAAGCGTAGCCAGGCGCTACGGGACAACTGGGGGCTCGACGCGGACGACATCGCCGTGCTGCACGTCGGGCGCCTGGCAGCGGAGAAGAACCTGACCCTGTTGCAGCCCTGCCTGCAAGCCTTGCAGAACACTCACCCACAGCGGCGCCTGCGCCTGGTGGTGGTGGGTGATGGCCCGCAGCGGGCGGCCCTCGAGCAGCAGATGCCGGATGCGGTGTTCTGCGGCGCCCAGCGCGGCGAAGCGTTGGCCGAACATTACGCCAGCGGCGACCTGTTCCTGTTCCCGAGCCTGACCGAAACCTTTGGCAACGTGGTGCTCGAAGCCATGGCCTCAGGCCTGGCCGTGGTCGCCTATGATGAAGCCGCCGCAGCCCAGCACATCCGCCATGGCCACAGCGGCGCGCTGGCCATGCCTGGCGACCCGTGCGCATTCATCGATGCCGCCTGCTGGCTGCTGGAAGAAAACGAAACCCTGCGCCGAGTGCGCCTGAACGCACGTCAGCACGCCAGCCGCCAAGGCTGGCCGGCGATCGTCGAGCAGTTCGAGTCGCACCTGTTCAATGCCTGTCACACGGCACCTGCCGGCAGCCAGCCGGCAGGCGCCGGGCTGGCGATCAAGCCAAGGTCGTCAACGCCTCGCGGCTGAACGGCAGCACATCCGCTTCACGCCCTTCGCGTACCTTCTGCGCCCATTCGGCATCCACCAGCAGGGCACGGCCAACCGCCACCAGGTCGAACTCCTCGTCGCCCAGACGGCGCAGCAAGCCTTCCAGGCTGGCCGGTTTGGCCACCTTGTCGGTAGCGACCATGAACTGCAAGAACTCACCATCGAGCCCCACGCTGCCGACGGTGATGGTCGGCTTGCCCGTGAGCGTGCGGGTCCAGCCGGCCAGGTTCAGCTCGGAGCCTTCGAATTCTGGCTCCCAGAAGCGCCGGGTCGAGCAATGGAAGATGTCCACACCGGCCGCCGACAGCGGCTCAAGGAACGCCGCCAGTGCTTGCGGGGTTTCCACCAGGCGGGCGCTATAGTCCTGCTGCTTCCACTGCGAGAAACGGAAGATGATCGGGAAGTCCGGCCCCACTGCAGCGCGCACGGCCTGGATCAGCTCGATGGCGAAGCGCGAACGGCCGGCCAGGTCACCGCCATATTCGTCGCTGCGACGGTTGCTGGCGTCCCAGAAGAACTGGTCGATGAGGTAGCCGTGGGCGCCATGGATCTCCACGCCATCCATGCCGATGGCCTTGGCGTCGCGCGCCGCCTGGGCGAACGCGGCGATCACCTCGCGAATATCGTCATGGGTCATGCCATGCACCAGCACCTGGCCGTCCTTGACCTTCTCGCTCGGCCCGTACCCTGGCACGCTGGCGTCCGGCTCAGTGCCCAGGCGGCGTACCATGCCCACATGCCACAGCTGCGGCACGATACGGCCCCCTTCGGCATGCACGGCGTCGACCACCTGTTTCCAGCCTGCAAGGGCATCTTCACCGTGGAAGCGCGGCACATTGGGGTAACCGTTGGCTGCCTGGTGCCCGACCGTGGTGCCCTCGGTGATGATCAGCCCCACGCCTGCTGCGGCACGGCGCCGGTAGTACTCGACCACGCCCGCGTGCGGCACGCCGCCGGGGCAGAAGGTACGGGTCATGGGCGCCATGACGACACGGCTCGGCAACTCGAGCGCGCCGAGGGTGAAGGGTTGGAACAAAGGGTTGCTGGACATGGGGCGCTTCCGTCTGAGGGAGGAAATGCGCCTGAGGTTAGGGGTAGCGCGGGGCTGGGCCCAGCATTATTGATGTGAGTGATTCGCAGGTATCGAGGTGGAAGACCGTGGGAGCGGGTTTACCCGCGAATGCGTCGGTACGGCCGCTGCAGCATTCGCGGGTAACCCGCTCCCACAGGGTACGCAGTCAGTTCAGGGCTTTTTCGATGGCCTGCACCACCGCTGGGTCGTCCGGCGCGGTACGCGGGGCGAAGCGCGCCAGCACCCGGCCGTCCTTGCCCACCAGGAACTTCTCGAAGTTCCAGGTGATGTCACCCGGGAACTCCGCCCCCTCGCCCGCCAGCAAACGGTACAGCTGGTGGCGGTCGTGGCCATTGACCTCAAGCTTGGCACCCAGCGGGAAACTCACGCCATAGTTCAGCTTGCAGAACTCCTGGATTTCCCTTTCGCTGCCCGGCTCCTGGCCAGCGAACTGGTTGCAAGGGAGGCCCAGGACATTGAAGCCCCTGCCCTTGAACTGCTGCTGCAGCTTTTCCAGCGAGGCGTATTGCGGCGTCAGGCCGCACTTGGAGGCGACATTGACCACCAGCACTACCTGGCCCTTGAACGGCGCCAGGGGCAGGTCCTCGCCGTTCAGCGCCTTCAACGTCAGGTCGTGAAATGCACTCATGATGATCCCCTTCAGGTTGCCGGTTGCCGCAGGAGGCGAATTGCGCCCACTAAAAAGGCGCCCTTGCAAGCCGCGCACCTCCCGCTGGGGAGGCATGCCGGCTTGTCCGAGCGCCTGGCGACTTTCTGAGCTTAGCGCAGAAAATCAGTGGTGATGGCCACCTTCACCGTGGATGTGACGGTGAGCGATTTCTTCTTCGCTGGCGTCACGCACGTCGACAACCTTGACCTTGAAGTTCAGGCGCTGGCCAGCCAGTGGGTGGTTGCCGTCAACGGTGATGTCGTCGCCGTCGATGTCACGGATGGTGACGATCTGCATCTGGCCGTCCGGCGCCGAAGCGTGGAACTGCATGCCGACTTCCAGTTGGTCGACACCTTCGAACAGGCTGCGGTTCAGGGTGCTCACCAGCTCGGCCAGGTATTCGCCGTAGGCGTCTTCCGGCTCGATGGCGACGTCCAGCTCGTCACCGGCTTGCTTGCCTTCCAGGGCTTTTTCCAGGCCTGGAATGATGTTGGCGGCACCGTGCAGGTAAACCAGCGGCGCACCGCCGGCGGAGCTGTCGATGGTCTCCCCGGCGTCGTTGGTCAGGGTATAGTCGATGGAGACAGCCTTGTTGGCGGCGATCAGCATGGGGCAAGACCTTTTGCAAAAGTATGTAGAGCGGACAAGTGTAACCAAGGCATCGCCCGATTGCGACCGCAGCACGGACGAGGGGCGACCCATCAGTCGGATCACCGGCTTCCACCAGGACGAAGAAGGCCACTGGGTGGTCGAGCTGTCTTGCGGCCATACCCAGCACCTGCGCCACCAGCCACCATGGCAGGCACGCCCGTGGGTGCTCGACGCCGCGCAGCGTGCCGGGCGCATCGGCCAGCCATTCGCTTGCGGCTGGTGCGCACAGGGGGTCGATAGCGCTACCCTTGGCCGTTGATTCCTTGCACCGCTTATTTCGAGAAGCACGCATGCAGACATTTTTCATTGCGCCGACCGACTTTGGTGTCGGCCTGACCTCCATCAGCCTGGGCCTGGTCCGCACCCTGGAGCGCGCCGGGCTCAAGGTCGGCTTTTTCAAGCCGATCGCCCAGCCTCACCCCGGCGACACAGGCCCGGAGCGCTCCACCGAACTGGTCGCCCGCACCCACGGCATCAAGCCTCCGGTGCCACTGAGCCTGGCCCATGTCGAGCGCATGCTCGGCGAGGGCCAGCTGGACGAGTTGCTCGAAGAAATCATCCGCCTGTACCAGCAGGCCTGCATTGGCAACGACGTGGTGGTGGTCGAGGGCATGGTGCCGACCCGCCATGCCAGCTATGCGGCGCGGGTCAACCTGCACCTGGCCAAGAGCCTCGACGCCGAAGTGATCCTGGTCTCGGCACCGGAAAACGAAGTGCTCAGCGAATTGTCCGGTCGGGTCGAACTGCAGGCCCAACTGTTCGGCGGCCCACGCGACCCGAAAGTACTGGGGGTGATCCTCAACAAGGTGCGCACCGACGAGAGCATGGCCGACTTCGCCACCCGCCTGCGCGAACACTCGCCGCTGCTGCGTGGCAACGACTTCCGCCTGCTCGGCTGCATTCCCTACCAGCCCGAGCTGAACGCCCCGCGTACCCGCGACGTGGCCGAGCTGCTTGGTGCCCAGGTGCTCAATGCCGGCGACTACGAGCAGCGGCGGATGAACAAGATCATCATCTGTGCCCGCACCGTGGCCAATACCGTACCGCTCCTGACACCTGGCACCCTGGTGGTGACCCCGGGCGATCGCGACGACATCATCCTGGCGGTGAGCCTGGCCGCGATCAACGGCGTACCGCTGGCCGGCCTGCTGCTGACCAGCGACAGCAAGCCCGATGCGCGCATCCTCGGCCTGTGCCGTGGCGCCCTTCAGGCCGGCCTGCCGATCCTGTCGGTCAGCACCGGTTCCTACGACACTGCCAACCTGCTCAACTCGCTGAACCGCGAAATCCCGGTGGACGACCGTGACCGCGCCGAATTCATCACCGACTTCGTTGCCAGCCACCTGGACGCCGCCTGGCTGCACCAGCGCTGCGGTACGCCACGGGAAATGCGCCTGTCGCCGGCGGTGTTCCGTTACCAGCTGATCCAGCGGGCGCAACAGGCCAACAAGCGCATCGTCCTGCCGGAGGGCGCCGAGCCGCTGCTGGTGCAGGCTGCGGCGATCTGCCAGGCGCGCGGCATCGCCCGTTGCGTTCTGCTGGCCAAGCCAGAGGCAGTCGAAGCCGTGGCCCGTGCCCAGGGCATAACCCTGCCGGCGGACCTGGAGATACTCGACCCCGAGCTGATTCGCGGGCGCTATGTCGAGCCGATGGTCAACCTGCGCAAGAGCAAGAACCTCAATGCGCCCATGGCTGAACAGCAGCTGGAAGACCCGGTGGTGGTCGGCACCATGATGCTGGCCCTGGACGAGGTCGATGGCCTGGTCTCGGGGCTGGTGCACTCCACCGCCAACACCATTCGCCCTGCCCTGCAGCTGATCAAGACCGCACCCGGCGCCAGCCTGGTGTCGTCGGTGTTCTTCATGCTGTTCCCCGAGCAGGTGCTGGTGTACGGCGACTGCGTGATGAACCCGCACCCCAGTGCCAGCGAACTGGCCGAGATCGCCCGGCAGAGCGCCGAATCGGCACAGGCCTTCGGTATCGCACCGCGGGTGGCGATGATCAGCTACTCCAGTGATTCGGCCAGTGACGAGGAAGTGGAGAAAGTGCGCGAAGCCACGCGCCTGGCGCAGGCGGCGGAGCAAGGGCTGCTGATCGACGGGCCGCTGCAGTACGACGCCGCCGCCAATCCGCAAGTCGCTCGCCAGCTGGCCCCTGACAGCCAGGTGGCCGGGCGGGCGACGGTGTTCGTGTTCCCTGACCTGAACACCGGCAACACCACCCACAAGGCGGTGCAGCGCAGCACCGACGGGGTCAGCCTGGGGCCTATGCTGCAGGGGCTGCGCAAGCCGGTGAACGACTTGCCACGCGGGGCGCAGGTGGACGATATCGTGCATACCATCGCCCTGACGGCGATTCAGGCCAGCAGCATCCGCTGAAACGCAAAAGGGCAGACCGTCACCGGCCTGCCCTTTTTGTATTGCGCCGTGCCGAACGGCTTATGGGTACTGCTGAACCTGACCCTGCTGCTGGTCATACTGCTGACCCGGAATAGGCTTCAGGTTGACCTCCACGCGGCGGTTCTGTGCACGGCCATTGGCGTCGGCGTTGCTGGCAATCGGCTGGTCCGGGCCCATGCCACGTACCGTTACGCGCGACGCATCCACGCCTTGCGAGGTCAGGTAGGTGCTGACTGCCTGGGCGCGGCGCTGCGACAGGTCCATGTTGTGCTGGCGGCTGCCGGTGCTGTCGGTGAAGCCCACCACTTCGATGGTGTTCTGATTGAACGACTTGAACGAGTTGGCCAGGTTGTTCAGCGGGTTGTAGAAGCTCGGCGAAATGTTGGCCGAGTCGGTAGCGAAGGTGATGTTGCCCGGCATGATCAGCTTGATCTGGTCACCCTGGCGCTGAACCTCGACGCCCGTGTTGGCCATCTTCGCGCGCAGCTCGGCTTCCTGTTTGTCGGCGTAGTAGCCGTAACCGGCAGCGGCGGCACCGACTGCGGCGGCGCCGATCAGTGCACCCTTGCCACGGTTGTTGTGGTCGATGGCGGCACCGGCAATGGCACCGGCCAGCGCGCCCAGGCCGCCATACTTGGCGGTCTTGCTCATCCCCGTGGACTCGCCCTGAGCCTGGCCTTGGCTGTCATAAGGATTCTGCCCGGCGCAGCCGGTCATCAGGGCTGCAGCGGTTGCGACGATAATCAGACGACGCATGGTGAACATGGACAAGCTCCTACAAAAATTCGTGTGTGCGGCGGATCGCAGATGGATCTATGCCAGGCTTTGATCGCCAGGATACGGAAAAATTCCGTGAAAGACTTTTCATCCAGGCTCAAGCCCGTACGAACGGGTTCTCGCGCATCTCGTCGCCCAAGCGGGTATCCGGCCCGTGGCCTGTGACCACAGTGGCATCTTCGTCCAGGCGATACAGCCGCTCCTGGATCGAACGCACGATGGCGCGCTGGTCGCCGCCCCATAGGTCGGTTCTGCCGATGCCACGGCGGAACAGGGTGTCACCAGCGATCAGCAGCTTGGCGTCGGCGAACCAGAAGCTCATCGAACCTGGGGTGTGGCCAGGCGTGTGCAGGGCCACACCGCAACCGCAGGCGAGTTCTTCATCATCATCGAGCCAACGGTCTGGCGACGGCACCGGGGTGTAGGGTACGCCAAACATCTGGCATTGCATTTCCAGGTTGTCCCACAGCGGCTGGTCCTGCTTGTGCAGGTGCAAAGTGGCGCCGGTGAGCTCTTTCAGCTTGCCCGAGGCGAGGAAATGGTCGAAGTGCGCGTGGGTGTGGATGATGCTCACCAAGGTCAGGCCATGGGCCTGCAGGCGGGCGAGGATCCTGTCCGGGTCACCCCCGGGGTCGACGACGATAGCCTTCTTGCTGACCGGGTCGCCGATCAGGGTGCAGTTGCACTGCAAGGGGCCTACAGGAAAGGTTTCGCGGATCAGCGTGGTGGGGGCAGTGTTCATGGGGGCTCCTGACTACTGTCGGGATGGTAGCGTGGTCTGGGGTGCCTGTCTTGGAAGTTGCAGCGCTTTCGAGATCGAGCGCCGCGCGGGCGGCGCTCGATCTCACAGGCGCTGAAGATGTTGTGCCGAACACATGGCGCCCCTGACGCTACGGCAAATACAACCTGAACAACCCGCCCCCAAGCACCCCACCATTGGCAATATCGATCCGCCCGCGCACGCCGTTACGCTCATGCAACGCCGCAATCCGCGCCGCGAAATACAGCCCAAGCCCGGTGCTGCCGCTCTGCGAGTCGATACCCTGCACATAATCCTGCTGACGCTCGAGCATTCGCGCCGGGTAACCCGGGCCGTCGTCATTGACGCTGATGACCAGTTGCTCGCTTTCCTCGCCAATGCTGATCAACAGTGTATGGCCGGCATAGCGGGTGGCGTTGGTGATCACGTTGGCGATCACCGAAGCCACCAGTTCGCGGTCGAAGAAGCCCAGCGGGTTGTCGGTTTCGACACGCCAGGTGGCGAGGATGTCGTTGTGCTGCAGCACTTCCTGGTGGGCGGCCAGCTGGGCCTCGATGAAATCATCCAGCTCATGGTAATCCGGGCATACCGGCAGCTGGTTCACCCCCAGTTTGTATAGCCCCAGCAACTGCACAAGCATGCCGTTGAGGTGACGGAACTCATGCTCGATCACGCCCTGCTCGGTACCGCTGCGCCATTCTTCAGGCAACCGCGCCATCCACTGGTCATGGGACTGGATCAGCGCCGACAGCGAGTTTTTCAGGTCATGCACGGTGGAGGCGATCACCGTGGAGAAATCCAGCCCCTGGTTATCCTGGCTCATGCACCGAAGACCTTGATGTGCAGTTTGCGGTAGCGGTCGTAGCGACTGTCACTGGTCGGGATGCCTGCCACCCGGGTCAGGCAATCGCGGCACTCCTGCTGGATCGCCGGCGGTGTCACCTCGCCACCGATGCGCAGCAGGGCCTGCGCAGTGTTGAGCGCGATACTGATGTTCTTCGGCTGCAGCGAAAGCGCTTTGCGGAACATCTGCAAGGCTTCGTTGAGTTGCCCGGCCTGGTAGCTGCGCACGCCCTGGCGGTTGAGGTCGACCGCTTCGGTGACCGCGCCCAGTACGGCCGGGTCGTCGGTCAGCTTGGCCACGCTTTGCATGACCTTGGGATCGTCGCCGTAGGTTTCCACGCAACCTTTGAGGATGCTGCCGCCGGCTGCTTCCTGGCCGAGTGCCTGCAGTTGCCGGGCCACGGTCAAGGCCGCCTCGACCGAGAAGAACTGGTCCATCTTCTCCAGCCGCTGCATGGCTTGTTCGGTGAGCTTGGCCGCTGTCTCGGGGTCGCCCGCCTGCTGCAGGCTGGCGGCCTTCATCAGCCGGGCACGCACTTGCAAGCCCTGGTCTTCGAGGTTGTCCTTGGCCACTTCACTGAGCACGGTGTTGATCTCGACCCTGGCACGCGCATCCAGGCCGAAGCCGGCGTTCTTGCTCATCAAGGCCTGGACCAGCCCAAGGTTGCTTTCGGCATCCTTGTAGCGCGAACTCTGGCCCTGATTCACCGCATGACGGAACGCCTTGGAGGCGCTTTCGAAATCTTCGTTATCCAACGCCAACTTGCCCAGTGCAGCCTGCCGGCGCACCGCCAGGGGCGAGAGGCGGACCGCTTCTTCGAGCATGCTCTGGGCGCGCTTGGTTTCGCCTTGGGCGACCAGCACTTCGGCCATGCCATCGTACAGCCCGGGCATGATAGGGAATGCCTTGAGCGCCTGTTCGTAGACGCCCTGGGCCTGGGCATTTTGCCCACGCTTGTGCATCAGGCTGCCGAGTGCCGCATACACCCAGGGTTGCGGGCGGCTGGCGAGGATGCTCTTGAGAAACTTCTCCAGCTCATCGAAGCGGTTGAGGTCACGCAACGCGTCGGCGCGATAGCGCAGGCACAACGGGGCAAAACGCGGGTCCTTCTTGCACAGCTCGGCACACGCCGCCAGCACTTCGGCCGGGCGACCACGGTCAAGGGCTTGCAGAATCGGCTTGAGCAGCGTCTTGCGCTGGGTCAGCTTGTCCAGGCGCTGGGCCAGGCCCACGCGGTTGAACGGCTTGGTCAGGTAGGCATCAGGCTCGTGCTCCAGGGCACTGAGCACGATGGCCTGGCTGCTCTCGGCCGTGACCATGATGAACACGCATTCATGGCTGATCAGCTTGTCGAGGATCAGGTCCTCGAGGACCTGCTGGCCGTTCTTCTTGCCGTCACCGAGGTGGAAGTCCTGAAGGATATAGTCGTAGCGCTTCTGCCCGCACATGCGCAGGGCCTGCTCACCGCTGTCAGCGGTATCCACATCGCGCACGCCCAGTTCGCGCAGCATGGAACGGGTCGACGTGCGAAAGTCAGTGAAGTCGTCGACGATCAGAAAGCTTTTTTGCCCGTACTGCAGCATCAACACGACCTGTATTGGGAAGATGGGTGAATGGCGCGAAGCGATGCATACCGCCGAAACCTGTATCGGCAGCCAGCCAGGAAAGATGAGGGTGGAGAACGCAGCGGACGCACGCCATCACCAGATAATGGCCTAGCGCCATTATTTTACCGTTGCGGCCAGCTTCAGGCCAGCAAGCCCAACGCTTTTGCCCGGGCCACGGCTTGGGTACGACGCTCCACACCCAGCTTGCTGTTGATATGACTGGCGTGGGTCTTGACGGTATGCAGGGAAATGAACAGCCGCTCACTGATCTGCTGGTTGGAACAACCTTGGGCGATCAGTTCGAGCACCGCCAGCTCGCGACCACTCAAGGTCTCTGCGGCGTTGCCTGTGGGCACCGCAGGTTCTGGCAGGCGCCCCAGCAATTCGGCCTGGGCCTGGCAGGCTGGCTGTGCAAGGAGTTGCTCGCGAAGCCAGCCAGGATGCAATTCGAGCAGCCGCTGGAAGGGCTGTACCACTCCACCCCGAGCGGCGCTCAACGCCATGGGCAGCAGCCGGGCTGCCTGTGCTTCACGCCCCTCGCTCAACAACAGGTCGATCCATTGGCAAAGGGCATGCAGGGTGAGCATCATCCCGCCACTGGCCTGCCCGCGTTCGACCAGGGCGCACAGCCGCGCCACGGCATCTTCGCTGCGCTGCTGCACCCGCTCGAGCAAAGCCTGCTGCAGTTCGATATGCAGCGGCAGCAAGGGGTGGAACTCGGGCGCTGCCGCAGGGTGCTCGCCGCCATAGGTCTGCCCCAGGCGTAGCAACCACGACTCGGCCAAATCGATACGCCCCTGCGCGAGCCACAGTTCGCACTTCACCAGGGTGATCATCGCCAGGTAGAAAATCGGCGGCACATCCCAGATGTGCATCAGCCGCTCCGCCTCGGCCAGTTCGGCGAAGGCCTCGGCATACTGGCCCTCGCGGCCATCCAGCGAGGCGATCACGCAGTGGCCGATCAGCACGCTGATGTCACGGCAGGCGCGCGCCTCGCCAAGCCCTGCACGCAAGCGCGCGCGCCCTTGCGCGGGATGCAGGCGTGCCACCAGCAGATAACCCTCGTACAAGGTCAGCCGCGCCCGCACTGCGTACAACCGCTGTGCCGACAGCCCCTGCAGGCGCTGCAAACCCTGGCGCACCTCATCGAGCGCGCGTAAAACCTCGCCGCGGGCATGCAGCACCCGGGCCCGATCGTAATGCGCCAGCGCCTCGAACAGCGGGTTGCCAACCCGCTGCGCCAGCTCCAGCGCTTCGCGGTTCCAGCCGCGCGCACGCCAGAAGTCGCCATCGGCAATGGCCAGGTTGGACAGCGTCGACAGGCATACCAGGCGTTGCCCATAGCGCTTGCACGGCAGGCTCTGCAGCGCCTCGCCGCAATAGGCCAAGGTCCGATCGCGGTCACCCCGACCACGGGCGATGACTCCGCTCAGGGCCAGCCACTGCGCCAGCATGGACTTCTGGGCAGTGGCCGACGGCGCGGGCAGGAAGCGGCTGAGGTAACTTGCCAGCTCTTGCGCTGCATCGAGCTGGCAGGCCAGGCCAAGCGCCCAGCTGTACAGCACGATCAACCGCGGCGTGCTGATCAGCAGGCTGTCGGGGAGGTCCATCTTCCAGCGCAACAGCATGCCCACATTCTGCTCGGCCAGCAGTTGCTCTTCGGACAGGCTCTGCACCAGGTCAGCCGCAACGTCGAGGTGGCCGGCGCGTAACGCCTGTTCCACCGCCTCGTCGAGCAACCCCTGGGCCTGGAACCAGCGGCAGGCACGCAGGTGCAGGCTCGCCTGCGGTTCGCTGGACTGGCGACTGCGCAGCAAATCAGAGAACAGGTGATGGTACCGATACCAATGGCCATGCTCGTCCAGCGGCACCAGGAATACCTGGTGCGCCTGCAGATAACGCAGTATCGCGTCGCTGTCGTGGCGCTCACGCAGCGCATCGCACAGCGCCGCGCAGAAGCGCTCCTGGCAGGCCGTGTCGAACAGGAACGCCTGCACGTCCGCCGGCAGCATCTCGATGACTTCTTCCAGCAGGTAGTCACGAATCAGCCCTTCACCACCATGCAGGGCCTGGGGCAAGGCATGCTCGTCACCCACCTCGCTGGTTGCCAACTGCCAGAAGCGCAGCCCCGCCACCCAGCCATCGCTGCGCTGAATCAGGTTATCCAGTGCCTGACCGCGCAGCCCGGTGGGTTGGCGGCCAATCACCGCCAGTGATTCATCCGGCGTCAGGCGCAGATCCTGCTCGCCAAGTTCGACCAGTTGCCGTGACAGGCGCAGCCGCGCCAGGTGCCAGTCCGGGCGCTGGCGGCTGGTCACCAGCAGTACCAGGCCGGCAGGCAAGTGATTGAGGAAGAACTGCAGGCAGCGATCGAGGACCGGCCCCTGGGCCAGGTGGTAGTCGTCCAGTACCAGCAGCAAAGGCGTATCGGCCTGGAGGTAGAGTGCCAACTCGTCCAGCAGGCTGTCGATCCACTCCTCGAAGGCAAAGGGTTGGTGGCGCTGACGCATCTTCAGCAGGCCCATGGCCTGCCCGCCCAGTGCCGGACAGTACTGCTGCAAGCCTTCAAGCAGGCGCTCGAGGAAACGGCCGGGATCGGCATCTCGTTGGCTCAGGCCGAGCCAGAGGCTGCGCCAATGGCCGGGCAGCGACTCGCAGAATTCGATGGCCAGGGAGCTTTTGCCAAAGCCTGCGGGGGCGTTGACCAGCAACAAGCGCCCGCCAAGGCCGCCCTGCAAGCGCTGGCACAGGCGTGCACGCGGCACGTGGCCGTCCGGCTGCGGCGGCCGGAAGAAACGCCCGTCCAGCAGGCCCAAGGCCTGACTGGCGAATCCATGCGTACGGGACAGATCTGTCATGGCCGGCTCGTTCTGGTGGGAAAACTACGGCGGTACGGATGTTTGCGAGACTAGCGGGTAATACAACGCATTTGAAGATGATGGGCGCCATTTACCTGAAAAGACTGCGACAAAAAGCAACATGGCTGACAGACAGTGGCTGGGACGGGGCTTTGGCAAGGTATTCACTGGTTTTATCGGCCATACAGAAACGCCCCGGCAAGCCGGGGCGTTCTGGGGGATCACACGGCGTTGCGGTTTCAGCTCAACGAATACCCGACTGACGCAGGGCCGCTGGCTGGAAATCGGCTTTGCTGGCTGTGAAGCCGAAGTCGTACGCTTTCTTCTCTTCGTTTTTCATGCCTAGCGCCAGATAGCGGCCCGATTGCAGGTCGTAGATGGCTTCCAGGGTGTACCACGGTACCTGGTTGTTGTAGTACGGCTGGGCATGCGCCTCGGAGATGCGCCACAACTGACCGCGACCGTCGTATTGGTCGATCACCGCTGCTTGCCAGGTATCCTCGTCGATATAGAAGTCACGCTTGGCGTAGATGTGCCGCTGGCCAGGCTTGAGCGTCGCGACCACATGCCAGACCCGGCGCAGCTCGTAGCGGGTCAGGTCCTGGTTGATGTGCCCGGCCTTGAGGATATCGGCGTACTTGAGCTTGGGGTCATCCAGCTTGAAGGCGTTGGAGGCGATGTACATCTCCTTCTTGCCTTCGAGATTCCAGTCGTAGCGGTCCGGCGCGCCGTTGTACATGTCCAGGTTGTCCGAGGTACGCAGGCCGTCTGCTGCGGTACCCGGGCCGTCGTATGACACCTGCGGCGCCTGGCGCACCCGGCGCTGGCCGGCGTTGTAGATCCAGGCCTTGCGCGGTTCCTTGACCTGGTCGAGGGTCTCGTGCACCAGCAGCACGGTGCCGGCCAGGCGCGCCGGAGCCGTCACCTCCTGCTTGAAGTAGAACAGGATGTTGCCTGGGTTGTTCGGGTCGTAGTCCTTCATCTTGTCGCGGAAGACGAACTGGTCGGCGAAGTACACCAGGCTGTAGGAGCCGTTCTGCTGCGGGGTTGCCTGGGTCACCAGGCGGCTGACGCTGCCGCCGCGGTAGCGGGTGATATGGTTCCAGATCACTTCCAGGCCGCTTTTCGGGATCGGGAAGGGCACGGCGGTCTGGAAGTTGTTCAGGCCGTTGCCGCCTTCGACCAGCGTGGTCGCGGTGGCGTTCTTCTTGATGGCGGCGAAGACATCGTCAGGTACCGTGGCACCACGGTGGGTCTTGAACACCGGAATCTTGAAGGTATCCGGGTAGCGCTTGAGCATCGCCAACTGGCCCGGCGAAAGCTTGTCCTTGTACTGGTCGGCATTCTGCGCGGTGATGGTGAACAGCGGTTTGTCGCTGCCGTACGGGTCAGACAGGAAACCCTTGCCATCGACGCTGCCTGCGGTCTTCGACAGCGGCTCCCATGGGCCGATCGAACCATCGGCGTTACCGGCTTTTTCCGCGCCCATCGGGGTCAGGGTGCTACCCAGCTTTGCCGCTTCATCGGCGGATACCGCAGCCATTACGCTGGTCGCCAGCAGGGACAGGCCCAGTACACCGGCTTGCAACAGACTTCTGGTCTTGTTCATCTCGTGTCGTCCTGGATCAGTATTCTTAGAAGTTCACGCCGAGGCTGAGGGCGACGAAGTCGCGATCATCCACGGTGCTGTACTTGCCGTCGAAGAAGGAGGTGTACGACAGGCTGGCGGTATAGGTCTGCTGATACTCCGCGTCCAGGCCCAGGCTGATCGCCTTGCGCCCTTCCTCGAAGTTGCCGCCAGGGCCTGGCGAATAACCATCGACGTCATGCGACCAGGCCACGCTCGGGCGCAGGTTCACCCCGGCAAACACGTTGTTGTAGTCCCAGATCGCACGTACGCGGTAACCCCAGGAATCGGCGGTGGTGTAGCCGTCGTTTTCGCAGTAGCGCGATACGTTGTTGGCATTGGAGGTGCCCAGGGTGCTTGTATTGAGCGCCTCACACTGGCCATTGGGCAGCGGGCCCGGGCCAAAGACCGGGTCACGCCCGTAACGCGCCTTGGAAGTGCTTTCCAGTCCACCGACGTGGGTCCAGCCGACTTCGCCGACCATGGTCAGCCGCTCCGCCCCCATCACCTGGTCGAAGAAGTGGGTGAACGTGGTCTGCAGCTGGGTGATTTCCTTGCGACGGTAGCCCGGCTGATCGGCACCTGGAGTGCCTTGCAGCACGGATACGTTGGGGTTGAGCGGGGTCAGGCCCGAGTAGAGGATATCGGTGGTATTGAGCTGCACCGGCGCATTTGGCCGATAGCTGATTTCCCCGCTCCAGGCGGTGCCGGTGGGCAACGTGGTCGAGAAGCTCAGGCCATACAGGCGGATATCTTCCGGATATTCCACGTAGTAGCTGGAATTGCCTGCAACCTGCAGCGGCATCAGGCTGGGCAGCAGGTTGGCCAGGGCTCCGGCCGGCACCCCCGCCCTGACCAACGCGCCGGCCAGGCCGGTGGTGCTGTAGAACTGAGCATCTGCGCCGCGGCCACTGAAGATGGGCGCACGGCTGTGATAGTTCATGAAGTAGCCACCAAACTCGGTGTTGAGCGGCTCGAACATGTAGCGCATGGCCAAACCGAACTGCCCGCTGTCGCGCGCATCGCGATCCGCGCCGCGACGCACGATCACCCCTTCGTCAGGGTTGCCGTAGGTCACGCCCCGGGCGGCCAGGGTGTTGGTTACCGGGGTCGCCAGCGGCCCGAGGCGGCTGGCCAGCGAGTTCTTCGTGGCGAGCACCGCCAGGTTGTTGTTGCAACCATCGGCGATCACGTCCGGCTGGGAGAAGAATGTGCCGCAGTTGTCGACAACTGTCTGGTCCCACTCGATCTGGTAGAAGCCTTCGGCCGACAGGTTGTCGGTGAGGCTTTGCGACACGTAGAACATGTTGACCGGAATCAGGCCTTCCTTGATCTCGGCCCCCGGGCGACGAAACGCTGAAACGTCGATCGGGTTGATCGCGTTGATGCCGCCGCCGATGAAGGTACTCTCACCCCAGCTCACCACCTGCTTGCCTAAACGTACCGAGCCTGGCTGATCGCCGATCGCGTAGTTGTGGTAGACGAAGGCATCGAGCAGCTCCGAACCTGCCGACTTGGCGCCTTCCTTGCGGTTTGAGTCACTGATGTCCTTGAATTCGCGGTTTTCGTCTTTCAGCTCGAAGTCGTACCAGTACTTGCCGCGCACGAACACGCCAGTGTCGCCGTACTTGAGTTCGAGGTCATGGATGCCTTTGAAGATCTTCGAGAAGGTTTCGCCCTTCTTGAAGTTCAAATGGCCGTCGTCGGAGGTCTGCGACAGGCCCTTGCCACCGTTGTTGACTCCGATCAGGTTCTTGTTGGGGTTGGCGGTGGACCAGCTGGCGCCGACGGAGAGCGACGAGTCGAACTGGCCTTCGATTTCACCAATGTTGAAACTGACAGCGAAAGCAGGACTTGCGAGCGTGGAAGCAAGGCTGACGGCCAAGGGCAACTTGGCCCGGCGCCAGAACGGATTTGCAGATTTCATCGACGCTACTCCATGTACTTTATTGTTATGGCAGTGAGTCCTTTCAGAAACGGCCCGAGCGACCGGTGAGCAGGTTTGCCCTGCAGCGGCACGTCTTGCGCGCGCCGCCCTCCCCATTTCTGAAAATCCCCTGGGCCCGACTATAGCCAGCAGGCTCAGGTGCTTGATCCCTCTAAAGTGTGATTTGCGCACCCGCTGCCAAATCGCCCCGGCGTTTCCCGGGCAGCGCAACGGCCGTGCTGAAGCATGGCCGAAATTTTACGTTTGGCAAGGGCCCAGCCTCTCTAGCACGCGGGTCGCGCACCGTGATGCGCGACCCGGGGCGGGCTTACAAGGTAGACAGGAACGCGCTGTTGCTGGCCTGCCACTGGACGATGTCCTGGCGGATACGCTTCTTGTCGAGCTTGCCGACACTGGTCTTGGGAATTTCAGTAACAACAGCGATCTGGCTGGGAATCGCCCACTTGTTG
>Ga0153918_1000476_pt1 | contig 19007 bp, 13 predicted proteins | sample TSFL002MetaG_FD_104687 | JGI IMG/M metagenome (GOLD analysis project Ga0153918, IMG submission 104687) | Attine ant fungus gardens microbial communities from Florida, USA - TSFL002 MetaG | ecosystem: Host-associated > Fungi > Mycelium > Unclassified | place: USA: Florida, Paynes Creek Historic... | reverse complement strand
GCGGCTTCCTGGCCGCGGGGCAGCGCCTGGATGCCGGTGCGCACCTGTTCGCAGACGCGGGCTGCGGTGAACAGGCCCAGGCAGATGACCACGCTGATCAGTGCCGAGGTGGTCGGGTTGAGGTCTTGCTTGAACCATTCCTGCAGGCCTTCGGGCAGCAGGTCCGGCACCAGGAAGTACCAGATGAACAGCTGCACCAGCAGCGGCACGTTGCGGAACAGCTCCACGTAGGCGGTGGCGATGCCCGATACCAGACGGTTCGGCACGGTACGCATGACGCCGAGGACCGACCCCAGCAGCAATGCGATGATCCAGGCGGAGATGGCGATGGCGATGGTCCAGCCCAGACCGGTGACGTACCAGTCCAGATAAGTCTCGCTGCCCACGCCGGTGGACTTGAAGAACACGCCCCAGTCCCAGTTGTAATTCATCGGGATTTCCCCTCAGACGGTTGTTTCACGGGCACCTTCGAGCATCCGAAGGCGCTGGGCGCCCTCGGATGAAAGGGTAGACACTAAAGCGTGGCCTGTGGGTTCAATCGTGCACGGATGCGCACCAGGCCACTAATTGCTGAGGGTCAGGACTTCTTCTCGTCCGCGGCCTTGTCGGTCGGCTCGGCGATCAGTTTCTTCAGCTCGTCACTCATCTGGAAGTTCAGGTTGAGGCCCTTTGGCGGGATCGGCTGGGTGAACCACTTGTCGTAGCTCTTATTGACTTCGCCCGATTTGAAGTAGGCGACGATGGCATCATCGACCGCTTTCTTGAAGGCCGGGTCATCCTTGCGCACCATGCAGCCGTAGATTTCGTACGACTGCGGGGTACCGGTAATGACCCAGTCCTTTGGATTGCGCGCCTTGGCCATTTCACCGGCGAGCAGGGCGTCGTCCATCATGAAGGCCACGGCGCGGCCGCTTTCGAGCATGTTGAAGGCTTCACCGTGGTCCTTCGCGGAAATCACGTTCATCTTCATCTGCTTGTCGGCGTTCATGGCCTTGAGCAGGCGCTCGGAGGTGGTACCGGCGGTAGTCACCACGTTCTTGCCAGCCAGGTCTGGGAAGTCCTTGTAGGAAGGCTGACCGTCCTTGACCTTGGTCAGCAGGCGGGTGCCGACTTCGAAGATGCCCACCGAGAAGCCGACTTGCTGCTGGCGCTCGACGTTGTTGGTGGTGGAGCCGCACTCAAGGTCGACGGTGCCGTTCTGCACCAGCGGGATGCGGGTCTGGGAAGTAACGAGGTTGTACTTGACCTTGATGTCGGTACCCAGTTGTTTTTTCAGGGCATCGACCACGGCCAGCTGGATGTCATGGGAGTAGCCCACGGGCGTTTGACCGCCGGCCAGATAGGAAAATGGAATCGAAGAGTCGCGGTGGCCCAGGGTGATGGTGCCCGAGTCCTTGATCTTCTTCAGGGTGCCGGTCAGTTCTTCAGCCATGGCTGGCGAAGCGATGATCGCGGCGGCGATGGTTGCGCCCAACAGATGACGAACGATACGCATCAAATTTTCCTCGACGTGTTTGTTTTTTTTATGGAGCCGTTGGCGGACTCTTCGTTCAACGAATACAGCAACAAGCGAGTGCATTCGGCTACCAAGTGTAGAGCATGAGTCGTGCCAAGCTCTGATGTCGATCATAACGCCGTGTAAATACGGGGGATTAAACTTTTCTGACGGTTATAGGGCATTTAAATGGGTGCGGGTTTCCGAACAGATTGCAACGGCCGTGTTCGGTTATCCGAATGATTGGATGCGTTCCCGTTCGCCCTCGGCAGCCGAGATTTAACTACCGCTGCACGCCTTTGCCCGCGTGATCTTCTGCCGACCCCATGCCAGGAGGTCGGCGTCATGCCTGACAGCAATGTGTTCCCCGAAATATCCATCGACCATCTTATTGCCCGCCAGCTCCCCGACTGGCTGTTGGCTGCCAGCCCCGCTCAGCTCAAGGGCCTGCATCAGGCACTGCAGGCTCAACAGCAGCATGCCGAGGCTCTCGCCCATCTGTTCGAGCGAATTCCCGATCTTGAAGCGTTTGCCCGCCCTCGGCTTGAGCAGGCGCTCGAACGGGCCGGCCTGGCTGATGTCGACGTGCGCGCCATGGCGGTGGTCATCAGTCAGGAAGTGGAGTTCCCTTCCGCAGCACCGAAGCTTTATCAACCGCGCAAGAGCTTTACTTCCCGGCAGAGCTTGCTGGCAGCTGCCATGCATAACTTCGAGGCGCAGGAGGCAAAGCCGTCACTGGTGCGCAGGGCTCACCTGGAAGGGCCCGGCGGCAAGCGCCTGGCCCTGAGCTTCGGCCAATTCGTGCGCCTGTGCCGGGCGTTGGACATTGGCGCGAATTACCAGGTGCTGTTGTGCCAGGTTCTGCAACCCAAGTCGGGGCAAGGGCAGCCGGAGGGTAAGGCGCGACAGAGCATCGAGCAGCTCTTCCAGGACAGTTTGCGGGCGCGAATGGAAGTCGCCGTGCATGAGGCGGCAATCAGAGCGCAGCTGGATCTGCGCACCTACGAGCAGTTGCTGCCCGTATTCCTTAAGTCGCCGTCAAGCGAAGCTTCCAGCCGCGTCATACCCCGTCAGCTGTATTTGCTGGGCAAACCCATCGTTGGGGTATTGACGCTTGAGATACGGACCAACGCCCATGGCAGGCTCGAGTCGGTCATCAGCTGGGTGCCGGACGACCCTAGCCAGGCTGTGCGACGGCATGCTTCCTGGCAGGCCTTGTACGATCACTTTGCCATTCAACTGGGCTCGCCCGGCTATCCAATTTTCTTTAGCCGGTTCATCGAAGCCAAGGATCAGGCAGCCTTCAGCGAGACGCTGAAGTCGCTGCTGGCGGGAGCCCCCCACGGCACTGCAGTCGAGCTCGATGGACGCAACCTGGACGTGAGCGGCGGGCCGTTTTCTCACCTGCGCGAACTCATCATTGGCAAGATTTACGCCGATGCTCGCTTCCTGGCTGTGCCGACCGGCGACGAAGATTTGCGCAGCAGGCACGTGCGGCTGCAGGGGATGTTCTCGGCTGGCCTGGATCTGCTTGGCTTGGCTGGGCTGTTCATCCCTGTTCTGGGCGAAGTGATGCTGGCGGTCAGTGCGGTGCAACTGGCCGATGAGGTCTATGAGGGTTACCAGGCCTGGCGGTTAGGTGATCGACAAGGGGCGCTGGAGCATCTGTTCAATGTGGTGCAGGCCTTGGTTGTTGCCGGGGTAACGGCTGGCGTCGTGCATCAGTACAACCGGTCAGCGGTGGTCGATGCGTTGGTCCCTTCGATCATTGACGGGCGGATAAAGCTGGCGCAATCGGCTGATGTCCCTCATATCGAGAGCAGTCCGGTGGCATTGATGGAAGGGCTGGGGGACGGCCAGCTGGACGGATTGATCGCTGACGATGGCAACGATCTGTTGGCCATTACCGGTTATGAGCCCGATCAGCTTCGCCGTCTGCGTGTCGAGCATGCCCCGGCTCCAGCCAGGCTACTGGACCTTGATGAGCTCTACAGGGCGCATGCGCGCTTTCCTGAACTACGCGGGCGCGACTTGCAGCGCCAAGTCGCCGCGCTGCAAGCGCCCCCCAGCACGGAGCAGGGGCTGCTGATCAACGCTTTCAGCGGTTTGTCGCCTCGTGCCGCACAGGAAATCATCGATCAGTCCAGTACCGTGCAGCTTGAGTCGCTGCTGTCTACGCAACGCATTCCGTTGGCGATGGCGGAGCGGGCCCGATGGTACCTGCGCGACAGTCGGCTGGATCGGGCGTGCCTGGGCCTGCGGCTGCAGCAGGCTGTCAATGAAGACACCGAGCAGCTGGCCATGAAACTGGTCGCAGGGAAAGCGCCCTGGCCCTCATCCTGCCGAATTGAGTTGAGGGCCGATAACCCGACGGGACTGCTGCTCTTCGAAAGCGGCGCCGAGGATGCTCGGGACGTCTCGGTCATCGTCAGGCAAGAACAGGGTTATGCCTTGTTCAAAGGGAAAAGCGCTGGCGCGACGCCAGCGGCTGGCTCGCTGCTCAAGGCCATTCATCAGAGCCTGGACGCGCAACAGAAGGCCTCGCTGGGAAATCCGCAGTTGTCGTTGCCGCAACTGCGTTCGTGGTTGCTGGAAAGCGCTAAAGGCAATCGTGATGGGCTTGCCCGGCTGCTCGGCATGAAACCGATCGGGCGAGGCGTGCGTCCCCCCAGGCGTTTCGCCGATGGCCGCACTGGGTACTCCCTCGGCGGCCATGGTGAGAGTAGCCAGCAGGCCATCAGGCGGGGTATTCACCAGATATTTTCTACGTTCAGTGAGCTGCAGCTGGATGCCTACATCAACGCGGTCAGGGAAAGTGGCGTCAGCTTGTGGGACCACTATCAGTCTTTGCAGCGGCAGCTTGACAGCTTGCGCCAGGCCCTGGATCTGTGGCAAAGCGGCTTGCATTCGCCGATTGAAGCCATCAGGCGCCACCGGGTTGCCGATACCATACGGCGCAGTTGGCGACGCAAACTGGTGGATGCTAACGACGACTATGAGCTGGTTATCGATGGTGAACACATCGAAAGGTTGCCTGTGCTGCCGGCTAACGTCAGCTTCGAGCACGTCAGGCGCCTGGTATTGCGCGACATGAGGCTGCGCACAGTGGACGAAGAGTTTCTTCGCCGCTTTCCCAACCTCGTCGAGCTCGATCTTTCGGGTAACCAGCTGACTCAGGTTCCGGCGGGTATCGAACGCCTGACTCAGCTGAGGCGAATTGATTTGTCGCGCAACCAGCTGCTGATCGACGAGGCCGGTAACAGGCGCCTGTCGCAATTGCTGTTACTGGACTCGTGCGAGCTGAGCTTCAACCCGCTGATGCACGCGCCTGACCTGTCCGGGCTCAGGCATGTCCGGCATCTGCACCTGCGGGCAACCGGCCAGGTCGATATTCCTCAATTGCTGGAACGTGCATCCTGGCGTGCTTTGGTCGATCTGCGTGATAACCGGATCTGGGAGCTGCGGCAGGAGGTCCAGGGCTTGAACCAGCGGTTGTCGCGCTTCGAACTGCATGACAACCCGCTGGACGAAGCTGGCCAGCGGACCCTTGAGCAGGCCCGCGACGACCATGCTGGCGGTGCGCGAGGGCGTCCATCGCATCGGCATGCCGATGTCGATGCACGGGTGCGCGAGGCATGGATCGATAGCCGCGACACGGCGCTGCGTGATCAGCGGCAGGCGACCTGGGACCGATTGCAGGCAGAGCCAGGTTCGGCGGATCTGTTCCGGTTCCTGGCCGACTTCCACAGAACGGATGACTTCGAGGAGCACCCGGGCCACTACCGTGCGCGCATCTGGCGTATCCTCGACGCCTGCGAGCAGAGTGCGGTACTGCGTGAGCAATTGTTCAGTGAGCTCAATCAGGTGGCGACTTGCGAGGACCGCTTGCTGCTGTTGCTCAATCAACTGGAAGTCGGCCTGATCGTGCGGCAAGGCATCACCGATGTGCCGGCGGCTCAACTGGAAGAGCGGCTGTTGCGCCTGGGGCGGCAGCTGTATCGGCTGGATCAGGTCGATAGCATTGCTACCCGGCATGTGCAGCAGATGCGCAGAAGTGGCATGCGCCTGGTCGATGAAGTCGAAGTCCGGCTGTTCTATCGATCACAATTGACCCAGGTGCTGGATTTGCCGGTGCCGACTGACGACATGCACTTCTCAGCGTTTGCCAATGTGAACAGGGCCGACCTGATGCGCGCGCAGGGCAGCGTTCTTCAAGGCGAGACGACAAACAGCATCGTCGACTCGCTGGCGCAGCGGCCTTATTGGCAGGATTACGCAAGGCGCCGTTATACCGAGCGTTTCGAAGCACTGGCTGCCCCCTTGCATGAGCGCCTGGAGGCACTTGAGGAACAAGCCGTGACGGGTACGGAAATGAACTATGTCAGCCAGGCCAACGAACTCAAGCAAGAACTCGAGCAGGCCGAGCAGCAGTTGTATCGCGATCTGGCCATGGAAGCCTGGCAGCGCGCCAACCCATGAGTGGCTGGCACGGGGCCGCACCTGGCCCCGTGCCTCGCAGGAGGGTCAAGCCGCGCGAGTCCTCGCCTGGTCACGTTCCACTTGCTGCAGGTAATCGCGCAGCGCCTGTTGTTCGTTGGGGCTGGTGAACAGGCCCAGTTTAGTGCGACGCCACAGAACGTCTTGGGCGTCCCGGGCCCACTCCTCGTTGCACAGGTAGTCCACTTCACGGCTGAACAAGCCACCACCGATCGACTGGCCGAGGTCTTCTGGCCCCTGCACGCCATCCAGCAGATGCCAGACTCGGCTGCCATAGGTGACCGACCAGCGTTTGGCGATGTCCACCGGCAACCAGCCGTGGCGGGCCAGGATGGCGTCAACCAGCGCCTGAACAGTACTCATGTTCTCCCCCCCAGGCAGCGGGGCGTCTGCAGTCCAGCTCCCGCGCATGTGGGCGAAGAACGGCTTGAGCTCGGCCATTGCCGACTCGGCGAGCTTGCGGTAGGTGGTCAGCTTGCCGCCGAACACCGATAGCAAGGGTGCCTGGCCTTCACCTGCAGACAACGCCAGGGTGTAGTCACGGGTAACCGCCGATGGGTTGTCCGACTCGTCATTGCACAGCGGGCGCACGCCCGAATAGGTATGCAGGATGTCACCGCGGTTCAGCTGATGATTGAAGTGCGTATTCACTACCTGCAGCAGGTAGTCGGTCTCCTGCTCGGTGATCGCCACGTTGGCCGGATCACCGCTGTATTCGCGGTCGGTGGTGCCGATCAGGGTGAAGCGGTCCAGGTACGGAATGCAGAAGACGATGCGCTGGTCTTCGTTCTGCAGGATATAGGCGTGTTCGCCTTCGTACAGGCGCGGCACGATGAGGTGGCTACCCTGGATCAGGCGAATGCCATAAGGTGCATCGAGCTTGAGGTCGTCCTTGATGAAGCTGGCGACCCAGGGGCCGGCGGCATTGACCAAGGCACGGGCGCGAATGCTCTGCAGGCTGCCATCGGCATGCTGCAGCTCGACCTGCCACAGGCCATCCACACGCTCGGCGCGCAGGCAGCGGGTGCGAGTATGGATGTGCGCGCCGTGTTCACGGGCGGCCATGGCGTTGAGCACCACCAGACGGGCGTCGTCGACGGCGCAGTCGGCGTATTCGAAACCGCGGGTGATGGCTGGCTTGAGCGGGTAGCCCGGGCCGAAGCGCAGGCTGCGCGAAGCGCCCAGACGCTTGCGCTTGCCCAGGTGGTCGTAGAGGAACAGGCCGGCGCGGATCATCCAGGTCGGGCGCAGGTGCGGGCGGTGCGGCAGCACGAAGCGCATCGGCTTGACGATGTGCGGGGCTTTGGCCAGCAGCACTTCACGTTCGGCCAGCGCCTCGCGCACCAGCCGGAATTCGTAATGCTCCAGATAACGCAGGCCGCCGTGGATCAGCTTGCTGCTGGCAGAAGAGGTGTGTTGCGCCAAGTCGTCCTTTTCACAAAGGAATACCTTCAGGCCGCGCCCTGCGGCGTCTGCAGCGATGCCCACGCCATTGATACCACCGCCGATCACGGCGAGGTCGTAGCAGTCGGCGACTGGGAGCGGGGACGAAACTGGCTGGGACACGGGCAAGGCCTCCTGGGCTGTTCACATCGAATATGAACATTGATGTTCGTTTTCGAAAATACTAGCGCAACAGAAAGCCGGTCGCCAGTCAGTCTTTATAGAAAAAACTGATCAGATGACAAGAAAGTGAACATTTACGAAGATTTTGGGTGATCGGTTTCGGTCTTGTAGCGCCTGTGAGACCGAGCGCCGCCCGCGCGGCGCATCGCGGATAAATCCGCTCCTGTATTTGTTGCAACGTGGCCATGCCTGTGAGGCCATGGTTGTCAGCGGTTTGTACGACTCAAGTCATGCGCCAAGGCTGGCAACCATGGCGTAACAGGTTCGGCACGTTGCAACAAATGTAGGAGCGGATTTATCCGCGATGCGCCGCGCGGGCGGCGCTCGATCTCACCGGCGACAAAAGGCTCATGGCATGCACCCAGAGGCCCTCACACCACCTCAAGCCGGATCTTGTACTGGTTCAGCAGCTGGGTAAGGGCAGGCGTAGGTGCCTGGTCGGTTACCAGGCAGTCGACCAGGCTGATCGAGCCCAGGCGCACCATGGCGTTGCGCCCGAACTTGCTGGAGTCGGCGGCAAGCACCACCTGGCGGGCATTGGCGATGATCGCCTGGGAAACCCGTACTTCCTGATAATCGAAATCGAGCAGGCTGCCGTCCTCATCGATGCCGCTGATGCCGACCAGGGCGAAATCAACCTTGAATTGGTTGATGAAGTCGACGCTGGCCTGGCCCACCACGCCGCCGTCACGACGGACAGTGCCGCCGGCTACCAGTACCTCGAAGTCATCTTTGGCGGCGAGAATCGCCGCCACATGCAGGTTGTTGGTGATGACTTTGAGGTGGTTGTGATTGAGCAATGCCCGGGCAATCGATTCGGTGGTGGTGCCGATGTTGATGAACAATGAGGCATGGTCGGGAATCTGCCGCGCCACCGCTTCGGCGATGCGCTGTTTTTCATCGCGCATCTGGTCGGCGCGCATGGCATAGGCGGTGTTCTCGATGCTCGAATCATAGGCCGCACCACCATGGTAGCGGCGCAGCAGGTTGAGTTCGGCGAGCTGGTTGATGTCGCGGCGGATGGTTTGCGGTGTGACGACGAACAGCTGCGCCATTTCTTCGATACTGACGTAGCCGCGATCGCGCACCAGTTCGAGGATTTGTTGTTGGCGTGGGTGCAGATTCATGGGCGGTCCTTTGGGGCTGCCGGACAAATTCTGCAATGATGCCGTAGGAAGGGGATGACGGCCAGTAGACCATGGGGGCCGCACGGCGGCCCCGGCCTGATTCACGCTTCGTGATCTTCCCAGTCACGGGTGCGCTCGACAGCTTTCTTCCAGCCGGCGTACAGCTTCTCCTTGGCGGCCTCGTCCAGCTGCGGGCTGAACTCGCGCTCGATGATCGCCTTGTCGCGCAGTTCGTCCAGGCCGCTCCAGAAGCCACAGGCCAGGCCTGCCAGGTAGGCGGCGCCGAGGGCGGTGGTTTCGCGCATTTTCGGGCGCTCGACGCAGGTGCCGAGGATGTCGGCCTGGAACTGCATGAGGAAGTTGTTGGCCACTGCACCACCGTCCACGCGTAGTTCCGACAGGCGCTGGCCGCAGTCCTGCTGCATGGCGTCGAGCACGTCGCGCGTCTGGTAGGCAATCGACTCCAGCGCGGCGCGAATGATGTGGTCGACCTTCACGCCACGGGTCAGGCCGAACAGCGCGCCGCGGGCATACGGGTCCCAATAGGGCGCGCCGAGTCCGGTGAACGCAGGCACCAGGTACACACCGTTGCTGTCCTTTACCTTGCTGGCGAAGTATTCGGTATCCAGTGCATCGTTGACGATTTTCAGCTCGTCACGCAGCCACTGCACGGTGGAACCACCGTTGAAGACCGCGCCTTCCAGGGCATAGGCCACCTCGCCACGCGGGCCGCAGGCGATGGTGGTGAGCAGGCCATGGGAAGACTTCACGGCCTGGTTGCCGGTGTTCATCAACAGGAAACAGCCGGTGCCGTAGGTGTTCTTGGCCTGGCCTGGCTCCACGCACATCTGGCCGAACAGCGCCGACTGCTGGTCGCCGGCGATACCGGCGATGGCGATGCCGCTCTTGGTGTGACCGTACACTTCCGACGAGGGGCGTACTTCGGGCAGCATCTGCCGCGGGATGCCGAGGATTTCCAGCAGCTTCTCGTCCCACTGCAGGCTGTGGATGTTGAACATCAGCGTACGCGAGGCGTTGGTGTAGTCGGTGACATGCACCTTGCCGCCGGAAAACTTCCAGATCAGCCAGGTATCGATGGTGCCGAACAGCAACTCGCCGCGTTCGGCGCGCTCGCGGGCACCTTCGACGTTGTCGAGGATCCACTTCAGCTTGGTGCCGGAGAAGTACGGGTCAGTGACCAGACCGGTGGCTTCGCGAATGTAGTCTTCATGGCCATCCCGCTTGAGCTGGGCACAGATCTCGGTACTGCGGCGGCATTGCCAGACGATCGCGTTGTACACCGGGCGGCCGGTTTCCTTGTCCCACACCACGGTGGTTTCACGCTGATTGGTAATCCCCAGCGCGGCCACCTGGGCATGGCTGATGCCGGCCTGGGCCAGGGCCTCGACCATGGTCGCGCTCTGGGTGGCGAAGATCTCCATCGGATCGTGCTCGACCCAGCCGGCTTGCGGGTAATGCTGGGCGAACTCGCGCTGCGAGGTGCCGACCACGTTGGCATCGCGGTCGAAGATGATCGCTCGCGAGCTGGTGGTGCCCTGGTCCAGGGCGATGATGTAGTTCTTATCCTGGGTGTCTGTCATGGTCGTAGGCCTTGCATAAAAGAGGAGTTCAGGGCGCGAGCATCAGTTGGCTTGAGTATCGCCCTGGCGATTGTCGGTTGTCTCGGCGCTTGCGCCTTGCGCCGTCGGCAGGTTGCGGGCGATAAGGCCGCGGTAGGCAGCGGCACCCAGGCAAGCGCCGAGGATCGGTGCGAACACCGGAACCAGGAAATAGGGAATGTCCCGACCGCCAGTGAAGGCGATTTCGCCCCAGCCAGCCAGGAAGGTCATCAATTTGGGCCCAAAATCGCGGGCCGGGTTCATCGCAAAGCCGGTCAGCGGGCCCATGGCGCTGCCAATCACGGCGATCAGCAGGCCGATCAGCAGAGGCGCCATGGCGCCGCGCGGCAGGCCATTGTTGTCGTCGGTCAGGGCCATGATCACGGCCATCAGGATCGCCGTGATCACCACCTCGACCAGAAATGCCTGGCCAGTGGACAGTGATGGGTGCGGATAGGTCGAGAATACCGAGGCCAGTTCGAGGCTCTCGGTGCTGCCGCGCAACAGGGCATGGGCCTGTTCGAAATCGAAGAACAGGTTGCTGTAGAGGGTGTAAACGAGCGCGGCGCCACAGAATGCGCCGCAGACCTGGGCAAGCGCGTAGAACGGCAGCTTGCGCTTGTCGAAGCCGGCAAACAGGGTGAGCGCGATGCTCACGGCCGGGTTCAGGTGCGCGCCGGAAATGCCCGCGGTGAGGTAGATCGCCATGCTTACGCCGACGCCCCAGATGATGCTGATTTCCCACAGGCCGAAGCTGGCGCCAGCGACCTTGAGGGCGGCGACGCAACCCGTGCCGAAGAAGATCAGCAAGGCGGTGCCGAGAAACTCGGCCAGGCATTGGCTGGATAGAGTGGGTTCGCGTAGTGCAGTCGTCATGTATGACCTCGTTGTTTTTGTTGTGAGGCGCAAAGCGCTCGACAGCAAAGCCTGATGTCTATCCCCATTGACCTCAGGCGGGTGTTAAGAAGCGCACCTTAAAAGTGCACCATTTATTCAGAAACGAAAAAATATAGACAAGAAACGCTGATGTCAAAGGTCGAAAGTGAACGGGTAGTCACGTTTTGTTCGCCTGTTTCCAAGGCTGAAGCCCGTGGTAGACGGCCGCGTCAGCCGTTGGCTGGCTGGGATGCAGGATTTGCCCTAAAGTAGCCGCGACCTGTCCCGGACCGGAGCAATGCATGACCCCCGCACTCGACCTGTTGAAAAAAGCCCGCGCCGAACACCGCGTGCACAGCTATGAGCATGACCCCAAGTCGGCGTCCTATGGGCTGGAGGCGGCAGAAAAGCTCGGCCTCGAACCGCAGCAGGTGTTCAAGACCTTGCTTGCGAGCAGTGAGAAGGGCGAGTTGCTGGTGGCGGTGGTGCCGGTGGTAGGGACGCTGGACCTCAAGGCGCTGGCCCATGCGGCAGGCGTGAAGAAGTGTGAAATGGCTGACCCGGCTGTGGCCCAGCGGGCAACCGGTTACCTGGTGGGTGGGATCAGCCCCTTGGGGCAGAAGAAGCGGCTGCGCACCTTCATCGATGATTCGGCGCGGGATTTTGCCACCATCCATGTCAGCGCCGGGCGGCGGGGGCTGGAGGTCGAGTTGGCGGCGGCGGTGCTGGCCGAGCACACCCAGGCTGCATTCGCAGCCATCGGTAAGGCTTGAAACCATTGGGGCCGCACAGCGGCCCCGGGTTCTGCAATCAGGTCGCCGAGCTGTAGCGGCGAACCCCGTTCTCTTGGCGCGCCGACTGCGTCGCGACACTGCCCGGCACGGGGAACAGCACCAGGTGATCGGCCTTTACCGCGATACCTACGTCCTCACCCACCTGGTGGTCGATGTGGCTCGGGAAGATCGCTTCGAGCTGGCTGCCAGTGGCCAGTTGCAAACGGTACAACGTCGAGGCACCCAGGAAGCTCTTGCCGACGATGTTGGCCTGCAGTGCGCTGCCTGGCGCCGGCACGATGTCATCAGGGCGCAGCAGCACATCCACCGAGCTGCCCGGCGCCATGCTGTAGGCGCGGTTGCCACGCAGCTCGCCCAATTCGGTATTGACCGCTTCATGGCTGCTCATCTGGCCACGGATGAAGTAGCCCTGGCCGACGAAACTGGCCACGAACGGCGTCTGTGGTTCGTGATACAGGTTGTACGGCGTATCCCATTGTTCGAGCCGGCCTTCCTTGAAGACACCGACGTGGTCGCTCACGGCAAATGCTTCTTCCTGGTCATGGGTCACCAGGATCGCACTGGTGCCGCGGCTCTTGAGGATGTCGCGCACTTCGTGGCTGAGGCGCCGGCGCAGTTCCACGTCGAGGTTGGAGAACGGTTCGTCGAGCAACAACAGCTGTGGCTCCGGTGCCAGTGCGCGCGCCAGTGCGACACGCTGTTGCTGGCCACCGGACAGCTCATGCGGGTAACGCCCGCCAAGGCCACCGAGCTTGACCAGTTCGAGCATCTCTTCGATCACCTGCGCCTGGTTCGGGTGCCTGGCGATGCCGAAGGCGATGTTCTGCGCCACGGTCAGGTGCGGGAACAGGGCGTAGTCCTGGAACACCATGCCGATCCGGCGTTTTTCCGGAGCCAGGGTGAAACCAGCGCGGGAAATCACCTCGCCGGCCAACTGAATTTCACCCTCATGCACCGGCTCGAAGCCGGCGATGGCACGCAGGGTGGTGGTCTTGCCGCAACCCGATGAACCCAGCAGGCAACCGATGTCGCCTGCGTTCAAATGCAGGTTGAGGTTCTGGACGATGCGCTGCTCGCCGTAGCCACAGGCGAGGTTGCGCAGGTTGAGCAGTAGGGGTTGACTCATGCGTGGTGGTAAGCCGGTTCGACAAGGAATTCGAGTAGGGCCTTCTGTGCATGCAAGCGGTTCTCAGCCTGATCCCAGGCGACCGAACGAGGGTCGTCGAGCAGGTCATGGCTGATTTCCTCGCCCCGGTGGGCGGGCAGGCAGTGCATGAACAGGGCGTCGGGTGCCGCCAGGTCGAGCAATGCGCGGGTGACCTGGTAAGGCGCGAAATGCGCCAGGCGCCGTGCAGTTTCCTCTTCCTGGCCCATGGAAGTCCAGACATCCGTGGTCACCAGGTGCGCACCGCGCACGGCTTCCTGCGGATCGCGGACGATCTGCACGTGATCGCCGCCCAGGGCGATGAAGCGTGGATCGGGCTCGTAGCCTTCCGGGCAGGCGATGCGCAGCTGGAAGTCGAATTGCCTGGCCGCTTCGATGTACGAGTTGCACATGTTGAAACCGTCGCCGATCCAGGCCACGGTCTTGCCCTGGATCGAGCCGCGGTGCTCAAGGAAGGTCTGCATGTCGGCCAGCAACTGGCACGGGTGCGACTCGTCGGACAAGGCGTTGATCACCGGCACGCGGGATTTGGCAGCGAATTCGGTCAGGGTGCTGTGGGCGTGGGTACGGATCATCACCACGTCGAGCATGCTCGACAGCACGATGGCGCTGTCGCCGATCGGTTCGCCACGGCCCAGCTGGGTGTCGCGCGGCGAGAGGAAGATGGCCTGGCCACCCAGCTGGATCATGCCCGCTTCGAACGACACACGGGTACGGGTCGAGGACTTCTCGAAGATCATGCCCAGCACGCGATTCTTCAAAGGCTCGAACAGCACGCCTCGCTTGCGCAGGTCCTTCAGCTCGATGCCTCGGCGGATCACACCGAGCAATTCGTCGGTGGTGAAATCCAGCAGGGAGAGAAAGTGCCTAGCGCTCATGATTGACTACCTTATCTGCAACGGTATGCAGGTCGACCGTATGGTTTTTTTTGACAACGGGAATGACCTGCGGCGTAAGCCGCACGGGGCGGACGAAATGGGGAAAGGCGCAATACTATAATTAAATGTCGCCTGAAACCAAGAGGGGAAACAGCAGCGGGTACTTAACGTGTTGCAAAGGGTGTCGTCCCCCTTGAGCCCGTGCTGTTTTTTATTTGCTACAGAAGGTTGTACACGGCTTGCTGGCAATTTGGCAAATGGCTGTCGCGAATCGTACGCCTGATGTCGCGGGATTCACGCCGCGAAGCACGCTGGCCGGGCCGAGTGCTGCGGCGCATAGTCGTTGCTCGACCAGCCCTTACACCACCAAGGCAGAAGCGGCCATGACCAAGACCCTGCATCACCGTGCCTGTCACCTGTGCGAAGCGATCTGCGGCCTGAACATAGAAGTCAGCCATGAACCAGACGGGCGGGCGCTCATCAGTTCGATCAAGGGTGACCCGCAAGACCCGTTCAGCCGGGGCCACATCTGCCCCAAGGCAGTGGCCCTGCAGGATATCCAGAACGATCCGGACCGCCTGCGCCAGCCTCACCGGCGGGTCGGGAGCGCGTGGCAGCCGATTGGCTGGGATGAGGCTTTCACCTTGGCCGCCGACAGGTTGTGGGCGGTCCAGCAGGCCTATGGGCGCAATGCTGTGGCGGTCTATCAAGGCAACCCCAGCGTGCACAACTATGGGCTGATGACCCACAGCAATTACTTCCTCGGCCTGCTCAAGACCCGCAACCGCTTCTCTGCCACCTCGGTCGACCAGTTGCCACAGCATCTGATCAGCCATCTGATGTATGGCCACGGCCTGCTGTTGCCCATACCGGATATCGACCATACCGATTTCATGCTGATCCTTGGTGGCAACCCGCTGGCTTCCAATGGCAGCATCATGACCGTACCCGACGTGGAAAAACGCCTGAAAGCCCTGCGTGGGCGAGGTGGCCGCCTGGTAGTGGTCGATCCCCGCCGTAGCGAAACCGCTGCCATGGCCGACCTGCATCTGTACATCCGGCCCGGCGGCGATGCTGCCTTGCTCTGTGGCCTGCTCAACACCTTGTTCGATGAAGGGCTCACGCGCGCCTCGCATTTGCCGGTCAGCGGCCTGCAGCTTGTGCGCGAAGCGATTGCGCCGTTCAGCGCAGAGGCGATGAGCGGACACTGTGGCATTGCCGCGAGTCAAATACGCCAATTGGCGCGCGACTTTGCCGCTGCGGACAAGGCGGTCTGCTATGGGCGCATGGGGGTCTCGACCCAGGCGTTCGGCACGCTGTGCCACTGGCTGGTGCAGATGATCAACCTGGTGACTGGCAACCTCGACCGAGAGGGTGGGGCGCTATGCACCGAGCCTGCGGTCGACCTGGTGGCGACCACCTCAGGTGGCCATTTCAATGCCTGGCAGAGCCGGGTTTCGGGCTTGCCGGAGTACGCCGGCGAGCTGCCCGTGGCGGCCTTGGCCGAGGAGATGCTGACCCCGGGGGAGGGGCAGGTGCGCGCCCTGGTGACTGTCGCCGGCAATCCGGTGCTGTCCACACCCAATGGCCGGCAGCTGGATGCGGCGCTTGAGGGCCTCGAGTTCATGCTCAGCATCGACCTCTACATCAATGAAACTACCCGTCACGCCGACCTGATCCTGCCGTCGACCTCGGCGCTGGAAAACGACCATTACGACAGCACCTTCAACTTGCTGGCCGTACGCAATGTGACCCGTTTCAATCGCGCCATCCTGGCCAAGCCGGCAGGTGCCCTGCATGACTGGGAGATTTTCGTCGGCCTCGCCCAGGCCTTCGCCAAGCGCGCCGAACTGGAACTGAAACCGACCTGGCCGCCAGCGCAGATGATCGATCTGGCCCTGCGCAAGGGGCGCTATGGCGAGGCCAGCGCCTGGAACCTGTCGCTGCAGGCACTGGACCAATACCCTCACGGGCTTGACCTGGGACCGCTGCGCGCCAACCTGGCGACGCGCCTGGCAACCGCCAGCAAAGCCGTCGAGGCGGCGCCGCAGGTGCTGCTGGATGACCTGCAGCGGTTGGCCTCGCAGGCGCCGCCCGTGCCGGGCGAATTGCTGCTGATCGGTCGACGCCATGTGCGCAGCAACAATTCGTGGATGCACAACTATCATCGCCTGGTCAAAGGCAAGCCGCGTCATCAACTGCTGATGCACCCCCACGACATGCACGACCGGCAATTGCAGGACGGTCAGCGGGTGCGTATCCGTTCGCGCACTGGCCTGCTGGAGGTCGAGGTGCAGGCCTGTGAAGACATGATGCCCGGTGTGGTCAGCCTGCCCCACGGTTTCGGTCATGGTCGCCAGGGCGTGCAGTTGCAGGTCGCCCAGGCACAAGCCGGTGTGAGCGCCAATGACCTGACGGACGAGCGCCTGCGTGACGCGGTTTCCGGTAATGCTGCGCTCAATGGCGTGCCCGTGCAGGTCGAGGCTGCCTGAGCAACGGTAAGGCCGAGCACGCTGCTCGGCTTTCCGATACAATGCCTCACCGTGCCGACGATCGCGTCGGAAAGTTCAGCCGAGGTGCTACATGGATATCATCGAAACGATCAAAGAGCAGATTGCCAACAACACCGTTCTGCTTTACATGAAAGGCTCGCCGAATGCCCCGCAGTGTGGCTTCTCCGCGCGTGCCTCGCAGGCTGTGATGGGTTGCGGCGAGAAGTTCGCCTACGTCGACATCCTGCAGAACCCGGAAATCCGCGCCAACCTGCCGAAATACGCCAACTGGCCGACTTTCCCGCAACTGTGGGTAGCCGGCGAGCTGGTGGGCGGTAGCGATATCATGCTGGAAATGTTCGAGAAGGGTGAGCTGCAGACCCTGATCAAGGACGCCACCGCCAAGGCCAAGGCTTCCGAAGCCTGATCATCAGGCAGCCATGAAAAAACCCGCTCAGAGCGGGTTTTTTCATGGGGCGGGAATCTTATTCTTCGCCCATCTGCGACTGCAGGTAGTTCTCGATGCCGATCTTGTCGATCAGGCCGAGCTGGGTTTCCAGCCAGTCGATGTGTTCTTCCTCTGATTCGAGGATGTCTTCGAGCAAGTCACGCGAGCCGAAGTCGCCAGCGGTTTCGCAGTGGGCAATGGCGGCTTTCAGGTCGACCAGGCCTTTCTGTTCGATCTTCAGGTCGCACTCGAGCATCTCTTTGGTGTGCTCACCAATCAGCAGCTTGCCAAGGTCCTGGACGTTGGGGATGCCTTCGAGGAAAAGAATACGCTTGATCAGTTTGTCAGCGTGTTTCATCTCGTCGATGGATTCCTTGTACTCGTGCTTGCCGAGCTTGTTCAGGCCCCAATCTTCATACATGCGCGCGTGCAGGAAGTACTGGTTGATCGCGACCAGCTCGTTTCCGAGGATCTTGTTGAGATGCTGGATGACGCTTACGTCGCCTTTCATGTCGGGTTCCTGCCCTGTAGAAGTGTGCCAATGCAGGGAAGTTTGAGCCTGTAACGGGGGGCTGTCAAACCTAAGTGTTTGAATAATAAGTGAAAATTAATAGGAATAAGAATGTTTGTGAACCGCGTTGGAACGCTAACTTATTGATATTCAGGCATAAAAAAACCGGACACGTGGTCCGGTTCTTCGAATTCTGTAATATCAGGCAGCAGTAAATTCCACCGGATAGGGCAGGGCGGCGCGCTGGCTCACCTGCAATTCGGTGAGGGTCTCACGGACCACCTCTTTGGCCAGGCAGGCGCATTTGCCACACTGGCTGGCGACGTTGGTCGCCGCTCGGACTTCCTTGTAACTGCAGCATCCTTCATAGATCGCATCGCGGATCTGTCCGTCGGTGACGCCGACACAAAGACACACATACATAAGGGCTGACCATCGCAGGTTGAGTCGATGGGTTGGAGCTTAATGTTAATGAGAATGCTTGTCAAAGGACTTTCTGAAAGGGCCGTGCTTGAGCGACCGACGGTTGCATTCGGCCTGTCACGGGAAGCCGTGTATGATGGTCAGCCTTTGTTGGATGTCGGGCAAGCCTGCCTTGGCCCGGCAAACGGTTCTTCACCCTCATCAGGAGATTACAATGAGCGTACTCGTTGGCAAACAAGCCCCCGACTTCACCGTCCCAGCCGTCCTGGGCAATGGCGAAATCGTCGACAGCTTCAACCTGGCTTCGGCTATCAAGGGCAAGTACGGCCTGGTGTTCTTCTACCCGCTGGACTTCACCTTCGTCTGCCCGTCCGAGCTGATCGCCCTGGACAACCGTATCCCTGACTTCCAGGCGCGCAACGTTGAAGTGATCGGCGTTTCGATCGACTCGCACTTCACCCACAACGCCTGGCGTAACACCCCGGTCAATGCCGGCGGTATCGGCCAGGTCAAGTACACCCTGGCTGCCGACATCACCCACGAAATCTGCAAGGCCTACGACGTCGAGTCCGAAGGCGGCGTAGCCTTCCGCGGCGCCTTCCTGATCGACACCAACGGTGTTGTGCGTTCGCAGATCGTCAACGACCTGCCGCTGGGCCGTAACATGGACGAGCTGCTGCGTCTGGTCGACGCCCTGCAATTCCACGAAGAGCACGGCGAAGTCTGCCCTGCCAACTGGAAGAAAGGCGACCAGGGCATGACCGCTTCGCCAGAAGGCGTTGCTGCTTACCTGAGCGAGAACGCTGGCAAGCTGTAATTGCCACGCGTATGAAAAAACCGGCCCACGTGGCCGGTTTTTTTGTGCCAGCTTGTGCCGGCCTCTTCGCGGGTGAATCGGATCGCCGCACCGCCGCTCCCACAGGAATCGCACAATGGCAGAGGCATGCGGTACTTGTGGGAGCGGGCGTGCCCGCGAAGCTTTTCAGGTCAGTCGTTGAAGTCGCGCCAGCCGCCCATTTCCTTCCAGCGGTTGACGATGCCGCAGAACAGCTCGGC
>Ga0153918_1000475_pt1 | contig 19072 bp, 19 predicted proteins | sample TSFL002MetaG_FD_104687 | JGI IMG/M metagenome (GOLD analysis project Ga0153918, IMG submission 104687) | Attine ant fungus gardens microbial communities from Florida, USA - TSFL002 MetaG | ecosystem: Host-associated > Fungi > Mycelium > Unclassified | place: USA: Florida, Paynes Creek Historic... | reverse complement strand
GTGCTGGCCAACCGGGTCGGTAGCCTGCGCCATGCGCAACTGCTCGAAGGCAGCCTGACCGAAGGCCTGCGCTGGTATGGTGGGCTGTCGCGGGAGCGCGGCATCGAGCTGCCCAGCCGCCACTTGGGGCTGGTTCAGGCCAACGAACTGAACGACCTGGATGCCCGCCTGGATGCGGCTGCCGAAGCGCTCGGCGCCAGCTGCGATGCTGCTTTGCCGCCGCCCGTGATGTTTGCCGCGCCTGCCTCGCAGCCGTGCGCCGGGTCGCTGAGTGGCGTACGCATCGGCGTCGCGCGTGACGAAGCGTTCGCCTTCACCTATGGCGCCAACCTCGATCTGTTGCGCGACCTGGGCGCGCAGTTGTCGTTTTTCTCGCCCTTGCACGATCGTGAACTGCCGGCAGTGGACAGCCTGTACCTGCCAGGGGGTTATCCGGAGCTGCATCACCACGCGCTGGCCGCCAATACGCCGATGTGCGAGGCGATCCGTGCCCATCACGCCCAGGGCAAGCCCTTGCTGGCCGAGTGTGGCGGCATGTTGTATCTGCTCGATGCGCTGACCGATGTCGCTGGCGAGCGTGCCGAGCTGCTGGGCCTGCTGCGCGGCGAAGCGACCATGCAAAAGCGCCTGGCGGCCCTGGCCCTGCAGGCTGTGGAACTGCCGGAAGGCACCCTGCGCGGGCACACCTATCATCACTCGCTGACCAGCACCGAGCTGGAGCCCATCGCCCGCGGCCTGAGCCCCAACGGCGGGCGCGGCAACGAAGCGGTGTATCGGCTGGGCCGGCTGACCGCCTCCTACGTGCACTTCTACTTCCCGTCCAACCCTGATGCGGCGGCGGCGCTGTTGCGACCATGACGGAGCACGCCTACAGCGCGGCCGAGCGCGCCGCGATCTACCGAGCAATCGGTGAACGCCGCGACATGCGTCACTTTGCCGGTGGCTCGGTCGCGCCTGAGCTGCTCGGCCGTCTGCTGGCCGCTGCGCACCAGGCGCCCAGTGTCGGCCTGATGCAGCCTTGGCGGTTCATCCGCATCAGCCAACGCGAGCTGCGCGGGCGCATCCAGGGCCTGGTCGAAGAGGAGCGGGTGCGTACTGCCGAAGCCTTGGGCCAGCGCTCGGATGAGTTCATGAAGCTCAAGGTCGAGGGCATCAGCGACTGTGCCGAAGTCCTGGTGGCGGCCTTGATGGACAACCGTGAGCCGCACATTTTCGGCCGCCGTACCCTGCCGGAAATGGACCTGGCCTCACTGGCCTGCGCGATCCAGAACCTGTGGCTGGCCGCCCGCGCCGAGGGCCTGGGGCTGGGCTGGGTGTCCCTGTTCGACCCGCAAGCCCTGGCCGCGCTGCTCGGCATGCCCGCGGGCGCCAAGCCGGTGGCCGTGTTGTGCCTGGGGCCGGTCAGCGAATTCTACGCACAGCCCATGTTGGTCCAGGAAAACTGGGCCGAGGAACGCCCTTTGAGTGACATGCTGTTCGAGAACCAATGGGGAGAACGCCCATGAGCGTGGCCTTGCTGACGGTGGCAGGCGTTGCCCTCGATGCACTGCTGGGCGAGCCCAGGCGCCGGCACCCACTGGTGGGCTTCGGCAACCTGGCGTCGAGCCTGGAGCGCCGCCTGAATGCCGGCGGACGCGGCTGGCGCAGCCATGGCGTGAGCGCCTGGTTCCTGGCCGTGGTGCCCTTGACCCTGGTGGCGCTGATCCTGTCCTGGCTGCCCTGTATCGGCTGGCTGGTGGATGTGCTGGCGCTGTATTGCGCCCTCGGCTTGCGCAGCCTCGGCGAGCATGTGCTGCCGGTGGCCAATGCCTTGCGCCAAGGTGATCTGGAAGAGGCGCGGCGTCGTGTCGGCTATCTGGTCAGTCGGGAAACCCGCGAACTGGACGAACCCGCCGTGGCCCGCGCCGCCACCGAGTCGGTGCTGGAAAACGGCAGCGATGCGGTGTTCGCCGCGCTGTTCTGGTTTGTCGTGGCCGGTGCGCCGGGGGTTGTGCTGTACCGCTTGAGCAATACCCTGGATGCGATGTGGGGGTACCGCAATGAACGCTTCGAGCGCTTCGGCTGGTGCGCCGCGCGCATCGACGATGTGCTGAACTACATTCCCGCCAGGTTGGTGGCGCTGACCTACGCGCTGCTGGGCAGGACGCGCCTGGCCCTGGCCTGCTGGCGCAAGCAGGCGCCGCTGTGGGACAGCCCCAATGCCGGGCCGGTGATGGCCTCGGGTGCCGGTGCGCTGGGTGTCGAACTGGGTGGCCCGGCGGTGTACCACGGCGAACTGCACGAGCGCCCGCGCCTGGGTGAAGGGCCGATGGCCGATGCCGATGCCATCGAGCGCGGCTGGAGCCTGGTGCAGCGTGGCGTCTGGTTGTGGGTACTGCTGATCTGCCTGGGAGCCTATCTGAATGCTTGAACACGGTGGCCGCCTGCTGCGGGCAGTGCGGCAATACGGGATTGCCCGCGAGGACTGGCTCGACCTGTCGAGCGGCATTGCCCCTTGGCCTTACCCGATTCCCCCCATTGCGCCAGAAGCCTGGGCACGCCTGCCGGAGACCGACGACGGGCTGGAGGACGCCGCGCGGCACTACTACGGTGTGCGGCAACTGCTGCCCGTGGCAGGCTCCCAGGCGGCCATCCAGGCCTTGCCCCTGCTGCGCCCGCTGGGGCGCGTTGGTGTGCTGACGCCATGCTACGCCGAGCACCCGCATGCCTGGCAGCGAGCGGGGCATCAGCTGATCGAGCTGGAGGAAGGCCAGGTCGAGGCGCAGCTCGATCAGCTCGACGTGCTGGTGCTGGTCAACCCGAACAACCCGACCGGGCGGCTCGTGCCACGTGAACGGCTGCTGGCCTGGCATGCGCAGCTTGCAGAACGCGGTGGCTGGCTGCTGGTGGACGAAGCGTTCATGGACAACTCCCCGCAACACAGCGTGGCGCATTGCGCCGAGCGCCCCGGCCTGATCGTGCTGCGCTCGTTCGGCAAGTTCTTCGGCCTGGCCGGTGTGCGGCTGGGCTGTGTCGTGGCTGAACCCTCCTTGTTGCGGCGCCTTGACGAATGGCTCGGGCCGTGGACCGTCAGCGGCCCGACCCGGGTGCTGGCGCAAGCCTGCTTTGCCGACCACGCGGCGCATCGGGCCCAGCTCGAACGCTGTGCCCTGGCCAGCCAGCGCCTGGCTGCGCTGCTGCAGGGCTGCGGCCTGGCGCCCAGCGGCGGCTGCGACCTGTTCCAGTACGTGCGCAGCACGCGGGCAGCCCGGTTGTATGACTTTCTCGCCCGCCGCGGCATCCTCGTGCGCCTGTTCGATCAGCCCGCTGCCGTACGCCTTGGCCTGCCAGCAACTGCCGCCGACGAGCAGCGCCTGGCCCAGGCCCTGACTGATTACCAGAAGGAATCGGCATGACCACCCTCATGGTGCAAGGCACCACCTCCGATGCCGGCAAGAGCACGCTGGTTACCGCCTTGTGCCGTTGGCTGTTGCGCCAGGGCGTCGGCGTGGTGCCGTTCAAGCCGCAGAACATGGCGCTCAACAGCGCGGTGACCGCCGACGGTGGCGAAATCGGCCGCGCCCAGGCGGTGCAGGCCCAGGCCTGCCGACTGGCACCGCACACCGACATGAACCCGGTGCTGCTCAAGCCCAACAGCGACACCGGCGCCCAGGTGATCATCCACGGGCGCGCAGTCACCAGCATGAATGCGGTGGCCTATCACGACTACAAAGCCATTGCCATGCAGGCGGTGCTGGCCTCGCATCAGCGCCTCAGTGCTGCCTACCCGGTGGTGATGGTCGAGGGGGCTGGGTCGCCGGCCGAGATCAACCTGCGTGCCGGCGACATCGCCAACATGGGCTTTGCCGAAGCGGTCGACTGCCCGGTGATCCTGGTGGCCGACATCAACCGTGGCGGGGTATTCGCCCACCTGGTCGGCACCCTCGAACTGCTGTCACCGAGCGAGCAGGCGCGGGTCAAGGGCTTTGTCATCAACCGCTTCCGTGGCGACATCGCGCTCCTGCAGCCGGGCCTGGACTGGCTGGAGCAACGCACCGGCAAACCGGTGCTGGGCGTGCTGCCCTACGTCACCGACCTGCACCTGGAAGCCGAGGATGGCATCGACATGCGTCAGGGCGCCAAGCAGGCGCGCGTGCTCAAGGTAATCGTCCCGGTGTTGCCGCGCATCAGCAACCACACCGACTTCGACCCGCTGCGCCTGCACCCGCAGGTCGACCTGCAGTTCATCGGCCCGGGCCAGCCGATCCCGGCCGCCGACCTGATCATCCTGCCCGGCTCGAAGAGCGTACGGGGCGACTTGGCGCAACTGCGTGAGCGTGGTTGGGACAAGGCCATCGAGCGCCACCTGCGCTATGGCGGCAAGCTGATCGGGATTTGTGGTGGCCTGCAGATGCTTGGCCGCGAGGTACAGGACCCGCTCGGCCTCGAGGGCGCCGCCGGTTCGAGCCCCGGGCTTGGCCTGTTCGACTACGTGACAGTGCTCGAAGCCGACAAGCAGCTGCGTAACGTTGCCGGGACCCTGAGCCTTGAAGATGCGCCAGTCGCCGGCTATGAAATTCATGCCGGGGTCACTGCCGGGCCTGCCTTGGAGCAGCCGGCGGTGCAGCTCGCCGATGGCCGTTGTGACGGTGCTGTGAGTGCCGACGACCAGATCCTCGCCACGTACTTGCATGGCCTGTTCGAGGGCAGCCAGTCGTGTGCCGCGCTGCTGCGCTGGGCGGGGCTGGAGCATGCGCAGACCATCGATTACGAGGCCCTGCGCGAACGTGATATCGAGCGCCTGGCCGATCTGGTTGAACAGCACCTGGATACCGCTCACCTGCGAACGCTTTGTGGAGTCGCCTGACATGCGCAACCTGATTCTCGGCGGCGCCCGCTCGGGCAAGAGCCGCCTGGCCGAGCAACTGGCCAGCAATAGTGGCCTGCCGGTTACCTACATCGCCACCAGCGAGCCGCTGGATGGCGAAATGAACGAGCGCGTGCGCCTGCACCGCCAGCGCCGGCCTGATGACTGGGGGCTGATCGAAGAACCCTTGGCCCTGGCTGCCGTGCTGCGCGCAGAAGCCGCCGCAGGCCGATGCCTGCTGGTGGACTGCCTGACCTTGTGGCTGACCAACCTGCTGATGCTCGAAGATCCGCAGCGGCTGGCCGCGGAGCGCGATGCGCTGCTCGACTGCCTGGAGCAGTTGCCCGGCACAATCATTCTGGTCAGCAACGAAACCGGCCTGGGCGTGGTGCCCATGGGCGAGCTGACCCGCCGTTACGTCGACCTGGCCGGCTGGCTGCACCAGGCCGTTGCCGAACGCTGCCAACGCGTGGTGCTGACCGTGGCCGGCCTACCTCTCATGCTCAAAGGACCCGCTCTATGAACCAAGCCTGGTGGCGTGATGCCTGCCAACCTCTCGACAATGCCGCCATGGACCAGGCCCGCGCCCGTCAGCAGCAGCTGACCAAACCTGCCGGCTCGCTCGGCCAGCTGGAGGGCCTGGCCGTGCAATTGGCTGGCCTGCAAGGCCGCGAGCGGCCTGTCCTGGATCAGGTCGCAATCACCCTCTTTGCGGGCGACCACGGCGTGGTCGAAGAGGGTATTTCGGCCTACCCACAGGCAGTCACCGGGCAGATGCTGCGCAACTTCGTGGGCGGTGGCGCGGCGATCAGCGTGCTGGCCCGCCAACTGCAGGCCAGCCTTGACGTGGTCGACCTGGGCACCATCGATCCTGAGCTGGAACTGCCAGGGGTGCTGCACCTGCGCCTGGGTGCCGGCACCGCCAACTTCGCCCGCCAGCCGGCGATGACCGATGCCCAGCTGCAGGCTGCCTTGCAGGCGGGTCGTGACAGCGCCTTGCGTGCAGCGGCCAAGGGCGCTCAGCTGTTCATCGGCGGCGAGATGGGCATCGGCAACACCTCTGCCGCAGCCGCCCTGGCCAGCGCGCTGCTGGCCTGCCCGGCACATGAGTTGAGCGGGCCGGGTACCGGCCTGGACAGCGCTGGTGTCCGCCATAAGGCCGACGTGATCGAGCGCGCCTTGGCGCTGCACGGCCTGCGCGCCGACGAGCCGCTGAGGGCGCTGGCCTGTGTCGGTGGCTTCGAGATCGCTGCGCTGACCGGTGCCTACCTGGCCTGCGCCCAGCAAGGTATCGCCGTGCTGGTGGATGGCTTCATCTGCAGCGTCGCGGCATTGCTGGCGGTGCGCCTCAATCCGCACAGCCGTGACTGGTTGCTGTTCGCGCACCAAGGTGCCGAACCTGGGCACCAGGCCTTGCTCGCGGCGCTGCAGGCCCAGCCATTGCTGGCGCTGGGCCTGCGCCTGGGCGAGGGCAGTGGCGCCGCCCTGGCAGTGCCACTGATGCGCCTGGCCTGCGCCCTGCACGGGCAGATGGCGACCTTCGCCGAAGCCGCGGTGGCGGACCGCCCGGCATGATCCTCGACCTGCTGCGCCACGGTGAAACCGAGCAGGGCGGCGGCCTGCGCGGCAGCCTGGACGATGCCTTGACCGACAAGGGCTGGAGCCAGATGCATGAGGCGCTGGCAGGTGCGGGCCCCTGGGATGTGCTGGTCAGTTCGCCATTGCAGCGCTGTGCGCGTTTTGCCGAGCAACTGGGCATGCCGGTTCAGCTCGAAGCCGATTTGCAAGAGCTGCATTTCGGTGAGTGGGAAGGGCGCAGTGCCTTGCAGATCATGCAAACGCAGGCTGACGAGCTTGGCCGTTTCTGGGCCGACCCGTACAGCTACACGCCGCCTGCAGGGGAGCCCGTCGCGGCCTTTGCCGAGCGTGTGCTGGCTGCTGTCGGGCGGCTGCATCGACAGCATGCCGGCAAGCGCGTGCTGCTGGTCACCCATGGTGGCGTCATGCGGCTGCTGCTGGCGCGTGCCCGTGGGCTGCCGAGGGCGCAGTTGCTGCAGGTCGAGGTGGGCCATGGCGCTCTGATGCGTCTGGCGGTGGATGAACATGGCGCGATGCTCGAGGTGCTTTGACATGTTGCCGTTCTGGATTGCCCTGCAGTTTCTCAGCAGCTTGCCGGTGCGTTTGCCGGGGATGCCCGAACCGCGAGAAACGGGCCGTTCGTTGTTGTACTACCCGCTGGTAGGGTTGCTGTTCGGCCTCCTGCTGTGGCTGGCCAGCCATCTGCTGCACGGTGCTGCGGCGCCGTTGCATGCGGCACTGCTGCTCACGCTGTGGGTGTTGCTCAGCGGCGCCTTGCATCTGGACGGCCTGGCCGACAGCGCCGATGCCTGGCTGGGCGGTTTCGGTGACCGGCAGCGCACGCTGGAAATCATGAAAGATCCACGCAGCGGGCCGATTGCCGTGGTCACGTTGATGCTGGTGCTGCTGCTCAAGTTCTGCGCCCTGTGGGTGCTGGTCGAGCGGGGCGCGGGTGCCTCGCTGGTGCTGGCACCGGTGGTCGGGCGCACGGCGATGCTTGGCTTGTTCCTCTGCACGCCTTATGTGCGCAAGGGCGGATTGGGGCAGGCCATGGCCGAGCACATGCCGCGCCGCGCGGCAGGCTGGGTTCTGCTGGGCAGCGTGTCGCTGTGCCTGCTGCTGGGCGGGGGGCAAGCCCTGTGGCCCCTGCTGGCGACGCTTGGCGGGTTCTGCTGGCTGCGGCAGTTGATGTGCCGGCGCTTGGGCGGCACCACCGGCGATACGGCAGGGGCGATGCTGGAGCTGTTGGAGCTGGTGTTCGTGCTGGGGTTGGCGTTGGTTGTCTGAGCCTGGCCTGCCCTTGAAACTGGTTGCATCAACGCTGACGCGGGTATATACACGTATCCATGTTGACCAGTGAATGCATCTGTACCCATCTGCGTCGCGCCGCCCGCGGGGTGAGCCGGCATTACGACGAGGCCCTTGCCGGCTTTGGCATCAATGTCGCCCAGTTTTCCCTGCTGCGTCACCTGCAACGGCTCGATCGCCCGAGTATCACCACGCTGGCCGAGGCGATGGGCCTGGAGCGTAGTACCTTGGGTCGCAACCTGCGCGTGCTGGAGGCTGAAGGCCTGGTGGCCCTCGCCGATGGCGATGACCAGCGCAACCGTGTGGTATTGCTGACCGAGGCGGGGGCGGCACGCCTGAGGGCGGCCCATCCTGCCTGGCAGCAGGCGCAGTTGAAGTTGGTCGAGCAGTTGGGCGAAGGGCAGCGTGACGAGCTGATACGTTTGCTGGAGCGGCTTGCCTGAGTCATCACGATTAGAAGCGGGTATATACCCGTACAACCTTGCGATGTGCTGGAGATAACGACAATGACTTCGGTATGGCGAACCAGCGGTTGGGTGCTTGCGGGGGCAGCCTTTATCCTGGCCCTGTCCCTGGGTGTGCGGCACGGTTTCGGCCTGTTCCTGGCACCGATGAGCGGCGAATTTGGCTGGGGCCGCGGGGTATTCGCCTTCGCCATTGCCCTGCAGAACCTGGTCTGGGGCCTGGCGCAGCCGTTTGCCGGTGCGCTGGCCGACCGCCTGGGGGCGGCGCGGGTCGTCATCATGGGGGGCATTCTCTATGCCGCTGGCCTGCTGCTGATGAGTACCGCCGATTCGGCCTGGTCGCTGTCGCTCAGCGCGGGCCTGCTGATCGGTATCGGCCTTTCTGGCACCTCTTTCTCGGTGATCCTCGGTGTGGTCGGCCGCGCCGTACCAGCGGAAAAACGCAGCATGGCCATGGGCATTGCCAGTGCTGCCGGTTCCTTTGGCCAGTTCGCCATGCTTCCCGGTACCCTTGGCCTCATCGAATGGCTGGGTTGGTCATCGGCGCTGCTGGTGCTTGGCTTGCTGGTGGCGCTGATCGTGCCCTTTGTCGGCCTGCTGCGTGATCGCCCGCTGGCCAGTCAGGGGGCGGAACAGACATTGAGCGAGGCCCTGCGCGAGGCGTGCTCGCACTCCGGCTTCTGGCTGCTTGCGCTGGGCTTTTTCGTCTGTGGCTTCCAGGTGGTCTTCATCGGCGTGCACCTGCCGGCCTACCTGGTCGACCAGCACCTGCCGGCTACCACCGGCACCACGGTGCTGGCGCTGGTCGGGTTGTTCAACATCGTGGGTACCTACACCGCTGGCTGGCTGGGTGGGCGCATGTCCAAGCCACGCTTGCTGACGGCGTTGTATCTGCTGCGTGCCGTGGTGATTGCGCTGTTCCTGTGGGTGCCGGTGACTCAGTTCAGCGCCTACCTGTTCGGTATCGCCATGGGGCTGCTCTGGCTGTCCACGGTGCCGTTGACCAATGGCACCGTGGCCACCGTATTCGGCGTGCGCAACCTGTCGATGCTTGGCGGCATCGTCTTCCTGTTCCACCAGCTGGGCGCTTTCCTGGGTGGCTGGCTGGGGGGCGTCGTCTACGACCAGACCGGCAACTATGACGTGGTGTGGCAGATTTCGATTCTGCTCAGTGTACTGGCTGCCGCGCTCAACTGGCCGGTGCAAGAGCGGCCGGTCGCCCGCCTGCAGGTGCAGGCGGTATGAACCGTTATCTGGCCCGTGGACTGTTGCTGGCGGCTGCTGCGCTGTTGCTGGCGCTGGTGTGGTGGGGCTGGCAGCGGGGTGGAATGGCGTTGATGCAGTTGGGCATGAGCGTTTGTTAAGCGCTACCCTGCAAGTTCATGGATTGTCTTGCAGGAGAAATGAATCATGCGTGCCCAATGGTTGACGATGCCGCTGCTAGCTTTGCTGGCCGCCAGTTCCAGCTGGGCTGCCGATTGCCCGGCGCTGTTGCAGGGCAGTTTGCCTGAGTTGCGTGGCAAGGGGCAGGTCGACCTGTGCCAGCGCTTCGGCGGCAAGCCGCTGGTGGTGGTCAATACGGCCAGTTACTGCGGGTTTGCGCCGCAGTTCGAAGGGCTGGAGGCGACCTACAAGGCGTACCACGAGCAGGGGCTGGAAATGCTCGGTGTGCCGTCCAACGATTTCAAGCAGGAAGATGCCGACAGCGAGAAGACTGCCAAGGTCTGTTACGCCAATTATGGGGTGACCTTCACCATGACCAAGACCCAGGCGGTGCGCGGCAAGGATGCGATACCGCTGTTTGCCGAGCTGGCGAGCCAGAGCAGCGCGCCGAAGTGGAATTTCTACAAGTACGTGGTGGACCGTCAGGGCAAGGTGATCGGCAACTTCTCGAGTCTGACCAAGCCCGATGATCCCGCCTTCAGGGCCGCGATCGAGAAGGCGATAGCCTCGCGGCCTTGAGAGATTCGTGGAGGGCGAAAAGGGGATCGCGTAGAGGCTGACAAGTGTTCGTCGCACCAGGTTCAGCGCCTGTGAGATCGAGCGCCGCCCGCGCGGCGCTCGATCTCACAGGCGCTGCAAGGCTATCGGCGAACACCTGTCAGCCCTCATGCAATCAAAGTGCGGTCAATGCGGATGCACCGTAATCGCCACCAGCTTCAACACCACCGGCCTCACCATCAGCACGCACACAAAGGCCACCGGCATCGCCAGTTGGTAAGCCTTCAGCACATTGCTCAGGTACTCCGGATTCACCCCGGCATTCGCCGCCGTGATCACAAAGCACATCAGCAGCGCCATGATCGAAGACATGTAGAACGCGAACACGTACGGCGTCGCACTGGGGCGCAGTTTGCGCCGGCTGCGGGTATGGGACAGATTGCTCATGCGATCTCCTCATGGTTGGCTGAGGGCGCAGATTAGCAATGCCTCCGGCAGCGGCTGTAGACCTGTTGGATTGAGTTCTTTATAAAGAGATTCTTACGAATCGAAAAGCTTGCCATGGATCTGCTCAACGCCATCCGCAGTTTTATCAAGGTGGTCGAAGCCGGCAGCATCGCCGCTGGCGCCCGCAACCTCGGCCTCAGCCCGGCGGCAGTCAGCCAGAACCTGGCGCGCCTGGAACGCCATCTGCAAGTGCGCCTGCTCAGCCGCACCACCCGCAGCATGGCGCTGACGCCTGCCGGTAGCCAGTATTACGAACGGGTCAGGCACATCGAGCGCGACCTGGCCCTTGCCGAACAGGCAATCACCACCCCCGACAGCGAGCCCCAGGGGCGGCTGTGCATCGCTTCTACCTCTGCCTTTGGCCGACACGTGCTGGCGCCGCTGATACCAGCCTTCAGTGCCCGCTACCCACTGCTTTCGATAGAGTTGATAACGACTGATCGCAAGGTCAACCACGCCCACGAAGATGTGGACGTCAGCCTGCGCATCACTGCGCAACTCGAAGACCAGTTGCTGGCGCGGCATATCGCCCGTATCCCGTTCATCTGCTGCGCCTCGCCGGGTTACCTCGCCAGCGCCGGTTTACCGGCCAGCCCGGAGGTGTTGCAGAATCATCGCTGCCTGGTGTTCCGTTATCCGGTGGACGGCCGCTTCCTGCGTTGGGGCTTCGTGCGTGACGGCATGCGTTTCGAGGCGGAGTTCGGCAGTGTATTGATCAGCGACGACATCGATGCCCTGACCCAGATGGCCCTCAACGATGGCGGTATCACCCGATTGGCCGAGTTCATCGTCAGGCCGCATCTGGCCTCCGGGGCGCTGGTACCGCTGTTCGAATGCAGCGACAGCGGCCAGGCCTATGCCCAGACTGAGCCAATGGATATCTACCTCTGCGTAGCCGATCGTTTCGCCATGACCGAAAAAGTGCGTGCCTTCATGGCTTACCTGCGTGAGTCCTTGGGCGACAGCTGGCAGGTGCAGACATGAAAAAACCGCCACGAGGGCGGTTTATTCAGGCTGCGGTACGAATCAGAAGCGGTAGGTGAGCGAGGCACCGATACCGTGTGCGCTGTTCTCGTACTTGGCCTGGTAGCGGCCCTTGGTTGGGCTTGCCAGGTTGACCTTGGTGTCCTCTTCCCACAGGTAGGAGTAGGCCACGTCGATGGTCATGTCGTCGCTTGGGCTCCAGCCAGCGCCAATGCTGATCGCCTTGCGATCACCGGTAGGAATGCGTGGCGAGCGGTCGGTGTTGTTGGTTGGCGACTGGTCGACAGAGAAGCCGGTGCGCAGCACCCACTCCTTGTTTACCTTGTAGGAAGCGCCAATGGCGTGAGCCCAGGTATCGTGCCAGTTCTGCTCTTCGGTGATGGTGCCGAACTGGGCCCTCAGCGGTGCCGGGACGTCGTTGTTGACGGTGATGTTTTCCAGGCGGCTCCAGCGGGTCCAGGTGCTGCCGGCATACAGGGTCCACTGGTCATCCAGTTCGTGCGTGACCGAGAAGTCCACGGACTCAGGTGTCTTGATCTTCAGCGTGGCGTCGAACTTGCTGCCGCTGAAAGGCCCGATCAAGGCGTTGTTGATCTTGGTGTCGCCTTCGAGTTTGTAGTCGACCATCGAGTGGTAGGTCAGGCCAACGCGGGTGCGGTCGGTGGCCTGCACCAGGATGCCGATGTTGTAACCGACGGCAGTGTCGTCACCCTTGATCTTCACTTCGCCATCGTTCACGCCCGGGGAGCGCGGGTTGATGGTGTTCGAGCCCAGCTCGCCCTTGATGCGGTTGATGGTCGGGCCGAAACCGATCGACACCTTGTCGTTGAAGGCGTAGCTGACGGTAGGTTGGAAGGTGATGACCTCGACGTGGCTCTTCTTGCCCCAATAGCGAGCGGCGTCGCCACTGCCATAGTCGGTTACCAGGCCGTATGGCACGTAAACACCGAAGCCGACGCTCCAATGCTCATCGATCGGTTTCACGTAGTAGCCCATTGGAACGCCAACGGTAGGCACCATGTCACCGTCGGTTTCGCCTGGCAGTGGGCGGCTGCCCGGGCCGGAAATGTCAGTCTTGGCAATTACAGCGGCTCCGCCCACGGTGACTTCCTGGCGTTTGAGGCGCGACATGCCTGCAGGGTTACCGTACACCGTGCTGGCGTCCTCGGCAGAAGAAGAACGACCTGCAAAGCCGGTACCCATGCCGCTGATGCTTTGTTCGTTAAGTGCGAAGCCGGCAGCGAACAGTTGGCTGGATGCCAGGGCAACGGCTACGCCGAGGGAGGTTTTGAGCATTGCTTTTTTCATTATTAGAAACTCCTTGTGATCTCCGGGGCGAAAAGCTACCAACAAATTACGCGCCGCGCTATAGCCTGAATTACAGGAGATCGCGCCGTTTTGTAGGACAATCCGACCAAAATTCCATTTTTTCTCGCAAAGCTGTAGGACGCTTCTTAAGATGCCTGTGGCAATTTCTGCTCAATGCATAAATGCCAAGCCTGGGTAAAGTCGCGCAGGCGACCTTGCGGATGGAAAATCTGCCGCCAGATGCGAGCCAGGCCGAGCAAATCATCGGCCGCTGGCAGCGGCGTCGACTGCTCTTCGATGAGCATCCAGGCAATGGCAGTGGAGTAGCGTAGGTTGACCGTGAGTTCCAGGTGCGGCCCGCCGAGAAAGGCGTGCTGGCTGGCCAGGCCGCGAACCAGGCTGGCCAACTCCGGGTCACGGGCAAGGAAATGATCCCAGATGGCTTGGTGACGGCTTTCGCCAATGCGGTAGAGGCCGTGGCCACGGCGATCGTGCAAGGCTGAACCGAGTGCCGACTGGCTGGCCGCGATACCGAGCAGCAAGGCCTCGGCGCTGGCGCAATGGCGATTCAGATAGACCAGGGTAGGTCGGATCACATACTGACACAATTCATTCGCCGCGATACCCATGATGCCCTCGAGCAGTAAAGGGCCGACGGGCGCTGGAGCTTGGCAGCTGGTGATTGGTCAGGCCCGCCGGAAGCGGTAGGGACCGCTCGAGTTGAAGTGTAGTGTGATAATCGTGGTGTAAAGGGCTGTTTTTAAATCGATTGCTGCCTGCCGCCCGCTGCCATATGCCTGGCGGCAATTAGCGCCAGAACCATCAGGCAGCTTGCGGCAGGTGCCATTCAGCTTGTGAATACCACGATATTCGCCACTCACGCGGTGAGCGATTGGCGGGTGCGGGCGATCACCGCCTGCAGGGGTTCCGAGTGGCTGTACTGTTCAGGGTACAGGCGTTCGGTGTGGCAGGCGATGCCGTGCTCGTCCACCAGGGTGAAGCTGAAGCTGCCCTTGCGTGGGGCAACGATAAGGCACTTCAACGGCGAGAAGGCTTGGGAGAGGGTGCCAATGGCAGCCTGAATTTGATGATGAGTTTGCATGTTATTGGAGGTTCCTGCTTTAAACACGGGGATTATGATCCGTGCATGATAGAAACGTTCCAGTGACGCCTTTATTAAGGGACGAGCGAACCTGACTGGAACAGGGCAGCCAGAGAGAGCGCAATCAAAGTGTGGGCGCTTGGGCTGACTGGTAGGTACTTCAGAAGGCAGGCAACACACCGGGGCCAAGGTTCTAGGCCGTCGGGGTGGAATCCTGATCAATCTTCCGGTTGATTCGTGCTTGAACAGCGCTGGGCTGGCGAGGGAATCATCGAGGGGGCCGGTCCTGGTTTCAGCAGCGATCGTTCGGGAGAGCGATGGGCTGCAAGGACGCTTCTGGCCAGAATTGACTTTCAGCTTGGGTACTAACGGGACGCACCTTAGCGAAAATACACGGCCTTTGCAAGCATTGCGTGTTTCTTCAGGCGAGCCGCGCAGTATGGCGTGTGTTTCGCCTCATGGGAAGGGGGCCAACCGGCGTCCAACCGGCCCGATGTGCCAATTTCGTGCATCCAAACGCAGGCTTTCAGTGCACTTGTACACATTCGAGGCATGACTTGTAACACCCTGGCAACAGCCTTTCTCATGCTCGCCAATGACTTGACTGGCACCTTAAGTCAATGAAAAAAAACACTAATTTTTGCTGGTGAAAAAATCGTCAGTTTGACCGTAAGCCCCATTTCTCGGGGGTTTGCGGCCTCATTGACGGGGTTGTCCACCGAGTTATCCACAGGAACTGTGGATTGTCCCGAGCGCTTGCTCTAGGACGGGCGTGCCAGCACCTCAGAGAACTGTCCGACAATCGACAGGCACCTGCCGACCAGCCAGTCATCCACTCGGAAACGTCAAGAAAAAATCATCGAAAAAAAATCGGAATCTGCCGGACATCGCCAGGTCATGCACAAAAAAAAGGAGTACAGTTGCGCGCCCTTCGAGTTGCCATCCCTGTCGGTCATGAAGTTTCGCGGTAAACCCCTCGCCAGCCCCGTTGTCGCCTCATCAGCCCCTTCGCCCAGACGCTTTTCCCTGAAAGTGGCCCTCTGGCTGCTCGATAGCCCGAGCCTGGGTGACAAGCAACAGATCAAACACATTGCCGGGCACCTGCTCAAGCAGCCCGCGCGCGAAGGTGTGGTGGTGGCGCAGAGCCGGTTGGGGCAAATGCTCTGCCGTGATTGCGGCAATGCCCGGGACCGTCGCATCGGCCATGAACTGCTGCGTCAGGCGGCACGGGCCGGGGACCAGCGGGCGCAGCTGGAGTATGCGCGGCTGTTCGAGACCGATGCGGCGAAACAGGCGCCCGACCGGGCAGACTGGTAAGCTGCACTCAACTCGCAATGGTGTGATCGGGGTACGCATGACAGTGGATCTGGCCAGCATTCTGCTGGGCTTGGTGGCAGGGGCTTTGCCTTGCCTGGGGTGGGTCATGCACGTGCAGCGCCGTCAGGCTGCGCGCCACGGCGAGCAGGCCCTGCTCGAAGAGCGCCTGAACAGTGCGCAGTTGGCCCAGGCTGGCCTGCAGGCGCAACTGGAGGCCAGCCGCGACGAAGTCAGCGACCTCAGCGAAGCCAATGCCGTCAAGCAGGCCCAGCTGGCCGCCCAGGGCCGTGAACTGGAACTGCTGCAGATCGACCGCGATAACGCCCGTGATGCGGCGCACGCCTGGCACATCGAACGCGCCACTCGCGAAGCTGAATTGCGCCGTCTGGAGGCCCAGGCCGCCCGCCTGGAGGCCGAGCTGCGCGAGCAGCAGGACAGCCACCAGCAGCGCCTCGAAGACCTGCAGGAGGCCCGTGACACCCTGCGCGCCCAGTTTGCCGACCTGGCCACGAAAATCTTCGACGAGCGCGAACAGCGCTTCGCCCAGACCAGCCAGCAGCACCTGGGCCAGTTGCTCGACCCGCTCAAGGAGCGCATCCAGGCGTTCGAAAAACGTGTCGAGGAAAGCTACCAGCATGAGGCCCGCGAGCGCTTCTCGCTGGGCAAGGAGCTGGAGCGTCTGCAACAACTCAACCTGCGGCTGTCAGACGAAGCCACCAACCTCACTCAGGCCCTCAAGGGCCAGAAGACCCAGGGTAACTGGGGTGAGCTCATTCTTGAGCGGGTGCTGGAACATGCCGGCCTGGAAAAAGGCCGCGAGTACCAGACCCAGGTCAGCCTGAAGAGTGCCGATGGCGAGCGCTTTCAGCCTGACGTGCTGATCATGCTGCCCGGTGACAAGCAGGTGGTGGTCGACGCCAAGGTCAGCCTTACCGCCTACCAGCAATTTGTCGGCAGCAACGACGAGGCTGCCCTCAAGCAGCACGTGCAGTCGCTGCGCAACCACGTCAAAAGCCTGTCGAGCAAGGACTACAATCGCCTCGAAGGCCTGCACAGCCTGGACTTCGTGCTGTTGTTCGTGCCGATCGAGGCAGCCTTCTCGGCGGCGCTGCAGGCCGAACCCAACTTGTTCCAGGAAGCGTTCGACCGGCAGATCGTGATCGTCAGCCCGACCACTTTGCTGGCCACCCTGCGGGTCATCGACAGCCTGTGGAAACAGGAGCGCCAGGGCCAGAACGCCCGAGAGATCGCCGAGCGCGCCGGTTGGCTGTATGACAAGTTCGTGCTGTTCATCCAGGACCTGGACGAGCTGGGCAACCGCCTGCAGCAGGTCGACAAGGCCTACGCCGCAGCTCGCAACAAACTGTGTGAAGGGCGTGGCAACCTGGTCAGCCGCAGCGAACAGCTCAAGCTGCTCGGCGCCCGCGCCAGCAAGAGCCTGCCGGCCGAGCTGCTCGAACGGGCGCTGTCAGACGAAGCGCTGGCCGACGAGGCGGTTACTGAACCAGGCTCAGATGGCGATTGAGCAGGGCGCGCAAGGCCGCCGGCTTCACCGGCTTGGCCAGGTAGTCCAGGCCTGCGGCATGCACGGTGGCCAAGGTTTCCTTGCTGCCGTCGGCGCTGATCACCACGCCGGGCACCGGCTCGCCCAGGCGCGCACGTAACCAGCCCATCAGCCCGGTGCCGGTTTCGCCGTCATCCAGGTGAAAGTCCACCAATGCCAGGTGCGGGCGCATGCCCTTGGCCAGCAACGCTTCGCACTCGGCGCGGTTGCGCGCAGTCCATACCTGGCAACCCCAGCGGCTGAGCAGGCTGTTCATGCCGATCAGGATGCTGTCTTCGTTGTCCACGCACAGCACCTGCAAGCCGGCCAGCGGCTGGCTCGCGGTTTCTACCGGGGCGCTCGGCGCCGCTGCGGCCTGATGGGCAATTGGTACCTGCACGCGGAACACCGTGCCCTTGCCGGGCCAGGAGCGCACCTCCAACCTGTGGCCAAGCACCCGGCACAGGCCGTCGGCGATCGCCAGGCCAAGGCCGAGGCCTTTTTCGGCGCGGGTCTGGTGGCTGTCCAGGCGCTTGAACTCCTGGAAAATCACCTGCAGCTTGTCGTCGGCGATACCTGGGCCACGGTCCCAGACCTCCAGCCACAGGTGCTCGCCCTGGCGGCGTGCACCCAGCAGGATCGGGCTCTTGCCGTAGCGCAAGGCATTGGTGAGGAAGTTCTGCAGCACCCGGCGCAGCAGTTTCATGTCGCTGTTGACCCGTAGACGGCTGCCACGCAAGCGGAATTCCAGACCCTTCTCGGCGGCCAGCACCTTGAACTCGGCGCCAAGGGTGTCGAACAGTTCGTTGAGGGCGAAGGGTTTGGCGTCGGGGGTGATCTTGCCGTTTTCCAGGCGCGAGATGTCCAGCAGGTCGCTGATCAGCTCTTCGGCCGAGCGCAGCGAGCTGTCCATGTGCTGCACCAGCTGCTGGGCCTCTTCGTTCATGCCTTCGGCCTGCTGCGACAGGGCGGCGGAGAACAGTCGCGCAGCGTTCAGCGGCTGCATCAGGTCATGGCTGACTGCAGCGAGGAAGCGGGTCTTGGACTTGCTCACCGCTTCGGCCTGGCTCTTGGCTTCTGACAGGGCCTGGTTGAGCTGCGACAGCTCGTGCGTACGTTCGGCCACGCGCTGCTCCAGGCGTTCGTTGGCGTCGCGCAACGCCTGTTCGGCTTCGCGGAATGGCGTGATGTCGGTGAAGCTCATGACAAAGCCACCGCCGGGCATCGGGTTGCCGATCAGTTCGATGACCCGGCCATTGGGAAACAACCGCTCGGAAGAGTGGGCGCGGCCTTGGCGCATCCAGTGCAGGCGCCGCGCCACATGGACTTGTGCCTCGCCTGGGCCGCACAGGCCGCGCTCGGCGTTGTAGCGGATGATGTCGGCAATCGGCCGGCCGACGCTGATCAGCCCCTCGGGGTAGTTGAAGAGCTCCAGGTAACGGCGGTTCCATGCCACCAGATGCAGGTTCTGGTCGACCACGCTGATGCCCTGGTTGATGTTTTCGATGGCACCCTGCAGCAACGCGCGGTTGAACTGCAGCACTTCGCTGGCTTCGTCGGCGATGCGCACCACGTCTTCAAGCTGCATGTCGCGGCCTTCGATGGCGGCCTTGACCACGGCACGGGTCGAGGAGGTGCCGAGCACACCGGCCAGCAGGCGTTCGGTGTGTTCGATCCAGTCGCCGTCGGCGTTCTGGTTGGGGTTGAAACCCTTGCCCTGGCGGTAGGCGAAGCGGATGAAGCTCTGGCGCGCGCGCTCCTCGCCGACGAAGCGCGAGGCGAGGGTGAGCAGGTCTTCGATCTGCACGGCCAGCAACGGTTTGCTGCTGGGCCGGGCGCTGGTCTGCTGGCCGATGAAGCGGCCCGCCTGCCAGTGTTCAGACACGCGGGTGCGCGACAGCATCGACACCCAGACAAACAGCGTGAAGTTGCCCGCCAGCGACAGCACTACCCCCTGGGTCAAGGGGCTGATCGGCAGGTCGAGCGGGTTGCCATGCAGCCAGGCCAGGCCCGGGAACAGCCCCAGCGACAGGCCCAGGCTATGGGCGATGATCGGCAGCACCAGGGTGTAGAACCACAGGAAGATGCCCGCCGCCAGGCCTGCGAACACGCCACGGCGGTTGGCCTGCTTCCAGTACAGCGCACCGAGCATGGCCGGGGTCAGCTGGGTGACG
>Ga0153918_1000474_pt1 | contig 19103 bp, 16 predicted proteins | sample TSFL002MetaG_FD_104687 | JGI IMG/M metagenome (GOLD analysis project Ga0153918, IMG submission 104687) | Attine ant fungus gardens microbial communities from Florida, USA - TSFL002 MetaG | ecosystem: Host-associated > Fungi > Mycelium > Unclassified | place: USA: Florida, Paynes Creek Historic... | reverse complement strand
CAGATGATCGATATGCACGTGGTGGCAGCTCACCAGATGCACCGTCCACATCGGCGCCTGCACGATGCTGAATCCCTCCAGCGTCACCTGCTCGCACGCTTCGAACACGATTATGCGCGGCCGGTGCGGCTGCGGCTGCCGATAACCCTGATCGTCGCGTTCGGCGGCGAACCAGACCTCGCCGTCGCCGTCGATCCTGCCCTTGCCGCTGATGGTCAGGTTGCGCTGACCGCAGGCGTAGAGCAGCGCGTAGCGCGAACGCTCTGCCTCGCTCTGCGTCTCTACGCGCTGATAATCTTCGGGCCGGCGGCTGGCGAGCAGCACCGCGCCCGCTTCCAGATGCAGTTCGCTATCGGACGATAAGATCAGCGTGCCGCTGCGGTAGCGGCCCGGTGGCACCGTGAGGCGTCCGCCGCCGTGCGCCGCCAGCTGATCCAGCGCGCGCTGCAGCGCGACGGTGTCCAGGGTTTCGCCGTCGGCGGCAGGGTGAAAATCGGCAAGGGAAAGATGCATGGTTCGGCTCCTGCTAAAGAAGAAGCCGCTATTTCACCGCGTCCGGCAGAGAGAAACCTTTGTCTGGCCGCCACCTTGCCGCTTTGTGCGCCGCCTCGCAAAATCAGCGGCGACGAGCCAGCGCCAGCGCGCCGCTCAGCGCATCGCCCTGCGGCGTCGTCAGCTGGCGCCGCAGCGTTTCCGGCAGATAAGGCGCAATGGGCTGCGCCAGGCCGCCCATCAGCGCCAGCTTGCCAGACTGGCGCGCCAGCAGCGGCTGCGCCATCAGGGCGATCTCCTCTGCGCTCTGCCGCACCAGCGCCAGGCCGTGGAAATCGCCCTGCTGCGCGGCGGCGAACACCTCCGGCACCACGCTGCCCCAGTCGGCGGTGGTCGCCTGCTGCGACCAAAGCAGCAGCGTTTCCGCCTCATCCTCAAAGCGCGCCATCAGACGCTGCGTCAGGGGCGAGGCGGGCAGGATCGCCTCATGCGCCAGCAGCGCCAGCCGCAGCGCGCGCTGGCCAAGAATCGCGCCGGAGCCGAGATCGGAGAGGGCAAAGCCCCAGCCGCCTAGCAGGGTAAAGCTGTCGCCGTCCCAGCAGGCGCCCTGGCTGCCGGTGCCGACGATAAACACCGCGCCAGGCGCGCCGCCGTGCGCGCCCATACAGGCGATTTCGACGTCGGTCACCACGCGCAGCGAGGCGCACGCCGGCCGCCAGCCCGCCAGACGCCGCTGAACCGACGGCACGTTGGCGCCCGCCAGCCCGGCGACGATATGCAGCTGCGCGACGGCGATGCGCGCCTCGCTCGTCACCCGCGCGATCAGCGCGTCGAGCGCGTCGATGGCCGCGTCATAGGCGGCAAAAACGTTCGCCGGGCCGCCTTCGGCCTGCGCCAGCAGCACGCCCTGCGCGTCGGTCATCCTTGCGCGGCAGCGGGTGCCGCCGCCGTCAATGCCAAGATAGTAGTCAGGATCCATGCTTAATTCCGCGTCGCTTCATGTTGGGGATCATTCTCCAGTTTCTGGCGCTTGCGTAAATGCGGAAACAGCGCCATCCACAGGCCAACCACCACCAGCGTGCCGACGCCGCCGATTGCCGCAGCGGGCACCGCGCCGAAAAAGGCGGCCAGCATGCCCGACTCAAACTCGCCGAGCTGGTTCGAGGTATTGATAAAGATGGCGTTTACCGCGTTGACGCGGCCGCGCATATCGTCCGGCGTGTCGAGCTGCACCAGCGCGCCGCGGATCACCATGCTCACCATATCGAAGCCGCCGAGCGCGGCCAGCGCCAGCAGCGACAGCCAGAGCTGCGTTGAGAGCGCGAACACCAGCGTCGCGACGCCGAATCCGGCCACCGAGCCGAACATAATCATGCCGACATGTTTTTCCAGCTTATTACGGCTCAGCCAAATGCCCACCAGCAGCGCGCCCACCGACGGCGCGCCGCGCAGCAGACCGAGTCCCCACGGGCCGGTATGCAGAATATCCTGGGCGAAAATCGGCAGCAGCGCCGTGGCGCCGCCGAGCAGTACCGCGAAGAGATCGAGCGAAATCACGCCGAGCACATCTTTGCGATCGCGGATAAAGCGCACCCCGGCAAAAAGATTGGGCAGGTTCATCGGCAGGCGCGTCTGCGGCGGACGCTCGTAGCGCAGGCGCGCCACCAGACAGAGCGACAGCAGATAGAAGGCGGCGGAGACGCCGTAGACCACATCCGGCCCGGCAACGTAGAGCAGGCCGCCCAGCGTCGGGCCGACGATCACCGCCGCCTGGCTGCCAACCGAGGTCGATGCCATCGCGCGCGCCAGGATCCCAGGGGGCACCAGCGCCGGCAGCATAGAGGTAATTGCGGGCCACTCCAGCGCTTTTGCCACCGAAATCAGAAACACCAGTCCCCAGATTTCAATTTTGCCCGCCCAGTGAAACAGCGTCAGAAACACCAGCGCCACCAGCGCGGCGCACTCAATCAGCTGGCCCAGCAGCACGATGCGGCGGCGGTCAAACTGATCGGCCAGATGGCCGGCGGGCAGCGCCAGCAGCACCGACGGCAAAAACTGCATCAGGCCGATAATGCCCAGCGCCATTGCGCTGTTGGTAAGGGCGTAGATCTGCCAGCTAATGGCAACGGAGAACATTTGAAAACCAAACGATGAGCAGGTGCGCGCCAGCCAGAATGCGACAAACGCGCGGTGTTTTAACAGCGACTCGTCCGCTGTCGGTGCCATAGATCCCATATTCTATCCCGTTAATCAGTATGCTGGCTCACGTCATGGCGCGAGCCTCTCTTCTTTATCCGCGCAGGTGAAGGCGCAGCACAGCGTGCTTGATTTTGGGACGTCTGGCAATGTCGCTCTGTGCCTTCGCGCGGCCATTAATTGCCACCCGTCGTGACGGCTTTATTACTGACCATTATCAGACTATTTATTTCCAGAAAGACAGAATTAGTACCAGTAAATTATTAGAAAACGCATAACCGAGGCGCGTTAATTACCGGGCGGCACTGCGCATAAAAAGGGTGACGTCTTTAATATTTCCGTTTTATATTGAGTCCAGCAGTAACCTGAGCGTTACCTTGAGAAACACTTTTAATTTTGTCCGACTTTTCTTTTAACCAGAGATGCATGGAAAATAGCTTGTACAATCCATATGTTACTGAAGAGATTCGCTGCCCGGCCGGTACATTGCTGGGTTCTTGTTATTCTAAGCCTTACCTACTGGATGATGTTGAGGAAACCAATAATAACGCCGACATAGTTGCATGGAAAAATCACTCTGCAAATGAAGCAGCATTAATGATTATTCCTGTTGGCGTGAAGCAGCTTAAACAAATCATTGCCGCGCCGGAGCAATATCATTACTGGCAGCATGAGCAGGTTCGGCTGGCGATTAACTATGAGGCGTTTAAAGAGTGCCGCCTCGCTTTGCCTGAAATAATTCCCGTTTTTCGCTTCTGGCTGATCGACTTTGCGCCGCCCGGTGCCGACTGGCGGCTGATTGAATCTTTTCCTTTTGCCGGCATCGTGTTAAGCGAAGATTTCTTTAACGCTAATTATCAAAAATTCACCTTTCCGTTTTTATTATCTTCATTTGCTGAAAGGGAAATGATGGTTATTGTCCGCAGCACGCAACCGGCACCGCCCGCTGAGGTGATGCGCGCGCTAAATATAGCGGGCTGGCAGCACCAGCGCCGCGCGTCTGCGCCTTCCCCCTGAATTACCGAGGAAAAACCCAACCGCTAGCGTTATGGACGCAGGCTTTGCGCCATAACGCAGCGTAACCCCCATAAAATGTCGTGCTAATTACGCCCGTAAGTGCAAAGCGCTAAAAAAATCAAACCTCTTAACGTTTTTGCTATAAAATTTAACTCACATGGATTGCGATGCTCACGGGAAGAGCAGCATTGAACACCTGCTTTCTTACGTACTTTATGACGTGAAAACAGCCTAATGCGTTGTTTTCTGTGTTTTTATGGCAAAAAAACGAGGTCGACATTATGGGGAAAAGTTCCTCATCTTTTGGCGTAATTCGTTTCCTGACGGTGCTGTTCGCATTCCTGACGGGCGCGTTTATGCTGATAGGCGGTGGTTGGTTAGCCGCTATCGGAGGTTCCTGGTATTACGTTATCGGCGGTGTGGTTATGCTTATCACCGCTTATCTGCTGTCACGTCGCAAAAGCACTGCGCTGGTTCTCTATGCGCTGCTGCTGATCGGCACCCTGATCTGGGGCGTGTGGGAAGTCGGCACCGACTTCTGGGCCCTGGCGCCGCGCACCGACGTGCTGGTGATTTTCGGCGTCTGGCTGATCCTGCCGTTTGTTTACCGTAGCGTAAACGCGGGCAGCAAAGCCGCGCTGGGCAGCATGGCGGTGGCGCTGATCGCCAGCGCACTGGTGCTGGCGTATGCGGTATTCAACGATCCGCAGACGGTGAACGGCAAGCTGCCGGAAACCGCGCAGAACGCCACGCCGGCGCAGCCGCTGAGCGCGATCGACGACGCTGACTGGCCCGCGTATGCACGCGATCAGCAGGGCACCCGTTTCTCTCCGCTGAAGCAGATCAACGAAGAGAACGTGAAAAACCTGCAGGTAGCCTGGCAGTTCCAGACCGGCGACCTGAAAACCGCCAACGATCCGGGCGAAATTACCGACGAAGTGACGCCGATTAAAGTCCGCGACACCGTTTATCTCTGCTCGCCGCATCAGATCCTGTTCGCGCTCGACGCCACCACCGGCAAGCAGAAGTGGAAATTTGATCCGGGCCTGAAGCCGAATCCGACCTTCCAGCATGTGACCTGCCGTGGCGTCTCTTACCACGAAGTGCCTGCGGCGGCCGATAGCGCCAACAGCCAGCCTGCGCTCTGCTCGCGCCGTATTTACCTGCCGGTAAACGACGGTCGCCTGTTCGCGCTGGATGCGGAAACTGGCGCGCGCTGCCCTGCCTTTGGCAACAACGGCGAGCTGGATCTGCAGCACAAGCAGCCGGTTACCACGCCGGGTCAGTATGAGCCGACCTCTCCGCCGATTATCACCGATACCACTATCGTGATCGCCGGCGCGGTTACCGATAACTACTCGACTCGCGAGCCGTCAGGCGCCATTCGCGGCTTCGACGTCAACACCGGTAAACTGCTGTGGGTCTTCGATCCGGGCGCGAAAGATCCAAACGCGATTCCGGCTGACGAACACACCTTCACCATGAACTCGCCTAACTCCTGGGCGCCGGCGGTCTACGATCCGAAACTGGATACCGTTTATCTGCCGATGGGCGTTTCTACCCCGGATATCTGGGGCGGCAACCGCACGCCAGAGCAGGAGCGTTATGCGAGCAGCGTACTGGCGCTGAACGCCACCACCGGTAAGCTGGTCTGGTCTTATCAGACCGTGCACCACGACCTGTGGGATATGGATCTGCCGTCGCAGCCGACCCTGGCCGACATCACCGATAAAGACGGTAATACCGTTCCGGTGATCTACGCCCCGGCGAAAACCGGCAACATCTTTGTGCTGGATCGTCGCACCGGCAAGCCGGTGGTGCCCGCGCCGGAGACCCCGGTGCCGCAGGGCGCGGCGAAAGGCGATCATGTGTCGCCGACCCAGCCTTACTCTGAGCTGACCTACCGTCCGAAGAAGAACCTGACGGACAAGGATATGTGGGGCGCGACCCTGTATGACCAGCTGGTGTGCCGCGTGATCTTCAAGCGTCTGCGCTATGAAGGTCCGTTCACGCCGCCGTCCGAGCAGGGCACGCTGGTGTTCCCGGGCAACCTGGGCATGTTTGAATGGGGCGGTATTGCGGTCGATCCGCATCGCCAGATCGCTATTGCCAACCCGATGGCGCTGCCGTTTGTCTCTAAACTGGTGCCGCGCGGTCCAGGCAACCCGATCGAGCCGCCTGAAGGCGCGAACGGCGGTTCTGGTACTGAAACCGGTATCCAGCCGCAGTATGGCGTGCCGTACGGCGTGGAGCTGAACCCGTTCCTGTCGCCGTTTGGCCTGCCGTGTAAGCAGCCGGCCTGGGGCTACGTTTCCGCGGTCGACCTGAAGACCAACGAGGTTGTCTGGAAGAAACGTATCGGCACCACGCGCGACAGCGCGCCGGTTCCAATTCCGTTCAAGATGGGTATGCCGATGCTGGGCGGCCCGATCGCGACAGCCGGTAAGGTCTTCTTTATCGGTGCGACCGCAGATAACTATCTGCGCGCCTTCAGCACCGAAACCGGCGAGCAGCTGTGGCAGGCGCGTCTGCCGGCTGGCGGCCAGGCGACGCCGATGACCTATGAAGCGAATGGCAAGCAGTACGTTGTCATCGCGGCGGGCGGTCACGGCTCCTTTGGCACCAAACTGGGTGACTATGTCATCGCCTATGCGCTGCCGGACGAGAAATAAGCGAGCACTAAGCTAAAACGCACGTCTGATGCCGGTCACCTGAGGTGACCGGCATTTTTTTTGCCGTTTCAGGAAAATTTTGCCAGCAGCGCGTCGCGGACAGAGGGTTTCATGGTTAGACCGCGATCGAGGAAGGCCTGAAAAAAGTGGCGCGCCTGCGCTTTGCTCAGCATATGGCGGTTAATCGCCTCTTCCAGAATGCCGCCATGTCTGGCGACTCTGATCCCCCTCTCCTGACAGGTTTTAAACACCGCATTATCGGCAGAGAGGCAGGTTGCATCCTGTAAACGCGCCTGAAGAACACAGCTGATATCAGCATGTTTAAGCGCGCGTCGGCGCACTTTAATCTCCTGCATTTCCGCGTAATGTTCGGGTTCGTAATCGTTGGTGAAGGCGTAAGGCAGCTGCAAACGCGCTAGCGTCTGCTGAACGTCCAGCTGGTATTTCACTTTCAGCTCTTCGCATACGTAAGGGTCGATCCAGACGCCGCCGGGAAACAGCTGCCAGATCAGCGCTAAACAGCCGCACCCATAGAAATCGGACAGGACATTGGTATCAATGACGCATCTGGGGCATTGAAAAGGCATCCTCGCCAGCCTCCTGATCGGCGTACCATTTTTCCAGCAGTACGCTTAGCTCCTTTCTGTTGAGTTCCAGCAGATCCGCCAGGAAAGATTCCGATGCCGTTCCTGCTTCCCACGCCTTGCGAGAGAGCACCAGCAGGCGCTCTTTATAGCTGAGCGGCTCCCTTATCGGCTTGGGTTCCTGCCTGTTCCAGCCTTTTTGCTGCGTAATGCCCCAGAGCCAGGCTGCGTTTTTTGGCGATATTAATCGACATTTGCTCAGGCGGTCGACCATGCAGGCAAAGGAGACGCGGTAGATGCTTTTTAGCCGCATCACCGTCTCCTCATAGGCCCATCCGCCGCCCTGCATCAGGAACTGCTTACGCAGCGCATGTTCAGGGATCAAAAAACAGGCGGCGAAATGATTGGCGACCTTCTCTTCTGGCGAAACCGATTTGCCGCGCGTTTTATAGGTTTTTGCCGGGCCGGTATAGTCGTCGCGATGAAAAATGATATGCGCGTATTCGTGGCAGATGCTGAATATCTGTCTCTCAACCGACACGGAAGGGTGATTATTGACGTAGATCGCCGTGCCGTATTTATCGCTAAAGGCCGAAAAACCGGACACCAGTCCCTCTTCAGCCTGATGGCTGAAGGGGATGACGCGGATATCGAATGATTCCAGCAGCGCCACGATATCGCCGACGCAGGTGGCATCGCCGATGCCAAGACGGCGCCGCTCTTCTGCAGCTTTATCCTCGACCCTTAACAGATCCTCTTCCTTCGCCGTAAATATTGGCAGCGAATTGGGAAGATCTTCTGGCTGTCTGGCGTCTGCGGCTTCCTCGATGGCATGGATATGCTGGAGTTTGCTGATAAGCGCATTGCGCAGCTTGCTGTCCAGCATATCGGGATGGTCCGCCCGCATGGCGAAGCGAAACGTGCCTTCATCGCTGTCGTAAAAATAGCCGATCGGTTTGTTATAAAGCTTACAGAGCGCAATAAGCTGGGTCACGCTCGGTACGCCCTGCGCCTGCTCAAACTTACTGTAAGTTTGCCGCACGACGCCAATCGCATCGGCAACGGCGACAGCGCTTAAACCCGCTTCAGCGCGCGCAGCAAACAAGCGTTCCGCGATATATTCCTGGATATTCATAGGTTACTCCCGGTTAACGTTCACGGGAACTTCTCAAGCTTCCATGTTAACTATGGCACACAGTATCAGCTCCCCTCCTGACAGGATAATGATTTAAATTAATGATGTCGGCTGCGGCGCCAGTTCACCGCGCCACACAACAGCATCACCGCTGCCGTCAGCAGAAACACCGGCCGCATGCCGAACGCGCCGCCGACGAACCCGCCAAACAGCGGGCCGCTCACCTGGCCGATATACTGCGCCGAAGTCGAGTAGCCGAGCATGCGGCCAACCTGCCCTTCCGGCACGCTATGACGAATAATCGCCGTGATACAGGGCAGCAGTCCGCCCAGCGCCATGCCCATCAGAAAGCGCAGCGCCACCAGCTGCCACGCGGCGGTGATAAACGCCTGCGGGATCAGCAGCGCCGCGCAGGCGATCAGACCGGCGCTCAGCACGCGCCCGTGGCCGATGCGGTCCGCCAGTCTGCCGAGCCGCGGCGCCGAGAGAATGCTGCCCAGCGCGGCGGCGGCCATCACCAGCCCGGCGGTGACGGTAATCGCGTGGTCGCCCTGCACAAACTGACCGATATAGAGCGTAATAATCGGCTCAATCGACATATTGGCAAAAATCAGCAGCATGCCCGACAGCCACATCAGCCTCACCACGCCGTGGTGGCCGACGTCCGGCGCCTGTTGCGCGCGGCGCGGCGCCGCAGGCTGGCGCGGCAGCTCTTTCAGCAAGAAGGTGGTGGCGAGAAAGGCGAGAAAAATAACGCCGCCGGTCAGCCAGAAGGTATGCCGGATGCCGATCAGCGGCGGCAGCACGCCGCCCAGCAGTGGGCCGACCACGTTGCCCGCCATAATCCCGGACGAGAGCACGCCCAGCGCCCAGCCGGTGTGCGCCTTCGGCGTCTGCGCCGCCACCAGAATCGTCGAGCCGGAGGCGTAGCCGCCGAGCAGCCCGGCCAGCAGCCGCAGCGCCACCAGCTGCCAGGGCGCGGTCGCCATGCCGATCAGCGCCATCGCGATCGCCATGCCGAGGCTGGCGCGGATCAGCATCAGCTTACGCCCATAGCGATCCGCCAGTCGGCCCCAGAGCGGCGCGGTCAGCGCGGCGCTGAAAAAGGTGGCGCCGTAGGCCAGCCCGGACCAGCGCGCAATCGCCGCCGGTTCGGTCACGCCGAGCTGGCGCACGTAGAGCGGCAGAAACGGCAGCAGCAGCGTCATCGCCACGATGGTGCTGAACGAGCCCAGCACACACACCCATAAGTTACGTTTCCAGATTTGCGCGTCTGGCGCGGCGATCGCTTCCATAAAGCCCCCAAGATTATCCGGCTTTCAGGCTAACGTCGTTGAGGCGTAAACAACAGTGGCGGCGCGATAATTGCCAGACGCCGCCCTTTGTTGCCAGAGAGCAACAATCAGCTGCCAAGCGCGGCGACCAGCGCGTCGCACAGCAGGCTAACCGGCGCGGCGGGCTGCGCCTCGTTCAGCAGCAGGTAGCTCTGCAGGCGGTCCATCTGCCACTCCGCCAGCAGCTGAGTGATTTCGCCGCGCGCCAGCGCCGCCTGCGCCATGTAGGAAGGCAGATAGGCGATGCCGCTGCCCGCCTGCGCGGCGTTGAGCAGCGCCATGCTGTTGTTGGCGCGAAAGCGGCTGCGCACGTCGACCGCCAGCCGCTGCTTATCGCGGCGGAAAGGCAGCGCCGCGGTGTGCGCCGGGCCGTGAAACATCAGCAGATCGTGGCGCGGCAGCATATCGGGATGGGTAATGGGCGCGCGCTGCGCCAGATAGGCCGGCGCGGCATAGAGTCCCCAGTCGATATCGCCCAGCACCCGGACGTGCGCGCCCTGCGGCGCGCGGGCGCGGATCACGATGGCGATATCAACCTGCTCCTCCAGCCGATCGCTGCTGCGATCGGTCAGGTCGAGATCGACGTTGATATGGATATGACGCCGCAGAAAGGGATTAAGCGCGGGCGCCACGCACTGGCAGCCGTAGGTCACCGGCGCCTGTAGCCGCACGTTGCCCGCCGCGTTCTGGTGCAGCTGCTGAACGAAGGCGTCGGCGCGATGCATCTCCGCCAGCATGCGGGTACAGAAGGGATAGTAGGCCTGGCCCAGTTCGGTCAGCGCCATGGCGCGCGTGGTGCGCTGCAGCAGCTTAAAGCCCAGCCGCACCTCAAGCCGGGCGATCTCCCGACTGACGTGCGATTTCGACAGGCCGAGCGCGCGCGCGGCCTCGCTGAAGCTTCTGCACTCCACCACGCGGGCGAACATCATCATCGCCGTTAAGTTTTCGCTGTTGTCCATGAGTCTGCTTGTCTGCCGGAAAAAAGCAGACTAAACAATTCAGCGATCCGTGGCACCTGTTTGTTGCGGTCAGCTCGCCATCGCCAGCGGAAACAGCAGCCGGTCCGGCTCGACGCGGCGCTGACGGCGCAGCTGTCCCGGCGTGACGCGGAAATAGTTTTTAAAGGTGCGGGTGTAGGCCTGCTGGGTGTCGAAACCGTAGTTCATCGCCACCTGCAGGATCGCCTCGTTGCTGTTCAGCAGCAGCAGAGCGGACTCCGTCAGCCGGCGCTGGCGAATATATTCCGCCAGCGAAAAGCCGGTGTGCTGACGAAACAGACGCTGCAGATGCCAGCGGGAATAGCCCGAGCGGCGCGATACCTCATCCAGATGCAGATCCTGGCCTAAATTGCCTTCAATCCACTCCAGCAGGCTACGAATAAATTCGCGCTGATTCATGTGTTCCTCCTGATACGGCATGATGTTCAGTGAGCCCACTGTAGCGCGGAAAATTTATCCCTTAATTAGCGTAAAATTAGCGCAGAATTAGCAACGGCCGCCGCAGCGCGATTTTAATTCTGTGCTAATAATCGCGGCGTACACTCTGGCTATCTGTATACGAGGACGATTTTCATGCGCGTGCTGCTGGTTGAAGATGATGAAATGATCGGCGCTAACCTGCAGCTGGCGCTGGAGGCCGCAGGCTGGTCGGTTGACTGGGTGCGCGACGGGGTGTTCGCCCATCACGCCTGGAACGAAGGCGGCTACACCTGCGTGCTGCTCGATCTCGGCCTGCCGCGCGACGACGGCCTGCAGGTGCTGAAGCGCGCGCGCGGACGCGGCGACACCACGCCGGTGCTGATTTTAACCGCGCGCGACACCGTGGCGCAGCGCGTGCAGGGGCTGGACTGCGGCGCCGACGACTACCTTCTCAAACCCTTCGATCTGCAAGAGGTGCTGGCGCGCATGCGTGCAATTACCCGACGTCGCCACGGTGCGGCGGACTCGCTGCTCGGCAGCGGCGACGTCCAGCTGGATATGATGACGCGTGAAGTGCTCTACAAGGGCCAGCGTGAGCAGCTCACCGCGCGCGAATATGCGCTGCTTTACGCCCTGCTGGAGCGCCCCGGCGCCATTCTGTCGCGCGAGCAGCTGGAAAACCGCATTTACGGCTGGGGCGAAGAGGTTACCAGCAACGCGGTGGACGTGCTGATCCACGGTATGCGCCGCAAACTCGATAACGACGCCATCCGCAACGTGCGCGGTCTTGGCTGGCGCGTGCCTGCGCTATGAAGCCGTTCACGTTTATGCGCTCCCTGCGCAACAAGCTGCTGAGCACGCTGCTGATTATCCACCTGCTGATGATCGGCGGCGTCACCTGGTACTTCTTCAGCTGCTACGGCGAGATGATCGGCACTATGAAGGATGACCAGCTGACGAAAATCGCCGACGCCTGGGCGACCAATAAAGAGATCCCGGCGCTGATGCCGCTGATGCTGCACGCCGACAAGGTGAAGAGCGCCTACGTGGTGCAGCTGTGGGACAGCAACGGCAAGCTGCGCGCCAGCTCCTGGCCAGAGCTTCACGCGCCGCTGCAGGCGGAAAAAGGCTGGCACGATATCGACGTCGGCAGCTGCGACGAGTGCGGCTGGCGCATCTATACCCGTCCCGGCGAGCCGGGCAGCGAGATCAAAACCATCCAGGTGATGCATAACCTGAGCTATATGCGTTCGGTGATGGTGAAGCGCGCGCTGTCGGCGATTATCCCGCTGATTTTAATGATGCCGCTCTCGCTGCTGGTGATCTGGCTGGTGGTGCGCAAAATTACCCGCGATCTGCGCGTCGCCTCGCGCGAGATCGCCGCGCAGGAGACGCTGCATCCGCATCTGGTGTCGCCAGAGGGGCTGCCGGACGAGATCCTGCCGCTGGTGGAGGCCTACAATTCACTGCTCAACAAGCTGCGCGCCGCCTGGTCGTCGCAGCGCCAGTTTCTGGAAGACGCCGCGCACGAGCTGCGCACGCCGGTGACGGCGGTGACGCTGCAGCTGGAGAATCTGCGTCAGCATATTCAGCCGGGCGAAGCGAGCCGCCAGTTCGACCAGCTGGAGGCGGGCGTGACGCGCACGCGCCATCTGGTGGCGCAGCTGCTCAATATCTCTCGTCAGGAAGATCAAACCGTGGTCGCCTCGGTGGAGCATATCGAGCTGGAGGATCTGCTGAAAGAGAGCATCGAGCAGCTGATGGTGGTGGCCGATAAGCGCGGCATCGACATCGGCTTTAACGGCTCGACCCACTATCGCCTGCAGGCGAGCCGCTCCGAGCTGCGCAGCCTGTTCGACAACCTGATCGGCAACGCTATGCTGCATACCCCGGAAGGGAGCCTGGTAGACGTGCTGCTGCACCGCGTCGGCGACCGCACGGTGGTGGATATCGTCGATAACGGGCCGGGCATGCCGGAGTCCTTTATCGATCGCGCCTTTGACCGCTTTACCCGCGCGCCGACGGTGAAGGCGCAGGGCAGCGGTTTAGGCCTGTCGATTGTGCGCAGCGTCGCCCAGAAGCACCATATCCAGGTTTCCCTCTCAAACTGCCTCAATCCGCAGGGCGCCATCTGCGGGTTGCAGGTGCGCGTCACCCTGCCCTGATTTTCCTGTTCGCGTGCGATGCCGACAACGTAAACGGTTGCGGCGTTCCGTTCGCTGCGGCTTATTTTCGTGATGCAGTTCACATTTTCACGTAAATGCAATGCAACACATTTTGACAAACGTGAGCAAAATCTATTTTCTATCGCCCTGTAACGGTCAGGCTACGCAGGTCTAAAACCGGCTGTAAAAAACGGTTACATCTTCGCCGCCCCACTCTGGGATCGATTTCACCTTGACTGCGTCCATGCGCGGTCGAAAGCATGTGGTTAATGATAATGAAATTTAAGACCTTGATAGCAGGCGCCTTGCTGGCGACGTCCCTGAGCAGCGGCGTGCAGGCTGCCGAAAGCGACCCGCAATACCTCTCCGACTGGTGGCATCAGAGCGTTAACGTGGTAGGCAGCTATCACACCCGCTTCGGACCGCAGTTCAATAACGACGTCTATCTGGAATATGAAGCCTTCGCCAAAAAAGACTGGTTCGATTTTTACGGCTACCTCGACCTGACTAACTTCTTCGGCATGGGCAACAGCAACGCCAACGGCATTTTCGACCACGGTTCGCCGATGTTTATGGAAATTGAGCCGCGTTTCTCGATCGATAAGCTGACCGGCACCAGCCTGGCGTTCGGCCCGTTCAAAGAGTGGTATTTCGCCAACAACTATATCTACGATATGGGTCGCAACAGCGATAACCGTCAGAACACCTGGTATATGGGTCTCGGCACCGACATCGACACGCACAGCGACGTCGGCCTGTCGCTGAACGTCTACGCCAAATATCAGTGGGAAAACTACGGCGCGGCGAACGAGAACAGCTGGGATGGCTATCGCTTCAAGGTGAAATATATGGTGCCGATCACCACGCTGTGGGGCGGCAACCTGAGCTATATCGGCTTTACCAACTTTGACTGGGGCTCCGATCTGCGCGACAAGTCAGACGCGTCACGCACCAGCAACTCTATCGCCTCCAGCCATATCCTGTCGCTGGGTTACGATCACTGGCATATCTCTGCCGTGGCGCGTTACTTCCACAACGGCGGCCAGTGGGCGGATGGTCAGGAGCTGAACTTTGGTCGCGGACCGTTTGAAGTGAAATCAACCGGCTGGGGTTACTACCTGGTAGCGGGTTATAACTTCTGATAAAAGCGGGCTAATTGCACGCTTAGAAACAGTGCTGTCGCGTGAGAGCCAGCCCGATCGCAAAGACGCAAAAAGCGGCATCCCTGCCAGCTCGGCCTGCGCGGATACGCACCTCATCCCTGAGGTGCGCCCGTTGCCGGGCCAACGCGATGCGTTGTTCAAAAACGCTCCCGGCGTTTTTGTCCATGGCGCAGGACGCTTTGCTCCTCGGGCTGGCTCTCCCGCTTGCAAGCTTGTTCAGCCGTTTATAAGAAAGGCCTGGCGAGCACTTATTCCTGCGGCTTCTCTACGTTGATACGCCACGGAATGCCGAACTTATCGATAAACATCGCGAAGCCGTTTGACCAGAAGGTCTCCTGCCACGGCGTCGTTACTTTCCCGCCAGCCGACAGTTTCTCAAACCAGGCTTTACCCTGCTCAACATCAGTGGTCGACAGGCTGACCGCGTAACCGGCGTGCTCGGATGCCGGCGGCTGATCGGTGTTGCCGTCGCTCAGCATCAGTTCGCCCTCGCCGATGCGCAGCTGGGCGTGCATAATTTTTTCCGGCGGCAGCGGCGGCGCGGATTGATCGCCAACCTGTTCGCCCTGGTCCGGCATATCGCCGAACGTCATTTTATAGAGCAACTCTCCCTCGGTGGCCTGCAGGTAAAAGTCGATGGCCTCTTCACAACGGCCATAGAGAAACAGATAAGGACTGACTTGCATCTTCACCTCCGGTTATCGGTTGGATTTTTTACAGCACCTTAACAGTGTAGACGATCGCCTTTACCCGCTGTTTTTACTGGCAATAGCGGCGAAACAGCTGCGCCATGTAGGCGCTCATCGGCGTCAGCGCGGTGTCCTTGCGCTGGATCAGATAGAAGGTCGCTTTCGGCAGCGGATCGTCCAGATCCAGCGCCACCAGCTGATGGCCCAGCACCGGATCGTTAATGACGTCCACCGACAGAATGCTGACGAAATCGCTCTGCGCCACCAGGCTGGTGCAGGCCATAAAGGTTTCGCAGGAGACGACAATCTTCGGCGCCATGCCGCGTTCGGCAAACAGATCGTGCAGCAGCCGGTAGTAGCTGCCTTTCGGCGTCGGCATGGTCCAGTCGCACTGCTGCAATTCCGCCAGCGAGCGCGCCCTCTCCATCGGGTGTCCCTTGCGCATCACCACTTTGTAGTCGCGCTGCATCATCTGCTCAAAGCTCAGCTCCTGATCGAGATGGCTTTGATCGTAGGTGTTGATGGTGAAATCCAGTTCGCCCTGGCGCAGCTCCGGGATCATCGACACCAGCTGTCCCTCTACGATGCGCACCTGCACCAGCGGATATTCGCGGTGAAACTGGGTGATCACCTGCGGCATGATGGTGCGCGCCACGCTGCCGCCGACGCCGATATTGACCCGCCCGCCCGCCAGTCCAAGCCGCTGCTGAATATCCTCCTGCGCCACACGTAATTCTTCCAGCACCAGGCTGGCATGGCGAAAAAAGTTATCACCTACGTCGGTCATCACCACACCCTGCTGTCGACGAATAAACAGCCGCGCCCCTAAAACCTGCTCCAGCTCCTGAATCGCTTTGGTCAGCGCAGGCTGGGAAATACCGGAAAGTCGGCTTGCGGCGCGGATGCTCCCCTGACGCGCCACCTCGACGAAGGCGCGCAGCTGATGCAATTTAAGCTGTGACGGCATGATAACCACTGTTTATCAGGAGAAAGATATTCGCATCTTATGCGGCCAGAGAGGCTTGTGTAAATTCGGGGCTGTGCATAAAAAACCAACAATAAGGATTTCCTATGACAACCCTCTCTGAGCAGGTCCAGGCGCTGACGCCGCAGATGCAAAGCTGGCGGCGCGATCTTCATCAGTTCGCTGAATCCGGCTGGCTGGAATTTCGCACCGCGACGCGGGTGGCCGATGCGCTGCATCAGCTGGGCTATCGGCTGCAGCTGGGCCGCGAGGTGATCGACGCCGAGGCGCGCATGGGGCTGCCCGACGCCGAGACGCTGAAGCAGCAGGAGGCGCGCGCGCTGCAGCAGGGCGCGCTGCCGCAGTGGCTGTCCCACTTCTCCGGCGGCTTTTGCGGCATCGTCGCCACGCTGGAGACCGGTCGCCCCGGCCCGGTGATGGGCTTTCGCGTCGATATGGACGCGCTGGATCTTAATGAGAGCCAGGCACCCGATCACCTGCCGCAGCGCGAGGGTTTCGCCTCCTGCAACGCCGGCATGATGCACGCCTGCGGCCACGACGGCCATACCACTATCGGGCTGGCGCTCGCCCGCGTGCTGATGGCGATGAAATCGCAGCTAAGCGGCACCATCAAGCTGATCTTCCAGCCCGCCGAAGAGGGCGTGCGCGGTGCGAAGGCGATGGTGGCGGCGGGCGTGGTGGACGATGTCGATCTCTTTACCGCCATTCATCTCGGCACTGGCGTGCCGGCGGGCGAGCTGGTGTGCGGCAGCGACAGCTTTCTCGCCACCACCAAGCTGGACGTCCATTTTACCGGCGTCGGGGCGCACGCAGGCGGCAAGCCTGAAGAGGGCCGCAACGCCCTGCTGGCGGCGGCGCAGGCGACGCTGGGGCTGCACGGCCTGCCGCAGCACAGCGGCGGCGTGGCGCGCGTCAACGTCGGCGTGCTGCAGGCGGGAACCGGGCGCAACGTGGTGGCCGACACCGCGCTGATGAAGGTCGAGACGCGCGGCGCCAGCAATCAGGTCAACGACGACATCTACCAGCAGGCGCTGCGCATTATCGCCGGCGCGGCGGCGATGTACGGCGTGGAGTATGAGGTGAAACTGATGGGCGCGGCGCGCAGCTGCACGCCGACTCAGCCCTGGGTCGACTTTCTTCACCAGCAGGCGGAGGCGCTCGGCATCTTCGACTCGGTGGTGGATCGCAAGGCGCAGGCGGCCGGTTCAGAGGATGCCACCTACATGATGGAGCGCGTCAAGCAGCGCGGCGGTCAGGCGACCTACGCGATTTTCGGCTGCGAGCTGGCGGCGGGCCATCACAACGCGAAGTTCGACTTTGACGAAGGCGTGATGGGCAAAGCGGTGCAGATGCTGGCGACGCTGGCGCTCAACCAGGCGCAGTTCGGGGGTGCACGATGAACGCAGATTTCCTTGCCGACTATATCGACGCCAGCCAGGCGCGCTTTACCACCCTCAGCGACGCCATCTGGGACACACCGGAAACCCGCTTCGCCGAAACCCGCTCCAGCGCGCTGCTGGCCGACGCGCTGGAGCGCGAGGGCTTCGCCGTCACGCGCGGCGTCGGCAATATTGAGACCGCCTTCGTCGCCAGCCTGGGCGAAGGCAAACCGGTGATTGCCATTCTCGGCGAGTTCGACGCGCTGGCCGGGCTGAGCCAGCGGGCGGGCTGTGCGCGGCCAGAGCCGCTGGAGCAGAACGGCAACGGCCACGGCTGCGGTCATAATCTGCTCGGCACCGCCGGCGTGGCGGCGGCGTTCGCACTCAAGGCGTGGCGCGAGCAGCACGGTGGGCGCGGCACGCTGCGCTTTTACGGCTGCCCCGGCGAAGAGGGCGGCTCCGGCAAAACTTTTATGGTGCGCGAGAGGCTGTTCGATGACGTCGACGCCGCCGTCACCTGGCATCCCGAGGGCTTCAGCGGCCTGTTTAACCTCAGCACCCTCGCCAATATTCAGGCGGCGTTTCACTTTAAGGGCGTGGCGGCGCACGCCGCCAATTCGCCGCATCTGGGGCGCAGCGCGCTTGATGCGGTGACGCTGATGAACACCGGCGCCAACTTCCTGCGCGAGCATATCGTGCAGGAGGCGCGGCTGCACTATGCGGTGACCAACAGCGGCGGCGTCTCGCCCAACGTGGTGCAGGCCGACGCCGAGGTGCTCTACCTGATCCGCGCGCCGGAGCTGCCTCAGGCGCAGGAAATCTACCAGCGCGTGATCAATATCGCCAAAGGCGCGGCGCTGATGACCGACACCCAGCTCACCGTGCGCTTCGATAAAGCGTGCTCTAACTACGTGCCGAACCGCGCGCTGGAGGCGGTGATGGAGCGCTATTTGCATCACTTTGGCCTGCCGCACTACAGCGACAGCGAGCGCGCCTTCGCCGCCGAGATCCGCGCCACGCTCAGCGAGGACGATCTGCGCAACGCGCGGCTTAACGCGGCGCGCACCGGCGGCGAAGCGGGCGCGGCCTGGATTGAGGCGCACGGCGACAAGCTGCTGATGGACGAGGTGGCGCCCTGCGCCGCAACGCGCGAGCTGCTCTACGGCTCAACCGACGTCGGCGACGTCAGTTGGGTGACGCCGGTGGCGCAGTGCTTTGCCCCCTGCTTCACCTTCGGTACGCCGCTGCACACCTGGCAGCTGGTGGCGCAGGGCCGCACCAGCATCGCGCATAAGGGCATGCTGCTGGCGGCTAAGGTGATGGCCGCCACGGTGCTGGATCTGCTCACCGATGAAGAGGCGCTGGAACGCTGCCGCGCCGAATTTAGACGGGCGCGCCGCGCGCAGCCCTATTGCTGTCCGATTCCCGAAGGCGTGACGCCTTCAAAACTGGCCAACTGAGCCGCGGCCGCGCCGCAGGCGCGGACCGATAACACAATAAAAAACGCAAACACGACCATACAAGACGAGGAATATCATGACCCTGATGTCGGAGAATCGCAGCCCTGGGAAAGTGTTCGGCTGGATCGAGCGGGTCGGCAATAAAGTGCCGAATCCCTTTTTGCTGTTTGTTTATCTGATTGTGGTGCTGATGGTGGCGACCGCCATTATCAGCAGCCTCGATCTGGCGGTGAAAAATCCGGTTAGCGGCGAGCTGGTGCGCGTCAACAATCTGCTGAGCGTCGCGGGGCTGCAGTGGATCCTGCCCAACATCATCAAAAACTTCAGCGGCTTTACGCCGCTCGGCTCGATTCTGGCGCTGGTGCTCGGCGCGGGTCTGGCGGAAAGGGTCGGCCTGCTGCAGTCGCTGATGGT
>Ga0153918_1000473_pt1 | contig 19143 bp, 12 predicted proteins | sample TSFL002MetaG_FD_104687 | JGI IMG/M metagenome (GOLD analysis project Ga0153918, IMG submission 104687) | Attine ant fungus gardens microbial communities from Florida, USA - TSFL002 MetaG | ecosystem: Host-associated > Fungi > Mycelium > Unclassified | place: USA: Florida, Paynes Creek Historic... | reverse complement strand
TACGGCTACCGGTATTACCAGCCTTGGATCGGGCGTTGGTTGAGTGCGGACCCGGCAGGTGCGCTTGATCATTCGAATCTCTATTGTATGGTTCGCAACAACCCAATCAGATATTTTGACGATCAGGGACTCATGCTCCAGTCGCCCCAGGACAGCGATAGTGAGACGGTAGAGAGTCCATTTATAATATCGAAACGGGGACTTGAAAAATTCTCCCCCGAAGATAAAGCGGTAACACTGGAAGCATTGAGTTCTGCACAAGAATCCTTGAGCAAGGTTACACGCCCAGGAATCACTCTAGATCCGAGTGTGATGGCGGACTACTTTGGCCCAGCGTACCATACCCAGATCGACAAGATCATAGGAGCGTGGCGAAAAACGCATGACCTGATACGCGAGTACAACTCGGCCTATCCGGGACACAGCAAATTCAACCGAGCAACACAGGACACTTCTGGCAACTTGGCGGAGATATGGGCTGACGATTTTGAGGGGCGCATATTCCTTCATGATAATTTTTTCAATGCAGGCCTTTCGAGGCAAGTACAAGCCTTGACTTTAATTCATGAACTCACTCATCTACGAAGAGCGAGCAAGATTAAGTCGGTAGGTGTCGGCACCCAAGATTTTTTCATTTTGCATGACGACAACCCAAGCGCGGACTCTATAAACATCGTAACGCAGGGAAGACTCACGGCCGAGGAGCTTAAAGACCCCGAGGGCCTTTTCCAAGAAATCGCCGAATCGCAATCACTTGAAGTCAAGCACATTGATGAGAACCTGATGACCTACAGCATTCAGGGAACAAATAGCTACATGGTCAAAGGCGATGCTATCAAGTTTTTCAACAATACACCTACGCTGCGAGCCCGTATCGCCGCTAAAAATGCCGACAGCATTGCTTATTCAGCAATAAAAATGGCTGCCAGGCTATGAATTTGACTCATGCCTTCACCCCCTTTTCATGGCTAAGATTGCACCGAAGGTTACAGTCTTCCTGAACTAGCCCATACGAACCTTACGCATCACCATCCCCACTAATCCCACATTGACCATTGCCAGCAAGCACAAGGTCACCAACACGCCCATCGAGCCAAAGTGCTCGAACAGAAAGCCGCCCACCACTGGCGTGAGTGCCTGCCCTATCAGCGAAGGCCGCGACATGCGTCCCATCAGCAACACATATTGCGCTGGCGGCATCATCGCCAGCGGCAGCAACCCACGCACGATCGCCCGCAGGCCATTGCCGCAGCCGAACACCAGCAAGCCCACCGCCGTGGCGGCCGGCACAAACGTCACCATCAGTAACCCGACCAGCACCAGGCTGACCCAGGCCAGCGCCGTCCAGATCGGATGGCGTTTGCCCGCCAGAATCTGCAGCACCCGCGACGCCACCTGGCTGGGGCCGAGCATCGCCGCCAGGCCGATGGCCACCGGCAGCGAATGCCCCAACCCCTGCAGCACGGCCACCAGCTGTACGGCGATGGCCGTCATGATGATCGCGCCAATGGCGAACATGCTGGTCAACAGCAGATACAGCTGGCGGTCCACACCAACCGCATCGCCTTGCGCCTGCGTCTTGACCGGCACCTCGACCCGCCCTCCCGCAGGCAGCACTCGCCAGTACAACGGCGCCACCACCACGATCAGCACCAGCGCATAGCACACGCACGTCGCCCGCCAACCGAAATGTTCGATGGCCAGCGCCACGGTCGGCCACGAGATCGTCGAGGCGAAGCCAGCGATCAGGGTGATACCGGTAATCGCCTTGCCCGCGCCTTCGCCATACAACCCGCCGAGGGTGGCGAACAGCGCTTCATACAAGCCCATGGCCATGCCAACTCCAATCACCGCCCAGGCCAGCAGGAACAGCCCGAGGGTGTGGCTGGCAGCCATGATCAGTAGCCCCACCGCCACCACCGCGCCACTGGCGGCCATTTGCGGGCGGCCGCCGTAGCGGGCGACCAGTCGGCTGGACAACGGGGCCAACAGCGCCGAGACCATCAGGCTCAGGGACAGCGCGCCGTAGACCCATTGGCTGGGCCAGCCGGTGTCACGGCTGATCGGGTCGGCCATCACCGCCATGAGGAAGAACGAGCCGCCCCAGACCAGGATTTGCAGCACGCCGAGCAGGACGATGCCGAGGGGGCCGGGCAGGCGGTGGTAAGTGTGCAAGGGGGGCCTATTTCAGTTGCTGTGCAGGGGTGTCTGCGCTGGCCTCTTCGCGGGTAAACCCGCTCCCACAGGTACTGCGCAAGCTCTGAGATCTGTGCGGTCCCTGTGGGAGCGGGTTTACCCGCGAAGAGGCCGGCACAGGCTTTAGAGAGCTTACCCGCAAGCGCCGTCACATGCCCGCCATCGATGATTGATCCAGACATATCATTGCGCGTGATATTAACCTTCGCTCCGTTCGATTCGTGCGTCGCGCGCAAGACACTCACACTCCGCCCACTACTAATACATTGGCGGAGTTCTCCATGGATCACTCACTCAAACCCTTGCGCTTCCCCCTCGCTGCCCTGGCAGTGGTGGTGCTCAGCGCTTGTGGCCGCACCCCCGACGCCGTGCAGGCTCCCGCCGCGCCCAAGGTCAGCGTCGCCAAGGTCATCGAGCAGCCGATCAACGAATGGGACGAGTTCACCGGCCGCCTGGAAGCGCCGGAAACCGTCGAAGTGCGCCCACGGGTCTCCGGCCAGATCGACCTGGTTGCCTTCACCGAAGGCGCCCAGGTGAAGAAAGGCGACCTGCTGTTCCAGATCGACCCGCGCCCGTTCCAGGCTGAAGTGCGCCGCCTCGAGGCCCAGCTGCAACAGGCCAAGGCCACCGCCATCCGTAGCGCCAACGAAGCCCGCCGTGGCGAGCGCCTGCGTGACAGCAACGCCATTTCCGCCGAGCTGGCCGAGTCGCGCAGCAGCGCCGCTGCCGAAGCCCGCGCCGGGGTCGATGCGATCCAGGCCCAGCTCGACCTGGCCCGCCTGAACCTCAGCTTCACCCGCGTCACCGCGCCGATCAGCGGCCGTGTCAGCCGTGCCGCATACACCGCCGGCAACATCGTCACCGCCGATGTCACGCCACTGACCAGCGTAGTGTCCACCGACAAGGTGTACGCCTACTTCGACGCCGACGAGCGCGTGTACCTGAAGTACACCCAGCTGGCGCGTGAGGGCCAGCGCGGCCAGAGCACCCCGGTGTACCTGGGCCTGACCAACGAAACCGGCAACCCGCACCTGGGCCAGATGAACTTCGTCGACAACCAGGTCAACCCGCGCACCGGCACCATCCGCGGCCGCGCCGTGTTCGACAACCGCGACGGCCAGTTCACCCCAGGCCTGTATGCACGCCTGAAACTGGTGGGTAGCGCCCAGTACGACGCCGTGCTGATCAACGACGAAGCGGTCGGCACCGACCTTGGCAAGAAGTTCGTGCTGGTCATGGACAAGGACAACAAGGCCGCCTACCGCGCCGTGGAACTGGGGCCGAAGCTCGAAGGCCTGCGCATCGTCCGTAGCGGCCTGGCCAAGGACGACCGCATCGTGGTCAAGGGCCTGCAGCGCGTGCGCCCTGGCTCGCCGGTGACCCCGGAAGAAACCCCGATGGCCAGTGAACAGACCCTCGCCGCCCTCGCCCAGCAGCGCCAGGCCCTGGAGGCCAGCAACCCGGCGCCGAAAGTGGCCGGCTCCACCGAAAAAGTCGCCAGCGCCCAGGCGCCACGCGGTTAAGGGACCCCACCGATGAACTTTTCGAAATTCTTCATTACCCGGCCGATCTTCGCCGCGGTGCTGTCGCTGGTGCTGCTGATCGCCGGTTCGATCTCGCTGTTCCAGCTGCCGATCAGCGAATACCCCGAAGTGGTACCGCCGACGGTGGTAGTGCGCGCCAACTTCCCTGGCGCCAACCCCAAGGTCATCGGCGAGACCGTCGCCGCGCCGCTGGAGCAGGCTATCACCGGTGTCGAGAACATGCTGTACATGTCCTCGCAGTCCACCGCCGACGGCAAGCTGACCCTGACCATCACCTTTGCCCTGGGCACCGACCTGGACAACGCCCAGGTACAGGTGCAGAACCGCGTCACCCGTACCCAGCCCAAGCTGCCGGAGGAAGTGACGCGGATCGGTATCACCGTCGACAAGGCGTCGCCCGACCTGACCATGGTCGTGCACCTGACTTCGCCGGACAACCGCTACGACATGCTCTACCTGTCCAACTACGCCATCCTCAACATCAAGGATGAGCTGGCGCGCCTGGGCGGCGTCGGTGACGTGCAGCTGTTCGGCATGGGTGACTATTCGCTGCGCGTGTGGCTCGACCCGAACAAGACCGCGTCGCGCAACCTGACCGCCAGCGATGTGGTGGCCGCGATTCGCGAGCAGAACCGCCAGGTCGCCGCCGGCCAGCTGGGCGCCCCGCCCGCCCCCGGCTCCACCAGCTTCCAGCTGTCGATCAACACCCAGGGCCGCCTGGTCAACGAGGAAGAGTTCGAGAACATCATCATCCGCGCAGGTGCCGATGGCGAAATCACGCGCCTCAAGGACATCGCCCGGGTCGAGCTGGGCTCCAGCCAGTACGCCCTGCGTTCGCTGCTGAACAACCAGCCGGCGGTGGCCATCCCGATCTTCCAGCGCCCAGGCTCCAACGCCATCGAAATCTCCGACGAAGTGCGGGCCAAGATGGCCGAGCTGAAGAAGGACTTCCCGGAAGGCATGGACTACAGCATCGTCTATGACCCGACCGTGTTCGTCCGTGGTTCCATCGAAGCCGTGGTGCACACGCTGTTCGAAGCGCTGGTGCTGGTGGTGCTGGTGGTGATCCTGTTCCTGCAGACCTGGCGCGCCTCGATCATCCCGCTGATGGCTGTACCCGTCTCGCTGATCGGTACCTTCGCGGTCATGCACCTGTTCGGCTTCTCGCTCAACGCGCTGTCGCTGTTCGGCCTGGTGCTGGCCATCGGTATCGTGGTGGACGACGCCATCGTCGTGGTGGAGAACGTCGAGCGCAACATAGGGCTGGGGTTGAAGCCCCTGGAAGCCACGCAAAAAGCCATGAGCGAAGTGACCGGGCCAATCATCGCCACGGCACTGGTGCTGTGCGCGGTGTTCGTACCGGCGGCATTCATTTCCGGCCTGACCGGGCAGTTCTACAAGCAGTTCGCGTTGACCATCGCCATTTCCACCGTGATCTCGGCGTTCAACTCGCTGACCTTGTCGCCAGCGCTGGCTGCCGTGCTGCTGAAGGACCACCATGCGCCGAAAGACCGCTTCTCGCGGTTCCTCGAACGGCTGCTGGGCAGCTGGCTGTTTGCCCCGTTCAACCGCTTCTTCGACCGCGCCAGCCACGGCTACGTCGGCGGCGTACGCCGGGTCATCCGCTCCAGCGGCATCGCCCTGTTCGTCTATGCCGGGCTGATGGGCCTGACCTACCTGGGCTTTGCCTCCACGCCGACCGGTTTCGTGCCGGCGCAGGACAAGCAGTACCTGGTGGCGTTCGCCCAGCTGCCCGACGCCGCCAGCCTCGACCGTACCGAGGCGGTGATCAAGCGCATGAGCGAAATCGCCCTGGAGCAACCGGGCGTAGCCGATTCGGTAGCCTTCCCGGGCCTGTCGATCAACGGCTTCACCAACAGCCCGAACAGCGGCATCGTGTTCACCCCGCTCAAGCCGTTCGACGAGCGCAAGGACCCGAGCCAGTCGGCTGCGGCGATTGCCGCTGCGCTGAATGCCAAGTTCGCCGACATCCAGGACGCCTACATCGCGATCTTCCCGCCACCGCCCGTGCAAGGCCTTGGCACCATCGGCGGCTTCCGCCTGCAGATCGAAGACCGTGGCAACCTGGGCTACGAAGCGCTGTACAAGGAAACCCAGAACATCATCGCCAAGAGCCACAACGTGCCGGAACTGGCGGGCCTGTTCACCAGCTACCAGGTCAACGTGCCGCAGGTCGATGCCGCCATCGACCGGGAAAAGGCCAAGACCCACGGCGTGGCGATCACCGACATCTTCGACACCTTGCAGGTTTACCTGGGCTCGCTGTACACCAACGACTTCAACCGCTTTGGCCGCACCTACCAGGTCAACGTCCAGGCCGAGCAGCAGTTCCGCCTCGATGCCGAACAGATCGGCCAGTTGAAGGTGCGCAACAACCTGGGCGAGATGATTCCGCTGGCGACCTTCCTCAAGGTCAGCGACACCTCCGGGCCTGACCGGGTGATGCACTACAACGGCTTCATCACCGCCGAGATCAATGGTGCCGCAGCCCCAGGCTACAGCTCCGGCCAGGCCGAGGCGGCGATCGAGAAGCTGCTCAAGCAGGAACTGCCCAACGGCATGACCTTCGAGTGGACCGACCTGACCTACCAGCAGATCCTCTCGGGCAATACCGCGCTGTTCGTGTTCCCGCTGTGCGTGCTGCTGGCCTTCCTGGTGCTGGCCGCCCAGTACGAGAGCTGGAGCCTGCCGCTGGCGGTGATCCTGATCGTACCGATGACCCTGCTGTCGGCCATCACCGGGGTGATCGTGTCGGGTGGCGACAACAACATCTTCACCCAGATCGGCCTGATCGTGCTGGTGGGCCTGGCGTGCAAGAACGCGATCCTGATCGTCGAGTTCGCCAAGGATGAACAGGCCAAGGGCCTCGACCCGCTGGCTGCAGTGCTGGAAGCCTGCCGCCTGCGCCTGCGGCCGATCCTGATGACCTCGATCGCCTTCATCATGGGCGTGGTACCGCTGGTGTTCAGCTCCGGTGCCGGCTCGGAAATGCGCCATGCCATGGGTGTGGCGGTGTTCTCGGGGATGATCGGCGTGACTGTGTTCGGCCTGTTCCTGACCCCGGTGTTCTTCTTCCTGATCCGCCGTTTCGTCGAGCGTCGCCAGGCCCGCAAGGCCGAACACGCGCCCGTGCTGGAGAACCATGCATGAACCTGCTCAAACCCCTGACCCCGAGCCTGCTGGCGCTGGCCCTGGCAGCCTGCGCGGTCGGCCCGGACTACAAGGCCCCGGACACCGAAGCTGCGCAGTTCGACAGCACGGATGTGCAGGCCAAGGCCTTCGACCGCAGCCGCTTCGAAAGCGTGTGGTGGAAGCAGTTCGACGACCCGGTGCTGAACCAGCTGGTGCAGGCATCGCTGAACGGCAACCGTGACCTGCGCGTGGCCTTCGCCCGGCTCAAGTCGGCACGGGCGATTCGTGATGACGCCGCCAACGACCAGTTCCCGGTGGTCACCAGCCGCGCCAGCAGCGAGATCGGCAAGGGCCAGATTCCCGGCCAGACCACCCAGCGGGTCAATCAGGAACGCTACGACCTCGGCCTGGACATGGCCTGGGAGCTTGACCTGTTCGGCCGCATCCAGCGCCAGATCGAGGCCAGCGAAGCCCAGGAAGCAGCGGCCCAGGCCGACCTGCAACAGCTGCAGGTGAGCCTGATCGCCGAACTGGTGGACGCCTATGGCCAGCTGCGCGGGGCGCAACTGCGCGAAAAGATCGCCATGGCCAACCTCAAGACCCAGCAGGAGTCTCGCAGTATCACGGTGACCCTGCGCGACGCCGGGGTTGGCAATGATCTCGACGTCGTCCGTGCCGATGCCCGCCTGGCGGGGGTCGAGGCCACCGTGCCGCAGTTGCAGGCCGAACAGGCCCGGGCGCGGCACCGCATCGCCACCCTGCTTGGTCAGCGCCCGGACGCGCTGAGCGTCGACCTGTCGCCCAAGGCCTTGCCGGCGATCGCCAAGGCCTTGCCGGTGGGTGACCCGGCCGAGTTGCTGCGCCGCCGCCCGGATATCCGCAGCGCAGAGCGTCAACTGGCCGCCGCCACCGCCAATGTCGGCGTCGCCACTGCCGACCTGTTCCCGCGGGTAAGCCTCAGCGGCTTCCTCGGCTTTACCGCCGCCCGTGGTTCGCAGATCGGCTCCTCGGCCGCCAATGCCTGGTCGCTGGGGCCGAGCATCACCTGGGCCGCCTTCGACCTGGGCAGCGTGCGGGCCCGCCTGCGCGGGGCCAAGGCTGACGCCGAAGGCGCCCTGGCCAACTATGAACAGCAGGTGCTGCTGGCCCTGGAAGAGTCGGCCAACGCCTTCAGCGACTACGACAAGACCCAGCAGCGGCTGCTGTCGCTGATCCGGCAGAGCGAGGCCAGCCGCAAGGCAGCCGACCTCGCCTCGGTGCGTTACCGCGAGGGCACGGTGGACTACCTGGTGCTGCTCGATGCCGAACGCGAACGCCTGAGCGCCGAAGACGCCCAGGCCCAGGGTGAAGTCGAGCTGTATCGCGGCATCGTCTCGATCTACAAGGCCCTCGGCGGTGGCTGGCAGCCGGAAACCGTCGCCAGCGCCCACTGATCCTCTGTTAGCAACGACTCCTTTGGTTGGTTCCTCCCCCAACCGTTTGCCCCGCCGGCCTTGGCCTGCGGGGCTTTTTTATGGGCCGCTGACCACCCGTTCGCTTGCAGCCCAGGGCATTCTGCCCCAAGCTCTGCCTTCCGACCGCCATGGACCGCTGCGTACGATGCCCAGACGCCACCGCTACCTGATCGCCGTGTTGTTGCTGATCCTGGTGTCGCTCGCCATCGTTTTCCTGCGCCGGGACGACAGGCCCGCGCCACCGGTGCTGCCGCCACACAGCTACGGCAAGGCACTGCGCCAGGCCCATGACGGCCTGCCAGGTGCCGCCCGGGTGCTGTACCAACAGCTGCAACGCGATGACCTGACGCCGATCCGCCGCGCCGCGCTGTATGCCGAATTACCCAACTACCCCTCGCCGCAAGCACTCAAGCTGGCGCGCCTGGACCTGGAAAACGAGGATCCGCTGGTCCGTCGCGCAGCCATTGCCAGCATCCGCAAGCTGCTGCCGCCGTCTCAGCGCAGCCTGGTGCTGGGGCCGTTGCTGGACGATGACGAGCAGAGCGTACGCTTCGCTGCCGTGGACGCATTGCTCGGTCTCGACCCCGATGCCATCGGCCTGTACTTCGGCCCGTTGCAGACCGCACTGGAGCAATACCAGCAAGCCCTGGAAAAACAACCCGACGACGCCGAGGCCCAGGTGCACCTGGCGCGCCTGTACTTGCATGAGAACGACTACGATCAGGCCGCCGCGGCCCTGCAGCGCAGCCTCGCGGTGGCCCCGGAAGGCCTCGACGCCCTGGCCACCCAGGTGCGCCTTCTGGAGCGCCAGGGCCACCACGAGCAATCCCGTCAGGTGCTGGCCAAGGCCCTGGCGCTGCGTCCGGACTCGGCGTTCCTGCAATACGAGCTGGGGCTCTGGCTGATCCGCCATGATCAGCGTGAATACGCCCTGCTCGCCTTGTCGCGCGCGGTGGAACTGGAACCGGAGAATGCCGACTATCGCTACACCCTGGCGGTCACCCTGCATGAGCTGGACCAGTCCGATGCTGCGCAAAAACAACTGGAAACCCTGCTCAGCCGCCAGCCGGCCAACCGCAAGGCGCGGGTGCTGCTGATCCAGTACTGGAAAGCGTCCGGCCAGTTGCAGAATGTCCAGGTCTTGCTGGCTGAACTGGAGCGGCAGAACCCGGACGATCCCTTCCTGCAACAGGGGCTGTGACTTGCACTGGACCGCTTCAGTCGCTCAGCATCAGCAGGGCCTGGTTCATCAGGCTGGCCAACGCGAACGGCTTGAGCATCAGCGCCGTGCCTGGCGCCTCGGACAGTTGCGGGTCCAGCGGTTGGTCATTGAACCCGGTGATGAACAGAATTCTCTGCTCCGGCACAAGCATGCGCATCGCCCTGGCGACCTGCCGCCCACTGAAACCTCCGGGCAGGCCGATGTCGGTGATGACCAGGTCGAATGGGCCGTGGTGGCGGAAGCGGTCAAGCGCCGAATTCGCATCCCTCGCATCGCACACGTCGAAACCCCGCTCCTGCAAATACTCCTTCATCACCGAACGCAGGTTTTCTTCATCGTCTACCAGCAGCACCCGTTGGCCACTGGCCCGGGTGATAGCCGGTACCGGCTGCGGGGGTTCCTGCGGCATGTGCTCAAAGCATCGCGGGAACAACATACAGACCTTGAAACCCTGATCAGGTGCTGATTCAAGCCACACGTGGCCACCCGACTGGCCAACGAAGCCATACACCATCGCCAGGCCCAACCCGGCACCGTGGCCCATGGGTTTGGTGGTGAAGAACGGCTCGAATGCCCGAGCCAGATCCACTTCGGGCATGCCATGGCCATCGTCGATCACATACAAGGCCACATAGTCACCAGGCGGGACACCTTGGTCGTCGGGGAACGCCGCTTCCAGACGCTTGTTGATCGTACGCAACGTCACCACGCCACGCCCAAGGCACGCCTCGCGGGCGTTGGCGAACAGGTTCACCATGGCGGTTTCCAGCTGCGCAACATCCAGGCAGACGGTCCAGGGTTGTACATCCAGCTCCCAGCCCAGTCGCATTTCAGTGCCCAGCACCTGGTGCAACAGGGGTTCCATGGCGGCCAGCTGGCGATTGATGTCCAGCGGCCTGGGTGACAGCGGCTGATGACGCGAGAATGCCAGCAGACGGTGCGTGAGCTTCATGGCGCGCTGTACCGAATCGCTCGCCAGGGACACATAACGGTCGATATGCTCCAGGCGCCCTTGCTCCATGCGTCGTTGCAACAACTCCAGGCTGCCGCCAATACCCGACAGCAGATTGTTCATCTCGTGGGCCATGCCTCCGGCCAGATGGCTGACCGCGTCCAGCCGCTGGGTTGCCCGTAAGAGGGTGTCGGAGTGGCGCAAGGTATCTTCATGTTCCTGCGAAATGTCCCGCCCTACGGCCGTCAGCAGTGTGCCGTCGAAACTCGCCGTCCAGCGGAACAACCGGTAGTGCCCGTCCTTGTGGCGCAAGCGCGTCTCGAGCTGCTCAAGCCCGCGGTCGTTGACGAACTCCATCACTGCGACCTCCACTTCGGCTCTGTCCGCAGGATGAATCAGCTCCAGAATCGGCTTACCGGCCACCTCGTCTTCAGCCCAGCCCAGCGCGCGCTGCCAGGTCGGGTTGGCCGCTTGCAGGCGCAGGTCCGGGGTCACGACGATCATCGCATCGCGAGACAGTTGCCAGATGTGATCACGATCGGCCATGACGGACTGGATCTTGCGCTCGAACGCCAACGCCTGCTCGCGCCATTGATCATGCGCGTCGACGCTGGCGCTGGTTTCGATCACCGTATGCAGGAACCCTACCACTGCGTGCTCTTCATCGCGTAACGGGGTATAGCTGAAGACATAGCAGGCTTCGTTGCCCGTTTGCTTGTTCTTCAGCCACAGTGGCTGGTCTTCGCAAAAGATCGAGCCACCTTCAAGCACCTCGAACACGCAAGGGCCGATGACCTTCCAGGCTTTTGCCCACAGCCTGTCGAACGCCTGCCCCAGGGCGTGACCGTCACATTCGAGCAAATTCGCGTAAGCATCATTGTGAACCACGGTCATCTCGGCGCCCCAGACCACCGCGCAGGGAAACGGCGAAAGCACCATCATGTCGACGGCAATGCGCAAAGGAGCCTGCCAATGCGGCAGCGGCCCGAGCGCGCTGTAACGCCAGTCGAACCGCGTGACCTGTTCAGCCATGCCCGCTGCCGTTGTCGGCTGCGTGGCGAGCTCCATGCCTTGCGCTGAAGGTTTGCGCGGCGTGTCGTTTACCAGCACTGTCGTGATTCCACCGTTGCTTGGGGATGAAGATTCCGTTTGCGCATCATCTGCCCGACGATGGGCCACTGCAATAACTGCACAGTCAGCGTGTCGCGCAGGCATCGACAACTAGCATAGAGCCATTACCGAAATAGCGCCTTGGCAAACGGAAGCTATGCTTAACAGGTTTCCCCGCGCCACTGAACCCATTGCCCTACGACGACAGCCCAGGGAGCGAGGTGATGAGCAAGAAGATTCTGGTAGTACTGACCAACACGGCCAAATACCCGACCCTGAAGCGGGCCACGGGCCTATGGCTTGGGGAAGCCGTGCATTTTGTCGAGGTCGCGCTGAAAGCCGGGTATGACGTCGATTATGTGAGCCCGAATGGCGGCTATGTCCCCATCGACCCGCATAGCCTGCAAATGGCCCCGGAGCTGGACTGGCAATGGTATGACGACAAAGCGTTCATGAACCGCCTGGGCGCAACATTGAGCCCAGGCGAGGTCAGAGCCAGTGATTACCGTGCCATCTACTACACAGGCGGCCACGGTGTGATGTACGACTTCCCCGACAACCAGCCATTGCAGGCGCTGGCACGCAGCATCTATGAAAACAACGGCGTTGTTGCTGCCGTCTGTCACGGCGTGGTCGGCCTGTTGAACATCAAGCTCAGCGACAACAGCCTGCTGCTCAAGGACCGGCAGGTCACCGGGTTTTCCAATACCGAAGAAAAACTGGCAGAGCTGGACAAGGTGGTGCCCTTTCTCACCGAGAACGAACTGATTGCCCGGGGCGGCAACTACAGCAAGGACGACGACCCGTGGATGCCGTTCGTGGTTTGCGACGACCGGCTGATTACCGGGCAGAACCCCGCCTCGACGGGCTTGCTCGCCGAAAAAGTCATCGCTGCGCTGAAGCTGCAATGAGTACTACACCTCAGCAGCGAAGTTCGCTAGACAAATATGGTTTTGGATTACAGCAGGCGTAGTCATTGATTCATAGGCTCTTCATTGGGCTGGCCATCTCGGGCAGCCCAGTGAAATGGGGCTGAGCAATGTTAAAGATCAAAACGGTAGAGCATAGTTGGATAGCGTTGTTGCTTGCATTGGCTATCAGTTTGTTGCCCGTCGTCACCGGCATTACCATCCTGCACTATCAGCAGGACAAGAAACTTGAAGAAACCGCGCGGATTTCTGTAAAGGAGGCGGTTTATTCTGTCGACCTGGCGCTGGATCGAATACACGCAACGGCGTCTACAGCGCTGAGTTTGGCAGGCACAGCCTGCGAGGGCGCTCAGGCGCAATTGCTCGATCTGGTAGCACAGTCAGTGCACCTGCGTTCGCTGGCATTGACCGTTGACGGGCGCACTTACTGTGACACGGCGGAAAGGCCAAACACCAAGGACCAGATATTCCCAGATGCACGATCGCAATTTCGCCTGGTGGTGGACCCGCCTGCAAAGCCTCATGCCGTTTTGCTCGCTTATCAGCTTAGAAAAGACAATCTCGGGGTCATTGCCACCGCCTATGGCCTGATGCTGCGCAACGAGCTGCGGGCTTTTCAGACGGGATTGACCCTATTACTCGAATTCGAAGATTTGTACATCTGGGCCGACGGCGACAGTCGCGATCCGATGCGGCCGTCACAAGAGGAATTTTTCACAGAGGGTGTTTCGACCAAGTATGGCTATCGCGTCAAGGCGGGCTATGCGAAAGGATATTCGGCACGAGAGGCGCGCCAGACGCTGACACAACTTTTCCCTTCGCTGGCATTGGTCGGGATCATTACCGGCGCTATCGCTTATTGGGGTTTGTTCAGGCAGCGTAACCTGCGTGTTCGCAGCGCCGCCAGCATGGGCTGACGGCGCTGCGCTTCACTTATTCGGCGTTGAGCACGCCACGGCGCACCTGATCACGCTCGATGGACTCGAACAGTGCCTTGAAGTTGCCCTCACCAAAGCCGTCATCGCCTTTACGCTGGATGAATTCGAAGAATACCGGGCCGAGCAGCGTCTCCGAGAAAATCTGCAGCAGCAGGCGCTTGTCACCCGGCTCGGAAGCGCCATCCAGCAGGATGCCACGGGCCTGCAGCTGGTCGACTGGCTCGCCATGCCCTGGCAGGCGCTCTTCGAGCATTTCGTAATAGGTCTGCGGCGGTGCGGTCATGAATCGCATGCCAAAGCCCTTGAGGGCATCCCAGGTCTTGAGCAGGTCATCGGTAAGGAAGGCCACATGCTGGATGCCTTCGCCGTTGAACTGCATCAAAAACTCTTCGATCTGCCCTGCCCCCTTGGATGACTCCTCATTGAGCGGAATGCGGATCATGCCGTCAGGCGCGGTCATGGCCTTGGAGGTCAGGCCGGTGTATTCGCCCTTGATATCGAAATAGCGGATCTCGCGGAAATTGAACAGTTTCTCGTAGAAGCCAGCCCAGTAGGCCATGCGCCCGCGATAGACGTTGTGGGTCAGGTGATCGATAATCTTCAGGCCTGCACCCGCCGGGTTGCGATCAACACCCTCGATGAAATTGAAGTCGATATCGTAGATCGAGCTGCCTTCATCGAAACGGTCGATCAGGTAAAGCGGAGCACCACCAATGCCCTTGATGGCCGGCAGGCGCAGTTCCATCGGGCCGGTTTCGATCTCGACTGGCTGTGCGCCCAGCTCCAGGGCCCGGGCGTAGGCTTCATGGGCGTTACGCACACGGAACGCCATGCCGCATACCGACGGGCCATGCTCGGCGGCAAAGTAAGAGGCGATGCTCTTTGGCTCATTGTTGAGGATCAGGTTGATGCCGCCCTGGCGGTACAGGTGCACGTCCTTGGAGCGGTGGGTGGCCACCTTGGTGAAGCCGAGCATCTGGAACACCGGCTCCAGCACGCCTGGCGTCGGCGAAGCCAGTTCGATGAACTCGAAGCCCATCAGGCCCATTGGATTGTCAAAGATATCAGCCATGTTCGTACCCTCATCTGCAGCGGAAATTAATGATTGCGTAGGATGTGGAACGGCAATGGTGGAGAGCATGGGATACCGCGCACGCTGCGGGCGAGGAAGTCACCAATGATCAGCTTGAACCCATGGTATGTCATATGGACCCATTCTCGGCGAGGGTTGACCCTTCAGCAACGAAGGACCTTATTGTTGTATTCGTAAACCGATTCTACAGTGCGTAAATTGCTTTGTCGCGCTTTAGTTCGCCACCTGCGCCGACAAACGGCTATCCTCATCAGCTCAGTCATCAGGAAGATCACCCCAGCATGCCCCTCACCGTCAAACGCCCCGCTCGCTGGAGCTGGCGCACGCTGCTGCCCTGGATCGTCAGCGTGGTGCCGCTTGCCTGCGGCCTGGCGGTCATGAACTGGCAGATCGAGCGCGAATTGCGCGCCAGCAGCGAGGCGACAACACGCCAGGTGATCGAGCATGTCGACCACATTCTGGACAACCTGGCCAATGCCGCGCTGGCGCTGCTGCCATTGGCCGGCACCCCCTGCGCAGATGCCCAGCTGGCCTTGCGCAGCCAGGTCACGCGTAATGCCTTCGTGCGTTCGACCAACCTGTTCCAGCACCATAACCTGTACTGCAGTTCGCTGTTCGGCGATTTCGACGAACAGGTCGAGGCCAACGACTACACCGATGGCCGGCTATGGCTGATGGATGGCAATTCGGTAACGCCTGGCCATCCCCTGCTGGTCTACCGCGCCAGCGATGTCGACCGCGGCGCGATCACCACCGTCGATGGCGACCATCTGCTCACCGCCTTGCGCCTGATTGGCCCGGAGGAAGCCCTGCAGATCCGCGTCGGCAAGGCCTGGATGGGCAAGGACGGCGTGGTGCATGACGGCGTGCCACCGGTCGCCGCCGCCGCCGATGTGACGCTGGGCTCGACCCGCTACCCGTTCAGCGTGCACGGCGGCTACGACGCCGGCAAACAAGGTGAAGTGCTGCGCAGCCACTACCCCGCCCTGCTCAGCCTGCTGCTGGTGCTCGGCGTGGTGGCCGGTTGCGCCTGCCGCTGGCAGATTCGCCGGGCCAGCTCGCCGCGTGCCGAGCTGCGCCGGGCCCTGGAGGCGGACGAGTTTCTGCCGTACTTCCAACCCGTGGTGCGCAAGGGCGACTACCGCTGGGCCGGGGCTGAAGTGCTGATGCGCTGGAACCATCCCCGTGAAGGCCTGGTGCGTCCGGACCTGTTCATCCCCTATGCCGAACACAGCGGCCAGATCGTCGCCATGACCCGGGCCCTGATGCTGCACACCGCGCAAAGTCTTGCGCCCTACACCGCGCTGTTGGAGGACGGTTTCCACATCGGCATCAACATCACCGCCGATCACTGCCGCGACCTGAGCCTGCTCGACGACTGCCGCACCTTCCTCCAGCATTTTCCCCCGGGGCGAGTCCGGCTGACCCTGGAGCTGACCGAGCGCAAGCTGCTTGAAGCCACACCGGTAGCCCTCGAACTGTTCGCCAAGCTGCATGACATGGGGGTAATGATCGCCCTCAATGACTTCGGCACCGGCCAGTCGAGCCTCAATTACCTGCGCCAGTTCAAGGTCGATTACCTGAAGATCGACCAGAGTTTCGTGGCCATGATCGGTGGCGATGCGCTGTCGCAACACATCCTGGACAGCATCATCGAGCTGTCCGCCAAGCTGGGCCTGGGCATCGTTGCCGAAGGGGTGGAAACCGACGTGCAGCGTGACTACCTGGCACGCAGCGGGGTGGACTTCCAGCAAGGCTATCTGTTTGCCCGGCCGATGCCGGCCGCCGACTTCCTCAAGGCACTCGCTACCCACCCGGCGGTTGCGCGGTTGCCGCAAGACGCGGCCCCTGAGATCATGCGCGGCTGATCCACCCGCTCACTCCCTATCCGAGGCATTCGTGTCAAAAGGCATTATTTCGTCGGTCATGGCGTCCTGTCTGTTCGCCGTGATGTATTTCTATACCTCCTTGCTGTCGCCGCTCGATGGCGAAGAGATCTTTGGCTGGCGCACGTTGTTGACCCTGCCCTGCCTCACCCTGTTCATGTTGGCCAGCAAAGACTGGAAGCGCGTCGGCGAACTGCTCGCCCGCGTGCGCCAGACGCCGACCCTGCTGCTGGGCATGGTCGGTACCTCGTGGTTGATGGGGGTGCAGCTGTGGCTGTTCCTCTGGGCGCCGTTGCACGGGCGTAGCCTGGAAGTGTCGATGGGCTATTTCCTGCTGCCACTGGCAATGGTGCTGACCGGGCGCCTGGTGTATGGCGAACGCTTGTCCCGCCTGCAACAGGTGGCGGTCGCCTGCGCCGCGCTGGGTGTCGGGCACGAGTTGTACCAGAATGGCAGCTTCGCCTGGGAAACCTTGTTGGTGACGATCGGCTACCCGATCTACTTCGTGTTGCGGCGACGCTGCCGCACCGACCACCTGGGTGGCCTGTGGTGCGACATGTGCCTGTTGCTGCCCTGGGCGCTGTATTTCGTCACCCAGGGGCCGTTGACGACGGCCGATCTGCACCAGCACCCAGGCCTCTATGGGCTGATCCCACTGCTAGGGGCGATCAGCGCCTGCGCACTGATCGCCTACGTGCTGGCCAGCCGCCTGTTGCCGTTCAGCCTGTTCGGCCTGCTCAGCTACGTCGAGCCGGTGTTGCTGGTGGGCGTCGCCCTGCTACTGGGCGAAACCATCGGCCCGGATCAGTGGCTGACCTACCTGCCGATCTGGGCCGCGGTGCTGGTGCTGGTGCTTGAAGGCTTCAAGCACCTGCTGCGTCAGCGTCGGCGCTCGGTGTAAGGCGCACCTGGCGTACCCGGCGCTCCTCCACCGCCACCACGGTCATGCGCCAACCGTTCCAGGCCAGCTGGTCACCCACCACCGGCAGGCGGTCCAGCAAGCTCATCACCAGCCCTGCCAGGGTCTGATAGTCTTCGGTGGCGCGGGCGCTGAAGCCTGTCCGCGCCTGGACCTGGCTCAGGTTCAGGGCACCACTGACGACAAAGCTGCCATCTTCCTCGATGATCGCCGGGCCTTCCACCTCGCTGGCATCCGGCAACTCACCGGCAATCGACTCGAGGATGTCGGTCATGGTCAGCAGGCCAGTGAAATCACCGAACTCGTTGATCACGAAGGCAATGTGCGTCGACTGGCTACGCATTTGCTCGAGGGCGTTGAGGATGCTGAAGCTCTCCAGCAGGTTCAACGGCGCCCGCGCCATGCGTTCCAGGTCTGGCTGGCTGCCAGACAGGAACTCCTTGAGCAACTCCTTCTTGTGCACGAAGCCCAGCGGTTCCTCGATATGGCCGTCGCGAATCAACGGCAGGCGTGAATACGGCGAGTTGGCCAGCGCCTCGGTAATGGCCTGCGCGGGTTGCGCCAGGTCGAGCACGTCGACCTCGGCACGCGCGGTCATCACCGTGCGGATCGGCCGCTCGGCCAGGTTCAGCACGCCGCTGATCATCACCCGCTCACGGCGGTCGAACAGCACTTGCTCTTCGCCCCCTTCGACCAGGTCGGCGATTTCTTCGCCCACCTCGTCAGCCTCGACCCGGCGGCCACCCAGCAGGCGCAGCACCGCATGCGCGGTACGCTCACGCAGTGGCCGGTGCTGCTGCAGGCTGCGCTTGCGGCGGGCACGGGCCAGCTGGTTGAACAGCTCGATGAGGATCGAGAAGCCAATGGCCGCGTACAGGTAGCCTTTCGGGATATGGAAGCCCAGGCCTTCGGCGGTCAGGCTGAAACCGATCATCATCAGGAAGCCCAGACACAGCATGATCACCGTCGGGTGCGCATTGACGAAACGGGTCAACGGTTTGCTGGCGACGATCATGATGCCGATCGAGAAGATCACTGCGATCATCATCACCGACAATTCTTCGACCATGCCAACGGCCGTGATCACCGCGTCCAGCGAGAACACCGCGTCGAGCACGACGATCTGCGCCACGATCGGCCAGAACAAGGCATGACGCACGGCCCCCGTAGCCTGGGTGGCATGCCCTTCCAGGCGCTCGTGCAATTCCATGGTGGCCTTGAACAGCAGGAACACGCCGCCGAACAGCATGATCAGGTCACGGCCAGAGAAGCTTTTGCCGAACACCTCGAACAGCGGTGCGGTCAGGGTGACCATCCACGAGATACTGGCCAACAGGCCCAAACGCATGATCAGCGCCAGGCTCAGGCCGATGACCCGCGCGCGGTCGCGCTGATGCGGCGGCAGCTTGTCGGCGAGGATGGCGATGAACACCAGGTTGTCGATACCCAGCACCAGCTCGAGGACGATAAGCGTCAACAGGCCTAGCCAGGCCGTGGGATCGGCTAGCCATTCCATTAGCGGGTACTCACGAAGGAAGCGTCACGAGGACGGAGGGGGGATGGCCGGGAAGGCCGGGAACTGGGGGGCTCCGCGAAGGTGCTCATATAAACCTTGATCAGATTAGGGAAGACGATCCTACAAGCACAGCAGGCTTTTCTGATAGCGCGAAACTATTACAAAACCTGTAACGGCATCGCAGGGGATTTTTCTTCAATACCCCTGCAGCGTGAGGCCGCAGGATGGCGG
>Ga0153918_1000472_pt1 | contig 19178 bp, 21 predicted proteins | sample TSFL002MetaG_FD_104687 | JGI IMG/M metagenome (GOLD analysis project Ga0153918, IMG submission 104687) | Attine ant fungus gardens microbial communities from Florida, USA - TSFL002 MetaG | ecosystem: Host-associated > Fungi > Mycelium > Unclassified | place: USA: Florida, Paynes Creek Historic... | reverse complement strand
TCTTAAAAAGCTTTCAGGTCAGCGCATTTCTGAATTGATGAATGAGCTGCCGCCCGACGACCGTACCGCTTTTTTTAGCGAATTACACGGCGATGCAGTAAAAACGCTCATTTTGCACCTTACTCCCGATGACCGTAAAGAAGCCCTGGCGCTTTTAGGTTATGAAGAAGATAGCGTTGGCCGCCTGATGACGCCCGATTACGTGGCTGTAAAGCGTACCTGGGATGTAGAACGTGTGCTTTCGCATATCAGGCGCTACGGCAAAAACTCAGAAACCATTGATGTTATTTATGTGATTGATGAGCAAGGTGTTTTGCTGGACGACATCCGCATCCGCGAGATATTATTGGTAAAGCCCGAGACCAAGGTGAGTGACCTGATGGATAGTCGGCTTATTGCCCTCAATGTAAAAGATCCGCAGGAGGAAGCTATTAATATTTTCAGGATGAATAATCGTGTGGCCCTGCCGGTAACCGACGATGAAGGCATCTTGTTGGGTATTGTAACAGTTGATGATATCCTTTGGATTGCTAATGAAGAATATACCGAAGATATCCAGAAAATTGGTGGTACCGAAGCGCTGGACGAGCCTTACCTGGATATCCCGCTGTTACGATTGGTAAAGAAGCGGGTAAGCTGGCTTATTATCCTCTTCCTGAGCGAGATGCTTACGGCCACAGCCATGGGTTATTTTGAAGAGCCGATTAAGAAAGCAGTGGTATTGGCATTGTTCCTGCCGCTGGTGATGTCAAGCGGTGGCAACAGTGGCTCGCAGGCATCAACCCTGATTATCCAGGCAATGGCATTGGGCGAGGTTACCGTAGCCGATTGGTGGCGGGTAATGCGCCGGGAATTGCTTTCGGGCCTGATGCTGGGCCTGATTCTGGGTGCTATTGGTTTCCTGCGCATTTTTGCGTGGACCTGGTTTAGTACTATCTATGGTCCGCACTGGTTTCTGGTGGGCATGACCGTTGGTTGTGCGTTGATAGGTATTGTGTTGTGGGGATCTTTAGCCGGCTCAATGCTGCCGTTGTTCCTGAAAAGGATAGGGTTAGATCCGGCAACTTCATCGGCACCATTTGTAGCCACGCTGGTTGACGTTACCGGTTTAATTATCTATTTCAGCATCGCGGTAATGATACTGAAGGGAACAATGCTGTAATTTACCGTATCATAATATTGTGTTACCTGCTCAATTAATTTAACTTTATAAAAATTATCAACCTTTATAATGGAAACAAACGATACACTTGCGCATGATGAGCATCATGACGAACATGAGATGGTGCTTTCACAATCTGCTCAATACTACTTGCAGCAGGCCGGTAAATGGGCCGAGTTTTTGGGGGTAGTTGGCTTTATTGTTTGCGTGTTTATGTTGCTGGGAGCCATTGGCGCAGGCTCAATGGGATCGATGATGGCCAATCAGCCTGGTATACCGGCCGGCATGGCTGGCATAATGGGACCGGCTATAGGGGCTTTCTATTTTGTGTTTGCTGTAGTTTACTTCATTTTTAGTTTGTACTTGTACCAGTTTGGTGTGCGTATAAAAAAAGGTATTGCTTTCATTAATAACGATTATGTAACCGAAGCGTTGGGCAAGCTCAAATCATTTTTTAAATACTGGGGTATCCTAACCATCGTGTTTATGATTGTTTATGCCCTGGGTATTGTGGCCCTTATTATGGCTGGCGGCAAGATGATAGCGCATTAATAAAGATTAGTTAATTAGAGGTTAGAGATTAGTTACTCTAAGACTTGTAAAAGAAAAGACCCGTTGAATACAACGGGTCTTTTCTTTTAAGTTTACCACATCATTGCTTTGTTTCTCTCAATGACGTTATTGTCTTATTCAAATACAATCGTTTTATTGCCCGTCAAAAACACCCGGTCTTCAAAAACCAGTTGCATGGCGCGGCTCAGTACGGCTTTTTCAATCTCTTTGCCCGATGTTACCATTTCCGCCACACCAAAAGTATGATTTACCGGAATGGTTTGCTGTTCAATAATTGGACCTTCATCCAAATCATTGGTTACAAAGTGTGCGGTGGCCCCAATCAGTTTTACGCCGCGCTCAAACGCCCTGCGGTAGGGGCTGGCGCCGATAAACGCAGGTAAGAACGAGTGGTGGATATTGATGATCCGCTCGGGGAAACGACTGATAAACGCTGGCGATAGGATGCGCATAAATTTGGCCAGTATCACGTAATCAGGCTCGTAGCCATCAAGTACCTGTATAACTTCGGCTTCAAACTGTTCTTTACTCTTCTCCAGGTGACTGATATGATGGAACGGGATATCAAATTTCTCTGTAAACTCGCCCAGATCGGCATAGTTGCCAATTACGCAGCAAACCTTGGCGCCCAGGCTGTTAAAAAAGTGGCGCACAAGGGTATCGCCCAGGCAATGGTATTCTTTTGTTACCATCACTGCAATTTTCTTTTCTTTTTTAGGGTTGATGGTGATGGTGGCGCCTTCGGGCAGGTGTTGTTGTAACTCGTAGTACAGGGCGCTTTCGTCGGCCAGGATGCCCTCACAACTGATGCGGGTGAAGAACTGGTTGGCGTCGTTATCAACAAACTCGCGCATTTCGGTAATATTCAGGCTATGGTTTGAAAGGATGCCGGTGATTTGGTAAACCAGGCCAACCCTGTCGCTGCACTGAATGCGTAAAAGATGATTCATGATGGCAGTAAATATACAGTCTGCAGTATAGTGGAGAAAGAGAAAAATAAAGATAAAAAAAGCCGTCTCATTTGGGATTAAGACGGCCTTGGTTTATAGCTGGTTAGAAAGGTTCTTAAATATCAAAAGAAAAATCATCGTCAGATGTGGCGGCGGCTTCAGGTGTTTCACTGAACTCGTAACGCTTTTCAACAACTTCCTGGTGGGCTTTGATGTACTCAACGGTATCTTTCAATCCTTCAGCAAATTTCTCAAAGTCTTCTTTATAAAGGAAAATTTTGTGCTTAACAAAAACCCCGTCTTCCAGACGTTTTTTGCTTTCGGTAATGGTTACATAGTAATCGTTTGACCGGGTCGCCTTTACATCGAAAAAATATGTACGCTTGCCAGCTCTAACCTTTTTTGAAAAAACTTCTTCCCGCTCTCTATTGTCAAAATCTCCCATATAGAAATGTGTTGTTTTAGTTGTTTGGGATAAATATAGAGATTTTTTGAAACTGCAAGTATTAAAATTGAAATATTGTAAACTTTTTTATGAGCACTTTGTTGGCGTAACTTATTCTTAATCTTGGTTGGTTTCCTGCTCCTCAAGTAACTGTTTTTCATACAGTTCAAAGTAACTGCCCTTTTGGCGCATAAGGCTTTGATGGGTGCCCTGTTCAATAATGCGGCCTTCATCCAGTACCAGAATTTTATCGGCATTTTTTATGGTTGATATGCGGTGGGCTATTATAATACTTGTTTTGCCGCGCATAATACGCCCCAGGTTGTTTAATATTTCTTCTTCAGTGCGGGTATCCACTGCCGATAGACAATCATCAAAGATCAGGATGCGAGGCTGTTTTACAATGGCCCGGGCAATAGATACACGCTGTTTTTGCCCGCCTGAAAGAGTAATACCGCGCTCACCAATCATTGTTTCAAAGCCATCTTCAAACTCAATAATATTGTTGTATACGGCAGCATCCTTGGCAGCCTGCTCAATGGCTGCGGTTTGCAGGTCAATATTGCTGAAGGCAATGTTTCGGGCAATGGTATCAGAAAACAGGAAAACTTCCTGAGGTACAAAGCCAATCTGTGCGCGGTAGCTATCCAGGTACTCATTTTTAAGCTGATGCCCGTCTATCTGTATTTCGCCGCCGCTGGCATCATACATCCGCATAATCAGATTGGCAATGGTAGATTTGCCAGAGCCTGTTCGCCCAATGATGGCCACCATCTCGCCCGGCTCGGCTACAAATGATACATCTTTCAATGCCTCAATGCCGGTATCTGGATAAGTAAAGGATACATTTCTGAAAGTGATCTGCCCGCCAATCTCGCGTGGCTGGTTATTGACAGATTTAATCTCCGGCTCTGTATGCAGAAACTCGTTAATGCGTTTTTGCGATGCCGCCGCACGTTGGATTAGCGAGGTTACCCACCCTAATGACATGACCGGGAACATCAGCTGGTTCAGATAAACAATAAACTCGGCCACGTTGCCGGGCGTTACATTGCCTTTCATTACCTCAACACCACCTACGTAAATCACAATTACATTGCTGATACCAATGAGCAGCAACATCATAGGGTAGAAGAGAGCCTGCACCTGCACCAGCGCCATTGATTGGGTTTTGTAACCCTCGCTCTCTTTTGCAAAACTATCTCGCGCAAACTGCTCGCGCACGTATGATTTTATAACCCTAATTCCCGAAAAATTCTCCTGCACAAAACCCGAGAGCGATGATAACCGCTCCTGAATCTTCTCGCTGCGATGGTTGATGATGTTATTTACATAATAAATGCTCACCACCAGAATGGGCAGCGGCAATAGCGAAAATAGCGCTAGCCTGAAGTTAACCAGCAGCATAGCATAAATCACCATAATAAACAGCACAATAGTGTTAATGCTATACATCACACCTGGGCCAAGGTACATGCGCACCCGGGATACGTCTTCGGTAACGCGGTTCATCAAATCGCCGGTATTATTTCTGCGGAAGAAGGCTAGCGATAATTGCTGGTAATGGCTATAAATATCGTTCTTCAGATCATACTCAATGTGCCGCGACATAAGGATAAGCGTCTGTCGCATTAAAAATAAGAAGAGGCCCCTGATTAAAGCCAGCACCAATACCAGGACGCCAAACAATAGCAAGCTGGAACCGAAAATGCTATAGATCATATCCTGACGACCAAAGCCCGCAAACAGCCGGTAAGTGCCAATATTATCAGTCACCAGATCAAACGCCACCTGTATTACCTTTGCGGGTAATACGCTGAAAATGTTTGAAATAACTACAAACAAAATGCCCGGCAGCAACCGCCAGCGGTATTTAATAAAGAACTTATTAAGATATGCGAGGTCTTTCATGGGATGTCTTAGTGGCAAAGGTAGTATTAGTGGTCCATAGTCCATAGACCATAGTCCATGGTATTTACAAAGATGAGATTAATGTGTTTGATGCCTTTCGCACCATGGATATATGACAAAAAAAGAAAGGATTTGGGTATTTGACAGTCTATGGGCTATGGACCATGAACTATTGACTACACAAAGAATTTGTTCAACTGAAAAAAACCGCTACTTTTGCCGCAATAACACAGCCCAAGCTAATGTCCGAGTCTATAAAAGCCGATCATTCTATATTTGACCAACTATCGGTTTTCGGTCATCAAAAACTGGTTTACTGCAACGATCAGCATACACCATTAAAAGCCATCATCGCTATACATGATACCACGTTGGGGCCGGCGTTGGGTGGCGTGCGTATGTGGAGCTACCGGACCGAGGGCGATGCGCTGAATGATGTGCTGCGCCTCTCAAAAGCCATGACCTATAAGGCTGCCGTAGCAGGCTTAAATCTGGGTGGTGGCAGTGCGGTAATCATTGGCGATCCAAGAAAAGATAAGAGCGAGGCAATGATGCGCCGTTTCGGGCGTTTTATCAAAAACCTTAATGGCGAGTTTATCACTGGCGAGGACATGGGTACCAATCCGCGCGATATGGAGTACATCCGTATGGAAACCCAATATGTTACCGGCTTGCCTGAAACTATTGGCGGAGCCGGTGATCCGGCACCTGTGGCAGCCCGCGGTGTGGTAATGGGTATAAAAGCCTGTGTTAAAGAGCAATTTGGTACAGATACGCTGGCCGGTCGCACGGTAATTGTGCAAGGCATCGGTCACGTTGGCGAGATAGTGGTGAAGTTGCTGCGTGATGAAAACGCCAAAGTATACGTAAGCGATATTAATGAAGAGCGTGTGCGCGTGGTTGCCAAGAAATACAGCGCACAGCCGGTATCAAACAACTCCATATTTGATATTGATGCCGATGTTTACGCACCATGCGCTTTAGGTGCTACCGTTAACGAGAGCACTATTAAAAAACTAAAATGCGCCATTATAGCGGGCTCTGCCAACAATCAGTTGGAAGACGAAGCCGTACACGGCCGCATGCTGATGGATAAAGGTATATTACTGGCGCCTGATTATGTAATCAACGCCGGTGGTTTGATCAACTGTTATTCAGAGCTGATGGGTTTCAGTAAAAAGCGTTCATTGCAGCTCACAGAGAATATCTATGACGCAACACGCAACATCCTGAAGCTGTCAAAACAAGAAAATATCCCGTCTATAGAAGCGGCCAATAAAATAGCCGAACAACGCATAGCAGATATTAAAAAAATTAAAACATCATACTAAGTTAAACATTATATTAGGGATTAAGCCCTTAACGTTCTTATCATGTTAAACAGACGCCACCTTAGGGTAAAAGTATTACAAGCGCTTTATGCCTACCATCAGTCAGACCAGAAGGATGTAAAGTATCACGAAAAGCAATTGCTGCAGAGTATTGACAAAGTGTACGAGATGTACATCAACATGCTGTCGCTGATTGCCGAAGTGATTGACTACGCTTCCAGAGATGCAGAAGAGCGTGCCAACAAGCACATGCCTACCGCAGACGATCTGAAACCCAACCTCAAAATTCTTGAAAACAAGTTCATTACGTCTTTAAATGCCAATAAAGATTTTAATGTCGCTGTAAAAAAGTACAAAGTAGAGTGGGATTTTGATCCTGAACTGGCCCGCGCACTGTTCAACATTCTTAAAAATTCCGACGAATACAAAGCATACCTCGAAAAAACCGATGATACCATCGGTACCGATAAAGACATCATCAAGTTCATCTTCAAAAAGGTGATCCTGAAATCCTCTATCGCTGAGCAGGTTTTTGAAGATAAATTTATTTTCTGGCCTGTTGATAAAGACGTGCTGCAGGCCCTGATTGCCAAAACATTTAAAAATTTTGCCTATGATGATCCTAAACAGAATCACTTAGCAGAAGTTACCGGCAACTGGACCGAAGACCGCGATTTTATTGTAGACCTGTTTAACCTGTGCATCCGTTTTGATGCCCAGTACCAGGAGCTCATCAATGCCAAAACCCAAAACTGGGAGCCGGATCGTATTGCAATGATGGATACCCTGCTGATGAAGATGGGTATCACCGAGTTTATTAACTTCCCGTCAGTACCGGTGAAAGTTACCATTAATGAGTACCTGGAGATTGCCAAAGAGTTCAGTACGCCGAAAAGTAACTCGTTTATCAACGGTATCCTGGATAAGATTTTATACGAACTGAAAGCCGAGAACAAGATCAAGAAAACTGGTCGCGGCCTGATTGAAGAATAGGTCATCGCTATGAAAAAGATATTTTTTGTACTTGCCACTGCAGCTATGTTATCAGCCTGCGGCTCCAATCAAAAGCCGGCTGGCGATGCCGATAGCAGCAGCAATATCACCGCCAAAAGCACCCCAGCGCAAGAGGCCACCGATGTAAACAAAGCACCTGCGGGCGACGCCCCGGTAATGAAGTTTGAAGAAGAAGCTTTTGACTTTGGTAAGATAAAAAAAGGCGAAAAGGTAACACATGCGTTTAAGTTTACCAATACCGGTAAAACTCCGCTTATTGTTACCAATGCTACCGCTACCTGTGGTTGCACCACGCCTACCTGGCCAAAAAGCCCGGTTAAACCTGGCGACAGCGGCGTAATCAGTGTAACATTTGATAGCTCAAGCAAACAACCTGGTTTGCAGGATAAACAAATTACCGTAGAGGCCAATACCAATCCAGGTGCCAATGTAGTGCACCTGATAGGTGAGGTAGTAGCGGCTAAATAATTAAGTAATTAGTAAAAATTAAAATGATAGCAACAGTTTTATTACAGCTTGGCGGCGGCAACATGCAGGGCCTTTTAATGATGGGTCTCATCATCCTGGTGTTCTACTTCTTTATGCTGCGTCCGCAGATGAAGCGTCAAAAAGATCAGAAGAAATACATCGAAGAATTAAAACGCGGCGATAAAGTAATTACCACTGCCGGTATCCACGGCAAAATTGTCGATATCAACGACAGCTGGTTTCTCATAGAAATTGACAACGGCGTGAAAGTGAAATTTGATAAATCGGCCGTTTCATTAGAGCAATCAAAAGCGTTGAACGCTCCTGCTGCAGAGAAAAAAGCTTAAATTTTAAGCTTTCAGCATAAAAAATGCCGTTCAACAGCACGTTGAACGGCATTTTTGTTTTTACTTTGTTGTATCCACAAAGTCATTGCGAGGAACGAAGCAATCTCTGCAAATACAAAGCAGATAGATTAGTCCGAATATTCTACGCGGAGATTATAAATGTTGTTATTTGTTTTTAATGGCATTAATGAGCTCCCTTGTTCGGTTGTCTTCGGCCCTCGGAACGACGTGGAGACTATTTGGCTTTCAAACCGGCTAAGTTTTGATTTTTTACTATTAAATTTAGAATTTACATAAGCAGCACAATGGCTATCATCAAACTATCGGCAACAGAACGCAGGAGGCTCTCTGCCTTCATCACCTGCCTGGTGCTGGCCGCTGCAGTGTGGGCCCTGATGACGCTATCTAATACCTACAATTACACGGTTAAAGAGGTGCTGAGCTTTAAAAATGCGCCGCAGCGCAGGGCGTTCCGATCGTTGCAATCAGATACGGTTGATGTTACCGTGCAGGGCACGGGTTGGGAAATGCTGTTCTCGGGCATTAAAATCGAGAACCGCAACATTACCATTGATGTACATACCCTGGAAAACCATAATTATGTGGTGCTGAGCAACCAGCTGGATCAGGTGAATAGTTTGAAAGAACTCGGCAGAAAGATCGTTTCCATTAATCCGGATACCTTATATTTTGATTTTACTAATCGTGCGGTGAAACGGGTGCCAATAAAGGTACCTATGTCGGTCAGTTATCAGCGCCGGTTTGCGTTGTCAAATTATATAGGCATCAGGCCTAATTATGTAACAATAAGTGGCCCTGAAAATCGCATCGCTAACATAACAGAATGGCTTACAGATTCGCTTAAATTACAGGATGTAAATGAGAGTGTTAGCCGAAAGCTTAATTTGCGCGGAGTAAATGATGGCAGTTTGGTTGTTTATCCCAAAGCGGTACAGGTTAACCTGCCTGTAGATGAGGTGACCGAGAAAACGCTGGAGATCCCCATTAAAGTTATTAACCACAATTATTACAACGTAAAAATATATCCGCAGAAGGTGAAGGTGACGTTTACCATTGCACTAGGGCGCTATGCTGATACAGATGAGGAGTTTTTTGAGGCTAATGCAGATCTGGATCAGTGGACTCCCGGCTCTTACAGTACCTTGCCGGTAAAGCTGACACGGATACCTGCATTCTGCAAAATAGTAAGCGTAGAGCCACGCAATATCGATTTTATTATTAGAAAATAATGCTGAAAATAGGTATAACCGGCAATATCGGTTCTGGTAAAACCACGGTAAGCAAAGTGTTTGAGTTATTGGGTGTTCCGGTTTTTTATGCAGATGAGCAAGCCAAAGACGTAATGGTGCGCGATGCAGAACTGATTGCCGGCATCAAAAAAGCTTTTGGTGCTGATGCTTATTTTGAAGATGGCACGCTGAACCGCAAGCACATAGCCGGCATTGTTTTTAATGATGATGCGCAATTAGCAATGCTTAACTCGCTAGTGCATCCGGCTGTTTTCCGCGCGTTTGATGAGTGGCTCGAGCTACAAAACGCACCTTACATTATGAAAGAAGCTGCCTTGCTTTTTGAGAGCGGATCGTACAGAAAATGCGACCGCACCATTATGGTAAATGCTCCGCTTGAACTACGCCTGGCCCGGGTTATGCAGCGCGACGGCATCCCGCGCGAAGCTGCCGAAGCCCGCAACGCTAAACAATTCACAGAAGAAAAGAAAATAGCCATGGCCGATGATCTGATTGTGAATGATGGCTTGCAACTGGTCATCCCGCAGGTGCTCAAACTGCATCAGCAATACTTAACTATGGCCGGATGATCTTAGACGATTTTGTACATTTTAACGCCAACGGATTATACTGCCCCTATGGCGATTTCTACCTCGACCCTCAACAACCGGTAAAAACGGCTGTGATCTCGCATGCCCACGGCGATCATGCCGTCTCTGGCAATAACGAGATCTATTGCACCGAAAGCACGCGCCAGTTTATGCAGATTCGTTATGGCAAAAATGCCGGAAAGGTGTTTAACATAGCGGGCTATCAGCAAAAGTTTAAGGTTGGTAAGGTAGCTATTACCTTCATCCCCGCAGGCCATATTCTTGGCTCAACACAAATCTTAATGGAGTATGAAGGCGTCAGTTATCTTTACACCGGCGATTTTAAATTACAGGAAGATACCACCTGCGAGTCTTATGAGTTCGCCCAGGCCGATGTGCTGATTACCGAAAGTACCTTCGCCCGTCCGGAAAACCAGCACCCAGATCCGGTAGCGGAGATCAAAAAGCTGAATGATATCAAGATCAATATCCTCTTGGGCGCTTATGGCCTGGGTAAAAGTCAGCGGATTATACAGCTTATTAATGAGCATGCTCCGCAGAAGAAAATATTGGTGCATCACCGCATTATGCCACTTTGTAAGGTTTATGAGGCCGCCGGTTTTAAACTTGGGAAGTATGAACTGTATAGCCGTAAGGCTATGAAACAGCAGGATGAGTATGTGTATATCGTTCCGCCATTTACGTTTGATAGCTACTTTAACGCGGTGGGGGTAAAGCGTTTGTTTGCTTCGGGCTGGCAGCATTTGCAGGTAAACAGTCAGGATACACTGGTCATTTCAGACCATGCCGACTGGAATGATATTTTACTGGTGATAGAGAAAATGCAACCCAAACAGGTATGGACCTTGCATGGCGAAGGCAAATATTTGGCTACACATTTCAGGAATAGTATTTTTGTTAAAACCTTGGGTTGATGCTGCAAGAAAATATTGATTATTATATCAATGAAGATGGTAACTTTGTATTTACCAGGGAGTATCATCTAAAGCGCGGCTATTGCTGTAAGAACAAATGCCTGCATTGTCCATGGGATTATGGTAAACCTAAGGGAACTAAACTAAACGCTAACGACGATCAGCGCAACGGCGATTGATTGCGTAGGGGGCATACTGCAATGAAAATAGAGGAAGCAATTCAGCAAAACACCAAATTTGAGGATAATTACCACAAAGTAATCGTAAACATTAATTACACTTACAGCTGGATAAGCAACGTAAGCAGAGAGGTGTTTGAGCGATATAACCTCACCAGCCAACAGTTCAACATTCTGCGCATCCTGCGCGGGCAATATCCTAATCCTGCGACTGTAAACTTGCTGAAAGAGCGCATGATTGATAAGATGTCTGACGCCTCGCGCATTGTAGACCGCCTGGTGCAAAAAGGTATGGTATCGCGCTGCACCAATAACAAAGACCGTCGTGCTGTAGATATCCGTATCAGTGAAGAAGGCCTGAAGATCCTGTCTATTATGGATCAGGAGTTCAAAGCCTCAGATCTTTTCAGAGATAATCTTAGTGAAGAAGAGGCCGGCTTGTTAAGTGATTTGCTGGATAAACTAAGGGGCTGATTCCGTAATAGAAAAATGTCATTCCGAACGAAAGAGAGGGACCTTTTCGATTAATCCAGACAGATGGCTCCGAAAAGATCTCTCCCGTTGGTCGAGATAACAGATCTTTTAGAACTAAGTTCCGTCACACATTCCCAAAAAACATTGCCAATGCAATTCCCATTCCCAATACCACTGCTATCGTTTTACGGGTGTTAAACTTATGATCCTCGCTTGATTCAAACAGGATCACCGTTGAGATATGCAGGAAGATACCGATCACCACACCCATAATTCGGTTAAAGTATTGCTGAAGGTTACCAATACCGCCACTGCTCAATGCTGAGCTAAAGAAATAACCGGCAGGAGCCATTACCGCAAATAAGAACAGGTAAAATACCGTGGCCTTTTTAGAATGATGATTAGCCACCAACACGCTGCCCAGCGCAAATGCCGCCGGTATATGGTGCAGAGCTATACCATATAAAAGTTCATCCTGGCGGCCTTGTGCCAGGGGCATACCCTCTAAAAATGCGTGCAGACAAAGGCTCACCATAATGCCCAGTGGAAACACCGCCTGGTCATGCGTGTGCGAGTGTTTGTGGATATGCCCGTGCTCAATTCCGTCAGAAAATTGCTCTAAAATGATCTGGAACAGAAAACCTGCCAATATAAACACGCCAACCAGGTTGTCATTGCCGTGGTAGGCGTCAGGTATCAGGTGCAATACGGTAATGCCAAAAAGGTAGGCACCGCTAAATGCTAATACTAGTTTAAGGGTACGGTGATTACTGCTTTTGAACAGAAATACACCCAATCCGCCGCCAAATGCAGCTATAAAGAGTATGATGGTTTTCCAGGCGGCCATTAAGATTACACAGGTGGTTGATATTTTTTATGCACCAGACTGAACAGGTACCCAACCATCGTGCCATAAAGGGCTCCTGTCAAAATGTCAATGGGATAGTGCACGCCTACATACATCTGTGCAAAGCAAACGGTGGCGGCCCACAGCAGCGCCCAAAACCAGATCCAGCGCCAGCGGCGTTGAAATATCATAATAAGGAAAACAGAAATGGCAAAATGATTGGAAGCATGCGACGACGGGAAGCTATAACCCGTACCGCAAGGTACCCGGCTAATTAAGTACGGCTCCATTGCCGGATCATTACAAGGCCTTACCCGGTGCATCAGGGGTTTTATTAAGCTGGCGCTGCCAAAATCGGCCACGGCAAAAGTTGCCAGTAATAATAAAATAATGATGATGCCCTGCTTTTTGTATCGCCAAAGGCAAAAAACGAAAATGAAAACGTAAACCGGAATCCAGAACTGCGGCAAACGCATGTAAGGCATTATCCAGTCAAAAAACGAATTGGAGAGCCCGCTGTTAATGAAGCGGAACACACGTTGATCTATATGGAGCAGGTACGGCGGCATGAAATTTACGCAGGCCGGCAAATATACCAAATAAAACACCCGAAAAAACGTTGAATAAATGCCATTGGAGGGCATGATATAATATTTTACTTTTGACACCAACAAATACAGATACGCTTTGACACTCATTAAATCTATATCCGGCATACGGGGAACAATAGGCGGCGCGGCCGGCGAAGGTTTAACACCTTTAGATATTGTAAAATTCACATCGGCCTATGGCACATGGGCGGTAAATAAAACAGGTCTTAAAAAAATTGTCATCGGTAGAGATGCCCGCATATCCGGTGCTATGGTAAGCAGTTTGGTAACCGGTACACTGCAAGGTTTGGGTATTGATGTGGTTGATCTGGGCTTATCTACCACACCTACGGTAGAGATTGCCGTTCCGTTGGAGCAGGCTGCCGGCGGTATCATCCTCACAGCCAGCCATAACCCAAAACAATGGAATGCGTTGAAATTGCTGAACGCAGCAGGTGAGTTTATCAGCGATGCTGATGGTAAAGAGGTGCTGGATATTGCCGAGCGCAGCGATTTTACTTATGCTGATGTAAACGATTTAGGCCAGGTAAGGTATGATGATACCTATCTGCAGAAACATATAGATCATGTTCTGGCCCTGCCGTTGGTAGATAAAGCTGCCATTGCCAAGGCTGATTTTAAAGTGGTGATTGATTGCGTCAACTCTACAGGAGGCATTTTTGTGCCTGCACTGTTATCAGCCCTTGGCGTAAAAACTGTACACCAGTTGTATTGCGAGCCAGATGGTAAGTTTCCACACAACCCGGAGCCACTGCCAGAAAATTTGATTGCCTTGAGTAAAGAGGTAGTAGGTAAAAATGCTCACCTGGGCATTGCTGTAGATCCTGATGTGGATCGTCTTTGTTTTGTTTGCGAAGACGGTAATATGTTTGGCGAAGAATATACCCTGGTAGCTGTTGCCGATTATGTGATGAAGCACACGCCGGGCAATACAGTGAGCAACCTGTCGTCAACCCGCGCTCTGCGCGATGTGACCGAGAGAGCTGGCGCCGAGTATAATGCTGCAGCCGTAGGCGAGGTGAACGTAGTAAACAAAATGAAAGAAACCAACGCCATTATAGGTGGCGAAGGTAACGGCGGGGTAATCTATCCAGAATCGCACTACGGTCGTGATGCGCTGGTGGGTATTGCTTTATTCCTAACTCATTTGGCTAAATACGGCAAGCCGGTATCTATGCTGAAAAACAGCTATCCAAACTATTTCATCTCTAAAAATAAGATCACCCTTACCCCAGAGATGGATATTGACAGCTTGCTGAAACAAGTAGAAGAGAAATATAAAAAACAGCCATACTCAACTATAGACGGTTTAAAGATAGAGTTTGATAAAGAATGGGTACATCTGCGTCGCTCAAATACCGAGCCTATCATCAGGATCTATTCTGAAGGAAACTCTGAAACTGTTGCCAATAATCTGGCTAACAAAATAATCAGCGATATCAAGGAGATTTTGCAATTAGCCTGATTTAAGGGGTTAATGGGTGAGTTGTGAATTTTTAATCGCATCATCTTATTGGCTCGGATAACTAGCTTTGCTGTCTCTGAATGTCATCATAAAAATGCAATCTCTGTCATGTTTAAGTATGGAGATTGCTTTTTGCATTATAATGACTTTGTTTTTGTAATGATGTGAGATTTTTGTTTATTAAATTATAACCGGTTACTCATTGCTGACTAACTGATCTCTAATTAACTATCATGCCACGTATTTATTTAGATAATGCTGCCACCACACCCGTAGACCCCGAGGTGCTGAAAGAAATGTATAAGGTAATGGAAAGCTGTTACGGCAATCCGTCATCCATACATGGTCATGGCCGCGAGGCGCGCTCGTTGATAGAGAAGGCCCGTAAAACGGTAGCCTTGTTACTGCGCACATCGCCGGCCGAAATATTTTTTACATCAGGTGGTACCGAGGCTGATAATATGGCCATCCGTTGCGGTATTATTGATCTGGAGATTAAACATGCCATCACCAGCAGGCTGGAGCATCATGCGGTAATCCATACTCTCGAGGCAATGGAAAAAACCGGAGCCATAACCCTAAGCTATGTTGATGTAGACCATAAAGGTAACATCAACTATGAGCACCTGGAGCAATTACTGCAAAATCATGACCGAACCTTTGTGTCGCTGATGCACGCCAATAACGAGATTGGCACCATGACTGATATTGAACGTGTGGGCGAAATCTGCGAGCGATACAATGCCGTTTTTCACTGCGATACGGTGCAGACCATGGGCCATTTTGTACATGATCTGAGCAAGCTGAAAGTGCATTTTATTACTTGCGCTGCCCACAAATTCCACGGACCGAAAGGTGTGGGATTTATCTATGTGAACCATAAAGTAAAGATTAAGCCGCTGATTTATGGCGGCGCGCAGGAACGCAATATGCGCGGTGGTACCGAAAATATTTATGGCATTGCCGGTTTAGCTAAAGCCTTGGAGATGTGCTACGCAGAAATGGAACAACACCGCGAGTACATTCAAGGCCTCAAAAGCTATATGAAAGAGCAATTGGAGACACAGGTACCCGGCATTGGCTTTAACGGCGAAACAGACGCTGATAAGAGCCTCTACACGGTACTCAACGTAGCATTCCCCGAGTTGGACTTGGGCGATATGCTGCTCTTTAACCTGGATATTGCCGGTATCTCGGCATCTGGCGGTAGCGCCTGTAGTTCGGGCACCAATATTGGCTCGCATGTGTTAACGGCTATTGGCGCCAGTCCGTCAAGGCCATCGGTACGTTTTTCGTTCTCTAAATTTAATACTAAAGAAGATATTGATTACGCGGTGGCCAAGGTGAAGGATATTTGTACGGTGAATGCTTTGTAAATCGGAAAGTCGGGAAGACCGTAGGTCCGAAGATATCATCAACAGGAAAGGCGCTCAATCGAGCGCCTTTCCTGTTGATGCACTTAGCCTCCATGATGTCATTTCGATGAGCACGAGCGAAGAAGAGTGCTTAGGTGCGAAAGAGAAATATTTTACGATTGGCAAGGTATGCCGCAAAACAAATATGGGGGCTAAGATTTCTCCTCAAGCCAACGCATATCCCAACGCTGTTCGTTCGAAATAACATGGTGATTGATTTGATGATTACTTTCTTTTTGAAAAACAATTGATTTAAACCGTTGGTTATTTAATTAATAATTTAAAACAGAAAATCATGCTAAACCCTAAGGACACAGACTGGGACGATGAGGATGATCGTTTCAGTGATGAAGAAGATAATGATCAGGATCAGTCAACAGATATCACCGACCGTCGTTCCGGTAATGACGATGATTGGGACGGTGGCGACGATGATCTGGAGGACTTTGATAACGACGATGAGGACGACGTCGATTATGAAGATGATGAAGACGATGACATTCTTGATGAATAGTAAGTAAATAAAACAAACAAAAAGCCATGGAAAACAGAAATATGGGAAATAACGATCAAAATCGCTTTCCCGAAGACGAACACCAACCTAAACCAACAGATAAACATAAATCAGATCAGGAAGAACTGTATCCGAAAAGTGAAGAACTGAATGAGCAGGACAAAGCCGAAGAGCCTTCTTTTAGCGAAGGGACCGACGTTACGCCTCCTAATGTCAAGGAGTTTCCATCTGTAGGACATGCAAAAACTGATTTTGAAAGCCGTAATCAGGGCCGTACTACCGGTAGGATGGTGGGACACGAGCCTGGCACAGAGGGCATATAACGCAATTTAAATTGAAATGCCTCACACAATTAACCGGCCGTTTACGTTATAGTAACAGATTACCTCTAGCAGAGGTAATTTAATAAGGCCGGAAAGGAGTACCATCATGGAAAATACAAATAATGCTCCAAATAAAGATCAAGGGAGCAACAACAAAGAGCAGCGGGAGGGCAATGCCAATCCGCAGGCGAACAATGAAGAGGAGAAGAAACTACATCTTGCTCCTAACAAAGACCGGGATTACAAAGTGTTGCATAAAGACGGAAGCTTAGCCGACTTGCACCAGGGTGCAGAAGGCCGCGGCGCGTTAGAAGGCACTGTTGGTCTTGGAATGTAAGAGAAGTACTAAAAGATCATGAAAATGATTGGGCGATAAACTGATCGCAAAATAAAAGAGCCGCGTAAGCGGCTCTTTTATTTTATATGCTTTAAGACCATGAATATGATCTATTATAACCATCAGCTCAATTCGCCATCATTCGCAGAAACGAGGCCAGGCGGTCTTTCATCTCGCGGCGGTCTACAATAAAATCAAGAAAACCGTGCTCCTGTATAAATTCTGCCGTTTGGAAACCTTTTGGCAAGTCTTTCTTAATGGTCTCTTTAATAACACGCGGGCCGGCAAAGCCGATGAGTGCGCCTGGCTCGGCAATATTGATATCGCCCAGCATCGCGTATGATGCGGTTACACCACCGGTAGTGGGGTCGGTCAGCAAAGAGATATAAGGTACTTTAGCCTGAGCCAGCAGCGCCAGTTTAGCCGAAGTTTTAGCCATCTGCATTAAAGAGAAAGCAGCCTCCATCATACGTGCACCGCCCGATTTGGAAATCATCAGGAAAGGAATTTTGTGTTCAATGGAATGATCAATAGAGCGGGCAATCTTTTCGCCCACAACAGAGCCCATTGACCCACCAATGAAATTAAAATCCATACAGGCAATCACTACGTCCTGACCATCCATTTTACCAACGCCGGCACGGATAGCATCATTTAACCCCGTTTTACGAATGGTTTCTTTGAGGCGATCGCTGTACTTCTTGGTATCCACAAAATGCAGCGGGTCGCCGCTGGTTAAGTTTGGATACAGTTCAGTAAACTCGTTGTTATCAAATAAAATAGAAAAGTATTCCTTAGAGCCTATGCGGATGTGGTAACCGCAGTAATGGCAAACATATTGATTTTCAACCTGTTCAGAGTAGTGGAGTGGTTTTTTACATTGAGGACATTTGTTCCAGATACCATCAGGTGCTTCTTTCTTTTCCTCAGTAGACGTAATAATCCCCTTAAGTTCCCTTTTAAACCAAGACATATTTGATTCTTCTTCGTTCAATTTTAAAAGTGTTTGCAAATGTAGGGATTATTATCACATTTAGACGTCCAAGATATCACTTTTGACGCAAAGCCCTCATTAAGCCGTTGTTATGTTAACAATAAGTTTCCTGTATTGTTGCGGGTATAAGGGAAGGGGGGGGTAAAAACTACTTTTTTACACCCTTACTATATATCTATCTCACTTAAAATTTATAATCCTTCCGCTGATCAGGGTAGTAATTTCAATAAGTGTAAATTGTACACTATCTTGCTTTATTGAAATATAAAAAACTATCTTTGTTTTAATAAATGAGTGCAATTGTCAATTACAAATTGCCAAAATGTTAAATATATCATCACTTATTTAAATATCATATCTAATACCTAACTTGGCAACAAATACATTTATAACCATATGGATCTGAAAAATTATAAAGGAGTACTGCACGGCGATCAGGTGCAGGAGCTGTTCGAGATAGCCAAAAAGCACCAGTTTGCTTTGCCAGCTGTTAACGTTATTGGTACTAACTCTATCAATGCTGTTATGGAAACAGCTAAAGCAGTTAATTCGCCGGTAATTATCCAATTGTCAAACGGTGGCGCACAGTTCTATGCTGGTAAATCTTTAGACAACTCAGCTTTGCAAGCTTGTATTTTGGGTGGTGTTTCTGCAGCTAAACACGTTCATTTGCTGGCAGAGCACTACGGCGTAGCAGTAATTCTTCATACAGACCATGCGGCAAAAAAATTATTACCTTGGATAGACGGCCTGCTGGATCACGGCGAGAAATTCTTTGCTGAAACCGGTAAACCGCTGTTCTCATCGCATATGCTGGACCTTTCTGAAGAGCCAATTGAAGAAAATATTGAAATCTCTGCCAAATACCTGGAGCGTATGGCCAAAATGGGGATGACCCTGGAGATTGAACTAGGCGTAACCGGCGGTGAGGAAGACGGTGTTGATAACAGCGATGTTGACAGTGCACGCCTTTACACTCAACCAGAAGATGTTGCCTACTCATACGAAGAACTTTCTAAGGTAAGTCACCGCTTTACCGTTGC
>Ga0153918_1000471_pt1 | contig 19294 bp, 13 predicted proteins | sample TSFL002MetaG_FD_104687 | JGI IMG/M metagenome (GOLD analysis project Ga0153918, IMG submission 104687) | Attine ant fungus gardens microbial communities from Florida, USA - TSFL002 MetaG | ecosystem: Host-associated > Fungi > Mycelium > Unclassified | place: USA: Florida, Paynes Creek Historic... | reverse complement strand
GAACCGGGTACTGGCGGTCAACCTCAATGGGCCGATGTTGCTGGCCAAGCATTGCGCGCCGTACCTGCGCGCGCACAATGGTGCGATCGTCAACCTGACCTCGACGCGTGCCCGGCAGTCCGAACCGGACACCGAGGCCTACGCGGCGAGCAAGGGTGGCCTGGTGGCCTTGACCCATGCATTGGCCATGAGCCTGGGCCCGGAGATCCGCGTCAACGCGGTGAGCCCGGGCTGGATCGATGCCCGTGATCCGTCCCAGCGCCGTGCCGAACCCTTGACCGAAGCCGACCATGCCCAGCACCCGACGGGCAGGGTGGGCACGGTGGAGGATGTGGCAGCCATGGTCGCCTGGCTGCTGTCGCGCCAGGCCGGGTTCGTCACCGGCCAGGAGTTCGTGGTCGACGGCGGCATGACCCGCAAGATGATCTACACCTGAGCAGGCAGCGGTAAGGGAAGGGGACCGAAAGGTCCCTTTTCCGTTTTTGCCTTTTTTGAAAAAAATTCAACGGGGCTATTGACTTAGCATCGGCACCTGCGTAAATTTCGCGGCCTCAGCGAAGCAAACGCAACAAGCAACATCGCGAGGGTGATTAGCTCAGCCGGGAGAGCATCTGCCTTACAAGCAGAGGGTCGGCGGTTCGATCCCGTCATCACCCACCACTTCCTGAGAGTGTTTCTAGCGCTGGACGCTTCAGATGAAGCTGATAGCCGGAGAGAAACGCACTGCGCAGCGGTAGTTCAGTCGGTTAGAATACCGGCCTGTCACGCCGGGGGTCGCGGGTTCGAGTCCCGTCCGCTGCGCCATTTTTCAGTAACAGACGGGTGCCTGGCACCGGTCTGAAGCCACAAGGCAAAACGCCTTGGGCTGATCCCAGTTTCAATCGGGCGCAAGCCTGAACGATACGCAGCGGTAGTTCAGTCGGTTAGAATACCGGCCTGTCACGCCGGGGGTCGCGGGTTCGAGTCCCGTCCGCTGCGCCATCTTCGTTTCAAGGTCCCTAGAACACCTTGAAGCAAACACAAATGAAGCGATCACCTGTCGCTTTTTTTGTGCCTGCCCTGAGGCCATCGCGCCGGAAGGGTAGACCCAGGTTTCAATCGGGCGCAAGCCTGAATGATACGCAGCGGTAGTTCAGTCGGTTAGAATACCGGCCTGTCACGCCGGGGGTCGCGGGTTCGAGTCCCGTCCGCTGCGCCATCTTCGCCTCAAGGCCCCTTGAACGCCTTGAAGCAACAAAAAAGCGACCTTAGGGTCGCTTTTTTCGTTTTAGCGCCTTTACGGCGAGCAGATTTACACGAACCTGACACACTCTTCACCGATCAACGGTTCCTGTGCTTGCCTGCAGTGATGCACAATAGGCCTCTTTTGACTTACCCGGAATTCGCAATGACCAGATCCTCCGTCTTTGGTGCGCTCGGGCTGGCCCTGGTGCTGGCGGGCGTGACCGGTTGCTCTTCGAAAAAAGCCGCCATCTACGAGCACGAGAACTTCGACGACTCGGGCACTTACTCGCGCAGCTTTCCGGTGACCGATGCCGGTTCCTGCGAAGCGGCTCGCCGTGCGTTGCTCAGCCAGGGCTACATCATCACCAGCAGTGGCGCCAACCAGGTGATGGGCAACAAGAGCTTCCAGCAGAACAGCGAAAACCACCTGCAGATCAGCTTCAACGTGACCTGCGCGCCAGACGTCAACGACGACAAGCGTTCGACCATGTTCGCCAACGCCTTGCAGGACCGTTACAGCCTGAAGAAGTCCAATAGCTCTGCCAGCCTGGGGGTTGGCGTGCTCGGCTCGGTCTCCATGCCGATCGGCTCCAGCGACGACTCGATGGTCAAGGTCGCCAGCGAGACGGTGACGGCGGCGCAGTTCTACGACCGCTACTTCGCCCTGGTCGAAAGCTTCCTGCCGAAACCGAAGAAGGTCGCCAAGGCAAAGGTCGAAGCGCCTGCGCCAAAGCCTGAGAAGCCGGCGCCAGACCTGGGTTTGCCGGAGCAGGCCTCGGCAGCCCCGGCCGTTGCAGCGCCGGCGGCTGCGCCATTGGTTGAAGCCGCTCCCGGGCCTGCGGCGGCGGTACCTGCCAGTGAAGCCGCAGCCAAGCCCGTGGTCGATGATAGCCAGGGCTCGCAACCCGTGGCACCGCCAGCGGAGGCCGCACCGATCCAGGTGCAGCAGGATACGCAGCCTGCGCAGGAGGCACCGGCGTCGCTTTAATTCGTTGTTACAGATGCTCGGCGATAACTTCCTGAACGCCTGCTACGTTTACCACTCATAAGCTTGTCATCATTCCTTCACCCGGGCCGCTTAGGTTGAAGGCATGACCAACGAAGACAGATGAGAAGAGGACGCAGGACGATGGATGACTATCAGGAAGAGCTGCTCGAGTTTCAGGCTTACGAACTGGATCCGCCAGAACCGGCAGACGACGCCACGGAGCTTTAACCTGCCCGCCGCTGGCTGCGGCGAAACTCCCCCGGCGTAAGGCCCGTCCAGCGCTTGAATGCGCGTTGGAAGGCCTCTGCCGATGCAAACCCCAACAAATAAGCGATCTCGCCAAAGGCCAACTCCGTATCGCGGATGTAGGCTTCGGCAAGGTCGCGTCGCGTGTCGTTGAGCAGGTCACGAAAGCGCGTGCCTTCTTCGGCCAGCTTGCGCCGCAGCGTCCAGGTGGGCAGTTGCAAGCGCAGCGCCACTTCTTCGAGGTCAGGTTCACGGCCGCCATTGAGCAGCGGGCCGAGGAGATGGGTAATGCGCTCGCCCAGGCTGCGCACGCGAGTGCGCTGGAGCATTTCTGCTTCACACAATTGCAGCAGGTGGCTGAAGGTGCTCGGGCAATGCTGCGGGTTGGCCTGCTCGAGCGTGCTGCGGCTTAGCCGCAAGCGGTTGGCGCTGGCGCCGAACTGCACCGGTGTGCTGCACAGGGGCTGGTACGCGGCGGCGTAGTCAGGGGCATCGAATTCGACTTCCAGGCGCTCGGCCTGCACAGGGGCGCCAGCCAGCGCGGCAAGCTGCGCCAGCCAGCCCGCCAGCAGCGAATCGACCACGAAGCGGTTGTAGTCGTTGTAGGGGCTGATCGAGTAGAAGCGCAGCCACGCGCCTTGGGGGTCTTCCTGATAGCTGGAGTGGCCGCGGTAGTTCGCCGCGTAGAGTGGCTCGAAGCGCAGCAGCGTACGGGCTGCCTCGCCCAGGGTCGGAGCCTGGGCTGCCGTGATGCCGGCCAGCCCGGCCTGGGCCAGGCGACTGCGGCGCCCCATGCGCAGGCCTAGCGCTGGCTCGCCACACAGCGCGATGGCCGCATGCCCGAGGTGCATGTAGCGCGGGATCGACAAGCGTGCGCTCGCTTCGGCCAGGCGTGCGGCATCGAGCCCGTATTGCTGCAACAGCGGCGCCGGATCATGACCTTGCTCGCGCAGCGCTTCAGCCAAGGGTTGCACGAAACCCACCGAAAGGTCGCCCAGGCGCACGCGGGGGCGGCTCATGTGCCTACAGCCACAGGTTCAGCAGGCGTGCGCCGCGGCTGGGAGGCCCTGCCAGCAATTCACCTGCCTGGTGGGCGAAGCCTTGGCCGTCGCTGCCCTGTTCCCAGAATTGCCCGCGCATGAACACGCTCATGCTGCTGACGCTGTCACCTGCGGCCTGGGTCAGGCGTTGCCAGGCGGCCTGCTCGCTGACCTCGCCGCGTTGCAGGGGCAGTTCGGCAGCGGCATCCTGGTGGCGATTGCCACGCCAGGGCGTATCCCAGCTGCCTTTGCCGCTGAGAAACACCGGGTTGGCGATCAGTTGGGCCTGTTGCTGCTGCAACTGGCGCTGGTTTTCCGGGTACCAGCTGTCGCTGCCGATCAGCACGCCAAGGCGCCCGGCGGGGGTCTGCAACACCTGCAGCGGGAAATGCCGGCCGTGATGGATGTAACGGCGTGTCTCGCTGTCGGGGAATTGCTGGTGTTGCGGTTGGCCAAGCGGCAAGCCGTCCGCGGCGAACACCAGGCTGCTGTTGAACAGCGGCCCTTGCCCTATGTGCAGCACACCTCTTTCGACATAGGGGGCGGGCAGCACGATCGAGCCTGCCACCAGGGTCACACCGAACTCCTTGGCCAGGCCGCCGAACAGCTGCTGGTAATCGCTGGCCATCTGGCGGGCCTTCATGCGCAGGTGGGCATCGGCGCGCCGGTCATCGCCATTGGCGCTCAGCATGGCCAGCCCATAGCGCAGCGGGTTGCTCAGCTCCAGCCATTGCTCGGCGTCGCGATGGCGGGTGACCTGGAACAGCTCGTTCTTTTCGCCCCGTGCCCACAGCCAGGTGCCGATGTGTTCCGGCAGCACCACGACCGTGCGGGGGCCAACCAGGCCTTGGGCGCGGGCTTGTTCCAGGTAGGCGGAAAGCTTGCGGTGCAGCCGTTGCAGGTTTTGGTAGTCGCTGGGAAACAGCAACGGCTCGATGCCGAGCAGGTTGCCGTGCTCGCCGGGCACGCCATGGTTGAGCGCCAGTTCGATGCGCAAATCGGAGAGGTAATGGCCTTCCGGGCGCTGTTGGGTCCAGAAACCGTAGCCGCAGAGTGCGGCGGCCATCACCAGCGCCAGGGTGCTTGCCAGGAGTTTTCGCATCAAACTTCAGTTTTCACCTAAAAATGAGCCCGCCGTGCAGAAATCAAGGAGGTAGTGCGCCTTGATTCATCAGCTTTGGCGTCGTAGGTGCAGATCATACCAAAGCTGCCGGGCACCTAGGCGCATTCTCTGCTGCTCAAGAGGCCGGGTGTCACGGTCGGCACATCAGGCGCTGGCGCTCGTAGTTCACCGCCTTGTCCCGTTCCGGCAAGTCGTAGGTGGCTGCGCACTGGTGATCGCCCCACTTGATACTCAGGCTGCCCTGGTCCTGCTCCAGCAGTACCAAGGCTTTACCGCTCGGGTCGGAAATCGCCAGCTGGCGGCCTTCGGCGTTCTCCACCGATGCTCCGAACGGAATCAACTGGCCGCGCTCGTCGAACAGCTCGAACTGCACCCGACGCCCGCTCTTGCCAGTGTAGCGGGCAAGCACCACGGCGCCGCGGCGAGGCACCAGCTGTTGGGTGGCGTTGTCGATCTCGATGTCGCCGCCCAGGTCGCGTGTGTCCAGGCTGATCCAGTTGACTCGATAGGGCTGGGCACTGGGGATCACTGCGTAGCCGTTGCGCCCGGTTTCCACGCCGCTGTAGTTGCTGATTTTCGCCCCTTTTACACCTGGTACTTCGGCCAGGGCGAAAGTTTCGCCGAGCGTCTGGCCAAGGTTGATGCCGCCTGGGTGAGCCACCACGGCGCCTGCCACGTTGAGGTTCTGAGAATCGTAGCCGCGCCCCTGGCTGTAAGCCAGGCTGATGTCGGCGACCGAAGTGCGCGTGTTCAGGTTGGCCGAGGCCGAGCTGCCGCTGGTTCGGCTGTGACCGCCCTGGATCGAGTAGAAGGTGTCGCTGGTCTCCGACAGGTAGCCGTTGATGCCGGCCTGGGTGGTGTCGTTGCCCTTTTGCGTACTGGTGGTGACGAACGCCCGCGGTGCGCGGGCGCGGCTGCCGAGCGGGAACGATAGCGACAGGTTTAATTGGGTATCCTGCCCCGAAGGGCCTGAGGTTCCCAGCTCCTTGGTGCGGCTGACGTCAAGGTTGTAGGAAATATCGCCCCAGTTGTTGCTGTAGCCGGCCGACAGGCTCTGCGAACCGCCGCGGTTCCAGTAGCGCTGGTCGCTGGCGGTCAGATAGAGGCTACCGAGTGCGCGGTCGCGGCCCAGGCTCTGGTTGATGGTCAGGTCGGTGCGGGTCTTGGAGTTGCCGCTGCGTTTTATCGCGTCGCTGCTCAGGTCCTCGATATGCTGGGTGAGGGTGCGGAAGCCCTCGGTGGAGTAGCGGTAGGCAGCCAGGGTGAAGTTGGTGTCGGTGCCGGTAAAGGTCTTGGCGTAGAGCGCCCGCAAGCTGTTGCCCTGGGTGGTCTGGCCCTGGGCCTTGCTCGAGGAATGGGTAACATCGAGTGAGAAGGCGCCCACCAGTGTGTTCAGGCCGCTGCCGACGGCCAGCGCCTTGTAGTCGTCGGTGGCTTGCAGGCCAACGACGCCGGTCACGGTGTTGGTCAGGCCGTAGGCCAGTGTCGAGCTGAGCATCTGTGGCGTGGCCAGGCCTTCGCTGTTGCTGTTGTAGCGCCCCGCGGACAGGCTGTACTTGACCTGGCCGCCACGGACCATCAGCGGCAGGCTGGAGAACGCCTGCACGCTGACCCGCCGACGACCGTCGGCCTCGATGATGGTGATTTCCAGGTCGCCGTTGGAGCCGCTGGGGTAGATGTCGCTGATCTCGAACGGGCCGGGCGGTACGTTGGCGGTATACAGCAGATAGCTGTTCTGGCGGATCTCGACCCTGGCGCTGGTCTGCGCCACGCCTCGCACCACCGGTGCGTAGCCGCGCTCGCTGTCGGCGCGCATGCCTTCGTCCGAAGCCAGCTTCAGGCCCCGGTAGCGCACGCTGTCGAACAGGTCGCTATCGCTGAAGATGTCGCCGGCGCTGAACTGGCCCTTGAGCGCGGTCACGTCGTGCTGCAGGTAGCTGCGGTTGCTCTTGAAGCTGTCCGGGCGCCCGGTGCCACTGCTGAAGTTCGACTCGTTGCGCAAGCGCCAGCTGCCCAGGTTGAGGCCGTTGCGCAGGCTCAGGTTGTTGTTGATGTGGGTATCGGCATCACTGGCGCTACGGCCGGTGTTGAATTGATAGTTGACGAACGCGGCAGGTATCCCCGCGTCCCACAGTTGCGGGTCGACATAGCCGCGCAGGCCACGCTTCATGGCGACTTGCGGGATGCTGGCGGACAGGCGCAAATGCCCCGAGTCGTAGCTCAGGCTGGCCTGGTCGATCAGCGAGGGCAGGTCGTGGCAGGCCTGTTCGGTCTCCAGGCGCCCCTGTGCCTTGAGCTTGTCCATGTCGATGCCCAACTGCTCGAGCAGTTCCAGGGTCAGACAGGGCTCCACGCGTCCGGTGTGGGGATTGCGGTTGAAATCGATGTCGCGTCGGCCCACCAATACCTCGTTGCTGTACAGGTCTACCCGATAGTTGCCCGGCAGCACGCTGCTGGCCGACAGCAGTAACTGCAGGTCGACCGCCGATTGCGCACCTTGCAGAAAGGTGGTGTTGAAGCCCAGCAGATGGGGATCGTCCTGCGCCGTCGCGAGGCCCGGCAGCGCGCTGCACAGTGCCAGTGACAGGGCGTTGAGCTTCCAGGTCAGACGAGGCGTGCCGCCATTGAGCGCACGCGCGCCTGCATCGGCACCGTCTACGGAGCGGGGGGCGATGGACAAAGACATACGAGGAACCTATTTCATGTCCCGGGTACGGGCTGGGCACGGGGAGGCCGCACACGACCAGGGCGCGCGAGGTGGGCGTTATGCGTTCACAGGCTGGTGGCGAGTTCGGCAGGCTTGGCGGTCGCTGGCTGGGCAGGGTTCAACAGCACGGAATAGCCATGCTGGGCGCCATAGTCGTTGATGCTCTTGAAGGTGAGCGTCAGTGGTCCGTCAGCCAGGGAAAGTGCCGAGCTGAATGTCTTTTGTTCGCCAGGGGCGATCATGCTCGAGTCGGCGCTGAACACGGCCTGTTTGCCGCGTTTGACTTCGATGTCGGCCATCGACACGTGATACAGGCTGGGATTGTTCACGGTCAGCTTTGCCTTGCCGGCATGCTGGGTCACTTGCCAGACCAATTGTTCCGGTGCCAGCAGGGGATTACCGGGCAAGTTGGCCGGGCGGAAGAAAATCTTGATGCGCTGACGCACCGCCAACTGCAAGGTATTGGCCTGGGTACTGGCTTGCGGGATTTCCTGGACATTCAGCCAGACCACCGATTCGCGGTCGGAAGGCAAGCCCTGGCCCTCATAGAGAATGCGCAGCAGTTGCTCCTGCTTGGGCATTACTCTGGCCAAGGGGGGGGTAATGGCAAACGGCGCCTGCGCGCTGTCGCCGGCATCCACCCAGGACTGCACCAGGACTTCCTGGTTGCCATTGCGCACCGTGACATTGGCTTCCTTGTAAGCACCGTCGAACACGACGCGGGTGGCACTCAAGGAGATGCTGGCGGTTGCCTGGGCAGCGACGAGCATGCCCAGCAACCCGAAAACGGGATACAGAGAACGACGCAACATGGTGGGGGGACCTTCTGGGCAAAGAAGTGGCGAGGCTGTTCAGCCTCGCGCAGGAACAGCGGCGAATCGATTACTCGTACTGCAGGATGAACGGCAGGGTGGCGTCACCACGACCGGCGGTGGCAGTGCCGGCGGCGCCGGTGGTCACGTAGGCTGCGGAGAAGCTCAGGGTGGCGTCGCCGCCTGCTGCACCGGTGCCGTGCACGTCGCTCTGGATCTTGGCAGTGGCGGCCGAGCTCAGGTCGATCAGTTTGCCGTTCGGGTCAAGCAGGGCGATGCCGACGTTGGCAGCGGTGCCGGTACCTTTGGTCAGGGCCAGGACCTTCTTGCCGGTGACCAGGCCCGACCCGCCGCTGTTGGCGTCGAAGACCATCGCCACCTTGGTGCCGAGGTTGCAGTTGACGTTGAGGTTGAAGTCTTTGCCGGTCACGCGGCCTGCGCCCGGGTTTTCGGCGGTGCCCATGTCCTTGATCGAGACGGTGCCCATGTCCACGGCGATTACCCGGTCGGCATTGGCGCCGTCGACCGAACAGGCGTCATTGTTGATCACGCCGGTGAAGGAGATCTTGCCGCTGCCCCCTTTGACGGGCCCGGTAGGATCGGCAGCCAGTGCGCCGGCTGAAGCGGTAATCAGCGAAAGGGTGAGTGCGGCCAGGGAGATTTTATTCATATTGATGTCCACATGAAAGTGAGTAAGTGCTGCAACTAAGTGCACGCTCACAATAAGTCAGGTGGTTTCCCTGGCCCATCAGACGAATCTTAATACTTGGCCCATCGCGTTTAGTTAGTTGAAGATATGGTTCGCCAGGCAATACGCCAATAATTCCTGATCGCTGTTTACTTCAAGTTTGCGCATTGCAGAAACTTTCTGTGCACTGATGGTTTTGGTACTTCTGTGTTGGCTGCGGGCAATCTCACTGACACTTAGGCCGGCCACGAACAGGCGCAGTATTTCGAATTCCTTGGGCGACAGGTTTTCTACCCGTTGGTCGATGGCGGTATTACAGGCCACCACCGAATATCTTGTCGGTTCCGGTGCCCGGTAAGTGCGGTTGCGAGCCACCGCGTTCAGGGCCTTCTCGATTTCACCGTGCAGTTGGCTCTTCTGAATGACACCGTCCACGCCCAGCTCCTGCAACCGCGTGAATATCAGCGGGTTGGAAATCATGGTCAGCACGAGGATGCGAATAGCGGGATAGTGGCGCTTGAGATACTCGATCAGTTTCAGACCGTCACCGTAAGGTGAGTCTGCCGGCATGTTGTAGTCGGAGATGACCAGGTCGATGGGTTGGCGTTCGAGCAGTTCGATCAACCCTTGCGAGCAGACGGCTTCGCCGACCACGCAAAAGCGTGGGTCACGTTCGACCAGTTCGCGGACGCCGAGCAGTACGATGGGGTGATCGTCGGCGATGATGACCTTGAGTTTTTCCATAAATGACGACCCGTTAGCCGGTGCGGATGTGAGGGGTGTTTTCATGCTGATATCAGCGCTGAAGTTGCTGTTATGCAAGGGTGTCGAGCAGGGCCGACAGCCTGTCCAGCACTTCCCTTATCTTGTCCATCAGGGTGGCGTCGAGCGGTGAGCCGGCCAGCGCGTCCTCAAGCGCGCAGCACTGCTCGGACAGGGCTCTGGCCTGCACCGCGCCCAGCGCGCCGGCAACGCTGTGCAGGCGCTCGCCCAGGCGCCGATGGTCGCGTCGTTCGAGGGCCAGGCGCAACTGCTGCATGTCTTCGTGCAGGGTGCTGACGAACAGCGCACGCATGCTGGCGGGCACTTGGACGCTGTCTTGGCTGGTGGGTCGTGGCGAGGTGCCGTGGCAGGGCTCCTCGGCCAGTAGCGGCCGGCACAGGCGAAGCAGGTGGCTGCGCAAGGCCTGCAGGCTCAACGGTTTGACCATCCAGGCATTCATACCCACCTCGAGGCAGCGCTGGCCCTCTTCGCGCAGTGCATTGGCGGTGACACCGATGATTGGCAGCCGGGCGTCGTGCTGGCGCAAGGTCCTGGCCAGTTCGTAGCCATTCATCAACGGCATGTTCACGTCGGTCAGGACCAGGTCGAACAGGCCTGGCTGCCAGCGTTGCATGGCCTGTTCGCCGTTGGCCGCGACGACCGTGGTGCAGCCCAGCGCCTCGAGTTGTTCCTGGAGGATCGCCTGGTTGATCGGATTGTCCTCGGCCACCAGCACATGCAGGCGCAGGGCGGCACGTTGCTGCTGCGCGCAATGGCGACTATCAGGCACGCCGCCCTGGCGCACCAGGGTGATGACCTGGGCGATGGCGCGCACGTCATGCAGGTTTACCTGCCAGCAGCCGTCGATGAATGCGCCGGGCGCCGGGCCGTCGCTGCTGGCGCAGATCCGCTGGCCATGCCAGGTGCCAGCGTCCGGACAGTCGAGCAGGTCTACCAGCAGGGCCTGTGGGTTGTCCTGTTCCAGGGGTGGAACCGTCAGGGTCGCGGCAATGCCCAGGCGCTGCAGCCAGTCGACACCATGTTGGGCAAGTTCCGGTATCGTCGAACGCACATACACCGGCGTCGGGTCGGGCACACCGCTCGGCCCGCCGCCGAGCCCTCCCTCGGCCAGCGGCAGGCTGACGGTCAGCGAGAAGCTGCTGCCAAGGCCCGGCTCGCTGACCACCTTGATCCGGCCACCCATCATTTCGGCCAGCCAGCCGCAGATCGGCAGGCCCAGCCCCGCGCCGCTCTCGCTGGAGGCGTCAGCGACCTGATAGAACAATTCGAACAGCCTGGCCTGCTGCGCCTGGGAGATGCCGATGCCGGTATCGGCAACCTGAAACTGCAGGCTGGCCTGGCTGGCGTCGATGGTCAGCACGCGGGTGCGCAGCACTACCCGGCCGGTATCGGTGAACTTGATGGCGTTGCTCAGCAGGTTGTTGAGGATCTGGCGAATGCGTATCGGGTCGCCCACCACCTGGGCCGGCAGGCGGGCGTCGTGGCAGGCATACAGCAACAGGCCCTTGCGCTCGGCGAAGGCGCGATAGGTGCGCACGGTGTCTTCGAGCAGGTCCAGCGGGCAGAACGTTACCGGCTCGAGCGCCATCTGCCCGGATTCGATCTTGGTCACGTCGAGCACATCGCTGATCAGCTGGAACAGGGTTGCCGAGGAGCGCTGGATGGTGTGCAGGTAGCCTTGCTGGCGGGCGTCCAGCTGCGTCAGGCCGAGCAGCTCGAGGGTGCCCAGCACGCCGTACAGCGGGGTGCGGATCTCGTGGCTCATGGTCGCCAGGAACAGGGTCTTGGCGGTGTTGGCGGCATCGGCGGCGCGGCGCGCCTCGTCCAGCGCCTGGGCATCCTCGACGTGGCGGGTAACGTCGTTGAATGCATAAAGGCGCACGTCTTCGCCATGGTAGCGGGTCGACACGAAACCCACCTGCAGGTGGCGGCCGGCGACCTGCAGGTAATGTTCGCCGCTGTTGGCATTGCCCACAGCCGAGGCGAGGGTGTCGACCAGTGCGCGCGTACCCTGCCATTGCTGCGCCCGCTGGTTCTCCAGCAGCACTTCGTGGTCGCTGCTACGCACCACGCACAGGCCGGTCGGGGCGGTGTCGATGACCACCCGGCTGAAGGCTTCGCTTTCGGCGATGGTTTCGTGGGCGGCGCGTGCCGGCAGGATGACCTGGCGCTGATACCAGCGGATGGCCAGCCGGCCCAGCCCGATGAGCACGAGGAAGGTGACGGCTATGCTGGTCAACGACCAGAACGCGTAGCGAAAGAAGTGCCGGTAGGTCACGGTGTAGACCGCGCTCCAGCCGCCGTTGGCCTGTTCGTGGAGGCGGAACACCAGGCCCTCGGGTTTGATGTTGAGGCCCTCGTGCACGCCCTCCAGGGAGGCAGGCGTGCCGATAAGCACCTCGCCGGACGGGGCGATGAGGTTGAAGTGGTCATACACCGTCCAGTCCATGATGCGTTCAAAATCGTCGATCTGCGCCAGGTCCACCAGCGATGCCACTTGTGTGCGCTGGCTGTCGGCCTTGGTCGGGTGCAGGATGACATTGGCATAGGCCAGCACACGCGGCGGGGAGGCCTGGTCCGGCTGTTCGACATAACTGCGCCAGATGATCTCCCCTCCCGGGCGCCAGTCCTCGGCGCGTGGCTGGCGCGCGATGACCTGGCGGATCACGTCGATGAACGGTTCTTCCTCGGGTTTGCCGCGCCCGCGCCCTGCGGCGGGCACCGTGATGTCGTAACGGGCATCCGGCGAGAACAGGAACACCTGCGGCGAGCGGTAGGGCGAGGCTGACCAGAACATGCTGTAGAAACTGGCCAGGTTCGCTCCCTGGGTGTAGACCTGCGACACGTCGCGGTCAGCGAAATTGCGCCGGTCGAGCTTGAGACTGAACGGCATGGAGAACGGGAAAACCTCTCCCTTGTAAATGTCCGGCCCTTCTTCGGGCAGTGGTGTCAGCACGGGTTCGAGCGTACGAGGGAAGTCGAGCAACTGGCCCTGGGCGCTGCGTTGTACGAGGGTCTGGAGGAAGGTTTCCTGTTCCTGGATATTTTCCATCAGGCGGGCGAAATGGATACTGACCGTATCGCTGTGTTCATCGACCAGGCGCTCGATCGACCACAAGCTGAAGCCGGCCAGCAGCAGTGCCAGGCCCAGCAGCACGGTCATGCCTTTGTTCAGGCGCAAGGAGCTGCGGGCCAGGTTTTCCAGCAGGGCGTTGTAATGTTTCATGCAAGGATCCGCAAGGCCGTGGGGGCTTCGATACCCAATGTAGAGTACCTTGGATGCCCGGCCGGCGCCGTGAGTTACAGCGAGTCAGTAGGCCGAGGGCGGGCCGTCGCTATGCAGCAGGCGCTGGAACTGTTCCGCCGGCACGGCATGGGAAATCAAAAAGCCCTGTACCTGGTTGCAATCGACCTTGCGCAGCAGTTCGAGCTCCTCTGGTGTCTCGACCCCTTCGGCCACCACGGTGAGGCCCAGTTTGCGGCCAAGGGCGATGATGCTGGCCAGGGCCGAGGCCAGGCTCTCGCTTTCATCGCACCGCTGCACTAGCGCCCGATCGATCTTGAGCTCGGTGAAGGGCGTCGAGACCAGGCTCATGTAGGAGCTGTAGCCTTTGCCGAAGTCGTCCTGGGACAGGCCGAAACCTTTCATGCGCAGACGGCAGGCGCCCGCGTAGAAGTTGCTCAGCTGTTCGGGAATCGAGCATTCCATCAGCTCGAAGCAGAGCTTGCCGGGCACCCCTTGGTGATGCAGTACGAATTCCAGCAGGCGGTCGGCCAGGTCATGGCTGTTCAGCAGGTGGGTCGGCAGGTTGATCGAGACCGGGATGTCATAGCCCCGTTCCCGCCAGCGCGCCTGAGCATCCATGGCTTGCTTGAGCATCACCCACAGCAGCCGTTCCTCCAGGCCGAAGGCATTGAGCGCGGGCAGGAAGGTGCCTGGCAGCAGCACGCCTTGCTCCGGATGCATCCAGCGCACCAGCGCCTCGGCCGCGACGATCCGGCCGTTGTGCAAGGATTTCTTGGGTTGGAACCAGGCCTGGAACGCCCGGTTGTTCAGCGCATCGACCAAGGTCTGGCGATTGAACTCGGGCGTGACCGCTGCCTGGGCCGGCGTCTGATGATGCAACTGCAGCTGGTCGATCAGGCTGCGCAGCGCGCTGGGCTCGACAGGCTTGGAGATCAGCCCGAGCACGTCCACGCCAAGGTTCTTGGCTACCAGGCTGGCCGCCATCAGCATGCGCCGCGAGGCCGCGCTCATGATCGCCAGGACTGGCTTGTGGCGCAGCCCGGCGAGGTGCTGGATGAACTGCACACCGTCCATGCCGGGCATCAGCAGGTCGGTCAGGACCAGGTCGAAGTCACGCTGGCGCAGGCGCTCCAGGGCCTCCTGGCCATCCCGGGCCGCTTCCAGGTTGAAGCTGCCGAGTTCGCTGAACAGGTGTTGCAGATACATATGCTGGAACGGGTGGTCTTCGACGATCAGGATGTTAAAGGGCTTCAAGACGGCTACCTCGATACGGGGCCAGGCAGTTGAACAGGGCTTGCAGGTTGAAGGGCTTGATCAGGCAGCGATCCATGCCGGCGGCCAGGCACAGTTCTTCCTCGCCGCGCAGGGCATTGGCGGTGGCGCCGACGATGGGGCGGGTACAGCCCAGCCGACGCAGGGCCCGGGCCAGTTCGTAACCGTTCATGCCGGGCATGTTGACGTCGGTCAGCAGCAGGTCGAACGCCTCCTGCTGCCAGGCTTGCAGGGCCTGCTCGCCGTTGTTGGTCAAGGTCACGCTGCAACCGAGCTCTTCGAGCTGGTCACGCAGGATCAACTGGTTGATGACGTTGTCCTCGGCCACCAGCACGTGCAGCCCCAGTGGTTCGGTCAAGGGTGCCGGCACGGCCTGGCCCCTGTGGCGACGCAGGCCCTGGGCCTGGCCGACGGCCTGGTGCAGGGCAGCCAGGTCGTTGAGGTTGACCTGCCAGTGGCCGGCCTCGTGCCGCGCCTCCCAGCAGTCCTGGGCGCAGGCCAGGATGCGCGGGCCAGGCCATTCGGCGACCAGCCAGCGCTCGACATTGCCGGGGTGCAGTTCGACCAGCAGCTCGCCATCCACGGCGCTGCCCGGTGGTGGCACGCCCACCTGGGCGCGTGCGCCCCAGCGGCACAGCCAGCCACAGATAGCTTCGGCCAGTTCGTGTACCGGCGATACCACGTGAATGCGCTCGGCCAGCAGATTGAACGGGGCGCTGGCACGGCCTGACGCCTCTTCCAGCGGCAGGCTCAAGCTGAAGCTGCTGCCCAGGCCCAGCTCGCTGACCAGGCGCAGCTGGCCGTTCATCAGTTGCGTCAGGCGCTGGCAGATCGGCAGCCCGAGCCCGGTGCCGGGGATGGCCTGGGTATAACCTTCGGTCTGGTAGAAGGCGTCGAAGACGCACGCTTGGTCCTGCTCGGCGATACCCTTGCCAGTGTCCGAGACCTGCCACAACAGGCAGGACCTTTCGCCGTCGCGGTTGAGCAACCTGGCCCGCAGCACCACACGGCCGCAGTCGGTGAACTTGACCGCATTGCTCAACAGATTGTTGAGGATCTGGCGGATCCGGTTGACGTCGCCGATCAGGTGTTCCGGCAGTCGCGGATCCAGGCAGCTGTACAGCTGCAGGCCCTTGCCCGTGGCAGCCGCGCTGTAGCTCTGGATCACTTCGCGAACCAGGTCCGGGGCACTGAACTCGCTGAGCTCGAGGGCCAGTTGGCCGGCCTCGATCTTGGACACGTCAAGCACGTCGCAGATCAACTGCAGCAAGGTCGACGACGAAGCTTCGATGGCTCTCAGGTAATCGCGTTGCTGGGCATCGAGCGTGGTGCGCGAGAGCAGCTCGAGGGTGCCGAGTACGCCATACAACGGCGTGCGGATTTCATGGCTCATGGTCGCCAGGAACTGTGTCTTCGCTTCGTTGGCGGTATCGGCCGCACGCCGTGCCTGCTCCAGGGCGGCCTCGATCTGCTTGCGTGCGCTGATATCGCTGAACGCACAAAGCAGCACCTGTTCGCCCTTGTAGCGGCTTGGCGAGCTGCTCAGGTACAGGTGGCGTCCATCGGCGCTCTCGAAATAGTCGCCGCAATGGCCGTCGGGCTGCCCCAGGGCGTGCTCGATCCATTGTGCGCTGCGCACTCCGCGTGCCTGGTCCTGGCCCAGCCACTGCTGGGCCAGGTGGTTCTCCAGCACCACCTGGCCATCGCTGCGGCGCAGCACGCACAGGGCAACGGGCGCGGTTTCGATGACGTCGCGGCTGAACATTTCGCTTTCCACCAGTGCGCGGATGCGTTCGATGGTGGGGGTGAAGAAGCGTCGGTCGAAGCGCTGGATCAACACCCGTATCAAAGTGATGCTGAGTAGGCAGAACAGCACGGCCCCCAGCAGTTGTTGCCACAGACCGGCAAGGATGGCGGACAGGTCGATCGCATAGACCAGTTGCCAGTCCGAGGACATCAACGGCTTGCTGATGACCAGGTACTCAGGCAGCAACCCCTGCCCGGCGAGGCCGAAGAAGTCCTTGCCCACGGGGTGGCGCAGCGAGCGGTCCAGCGTCGGCCCGGGGCTGTTGGTGAATACCAGCATGCCGTCGGCGTTGAACATCATGAATTCCCCCGCACTGGCATCCTTCAGTGCCGGCGCCACTGCCTGGCTGTCGATTTCCAGGCCCAGCCAGCCCGAGTCCGGGTCGCGCTGGTCCAGGCGCAGGAAGATGAACAGGCGTGAGCGGTGCGCGTCCTGGTCGGCCAGCCACAACTCCTGCGGGGCGGTGGGTCGTCCTCCTGCAGCCCGCAACTGCTCTAGCAGCGCAGGCGAAGGCGGCGCGGCCTCGGCATCTGCGTGGTACAGCCAGCGCATCGGGGCCTGGGCTGCGATGTCGACATACAGCAGGTTGACCTGCCGGGCCTTGAGATAGGCGCACATGCGCTGGGTCAGCCACAGGCTCCAGCGTTTGCCAGCCTGACTGCCCAGTTGCAGGTGTACTTCTTCGCCCGGCGCCAGGGGCTGCCAGTCTGCGCCCGGTTCCGTCTGGCGCACGGTCGCGAGGCTCAGGCTCTCCAGCAGTGCCTCCCGATAGGTGAAGAACGTGTGGGCCTCGGCAATTGCGCTGCTCATGGCACCGTGGCGCCGGGCGATGTCGGTGTTGAAGGTGAAGGACAGGAAATTGTAGGCCGCGCCGAGAATGCCGGCCGACAGCACGATCGCCAGCAGCCGAAGCTGGCGGCGCGCTGCCTCAGGGTTGGAGAGGAGGGGGTTGATCTGTTGCAGATAGGCTTTGAGTCGCATGCGGCGAATGTAGATGGGCCGCTGGCACTTGGACATCAGACGATCCTTAAAGGCCGTCTGGCCGTGAGCTTACTTGTAGTACAGGTCCACTAGCGCCATGGCTTCGAAAGGACCAGGGATGGGCGCCGAGCGCCAGATCAGGTCAGCGCGGAATGTGTTGCGGACCATCCCCGGTACGGTCAGCTCGGCCAGCTTGAACCAGCTGTCGAAGGGCACCGGTTGGTTGCTGTCCTGCTGGGTCAGGGCAATACCGACCGAGCTGTTGTTGCTGGGCACGAGCAGCTTGTCGATGACGCTGGCGCTGCCGGCGACCGGCGTGAAGCGAGCATTGACGGTGTAGGGCGTGTCGCAGGACCTGACCAGGTCGAGGCTGAAATCGGCCGAGCTGGCGACCTGGCCGATCTGTGCCGAGCTGGCCAGGGCGCGGCGGAAATTGACCACCGAAGGCAAGATGGTCAGTTCAGGAGAGCACGGCACGAAGCGTATGTTGTTCATGCCGGTGACCACATAGTTGAGGTTGCTGTCAGGCTTGGGGTTGAGGCCGCGCTTGCCGTCCAGCTGGAACACCCGGTATTCGCCGAGCGCGCTGGCTTGTCCATCGGTTGGCGTTGCGCCGTACTTTTCGATGAACACGGTGAAGTTCAGGGTGAAGCGGGCCTTGTCCCAGCCCGCACAGTTGGCCCAGCTGCAACCTTGAAGCGAGTTGTAGCCCGTGGTGACGGCGCCCGAACTCTGGGTGATGGTCTGCGCGCCGTAGCGAATCCCGACCCGTATGCCTTTGCCGATATTGGCATTGGCCGGGTTTACATAGAAATAGACGTCTTCCCTGACGCCGGTTTCGTAGTCGTCGGCGCAAATGACCGGAAGCGAGTGTGGTGCCGACTCCCAGATGATCGTGCCGTCGGGCGCGTCGGCCGGTACCGCCAGTGCGGTGCCCAGCGCCTCCTTGAAGACCGCCGCCTTGGACGGGTCCAGCTTGCAGGACAGGGCGTAACTGGTGGCGGGGCAGCTGGCGACGATGAATAACAGGCCCAGCAGGTGTTTGCGGATCAGGGTCATGGGGTAGCTATCCTGTAGCGGTGTGTTCACGGCAGGGCGATGCGGTGGGGCCTCTGCAGGCCGATATCGGTGAGTTCGTTGAACGTCAGGTGGCTCTGCAAGGGCAAGGGTGAAGGTGCTTCGAGGGTGAACGATTGCCCCGGGCGCAGCAGGATATAGTCCGTTAGCTGTTGCGACTGCCCAGGGTTGTCGAGCCGCAGGTCCACCAGCGAGACATGGAAGGCACTCGGGTTATGCACTTCGATCCGGCCGGGCTGGGATGTGCGCCATTGCAGGCCATCGGCTGCCGCACTGGCCGAACCTGGCAGGCCGGCAGGGCGGTAGAACAGCTTCAGGCGCTGGCGGATGGCGAACTGCAGGGTATCGGCCTGTTCGGGTTTGTGCGGGATCTCGAGAATGTTCAGCCAGAACAGTGATTCCCTGTCCACAGGCAGGCCTTGGCCGGCGTACAGCACACGCAGCATCTGCTGGCCGTTGGGGGGTATCAAGGCTAACGGCTGGACCACTGCGAAGGGTGTATCGCGGCCTTCGTCGGGGCTGCTGACCCAGCTTTGCACGACTGTGTCGAGGTCACTGCGATTGACCACGTTGATGCTTACTTCCTTGGCCGAGCCTTGGTAGATCAAGCGTGTGCCTTCGATCTTGAGCTGGGCCCAGGCGGTGGAGGCCAGGCCTAGCAAGACGAATGCTGCAATGGGGGGGCGCAACAGGGTATGAAGCAGGCGCGACATGGTCGGGGAAGGGCTCCGGTGCGGCTGGCTGAGACAGTCTGGCCATCCTAGGCAACTGACCCGTCGCTGGCTTTGAGACGTTTCTTAAAGTCCTGCATGGGTTAATTTTCCTGCTTTGTGAACTGCTTCACGTGCGCAGCCAGGCCGGTTAATGCTCATCCGATAGGCTCAAGGGTGGGTATCGGGGAGTGGAAATCATGGGTGGCAAGCGATTGGCAGTGAGTGTTGCAGTTTGCCTGGCAGTGGTTGGTCAGGCCCAGGCAGGCGGCGTCGTGGCTTCGGGCATGCTGCGCTTCAGCGGCAGCATCGTCGAACCGTCCTGCACGACCACTGTGGCCAGTTCCGGTTGGCGCATGGATAACTGTCCTGCGCTGGCGCGTGACAGCGTCATCGGCATCCTGGGGGTGGATGAGCAGGCGCCGCCGGCGCAGGCGGCACGCAGCGATCAGGGGCACAGCGTGGATCAGAGCTACAGGCTGATAGATGACCACGGCAAACCGCTGACCCGAGGCCAATACGTGGTGGTCGTGACCTCACCTTGAGGGCAACGGGCAGGCAGTTTCAGGCGCAGACGGTGAAATGCTGT
>Ga0153918_1000470_pt1 | contig 19297 bp, 16 predicted proteins | sample TSFL002MetaG_FD_104687 | JGI IMG/M metagenome (GOLD analysis project Ga0153918, IMG submission 104687) | Attine ant fungus gardens microbial communities from Florida, USA - TSFL002 MetaG | ecosystem: Host-associated > Fungi > Mycelium > Unclassified | place: USA: Florida, Paynes Creek Historic... | reverse complement strand
CTGGAAGATCGGGTTGGTGGTCAGGGCGAATAGCGCCTCGTGGAACGCGATGTATGCCTTGGCCCCGGCTTCGCTGTCATCGGCTTCCAGGGCTTCGCGCATGTCCATCAGGGTCAGGCGCAGTTGGCCGATGTCCTGGCTGTTGGCCGATTGCGCGACCAGCCCGACGATGAACGGTTCGAGGGTGTAGCGCAGCTCCAGCACATCGGCCAGGCTGGCCGCTGCGGCGCTTTCGCTGGCCGGGTCCTGTGGCACGGCATCGGCATCCAGTACCAGCACGCCCTTGCCTGGCAGTGCCCGGACCAGGCCCAGGGTTTCCAGCACAGTCACCGCTTCGCGCAGGCTGGGGCGGCTGATGCCCAGTTGCTCGGCCAGTTCGCGCTGGCCGGGTAGCATGTCGCCGGAGCGCCACTGGCCACGGGCCAGGGCCTGGCGCAGTTTTTCCACCACTGAGTTGACGACGGTCGATGAGCTGATCACGGTTCGCTCCTGGAAGGGCCGGCGTCAGCGCCGGCCACGTTCGCTCAGAATTCCTGTTGATGGGGGTTGGCTTGCTTGCGTGGCGCAGGGGCGAAGCCGGGTTTGCCATCGAGCACGTTATGCGCACGTTCCAGGTCGATGTCCTTTTCCCAGCGGGCGATGGCGACGGTGGCCACGCAGTTGCCGATCAGGTTGGTCAGCGCCCGGCCAATGCCCATGAACCAGTCCACCGCCAGTACCAGCACCAGGCCCACCACCGGGATCGCTGGCACGGCGGTCAGGGTGGCGGCGAGGATTACCAGCGCCGAGCCTGGGATGCCGTGAGCACCCTTGGAGGTCACCAGCGACACCAGCAAAATGGTCAGCAGGTCGGTCATCTCCAGCGGTGTGCCGGTGGCGTTGGCAATGAACACGATGGCCAGGGTCAGGTAGATGGAAAAACCGTCGAGGTTGAACGAGTAGCCGGTGGGAATGACCAGGCCGACGGTGGAGCTGCCGATGCCCAGGTGTTCCAGCTTGCGCATGATCTGCGGCAGCACGGCGTCGGACGAAGCGGTGCCGAGGACGATGGTCAGCTCTTCACGCAGGTACTTGATGAACGGCAACAGCTTCAGGCCGGACACGCGCATTACGGTACCCAGCACAATCAGCACGAAGCCGGCGCAGGTCAGGTAGAACAATGCCACCAGGCCGCCCAGGTGCTGCAGCGATTCCAGGCCGTACTTGCTGGTGGTGAAGGCAATGGCGCCGAACACGCCGATCGGCGCCAGGCGCACGATCATGCCCATGATGCGGAAGATGACGTGGCTCAGTTCGTTGATCAGCCGCGAGATGCCAGCGGCCGAGTCGCCCACCAGGTTCAAGGCACTGCCGAACAGTACCGAGAACAGCAGCACCTGGAGGATATTGTTGTCGGCGAAGGCACCCACCACCGACGTCGGGATCAGGTCCATGAAGAACGCCGTGGCCCCATGGATGTGCTGGCCGCGTTCGGCCAGGCTGCTGGCATCGGCGCTGGACAGCTGGTCGAGGTGAATGTTGGCGCCGCTACCGATGCCGCTGCTGAAGGCGAACACCAGGCCGATGACCAGAGCAATGGTGGTCAAAACTTCGAAGTAGATCACCGATTTCAGGCCGATGCGCCCGACCTTCTTCAGGTCGCCAGCGCCAGAAATGCCGCTGACCACCACGCAGAACACGATCAGGCCGATGAGCATCTTGATCAGCTTGATGAAGCCGTCGCCGAGGGGTTTGAGCTGCAGGGAAAGGTCGGGGAAGCTGAGGCCGCAGGCAATGCCGAGAGCAAGGCCGAGCACAACTTGCAGGAAGATCGAACGCGAGCACCATTTGAGCATGGGAGGGATCTCAGATCGGTGTCCTTGCTTCGGTGCCGCACGGGGCGAAAGAGCGCAGGACTTAATTATTGTGGTCTTACCGGTATGTTCAGCGCGGGATCATAAAAGCGCGAAAAATCCCTGTTTGCAAGCGATTTTGGCCTTACCGGTCTGACCAGTTGTGGGGCGTTTGCGCTGGCCGGGCTCTAGTTCGGTGCATAGGGGGTTACAGCGGCCTCTTCAAGGAGGCTGAAACAGGGCCTTGGCCAACGCGAGGGTGTGGTTGCAATCCGCTTGCCAGTTATTGGCGCCGGTTACCACCCCAATGGCGGGGCCATGTACTTGACGGCGGCCAGCTCCGGGTGCGCCACCAGCTTGTCGATGTGCAGTGCATCGTCGTTCATCCAGCTTTCGCTGAGCACCCGGTAGTGCTCCATGTCGCGGCAGCGCAAGCGCAGGCTGTAGTCGAAGTGGCCGCTGATCAGTTGGCATTCGTAGACCTCCGGGCAGGCCAGCATGGTGGCTTCGAAGGCTTTTTGCGCGGCGCGCCCGCTTTGGTTGGACAGCGCCACCAGCACCAGCAGCGACAGGCCTGGGGCGAGCTTCTGCAGGTCGATGATTGCGCCATAGCCGCGGATCACGCCGCGTCGCTCCAGTTTGCGCACGCGCTCCAGGCATGGGCGCGGAGTGAGGTGGACCAGGTTCGAGAGCTTTTCGAAGGTGATGCGGCCGTCGTGGCGCAGCACATCGATGATGGCTTCGTCGATGCGGTCCAGGGGTTGGGCATTGGCGTCCTTGGTGTCCATGCGCAGGGCTTCTTTCGGAAGAGGGCACGGACAGGGTAGGCGTAAACCGGGCACGCTGCGCAGCGCTTTGGCGACAGGCGGCTGCGCAGCGGCCCCAGGGTGTATCAGGCGTAGGCAGTGTCGGCCTTGTGCGTCGGGCGTGCGCCAACCACACGCGGTTGCAGTAGTGAATAGAGGTCTTTGGGGTTCTCCAGTTGCGGGACCAGCGCGATGTCCTGGCCAATGCCCAGCATCCTCGCGGCGTCCAGCACATATCGCAGGGCTGAGTAGTCCTCCAGGGCAAATCCGACCGAGTCGAAGAGCGTGACCTGTTCGCCATGCTCGCGACCTTGCGCACGCCCGGCGAGCACCTGCCAGAACTCGACCACAGGCGAATCTCCGGGCATCTGCTGAATCTCGCCTTCAACACGGCTCTGCGGTTCGTACTCGACGATCACTCGCGCCTGTTCAACGATGTCGCGGTGCAGCTCGGTCTTGCCTGGGCAGTCGCCGCCCACGGCGTTCAGGTGCATGCCCGGCTCGATCATCTCCGGGGTAAGGATGGTGGCATAGGCCTTGTCGGCCGTGACCGTGGTGACAATGTCGGCACCGCGTACCGCTTCGGCGACGGAGTTGGCGATGCTCAGCTTCAGGCCGGGACGGCAGGCCAGGTTGGCGACCAGCTTGGCCGAAGCCGCCGGGTCGATGTCGTACAGGCGGATCTCGTCGATGCCCACCAGGGTATTGAAGGCGATGGCCTGGAACTCGCTTTGCGAGCCGTTGCCGATCAGTGCCATGCAGCGGCTGTCCTCCCGTGCCAGGTAGCGAGCTGCCAGTGCCGAGGTGGCAGCGGTACGGATCGCCGTGGTCAGGGTCATCTCGCTGAGCAGCAGGGGAGTGCCGGTGTCGACATCGGCCAGGGTGCCGAAAGCCATCACCGTGGGCAGGCCCTGGTGAGTGTTCTTCGGATGGCCGTTGACATATTTGAAGGCGTACAGGTTGGCATCGGACACCGGCATCAGCTCGATCACCCCGTCGGGCGAATGGTTGGCCACCCGGGCGCACTTCTCGAAGGCCGGCCAGCGCAGGTAGTCCTGGCGAATGTACTCGGCCATCTCTACCAGGCATGTGGCCAGGCCTTTGCGGTTGACCAGGCGGGCGAGGTCTTGCACATCGATATAGCGGGTCATGACGGGTCTCCTTGCGGCGACGCTTCCAGTGAGGGCTCTGGAACCATTGTCGGGCGCGGAGCGTGGCAATGCTGGCTGAAGCAGGGGATGCTGGCAGCGGGAGCGGCTGATTTTGCGCAACCGGCAGCCGAATCGGCTGCGCTGTGGTGCAGGCAAAAAAAACGGCACCTGCCAGAGGTGCCGTGTTCATGCCACGCGACGTTACTTGTGCAGCTCTTCAGCCGCATACAGCGTATTCTCCAGCAGGCAGGCGCGGGTCATCGGCCCGACGCCACCCGGCACCGGCGTGATCCAGCCGGCGCGCGGCAGGGCAGTCTCGTAGACCACGTCGCCGACCAGCTTGCCATCTTCCTGGCGGTTGATGCCGACGTCGATGACGATGGCACCTTCCTTGATCCACTCACCCTTGACCAGGCCTGGCTTGCCGGCGGCCACGACCACCAGGTCGGCGCGCCCGACGTGGCCGGCCAGGTCCTTGGTGAAGCGGTGGCAGACGGTCACGGTGCAACCGCCCAGCAGCAGCTCCATGGCCATCGGGCGGCCGACGATATTGGAAGCGCCGACGATGACCGCGTTCATGCCGTACAGGTCCTGACCGGTGCTTTCCAGCAGGGTCATGATGCCTTTTGGCGTGCACGGGCGCAGCAGCGGGATACGCTGGGCCAGGCGGCCGATGTTGTAAGGGTGGAAGCCGTCGACGTCTTTGTCGGGGCGGATGCGTTCGAGCAAAAGCGAGGCGTCCAGGTGCGCCGGCAGCGGCAGCTGCAGCAGGATGCCGTCGACGGCCGGGTCGTCATTGAGGCGGTCGATCAGCTCGGTCAGCGCTTGCTGCGTAGTCTCGCTGGGCAGGTCGAATGCCTGGGAGATGAAGCCGACCTCTTCGCAGTCCTTGCGCTTGTGCGAGACATAGACTTGGGAGGCGGGGTCGGTGCCGACCAGGATCACCGCCAGGCCCGGCGTGCGCAGGCCTTGCTGGCGACGCTCCTCGACACGTTGAGCGATCTGCTTGCGCAGGTTGGCGGCGATCGCCTTGCCATCGATTAGGTGTGCAGTCATAGACGCGTGATTAACCATCGAGAAAGGAACAATAAAGAAGGCGCATTCTCGCACGACATCGCCCAAGGGCAAAGGCGGGTGGTCGGGCAAATCCTCTAACCCCTTAAATAATTTAAATTTTTTCGAGAAAGGTGTTGACGACCTGTAGGCTCGCCTATAAGATTCGCCGCACTTGTCGGGCACAGCCTAGCACTGGTTGGCGAGGTCGGGCAGAATGAGTGGTTTGGCAGTTATCTGTTAACGGCTTGTTCGGTTAGGCTTCAAGCTTAAGCGCCCGTAGCTCAGCTGGATAGAGCATCCGCCTTCTAAGCGGATGGTCGCAGGTTCGAGTCCTGCCGGGTGCGCCATTTAGGCAGCTTGGGCAAGCAAGTAAGGCTGTAATGCAATATGGTGGGCGTAGCTCAGTTGGTAGAGCGCCGGATTGTGATTCCGGTTGTCGTGGGTTCGATTCCCATCGTCCACCCCATATTCGACGAAGGCGCCGTTGATTGAATGATCTGGCGCCTTTGTTTTTAAGCGTTACGCGGACGTGGTGAAATTGGTAGACACACTGGATTTAGGTTCCAGCGGCGCAAGCTGTAAGAGTTCGAGTCTCTTCGTCCGCACCATGCTTCTGTAAGGTTGTATCGCAACACCGCAATATGGTGGGCGTAGCTCAGTTGGTAGAGCGCTGGATTGTGATTCCAGTTGTCGTGGGTTCGATTCCCATCGTCCACCCCATATTTTCGAAGGCGCCTTGATCGTGAGATCAGGCGCCTTTGTTGTTTCTGGGGTTATGCCTTGAGGGATTTGGCGCCTGTCAGGCCGAGCGCCGCGCGGGCGGCGCTCGATCTCACAGGCACTGCAAGGCCCAAGCCAGGAACTTCGCAGCCATAACCCAATCTCCCCCTTGCAATCCTCTGGTGGCACCCCAATAAAAGCTGTTAGATTTCAGCCGGTTGAAACACCGGCCCGTTTTGGCCGGCAGAGGAATACCCCTGATGATTGCAAAAGAAGCCCGCCAGGCCCTGGCGCTGCAGCGCTTCGCTGAAGCCAATCCGCAATTGCTCGAGGAAATCCGCGAGCTGGATACGCGTGAGCAGGCCCAGCAGATCGAGTGGGCATTCGAGGATGCCGCCGATGAGCAGGGCTTGCAGCCTTGGGAGCTGGCGTTGCAGCTGATTGCCGAAAGCCCTGAGCAACTGCAGGCCATGCGCCTGGAGACCCATCGCGAAGTGGCCGAGGCGTTGGGCATGGAGTGGGAGGAGTACTGCCAGTTCAACGAGATCGATCCTGAATAAACGGGTAGCTCTCAAACTGGCGGATGTTTGACAAGGTTTTTCGGTTGTGTGCCGGCGTTGGCTGGTATGCGGCCCTTCTATATAAAGAGGCTCGGCACTTCACTGTGCGGGCCATGCAAGTTAATCGACCGGCGTGGCTTCTCGTCGTCCCGGGTGGGGTGACTTCTGGTGCGTGACTCACTAGAATGTTCGCCCTTGATTCTGGAGTCGGGCTATCGCCGGCTAACGTCTGTGCAACGAGGAATATCCATGCAAGTTTCTGTTGAAAACACTTCCGCTCTCGAGCGCCGCATGACCATCGCCGTTCCGGCCGAGCGCGTCGAGAACGAAGTCAACAAGCGTCTGCAACAGACTGCCAAGCGCGCCAAGGTCGCGGGCTTCCGCCCAGGCAAGGTGCCGATGAGCGTGATCCGTCAGCGTTTCGAAGCCGATGCCCGTCAAGAGGCCTTCGGTGACCTGGTCCAGGCGTCCTTCTACGAAGCCATCGTCGAGCAGAAGCTGAACCCAGCTGGCGCTCCGGCCGTCGAGCCGAAGTCCTTCGAGAAGGGCAAAGACCTGGAATTCGTTGCTGTCTTCGAAGTATTCCCGGAGTTCACCGTTGCCGGCTTCGAGTCGATCAACGTCGAGCGCCTGAGCGCCGAAGTGGCTGACGCCGACCTGGACAACATGCTGGAAGTCCTGCGCAAGCAGAACACCCGTTTCGAGGCCGTCGAGCGCGCTGCGCAGAACGACGACCAGGTCAACATCGATTTCGTCGGCAAGGTCGACGGTGAAGTGTTCGCCGGCGGTTCCGCCAAAGGCACTCAGCTGGTACTCGGTTCCGGCCGCATGATCCCTGGCTTCGAAGACGGCCTGGTGGGCGCCAAGGCGGGTGAAGAGCGCGTTGTCAACGTGACCTTCCCTGAGGACTACCAGAACCTGGACCTGGCTGGCAAGGCTGCCGAGTTCACCATCACCGTCAACAGCGTATCGGCCCCTGTGCTGCCAGAGCTGAACGAAGAGTTCTTCGCCCAGTTCGGCATCAAAGAGTCGACCCTGGAAGGCTTCCGCAGCGAAGTTCGCAAGAACATGGAGCGTGAGCTGCGTCAGGCGATCAAGACCAAGGTCAAGAACCAGGTCATGGACGGTCTGCTGGCCGCCAACCCGATCGAAGTGCCAAAGGCCCTGCTGGAAAATGAAGTCAACCGTCTGCGCGTGCAGGCTGTTCAGCAGTTCGGTGGCAACATCAAGCCTGAGCAACTGCCGGCCGAGCTGTTCGAAGAGCAAGCCAAGCGCCGCGTGGTGCTGGGCCTGATCGTCGCCGAAGTGGTCAAGCAGTTCGAGCTGAAGCCGGACGAAGGCAAGGTTCGCGAAATGATCGAAGAAATGGCCTCGGCTTACCAGGAGCCTGAGCAGGTCATTTCCTGGTACTACAAGAACGACCAGCAACTGAACGAAGTTCGTTCGGTTGTGCTGGAAGAACAAGTTGTAGATACTGTTCTGCAGAAAGCGACTGTGACCGACAAGTCGGTCTCGTACGAAGATGCCGTTAAGCCAGCACAGGCTCCTGCCGCCGCTGAGTAACAGGCTTCTCTCGTAGGAAACCCCCACAAGCCAGCCTTCGAGCTGGCTTGTGCGTTATCAAGCCATGACTATTTGGGAGTGAGCGCAGGACATGTCCCGCAATTCTTATATTCAGCAGAGCTCTGACATCCAGGCCGCAGGCGGCCTGGTCCCGATGGTTATCGAGCAGTCCGCCCGTGGCGAACGTGCCTACGACATCTACTCGCGCCTGTTGAAGGAGCGAGTGATCTTCCTGGTTGGCCCGGTAGAGGATTACATGGCCAACCTGGTTGTGGCGCAGCTGCTGTTCCTTGAAGCGGAAAACCCGGACAAGGATATCCATCTGTACATCAACTCCCCAGGCGGTTCGGTGACTGCTGGCATGTCGATCTACGACACCATGCAATTCATCAAGCCGGACGTGTCAACCATCTGCATCGGCCAGGCCTGCAGCATGGGTGCGTTCCTGCTGGCCGCAGGTGCCAAGGGCAAGCGTCACTGCCTGCCGAACTCGCGCGTGATGATCCACCAGCCACTGGGCGGTTTCCAGGGGCAGGCCACCGATATCGAGATTCACGCCCAGGAAATCCTCAATATCAAGGCGCGCCTGAACGAGCTGCTGGCCTACCACACCGGCCAGGACCTCGAGACCATCAAGCGTGACACCGAGCGTGACAATTTCATGAGCGCCTCGCGCGCGGCCGAGTACGGCCTGATCGACTCGGTATACGACAAGCGGCAACTGGCCTCCTGAACCCAGGTGCCAGAGCAGGTAGGTGCGCAAAGCGCCTACCTGCGGACTTGAAAAAGCCCGCAATTGCCTTCATCTTGTGTTGCAAGCCTACCGGATTGGATCGATCGAATGACTGACACCCGTAACGGCGAGGACAGCGGCAAATTGCTTTATTGCTCCTTCTGCGGCAAAAGCCAGCACGAAGTGCGCAAACTGATTGCCGGGCCCTCGGTATTTATCTGCGACGAGTGCGTCGACCTGTGCAACGACATCATCCGTGAGGAGGTGCAGGAAGCCCAGGCCGAGAGCAGCGCGCACAAATTGCCTTCGCCGAAAGAAATCAGCGGCATCCTGGACCAGTACGTCATCGGTCAGGAGCGCGCGAAGAAGGTGCTTTCGGTAGCGGTGTACAACCACTACAAGCGCCTGAACCAGCGTGACAAAAAGGGCGACGAAGTCGAACTCGGCAAAAGCAACATCCTGCTCATCGGGCCTACCGGCTCGGGCAAGACCCTGCTCGCCGAAACCCTTGCGCGACTGTTGAACGTACCGTTCACCATCGCTGACGCCACCACCCTGACCGAAGCCGGTTATGTGGGTGAGGACGTCGAGAACATCATTCAGAAACTGCTGCAGAAGTGCGACTACGACGTGGAAAAGGCCCAGATGGGCATTGTCTACATCGACGAGATCGACAAGATCTCGCGCAAGTCGGACAACCCGTCCATTACCCGCGACGTTTCGGGTGAAGGCGTGCAGCAGGCGCTGCTGAAGCTGATCGAGGGCACCGTTGCTTCGGTTCCGCCGCAGGGCGGCCGCAAGCACCCGCAACAGGAATTCCTGCAGGTTGATACCCGCAACATCCTGTTCATCTGCGGTGGCGCTTTCTCCGGCCTGGAAAAGGTCATCCAGAACCGCTCCACCAAGGGTGGCATCGGTTTTGGCGCCGAAGTACGCAGCAAGGAAGAGGGCAAGAAGGTCGGCGAATCGCTGCGCGAAGTCGAGCCGGACGATCTGGTCAAGTTTGGCCTGATCCCCGAGTTCGTGGGGCGCTTGCCGGTTCTGGCGACCCTCGACGAGCTTGACGAGGCTGCACTGATGCAGATCCTCACCGAGCCGAAGAACGCCCTGACCAAGCAGTACGCCAAGCTGTTCGAGATGGAAAGCGTGGACCTCGAGTTCCGCACCGACGCCCTCAAGGCCGTCGCACGCAAGGCCCTGGAGCGCAAGACGGGCGCCCGTGGCCTGCGTTCGATCCTCGAAGGCGTGCTGCTCGACACCATGTACGAGATTCCTTCGCAGAAGGATGTCAGCAAGGTGGTGATCGACGAGAGCGTCATCGAAGGTACCTCGCAGCCGCTGATGATCTACGAAAACAGCGAGCCGCAAGCCAAGGCCGCACCGGACGCCTGATATCAGGTGAGACCGGGTGATGGCAGCAAAGCAAGAAGGGGGCCTACGGGCCCCTTTCTGCTTTTCCTATGCAAGCGCTTGTAATTTCCCAAGCGTGCCCCCACATTAGGTCCAAGCATCATTTCCACCGGTTTCCGGCCATAAGGCCGCTGTAGAGGCGAAATCATGAAGACCACCCTCGACTTGCCTCTTTTGCCATTGCGCGATGTCGTCGTCTATCCGCACATGGTCATCCCACTGTTCGTGGGGCGTGAGAAGTCTATCGAAGCCCTTGAGGCGGCGATGACGGGCGAGAAGCAGATCCTGCTGCTGGCCCAGAAAAACCCTGCCGATGACGATCCAGGCGAAGACGCCCTGTATCGGGTCGGTACCGTCGCTACCGTATTGCAACTGCTGAAGCTGCCCGATGGCACTGTCAAGGTGTTGGTCGAGGGCGAGCAGCGCGGTGCGGTCGAGCGCTTCACCGAAGTAGAAGGGCACATCCGTGCCGAAGTTTCCCTGATCGATGAAACCGACGCCGCCGAGCGCGAGTCGGAAGTCTTCGTGCGCACGCTGCTCTCGCAATTCGAGCAGTACGTGCAATTGGGCAAGAAAGTACCCGCCGAAGTGCTGTCGTCGCTGAACAGCATCGAAGAGCCTGGTCGCCTGGTCGATACCATGGCTGCGCACATGGCGCTGAAGATCGAGCAGAAGCAGGAAATCCTCGAGATCGTCGACCTGGCGGCCCGGGTCGAGCACGTGCTGGCCCTGCTCGATGCCGAAATCGACCTGCTGCAGGTCGAGAAGCGTATCCGTGGCCGGGTCAAGAAACAGATGGAGCGCAGCCAGCGCGAGTACTACCTGAATGAGCAGATGAAGGCCATTCAGAAGGAACTTGGCGATGGCGACGAAGGCCACAACGAAGTCGAAGAGCTGAAAAAGCGCATCGAAGGCGCTGGCCTGCCGAAAGACGCCCTGACCAAGGCCCAGGCCGAGCTGAACAAGCTCAAGCAGATGTCGCCGATGTCCGCCGAGGCCACCGTGGTGCGCTCGTACCTCGACTGGCTCGTGCAGGTGCCGTGGAAGGCGCAGAGCAAGGTGCGCCTGGACCTGGCCAAGGCCGAGGAGATCCTCGACGCCGACCACTATGGCCTGGAAGAGGTCAAGGAGCGGATTCTCGAGTACCTCGCCGTGCAGAAACGGGTTAAGAAGATCCGCGGCCCGGTGCTGTGCCTGGTCGGCCCGCCTGGCGTGGGCAAGACCTCGCTGGCCGAGTCGATCGCTGCAGCGACCAACCGCAAGTTCGTGCGCATGGCCCTGGGTGGCGTGCGTGACGAGGCCGAGATTCGGGGGCACCGTCGTACCTACATCGGTTCGATGCCTGGCCGCCTGATCCAGAAGATGACCAAGGTGGGTGTACGCAACCCGCTGTTCCTGCTCGACGAGATCGACAAGATGGGTAGCGACATGCGTGGCGACCCGGCCTCGGCGCTGCTGGAAGTGCTCGACCCCGAGCAGAACCACAATTTCAACGACCACTACCTGGAAGTCGACTACGACCTCTCGGACGTGATGTTCCTGTGCACCTCGAACTCGATGAACATTCCACCGGCGCTGCTGGACCGGATGGAGGTCATCCGCCTGCCGGGTTACACCGAAGACGAGAAGATCAACATTGCGGTCAAGTACCTGACGCCCAAGCAGGTCAAGGCCAACGGCCTGAAGGTCGAAGAGCTGGAAATCGACGTCTCGGCGATTCGCGACATCATCCGTTACTACACCCGCGAAGCGGGTGTGCGTGGCCTGGAGCGCCAGATCGCCAAGGTCTGCCGCAAGGTGGTCAAGGAACATACCGGGCAGAAGCAGGTCAAGGTCAAGGTCACCGGTGAACAGCTCGAGCACCTGCTCGGCGTTCGCAAGTTCCGCTACGGCCTGGCCGAGCAGCAGGACCAGATCGGCCAGGTTACCGGCCTTGCCTGGACCCAGGTGGGCGGCGAATTGCTGACCATCGAGTCGGTGGTGATCCCTGGCAAGGGCCAGCTGATCAAGACCGGCTCGCTGGGCGATGTCATGGTCGAGTCGATCACTGCCGCGCAAACCGTGGTCCGCAGCCGTGCCCGCAGCCTGGGTATTGCCGCCGATTTCCACGAGAAGCACGACGTGCATATCCACATGCCCGAGGGCGCCACGCCGAAGGACGGCCCGAGCGCGGGTATCGGCATGTGTACCGCGCTGGTATCGGCGCTGACGCAGATTCCGGTGCGCGCTGACGTGGCCATGACCGGCGAAATCACCCTGCGTGGCCAGGTCCTGGCCATTGGCGGGTTGAAGGAAAAACTGCTGGCAGCACACCGGGGCGGGATCAAGACGGTGATCATTCCCGAGGAGAATGTTCGCGATTTGAAGGAAATTCCGGAAAATATCAAACAGGATCTGCAGATCAAGCCGGTTAAATGGATTGACGAAGTCCTGCAAATTGCGCTGCAATACGCCCCGGAGCCCTTGCCAGATGTGGCTCCGGAGATTGTCGCGAAAGATGACAAACGCGACGGCGATGCTAAGGAAAGAATCAGCACGCATTAGTAGTTTTTGGCTGGGGGGCTTTCCTTGACAGTTTTTTCGGGGCCTTGCTATAAAGCGGCACGCTATTGTCAAACGGCCTCCTGGTACAGGTTTCATCAGCTTTTCATTACATACTTAGAAACAAACTCAATAGAGAAATAAGGGGACTTAGAGTGAACAAGTCGGAACTGATTGACGCTATCGCCGCATCTGCAGACATCCCGAAAGCTGTAGCCGGCCGTGCGCTGGACGCAGTCATCGAATCCGTCACCGGCGCCCTGAAGCAAGGTGACGATGTGGTACTGGTTGGCTTCGGTACCTTCTCGGTCAAGGAGCGCGCCGAGCGCACCGGCCGTAACCCTCAGACCGGCAAGGCGATCAAGATCGAAGCCGCCAAGGTTCCAGGCTTCAAGGCTGGCAAAGGCCTGAAAGACGCCGTCAACTAAGTCGTCTTTCAATCGGACCAGGCCTGGCCGGGTCCGAGCACGCTGATGGCGGGTCGCAAACGTTCCCGCCTGACACGTTTGCTAAGAAAAGGCGCATCCTCGGATGCGCCTTTCTTTTATCAGGATTCTACCCACGCTCCGCGGTTGTCGACGCAGTGGTACAGCCGTTTCTGGGGGACGCATGCTGCAAAATATCAGGGACAATTCACAAGGTTGGATTGCCAAGACCATCATCGGCCTCATCGTCGTGTTGATGGCGTTGACCGGTTTCGAAGCCATTTTCAAGGCCGCCACCCACAGCCAGGACGCGGCCAAGGTAAACGGCGACACCATTAGCCAGAATGAGCTGAGCCAGGCCGCCGACATGCAGCGCCGCCAGCTGATGCAACAGTTGGGCAAGGATTTTGACCCAGCGGTGCTGGATGAAAAGCGCCTGCGCGACGCCGCGCTCAAAGGTCTGATCGATCGCAAACTGCTGCTGCAGGGTGCCAGAGACGCCAAGTTCGCCTTCTCCGAAGCCGCGTTGGACCAAGTGATCCTGCAGACGCCGGAATTCCAGGTGGATGGCAAGTTCAATGCGGATCGTTTCGATCAGGTCATTCGCCAGCTGGGCTATGGCCGCATGCAGTTCCGCGACATGCTCGCGGAAGAGATGCTGATCGGCCAGCTGCGTACCGGTATCGCCGGCAGCAGCTTCGTCACCGACCAGCAGGTCGACGCCTTTGCCCGCCTGGAAAACCAGACGCGCGATTTCGCTTCTCTGACCTTCAAGGCCGACCCGGCCGCGGTCAAGGTCAGCGATGACGAGGTCAAGGCGCATTACGACCAGCACGCCAAAGAGTTCATGACGCCGGACCAGGTGGTCATCGACTACATCGAGCTGAAGAAGTCGGCATTCTTCGACCAGGTCAAGGTCACCGACGACGAGCTCAAGGCCCAGTACGAGAAGGAAGTCGCCAACCTCGCCGAGCAGCGCCATGCCGCGCATATCCTCATCGAGGTCAACGACAAGGTCACCGACGCCCAGGCCAAGGCCAAGGCCGAAGAGATCGAGCAGCGCCTGGCCAAGGGCGAAGACTTCGCCAAGCTGGCCAAGGAGTTCTCCCAGGACCCGGGTTCTGCCAGCAATGGCGGTGATCTGGGCTTCGCAGGCCCAGGCGTGTATGACCCGGCCTTCGAAGACGCGCTGTACAAGCTCAACGACGGTCAGGTATCGGCCCCGGTACGTACCGAGTTCGGCTACCACCTGATCAAGCTGCTGGGCAAGCAGGCGCCGGAAGTACCGAGCTTCGCCAGCCTGAAGGACAAGCTGACCCGCGACCTGAAGACCCCTCTGGTCGAGCAGCGTTACGTCGACGCCAGCAAGCAGCTGCAGGATGCTGCCTATGAGGCTTCCGACCTGGCCCAGCCGGCTCAGGACCTGAACCTCAAGGTGCAGACGTCCGCGCCGTTCGGCCGCGAAGGCGGCGAGGGCATCACCGCCAACCGTGGCGTGATTCAGGCTGCGTTCTCCGAAGAGGTGATGGATGAAGGTGCCAACAGCACCGCCATCGAACTCGACCCGGAAACCACCGTTGTGCTGCGCGTCAAGGAACACCGCAAGCCAGAGCAACTGCCTCTGGAAGCCGTGGCCAAGCACATCAGCGAACACCTGGCCAAGGAGAAGGCGACTGCCGAACTCAAGGCCAAGGCGGACAAGCTGATTGCCGGCCTGCGTGACGGTTCCATCGCTGCCGCGGGTGCGCACGACGGTCAGCAGTGGAAGGCTCACGAAGCCGTGACCCGTGGCCAGGACGGTATAGATCCGGCCGAGCTGCAGGCGCTGTTCCGCCTGGCCAAGCCGCAAGCCAAGGACAAGCCGGTGTACGGCAGCGTGGTCCTGGCCGACGGCAGCCTGGTCGTGCTGCAGCTCAAGGGTGTCAACGAAGGTGCCGCCGCCAGCGACGACGAGAAGCAGCAGATCCGCCGCTACCTCGCATCGCGTGCCGGGCAGCAGGACTTTGCAGCCTACCGCAAGCAACTCGAAGGCACTGCCGACATCACTCGCTACTGAGTGGTGCTGGCATGATGAAACAGGCCGCTTTGTGCGGCCTGTTTCATTTCTGTCGTCCTGTACCGGCCCTTTGGCGGGCAACACAAGGCCTAGCGCTTGACTCCCTCATAGTTGTCCAGCGTATCCCGCGCAATCTCCCGCCCCAGCGCAATGAGCTCCGGCGCTTTGTAGAACTCGAAGAAGCGGCAGACCCGCTTTGGCACGTTGATCAGCACATCCGGTGGATACCCGGCGATCTTGTACTGTGCCAGCGACGTCTGCATCACCTCGAAGCTCTGGTTGATCAGGTCGAGCAGCGAGGCCGGCCCGACGTTGTCGATGATGAACGAGCCGGTCGCTGACTTGGGTGCGCCTTCACCCTCGGGCGCTGCGGCGGGTTGCTGGGCCTCGGGGTCGGCCGTGTCGGCCAGCCACGGGTTGGGCGGTGCCAGCCCCTCGGCGACGATCTCCTGCTCGATGCGAATCAGCTCTTCGGCAGGCTTGCGCCGAAACGGCAGGCGCGAGCCCAGTGAGCTGAGCAGGGCATCGAAGCGCATCTTGAAAGCGGCGGGCCGCTCGATCACCGGCAGCTGGTACTGCTTCTGGTTGGTCGCGTTAAGGTTGACCGCGATGATCAGGTCACAGTGGCTGGACACCACCGGCACGATCGGCAGAGGGTTGAGAATGCCACCGTCGACCAGCATGCGATTGCCCTGCATCACCGGCGTGAAAAGGCTCGGTATCGCCGCCGAGGCACGCATGGCCTGATGCAGGCAGCCTTCCTGGAACCAGATTTCCTGCTGGTTGGTCAGGTCGGCCGCCACTGCCGTGTAAGGGATGCGCAGCTGCTCGATGTTCATGTCGCCGACGATCTTGCGGATCTGGCCGAACACCTTGTCACCGCGGATGGCGCCAAGGCGGAAACTGACATCGACCAGGCGCAGTACGTCCAGGTAGTCCAGGCTTTCGATCCAGTTGCGGTATTCCTCCAGTTTGCCTGCCGCGTAGATACCGCCAATCACTGCGCCCATGGAGCAGCCAGCAATGCAGGCGATGTCGTAGCCGCGCCGTTCGATTTCCTCGATCACGCCGATATGGGCATACCCACGAGCGCCTCCCGATCCCAATACCAATGCCACGCGTTTGCTCATGAGCGATCCCCGGCTTGTGCCACCATGGTTCTACAATGCACTCATCGCTGCCTGTGCTTCAATCCAGACGGCGCTGAACTACGCTAAGCAAAGCATATCGAGCCGGGCACTTTTCAGTTGCACAGGCGTCGAACAGCCACTGTTTTTTGACCTTTGAGGTACTACCGATGAAAGCCTGGATCTGCCTTCCACTGATTGCCCTGGCCCTTGCAGGCTGCGCGGGCAAGACGGCCTACCGTGAAAGCTGCGCGACTCAGCTCGATGCCGCCTGGAAGGAGCTGGACCTGGCCAAGGCCGAGGGCTTCGCCGGCACCGTCAGCTATTCCAAGGCGCTGTCGTTGCTGACGGGTGCCAAGACGCAGCAGCAGTTCGAGGGGTACGAAGGGTGCACCCACAAGTCCGAGAAGGCCCGCTTCTATATTCGTGAGTCGCGCGCCGGGCGTTGATCGAGGAGTGTCACATGTCAGCCATGCTCGATCATATCGTTGCCCAGTTGCTGACCTTGCAGGTGCGCCTGCTGGCCTGCCGTGAGCGCCTGGCTGCCAATACCGACAGCGAGGCGCTGCACGACTTGCGGACCAGCTTGCGGCGCCTGCGCAGCCTGTTGCGGCCGCTGCGGGGGTTGCCAGGGGTGGAGCAGCTGGAGGAGGCGGCGCGGTCGTTGGGGACGCTGACCACGCCCCTGCGGGATCGTGAGGTGCTGGCTGCCGAGCTCATCGGGCACGGCTATGCCGAAGCCGGGGAGCGGCGCCTGGCAAGGTGGGACAATACATTCGCCAGTGTTGCCGCCAGCCCGCAGCTGACCAGGCTGCTGGCGATAGTCGATGTGTTCCCGCTGTTTCTGCGGGCAGCGGAGCGCGAGGGGCTGGCCAAGTCACTGGTCAAGCGGGTCGACAAACGCCTGGTCAAGCAATGGCACAAGCTGCATGAAGCCCTGCAGGACCCAGGCCATGATCGCCATCGTTTGCGCCTGCTGATCAAGCGGGTGCGGTACGGCGACGAGGCTTATCCGCAGCTCGACCATGCCGGCAAGAAGCTGCAACGTCTGTTGAAGAAGGCCCAGGGCGATCTGGGTGATTGGCATGACCGCCTGCAGTGGTTGCTGCAGGCCAAGGATCATCCGGACCTGGCGCCTTGCAAGGAAGGTTGGGAGCGGCAACTGCACGACGCAGAGCGCAACGCCGACCTCACCCTCGATGCGCTGCAGGCCTCGCTCAAGCGACGTTAGCCCGGCAAATGACCGATATGCGGGCTGATCGGTCGGCGTTTGCTGGCTAGTATTGGCAAACCTTTCGCTGTAGGCAGGATTCGGCCGATGAATTTCAACCAATTGCTCGACGCGGTGCGGGAAAACCCCGATGCGCTCAGCATTCCGCCCAGCTGGGCCCAGGGGCGCGCAGTGTTCGGTGGCCTGATGGCGGCCATGGTTTATGAACGCATGCGCTTGAAGCTCGCCGACGATCGCCCGGTGCGCTCGCTGGCCATCAGCTTCGTCGGCCCGGCGGCAGCGGATGTACCCATTCGTTTCGAGGTAGAGGTGCTGCGTGAGGGCAAGGCGGTCAGCACCTTGCTGGGCCGGGCTATTCAGAATGGCCAGGTGGTGACCCTGGTGCAGGGTAATTTTGGTGCGGGCCGACCATCGGTGGTCAATGTTGCCGCTGCGCCCGCCGTGGCGATGACACCGCTTGAGCAAGCGGCCCCGGAGTTACCGTACATCAAGGGCGTCAACCCGGAGTTCATGCGCCATGTTGCGTTGCGCTGGACCGTCGGAGGCCTGCCGTTCAGTGGCAACCCGTCGCGCCACATGGGCGGCTGGGTGCGCCTGCGCGATGTTGCTGAAGAGCAGGTCAACGAGGCGCACCTGTTGGCGCTGGTGGACGCCTGGCCACCGAGCCTGATGCCGTTTCTCAAGCAGCCTGCCGCGGGCAGCACCTTGACCTGGACCATCGAATTCATCCAGCCGACGGCGAAACTGTCAACGCTGGATTGGTGCTATTACCGTGTCGAGACCGAACATGCGCGCGATGGTTATGGCCATGCGGCGGCAGCATTGTGGAGTGCCGAAGGGGAATTGCTGGCGCTGAGCCGGCAGACGGTCACGGTGTTCGCCTGACCATCAGCGCCGGTGCTTGTGCCGCTCGCGCCAGGCTCTCCACCAGGCGCCGCTGAGCACGAAGCGTGGAAAGGTGACGAACTGCTCGGTCAGCAGCCGCTGCACTGCGTCCTTGCGATTGGCGAACGGTTCAGGCTGCTCGGCTTCCAGGCGATGCCCGTGGCGCTGCAGGCCCAGGCCGGCAATCACGGCAATGACGCCGACGGCGATCTGGCCCAGGTCCAGGCCAAACAGGCCTGACAACACCAGCAGCGCACCGAGGATGAACAGCGGCACGGCAATCAGGTGCAACACCAGATTGGTCGGGTGCCGGTGATTATGGTGGTAGCCACGCCATTGCCAGGCGTGCAGGTTGGGCAGTCGTTTGCTCATGGGCAGCTCCTCGCGCTTTTCTTGCAGGCATGCCCAAAGCTTAGTGTGGCCCCGGTTACGGGGCCAATCGAGGCTGGCTATGGCGACTATAGCTTGAGCTGGCCAATGGCCTTGCTCAGCTCACCGGCCAGGGTCGCCAGGTGGCTGCTGGTGGTGGCCGAGTCGATGGTCTGCTGCACGGTCTCTTCGGTGACATCGCGGATGCTCACCACTGCGCGGTTCATCTCTTCGGCCACTTGGCTTTGCTGCTCCGCGGCGACGGCAATCTGTGTATTGCTCTCGCGCATCTGGGCAACCGCGCCGGTAATGTCGGCCAACGCCGCGCCAGCCTCCTGGGCCTGGCGGACGCAGTCGTCGGCCTTGTATGAACTCTCCTGCATGAACTCCACGGCGTCACGGGTGCCCGCCTGCAGGTCGGCGACCATGCGGGTGATTTCGTCAGTGGAGGTCTGCACGCGCTTGGCCAGGTTGCGCACCTCGTCGGCAACCACGGCAAATCCACGGCCCAGGTCACCTGCGCGGGCGGCTTCGATGGCCGCGTTGAGTGCCAGCAGGTTGGTCTGCTCGGCGATACTGTGGATGACCCCGACCACGCTGTTGATCTTCTGGCTGTCGTCGGCGAGCTGACGAATCATCTCGGCAGTTTGCTGAACGCCACTGGAAAGCCCGGAGATCGAGTCCTGCACCCGGCTGACCACATCCTTGCCACTGCCGGCGAGGGTGTCGGCGGTCTGCGACAAGTCTCGGGTGGCGCCTGCATGCTGGGCAATGTGGTGCACAGTGGCCGACATTTCATTGATTGCCGTGGCCGCCTGGTCGGTCTCGCTCT
>Ga0153918_1000468_pt1 | contig 19371 bp, 21 predicted proteins | sample TSFL002MetaG_FD_104687 | JGI IMG/M metagenome (GOLD analysis project Ga0153918, IMG submission 104687) | Attine ant fungus gardens microbial communities from Florida, USA - TSFL002 MetaG | ecosystem: Host-associated > Fungi > Mycelium > Unclassified | place: USA: Florida, Paynes Creek Historic... | reverse complement strand
TTTTCTGTTCTGTTTCTTGCTCTTTTTCACCGAAGCCCAGCCAGGAAAAGAAGCCACGTTTTTTTTGTTTTGCCATCTGCGACTACACTCCTCGCGGCGCTATATACATGGAAGCTAAAAAAATGATGAAATAGTCTATCACTTAACTTAATTAACATCATCGCCTGCAATCGCAGGCCAATTGTTAGCAGAGCTTTCCTGAAATGAAGAAAACTACCCGCCAGGCCGGGCAAATTCGTATTATCGGCGGTCAGTGGCGAGGCCGGAAATTACCGGTGCCGGACAGCCCCGGTTTGCGCCCAACGACTGACCGCGTAAGAGAAACCCTGTTCAACTGGCTGGCGCCTTCAATGGTGGATGCCCGCTGCCTCGACTGCTTCGCCGGAAGCGGTGCTTTAGGCCTTGAAGCGCTGTCGCGCTATGCCGCCAGCGCCACGCTGCTGGAGATGGAACACGGCGTTGCTCAGCTACTTCAGCAAAATCTGGCGACGTTGAAAGCGGCGAATGCCAAAGTGGTGAACACCAACACCCTTTCCTTCCTGGCCCAACCGGGAACGCCGCATGATGTGGTGTTTGTGGATCCGCCGTTCCGTAAGGGGCTGCTGGAAGAGACACTCGCTCTGCTTGAAAATAATGGCTGGCTGGCCGACGGGGCGTTGATCTACGTAGAAAGCGAAGTCGAAAACGGTTTACCGCCAGTGCCTGTTTACTGGGATCTACACCGTGAAAAGGTCGCAGGCCAGGTGGCCTATCGTCTGTATCACCGACAAGTACAAGGGGAATCCGATGCCGGTATTGATTAATCTGGGACGTTTACTGATGCTGGGCGTATGGGCATTTCTGATCCTGAACCTGGTGCATCCATTCCCACGGCCGATGAATATTTTCGTCAACGTGGCGCTGATCTTTACCTCATTTATGCACGCGTTGCAGATGGTGATGCTGAAAAACGGCCTGCCGAAAGATGGCCCACAAATGACCGGCTGGCAGCAGCTGCGGGTGTTTATTTTTGGCGTGTTTGAACTGCTGGTGTGGATGAAAAAGTTTAAGGCGCAGGTGAAGAAGTAAGTTGCGTTTAGTCGCCCGGTGGCGCTTCGCTTACCGGGCCTACGAAACCCCGTAGGCCGGGCAAACGCAGTGCCGCCCGGCGTTACCGCTCCGGTTCAAACCCCTCAAACCGCGACCCTTTGTAACTCAACGTCCCTTTCTCCCCTACCGTCAGCTGATGGTACTGCTGTGCTTCCAGGCGGAAGGTCATTTCCAGCCCGCCGGTTTCGGGTTTAAAGCTCGCCTCATATCGCACGGATGTCCCGGCTGGCGCAGTTTGCTGCTGGCGTGAACGGCGGTCGTTAAGGGTTTTCTCGCGCTTATTACTCACCACCACGCGTTTTTGCAATAACGGCGCGGCGTCGTTGTCCGCCTTCTCGCGGCGCTGCTGCACAAAACGGAACGACGCGGCGATAACAATTATGGCCACCACAATAACGAAAAACAGCGGCATCTTGCTCATTGGTTTATCCCATCAGATTATGCGGAAATCAGGATACCTTGCCTTATCCGACATTGCCAAACGCCTGCCCGCGTCACTACACTGAATCAGAAACTGATTATTCAGTCATAACAGATACAGGGAGTTAATATGCTTTGGTCATTTATCGCTGTCTGTTTGTCTGGCTGGCTCTTCGTCGATGCATCTTATCGCGGGCCTGCCTGGCAGCGTTGGTTGTTTAAACCCGTTACCCTGCTCCTGCTGCTTCTGCTCGCCTGGCAGGCACCAATGTTCAATGCCGTCAGCTACCTGGTGCTTGCAGGTTTGTGCGCCTCACTGGTTGGTGATGCCTTAACGCTGCTACCCCGTCAGCGCTTGCTGTATGCCGTTGGGGCATTCTTCCTTTCGCATCTGCTTTACACCATCTATTTTGCCAGCCAGATGACGCTCTCCTTCTTCTGGCCGCTGCCGCTGATATTGCTGGTGATTGGCGCACTGCTGGTCGCGGTGATCTGGACACGCCTTGAAGAGATGCGTTGGCCAATCTGCACCTTTATCGCGATGACGCTGGTGATGGTGTGGCTGGCGGGTGAGCTGTGGTTCTTCCGTCCAACATCGGCTGCAATGTCGGCCTTCTTCGGCGCATCGCTGCTGCTTATTGGCAATATTGTCTGGCTGGGCAGCCATTATCGCGGTCGTTTCCGCGCGGATAACGCGATTGCTGCCGCCTGTTACTTTGCCGGTCACTTCCTGATTGTACGATCGCTGTACATCTAAATAACGCTTGACTCTGGAGTCGACTCCAGAGTGTATGCTGCGGCTAATGAGAAAATTATCATTACCGGAGAATGCCATGTCGACTCCAGAGACAAACAAAAAAGTGCCACAATTTTCGGCACTTAAGCTTAATCCCCTTCCCGCAAAAAACGATTGCTGCTGCGAAGGCTCCTGCGCCCCTCAGGCTGAACAGACATTGCCCGATAACGGGAATCGTTACAGTTGGGTGGTGAATGGTATGGATTGCGCCGCCTGCGCACGTAAAGTCGAAAATGCCGTCCGACAGGTGAAAGGCGTCGACCATGTTCAGGTGCTGTTCGCCACCGAAAAACTGCTGGTCAGTGCTGCTTCAGATATCAGCACCCAGGTTGAAGCCGCCGTAGCCAGCGCCGGATATTCCCTGCGCAGCGAAAATGCCCCGGCCGAAAAAGTCAGCCCGCTGCGTGAGAATCTTCCGCTGATAACGCTGATTATCATGATGGCGTTAAGCTGGGCGCTGGAGCAGTTCAACCATCCTTTCGGTAATTTGGCCTTTATCGCCACCACGCTGGTCGGGCTGTACCCTATTGCCCGCCAGGCATTGCGTCTGATGAAAACCGGAAGCTGGTTTGCTATCGAAACCCTGATGAGCGTTGCCGCCATTGGTGCGCTTTTTATTGGCGCAACGGCAGAAGCGGCAATGGTGCTGCTGCTGTTTTTAATTGGCGAGCGCCTTGAAGGCTGGGCTGCAAGCCGTGCGCGTAAAGGTGTCAGCGCATTGATGGCACTGAAACCCGAAACCGCAACTCAGCTGGTCAACGGTGAGCGTAAAACCGTGGCCATCAGTGCACTGCGCCCTGGTGATGTTATCGAAGTGGCCGCAGGCGGCCGACTCCCTGCCGATGGTGAGTTACTTTCCGCGACGGCCAGTTTCGATGAAAGCGCCCTGACCGGCGAATCTATTCCCGTGGAGCGCGAAGCGGGTGAAAAAGTCCCTGCCGGTGCCACCAGCGTTGACCGTCTGGTGCAATTGACCGTGCTCTCCGAACCGGGCGACAGCGCAATCGACCGCATTCTGAAGCTCATTGAAGAAGCCGAAGAGCGCCGCGCACCGGTAGAGCGCTTTATCGATCGCTTTAGCCGTATTTACACCCCTGCCATCATGCTGGTTGCCCTGCTGGTCACCATTATCCCGCCATTGCTGCTTGGCGCGCCGTGGGAAGGATGGATCTACAAGGGGCTGACGTTGCTGCTGATTGGTTGCCCGTGTGCGCTGGTTATCTCCACACCCGCCGCGATTACATCCGGTCTTGCCGCCGCAGCACGCCGCGGTGCGCTGATTAAAGGCGGTGCCGCGCTGGAGCAACTGAGCCAGGTTCAGCACATCGCGTTTGATAAAACCGGCACGCTGACGGTAGGTAAACCGCAGGTGACGGGTGTTTATCCCCAGAACATCAGTGAAGACGACCTGCTGGCCCTGGCGGCCGCCGTTGAACAAGGTTCGACGCACCCGCTGGCGCAGGCGATTGTGCGTGAAGCGCAGTCCCGTGGGCTGACCATACCGGCCGCCACTGCCCAGCGCGCGCTGGTGGGTTCAGGAATTGAAGCTCACGTCGGGGACAAAAAAGTGCTTATCAGCGCGGCGGATAAATTCCCTGCGGCCGGGTTAGCAGCCCGTGTACACGAGCTGGAACAGGCCGGGCAGACGGTGATTATTGTCGTGCAGGATGGCACAGCACTGGGTCTGCTGGCGCTGCGCGATACCCTGCGTGAAGATGCAAAAGCGGCCATGGCTGACCTGCATCAGATTGGCGTTCAGGGTGTGATCCTGACCGGGGATAACCCACGCGCCGCCGCAAGCATTGCCGCAGAGTTAGGCATGGAGTTTCAGGCCGGACTGCTGCCTGCCGACAAAGTGAAGGCGGTCACCCAACTGAACGAAAATGCACCGCTGGCAATGGTGGGCGATGGGATCAACGATGCCCCGGCAATGAAAGCCTCAACCATTGGAATTGCGATGGGTAGCGGTACCGATGTGGCACTGGAAACCGCGGATGCCGCGCTCACGCATAACCGCCTGACAGGGCTTGCGCAGATGATCCGCCTGGCGCGCGCCACTCGCGCTAACATTCGTCAGAACATCACGATTGCGCTAGGCCTGAAAGGGATTTTCCTGGTGACCACGCTGCTTGGGATTACCGGGCTCTGGCTGGCGGTGCTGGCAGATACCGGGGCAACCGTGCTGGTAACAGCGAACGCGCTGCGACTGTTGCGTAAAAAGTAAAACACCGCCCGGTGGGGTTCGCCTTACCGGGCATTAAAAACTGGCTGGTGCCAGGCTGAACTTAAATCCCGAAGAAATTTGAAGCCCTTTTCTGATACACGATAGCGAAGCATTGATAGGGTGCTCGCTATCCTAATTTTTTCATCTTCACGTTTCAGGTCATAAATCCCAAAACGATGAGTTTTTTATTTTTCTCCAGTCAGTTTTGTCCTCGCTTCCTGAAGTGCTTTTTGCAGCCACTCCAGATTGCACGAAATTGACCTTCCAGGAAATTCAACTTGTAAGTTATCTAAACCGTTTTCCTGATGTATTAGAGCAATATATTTCAGCAATCAAGTATTCATAATCAACATCACTGGCTATAACGATTTTTAACTGGGATGGCAAGGTATCCTTCCTGGCATAACGTTAATTATCACATTGTTCATCAATGTGTCTTAGGTGCTCATATCCCTTTCAGAAACACGATATGTGGGCATAGCAGGCACATTCCAGGGAATGAAATCCACTAAACCGTGCTCAGCGAGGTTTTTTACAAGTCTTGCAACGTTACCAATACTCTCCATTTTCCGCATAGACATAGCACGATCAAGGTTATACCAATTCCATTTTACATCATCTCTTGAAGCTAACAGCTTCAGGATATTCAATTCAGTTTCATTTACCATGTTGGAGTATTCTTGTGATCAAGATCATCACCAATCCTTTTCCTGCTATTTTCAATAATTTCTTGAAATTGAACGAGATCTAAATCCCAGATCCCGTCAGTCCATGTAAAAATCTCTATCCTTAAACCAATACCCGGCTCATTAGATATTTCGGCCACTTGATTAGTACCGGAAAATATTTCATAAACAACATTTTCACGATCTGGTAAGCTGGCGATCTGCGCCATTAATGTGCTTTTCATTTTTTAGGCTCCAAAAATCCGATAAGGGTTCCATCGGAATCATAACGAATCCCCACCCCATTTAGGGAGACAATACCGATTACTTGACTAGATCTACCTGTATTTTATTGGACTATAGTTTTAGTTGAATCGTTTAAAAGGAGGGGTAAACAGACGGTTCACAAGCAATACCGCCAGTATGTAACCCCCGCCAAAGTTCATTCACCTAATATGATGGCTTTTTAGAAAATCACGACCTTTTACAGATACAATGAAAGTCGGTCGGGATGATTCACTAACGCTTATAATATCGACAAAACCCTCTTCTACTAATCGGTCGACGATTTGCGGTACATAGCCGAATCCCGGAATGTTACGAGTAGATAACACTCTATCAAGAACATGCCAAGTCCAGTTACCATCTTTTAATGCCATAACGTTTAGGACATCGTATTCAATTTTTGAAATCATCTTTCAGTGCCTCTGGATGGAACAATTCTGCACCAGTAATTCTGTAATCTTCAAGGGTAGCAGCATGAGCATGGCTCCAAAGGTAGTAACCTTCAACCCCATCGGGCTCTCCGATTTCCCATCCTAAATTGCAGTAACGCTGATACTCTCTGCATTCATGGGTATAGTAATTCAGATCAACTTGTTGCGGTGGTATTTCCTTACTTAAAATACGTTTTAACCGATCAATCATTACATCGTTAGCTGGGTCGTGTTCAAATCGAGAAATGTGTTTCTCTACCGTTGCGATACCTTCTCTGTCAATGACCACTCCTTCAGTAGTCAAATACTCGATCGGCCCTCCGGCCAATTCAGGATCGAAAGTACGCCCTGATACAGTACCCTTTGCGCCAAAGTATCTAACCTCATCGAGTTCAGGAAACCGCATCCTTCCTATCGTTAACCCAGCCGCCACAGAAGCACCCGCAATCAGCAATCCCTTGTTGTCCATTACCTGATCGTAACCCTCTGGCGCATCACCACCGAGCTGCTCAGCAGTCTTATGAAATCCCTCTATATTCCCATTGTAAATCCCGCCAGCCGCAAGCAACCTACCAACAGACTTGCTGTTCAACGTTTTGAGGCCATTTTGGGAAGGGACAAACAGGTGGTTGTAACTAGCAGGCATCGCCAGATAACTGTATTCCGTATTGGCGATAAGGTGCTTGCAAAGGATATATTCATAATCCACCGCAATAGTTTCTGTATGTAGACAGTTCTGTCTACAATCAGAATAAATACTCGATATGAAAGCACCCCGTAGCTGTATGTAATAATACTTCTCCCATCGCCCAAACGGGCCAATGCGGTAGAAATAAAACTCCATGTATAACTGCTCATTATTATTAATGGCGTTAATCAGCAATGGGGAGCATTTATCAATTAACTTACAGAAACGTAAACCCTGAAATTTGTAACCTTTACCAGTACTGGTTATACTATTAGCGAGAGAAAAAACAAAAATTTCATCCTCATGCCCAACCTGCCTTCGATTACCTACAGAGGCAGAGGTTCCGCACCCATCAGAAATAGCTCCCTGTTGTTCCCCTGAAACTTTCAGGTAAACAATATCACTCATTTCATTGTTGCCCTTATTTATTTACCGCTGATATTTTTATACGCCTTTGAATTAACGACGCATACAGCAGAAATAAAAACTTTCAACTCAATGAAATGTTTTGAGGATTATCTAATAAGCAGGAAGGTTAGGGTGAGCGCATCATGCTGCACACCCTAAAATAACTTAACCCTTACGAATCAAATACCGGTACGGCAGCACTTCGGTCTGCTGTGCGACCAGTTCGTGTTCCATAAAGGTACAAAAACCGGGGATATCGCGGGTGGTTGCCGGATCGTCGGCAATGATTAAAAGCGTTTCGCCGGTCTGCATGTTACGCACGGTTTTGCGCACCATCATCACCGGTTCCGGGCAGCGAAGGCCCTGGGCATCAAGCGTATGGTCTGGGCTGGAAAACAGGTCGGTCATTTTCGTCTCGTTCACATAAAAACGGCTGTAGTTTACGCCCCGTTGCCACCAATGCAAACCAGGTTAACGATTGCGTGAAAATTAGCCATTGCAAAGGTGAATGAAAGCAGTATCATGCAGCGGTTTTTATTGGGTTCCCTCACCCCAACGTTCAAAAAGGTCACAATATGACGCAGTTCTCTCAACCGCAGCGCGTAAAAGCGTTGTTCTGGCTTTCTCTTTTTCATCTGCTGGTGATCACCTCCAGCAACTATCTGGTACAGCTGCCGATCGCCATTTTTGGTTTTCATACCACCTGGGGCGCGTTCAGTTTCCCGTTTATCTTCCTCGCGACCGATTTAACCGTGCGTATCTTTGGCGCACCGCTGGCGCGGCGGATTATCTTTGCGGTGATGCTTCCGGCACTGTTCATCTCCTACGTGATTTCTTCCCTGTTCTATATGGGAAGCTGGCAGGGCTTTGAGGCGCTGACGCACTTCAACCTGTTTGTGGCGCGTATCGCTACCGCCAGCTTTATGGCCTATGCCCTGGGGCAAATCCTCGACGTCCACGTGTTTAACCGCCTGCGGCAAAATCATCGCTGGTGGATGGCGCCAACAGCCTCCACGCTGTTTGGTAACGTGAGCGATACGCTGGCCTTCTTCTTTATCGCTTTCTGGCGTAGCCCGGATGCGTTTATGGCTGCACACTGGATGGAAATCGCACTGGTGGACTACTGCTTCAAGGTGCTTATCAGCATTGTGTTCTTCCTGCCGATGTACGGCGTATTGCTGAATATGCTGCTGAAAAGGCTGGCAGATAAATCTGAAATCTCTGCATTGCAGGCAGGTTAAGGGTTCGCTTTAACAGTTGTGATAAGATGCTCGAATGAGCCGTTATGGCCGTTTATCGAAAGGAAGAAGTCAATGCGCAATCTGGTTAAATATGTCGGGATTGGCCTGCTGGTTGTGGGCCTTGCCGCCTGTGATAACAGCGACACGAAAGCACCTGCTCAAGGCGCGTCAGCAGAAAGTAATGCGGCCGGGCAGCCGGTAAGTCTTCTGGATGGCAAGCTGAGTTTCTCTCTGCCAGCAGATATGACCGATCAGAGCGGTAAGCTGGGTACACAGGCGAACAATATGCACGTCTATTCCGATGCGACCGGGCAGAAAGCCGTGATTGTGATTGTGGGCGATGACACCAGCGAAGATCTGGGCGTTCTGTCCAAACGTCTGGAAGATCAGCAGCGCAGCCGTGATCCGCAGTTGCAGGTTGTGACCAACAAGTCCATTGAGCTGAAAGGCCACGCCATGCAACAGCTGGACAGCATCATCTCTGCAAAAGGCCAGACCGCTTACTCTTCTGTAGTGCTTGGCAAGGTCGACAACAAACTGTTGACCCTGCAAATCACCCTGCCAGCAGACGATCAGCAGAAAGCGCAGACCGCCGCTGAAAACATCATTAACACCATCGTGATTCAGTAATTCCTCACGATGATGACGTGGCCTCCGGAGCTTGCTCTGGGGGCCATTTTTTTAGCCTCCACGTCAGCAACAACGCCACCGCCACCAGCCCCGCCGCCGCAAGGTAGATGACCGGCACGCCTGCCCACGCCATCACCAGCCCCGCCAGTGGCCCGGTAATGCCTAACGACATATCCATAAACACCGTATAGGTCGCCAGTGCCGCCCCCTGGTTTTGCTGTGGCACTGCCTTCACTGCCACCACTCCCAGCGCCGGGAACACCAGCGAGAACCCTGCTCCCGCCAGGAATACGCCAATTTTTGCCATCCACGGCGCCGCGGCAATCCCGGTCAGCAGCAGCCCGACAATCTCCACGCTAAAACAGATCATCGCCACATTCAGCCCGCCCAGGCGGTTGATACCGTTCGGAAACAGCAGGCGCGTCCCCACAAATGCGCAGCTAAACAGGGTTAACGCGAATGCGGCCCCATCCCACCCTTTTGCATCGTAGAACAAGGTTATAAAGGTCGCGATGACGCCAAAACCCGCCGAGGCCAGTGCCAGCGCCATGCCATAAGGCCACACGCGGCCAAGCACCGCACGAAACGGCATCGGCTTGCCTTTGCTGGCTTTTACTTTCGGGCGCGGCAGAGCAAACAAAATCGCCAACAGTGCGACCGCCATAATGGTCAACGCCAGCCCGTTTAGCCCCGCGAATGAAAAACAGACCACGCCCAGCGGCGCGCCGATTGCCATCGCCCCGTAGGTGACAATGCCATTCCACGATATCACTCGCCCAATGTGAGGGGCCCCCACAACGCCCACGCCCCACAGCGTTGACCCTGTTCCGGCCAGGCTTTGCCCGATACCGAGGATCACGCGTCCCAGGCACAGCAGCACCAGGCTCACTATCGGCCAGCCGCTGCTCAACCCGGCCATCAGGTAACTCAAGCCGCTGAGGAAACAGCCGCACAGCCCCAGAACCACAATGCTTTTTGGCCCGAACAGATCGGCATAACGCCCCGCATGAGGGCGGCTGAGCAGCGTCGCGAAGTATTGCAGGCTAATCACCAGCCCCGCCCAGAATGCGCTAAATCCCATGACATCATGGACATAGCCCGGCAAAACCGCCAACGGCAGGCCAATGGTCAGGTAACTGGCAAAGTTAAAAATGACGACAGAAACAATACGCAGATTAAGGCGTAATCCGCTAAGTGCCGGTTCGGCGGCAGGTTCGGGCATGGGGTTCTACCTGGATTTTTACAACAGTGTTTCACTATTACCACGATGGGTTAAGAAAAGCAGCAGTGACTTTCAGATTAACGGCGTCAGACGAAGCGTAACTCGCGCACTACACTTAACAGGCTCCCGGCAAAAGGAATCCGTATGACATCCACCCAGCCCGACAAGACAGGTCTGCATATTTTGTTAAAGCTCGCCAGCCTGGTGGTTATCCTTGCGGGTATCCATGCGGCGGCAGATATCATCGTTCAGCTCCTGCTGGCCCTCTTTTTTGCCATCGTGCTGAATCCGCTGGTGACCTGGTTTATCCGCCGCGGCGTGTCGCGACCCGTGGCGATAACGATTGTGGTTATCGTTATGCTGATTGTGCTTACCGCACTGGTGGGCGTGCTTGCCGCCTCGGTGAATGAATTTTCCACCCTGCTGCCAAAATACAACAAAGAGCTCACCCGCAAGGTCCTGCAACTACAGGATTCGCTCCCATTCCTGCACATCCACATGTCCCCGGAGCGGATGCTGCAACGGATGGATTCAGAAAAGCTCATGACCTGGGCAACAACCCTGATGACGCAGCTTTCCGGCGCGATGGCCAGCGTGTTGCTGCTGGTGATGACGGTGGTATTCATGCTCTTCGAGGTGCGTCATGTGCCTTATAAGCTGCGTTTTGCCTTGAATAATCCACAAATCCATATTGCCGGACTTCATCGCGCGCTCAAAGGTGTGTCTCACTATCTGGCGCTGAAAACCCTACTGAGCCTGTGGACCGGGGTAATTGTCTGGCTCGGGCTGGTACTGCTGGACATCCAGTTTGCGCTAATGTGGGGTGTGCTGGCTTTCCTGCTGAATTATGTGCCGAACATCGGAGCCGTGATCTCCGCCGTACCGCCAATGATTCAGGCATTTTTATTTAATGGCCTGTACGAATGCATGTTGGTGGGCGCGCTGTTTCTGGTGGTGCATATGCTTATCGGCAATATTGTCGAGCCACGCATGATGGGGCACCGCCTCGGGATGTCGACCCTGGTGGTCTTTTTATCATTGCTGATCTGGGGATGGTTGCTCGGGCCGGTGGGAATGCTGCTTTCAGTGCCGCTCACCAGCGTGTGTAAAATCTGGATGGAGACAACCAAAGGTGGCAGCAAACTGGCCATTCTGCTCGGACCAGGGCGCCCCAAAAGCCGATTACCGGGGTAATTCCGTATCCCGGTTAGCTATTATAATGAGCATTGGATTATAGTATTGGTTTCGCCGCGCAACTTTGCGGTTACTTCTGCTTCGACTTAAGGCCCGATGTTATATGTACCAGGTTTTTCTGGGAAAGATCTCCTCGCTGAGCACCGACCACTGGGCACAAGCTCTTGCCCTGCACGCCCCTACGGGCGAACAGCGCGACCGCTGGCTGGCCGGTCGCGGGTTGCTTTCCCGCCTGTTTGCACCACAACCTTTGCCGGAAATTGTCTATAGCGAACAGGGAAAACCAGGCTTTGCTGACGACTATCCGCTGTGGTTTAGCATCAGCCATTGTGATGACGATATCGCCCTGATTGTCAGTGATGAAGGTGATGTAGGTTGTTCACTGGAACACATACGCCCGCAGGATAACTGGCGTACGCTGGCAAATGCGGTCTTCAGTAATGCTGAACATGATGAAATGGAAAACGAGAAACCAGAGAGTCAGCTTGCCGTGTTCTGGCGTATCTGGACGCGTAAAGGCGCCATCATCAAACAGCGTGGCGCGCACTCCTGGCAAATAGTGAGTATCGACAGTGCTGCCAGTACTCTCCATACGGTTAGCCACTGCCAGGTCGACTCCCTGAGCCTTGCCGTGTGCACGGCCACACCATTTGGCCTTACGACGGCTCTGATCCATTCGGCCGACGACGCGTCGGCCGAAAAATGGTCAGCACTCCCAGAATAATAAATCCAACCCCCGCCAGCCCGTGCCAGGAGAAGGTTTCTCCCCAGCCGGGCAGCAGAATGGCTGCGCCCCACACCAGGATGTAGCTGAGACTCAGCAAGGCATAGGCTTTGCTGAGCGCCAGACGATGCAGCGCCAGATACCAACACCCCATTGAAGCCACATAGCCCATCAGCCCGAGCATCAGCGACCCGGTACCCGGTGCAAAATGCCACAGCGCGATGAGAAAAGAAAAATCCTCGCCAACCGGCGGGAGTGTGACCATGGCATAGCGCAACAACAGCTGTGCGATGCTGACTAACGCCACGCTACACAACGCCCAGAATGCACCTTTCACAGGCTCCCTCCCAACAGGATTATCCCAATCATGATGAACCCTACGCCGAGCCAGTGGTGCGCCGCGACGTTCTCACGCCAGAACGTTTTTGCCGCCAGCGTCACCCAGACAAAGTTCAGGCTCAGCATCGGGTAAGCAATCCCTACAGGAAGGCGTTGCAGCACCACCAGCCAGACCAGCATTCCGAAGCCCAGCGCCAACAACGCCAGGCCGAGCCAGAGGACGATATGCGCGCCACGCCGCCCGGATTTCGCCGGGCGGGTGGCCTGCTTCTGGCACAGCTGTCCTGCGCAGCTCAGCAGGCTAGCCAGTACCAGCCAGAACCAGGTCATCATTGCGGCAGATACTGCAAGTAAGCCAGACGCCCCTGAATATAGAGGCTGTCCGGTTTTGGCAGCTTCAGGCGCTCAAGATCGTCGTTTTTCGACAACAGGATCACCATCGAGATCCGCCCCTGCTGGCGATGTTCTTCCAGCCATTGCGGGAAATCGTCTTTGCCGACAAACCGGTCTTTCACATCCGGGTAGTCCAGCCCGTAACGTAACTCACCGCTCTGACCATACAGAACAATATCGTTACGCTTGAGCTCCCAGGCCAGGCCAGACGCGACGCCCACGTTGTTCGCCAGAACGAAACGGCTGTCCTGAAGCGGCTCACGTACGGTGTCCACCAGTGACTGCGGTTGTTTTGAATCCACCACCAGATTCGGGATAGCAAAGCCAATCAGCAGCGTCAGGCCAAGCGGACACAGTGCCGCCAGCCACCAGCGCTGCTGGCTCTGGCGCAGGGTAAACCAGCCCACTGCGGCCCAGATCAGGAAAGCCACCACCGCGCAGAAGACTTTGTACAGCTCAACGGACGTCCAGACCGGGTGTTTTGACAGCCCCCACGGGGAAACCACCAGCGCCGCCACCACACCGATCGCACCAAACGCGAGGTTGATCCACCCGTTGATGCGCAGCACTTTGCCGCTTTTTTCCGCCACGGTGCAGGCGTAATGCGCCATCAGCATCGCCAGCGGTGCAAAGCACGGCAGGATATAGGTCGGCAGCTTCCCTTTGGCGATACTGAAGAACACCAGAGGCATAACCACCCAACCGAGCAGGTACAATCCGCCGCCTTCGTCCTGTCGGCCACGCCAGCCCTGACGCAGCGCACCAGGCAACAAGGCCAGCCACGGCAGGCTACCGGCAATCAGGAACGGAATGTAATACCAGAATGGCGCTTTGTGTTGGGCATCGCTCTGCGCAAAGCGCTGAATATGTTCAACCCAGAAGAAGTAGCGCCAGAAGTCCGGCTCACGATGGGCAATTGCCAGCCCCCAGGGCAGAACAATAAGCACACAGCTTAGGATAGCCAGCCAGCCAAACAGCAGCACCTCTTTCCAGCGCTTCTGAGCAATCACCCACGGCAGCACGCCAATCACCGGCACGGCAAGCGCCAGGAACCCTTTGGTCATCACCCCCATGCCACAGGCAAGCCCAAGCAGCACGTAGCCGCCCGCTTTACCGGCGAAGGTTTTCGCCTGCGCTGCCAGCCAGAAGCTGCACATTGCCGACACCAGCCAGAGTGTGATAATCGGATCCAGCACCGCATACGTGCCAATGCCATACACCAGGAAGAGAGTTAAAAAGATAACGCCGGAGAGCAAGGCGACGCGCTTGTCGCGCCAGATGCGCCATGCCAGCCAGATCACCAGCAGCGCCGCCAGCCCGGTGGAGAATATCGCTCCCGCGCGCACGGCAAAGTTGGTATGGCCAAACAGCATCTGCCCGATACTGTTAACCCAGTATCCGGCTATCGGTTTTTCAAAGTAGCGAAGTCCCAGGAAGTGCGGGACAACCCAATCCCCTGATGCCAGCATTTCACGGCTAATTTCCGCGTAGCGCGTCTCATCAGGTTGCCATAACAGGCGGATATCGACAGGAATAAGGTAGTAAATGACAAACAGTGCGAAAAGCGCAAAGCCATAACGGGCTGCTTTCATGATACCGGGCTCACGGTTTGTTGATAGCCAAGCCAGCCTTCCCGGCCAGCCATTTCTTTACGAACAATTTTGCCTACAGGCAATGTACTGAGGTCGTCAGGCAGCAGTTCGCTGAGTGGGCAAAACTGAATACCTTCCTCTGCGGCCATCGTCAGCAGCGCATCAAAGTCATGTTGATACGCAATCCCTTCCACTTCTGCGTGGATGGTATACACCGGCGTACCGGTATCACGATGAATGCAGTCCAGAATGTAACGGTTAAAGCCCTCAGCAGTCACCTCGCGCCCCACCACCTCATCCCAGGTCGGAAGCGTTACCGGAATCTGCACGGTGCCGAACATGTTTTCACCCAACTGCGGTAAAAACGGTCCGCTGCCGCGACAGTCGCTGTTATAGCGAAACGCGAATGGCTGTTTAGCTTTCACCACGCGCTGATCAGCTCGCCAGCCCGCTACCGCCGAACACTGCACCGGTTTACAGGTAATGGCTTCCAGCTCCATCATACCGCGTTCAACCTCACGGCCCAGACGTGGGATATCCCACACCCCGGCCCAGGCCTGCCATGCATGGTGATCCCAGGCATGTAGCCCCACCTCATGCAAACGCGATGCTTCGCGGATAATGTCTTCATTACCCGCGCCGATGCGCCTGCCAGGCCAGGCCGTTCCGGCCAGCAAAATATCCCAGCCGTAGAGCGATGCTGCGCGTGAGCGCAGCATTTTGAACAGAAACGCCGGTTTAATCAGACGCCATAAATGGCGTCCCATGTTATCCGGCCCCACGCTGAAGAAGATACTGGAGCGCACATTATGCTTGCCCAGTAACTCCAGCAGCTTGGGCACGCCGTCACGCGTGCCCCGGAAGGTGTCGACGTCTATACGTAAGCCGACTTTTTTCATGATGTCTGTTCCGACAGCTCCACAGTGCGCAGGAAGAAATCGAGCGTTTCATCGATGGTCTGTTCCATCTTCACTTCCGGCGTCCAGTTCAGGCAGCGCTTAGCGTTACGGATGCTTGGCTTACGGTGCTCAACGTCCTGATAGCCTTTACCGTAGTAGCTGCTGCTTTCCACTTCACGGAAGCCCGCAAATGGCGGGAACTGGTCACGGAGTGGATGGCGCTCGAAGCTTGCCAGCAGCATCTCAGCCAGTTCACGAATGCTGGCTTCGTTTTCCGGGTTACCGATGTTGATGATTTCACCGTTGCAGCGGCCATCTTTGTTTTCGATGATGCGGAACAGCGCTTCGATACCGTCAGAGATGTCGGTAAAGCAACGCTTCTGTTTGCCGCCTTCAATCAGTTTGATTGGAGAGCCTTCAACCAGGTTCAGGATCAGCTGAGTGATCGCACGTGAGCTACCGATGCGCGCGGCATTCAGGTTATCAAGACGTGGCCCCATCCAGTTGAACGGACGGAACAGGGTAAAGCGCAGGCCTTCTTTCTCACCGTATGCCCAAATCACGCGGTCCAGCAGCTGTTTGGACACAGAGTAGATCCAGCGTTGCTTGTTGATTGGGCCAACCACCAGGTTAGAGGTGTCTTCGTCGAAGTTTTTGTCCGTACACATGCCGTACACTTCAGACGTGGACGGGAAGATGATGCGCTTATCGTATTTCACGCAGTCGCGGATGATCTTCAGGTTCTCTTCGAAGTCCAGCTCGAACACGCGCAGCGGGTTACGGGTGTATTCAATCGGAGTCGCGATCGCTACCAGCGGCAGCACCACATCACATTTCTTGATGTGGTATTCGATCCATTCGGAGTGGATGCTGATATCCCCTTCAACGAAGTGGAAGCGCGGGTTGGTCAGGAAGCGGCTGATCGCATCAGAACCGATATCCAGGCCATAGATTTCGTAGTTGTCGTCTTTCAGCAAACGTTCGGTCAGGTGGTTACCGATAAAGCCGTTCACGCCGAGGATCAATACGCGGGTGCGACGCTTGATAGCCACAACCGGTGCGCTGGTGATAAGCGCACCCGCAACCAGACCCAGGGATTGCGCCAGCTGCGCGCCCTGAACGTATACGCCGTTGTCAGTTTGACCGGTCAGAATTTCCAGCGCCTGCTCGCCGCAGCTCACCACCAGTGGAGAAACAGAGACAACCGTACCCGGTTTTGCTGCCGGAATGTCATCGCGTACGCGAGATTTCCAGACGATAAATTTGCTGACACCCGCAAAGCTGTACGCACCCGGCCAAGGGTCAGTGACCGCACGCACCAGGTTGTGCAGCTGACGCGCAGGTTTCGCCCAGTCCAGACGGCCATCTTCCGGGTTACGGCGGCCAAAGCAGCTTGCTTTGCTCTCATCCTGCGCGGTCTCTTTAAAGGAGCCCTGCTGGATGGAAGGCAGCACATCGCGCAGCAGGTTTTGCGCAGCTCCACACAGTTTGTGATGCAGTTGCAGCGCGGTTTCATCGGCTTCGATAGCCACTTTCTGCTGAGCCACGATATCGCCCGCATCAGCGCGACGCTCCATGCGATGCAGGGTTACGCCGGTTTCCGTTTCACCATTCACCAGCACCCAGTTCAGCGGCGCGCGGCCACGGTATGCTGGCAGCAGGGAGCCGTGCAGGTTAAACGCGCCTTTTGGCGCCAGGCTTAAGATGTCGTCACTCAGCAGATTGCGATAATAGAAAGAGAAAATCACATCAGGAGAAAGCGCACGAATGCGGTCAACCCACAGCGGATGGTTTACATCATCAGGGGCGTACACCGGGATGCCACGCTCTGCGGCAATACGCGCCACAGAACCAAAGAAGTTATTTTCTCCGGCAGCGTCCGGGTGAGTGAAGATTGCAGCAATGTCATAACCCGCTTCCAGCAGGGCCAGCGTGCCCGTACACCCCATATCGTGATAGGCAAATACAACAGCTTTCATGGGTGAATTTCCTCTTGAGATGCTTTGTGTTCCTGACGGACAACACGTTGAATAAAGTAGCGCGGACGTGCGCGAACATCGTTATAAATACGGCCGATGTACTCACCAAGTAAGCCCATCCCAACAAACTGGGCACCGATGAACATGAACAGTACGGCAAACAGCATAAAGACCCCTTCCGCCGCCCACTGAGGGCCAAAGATCAGTCGCAATGCGACTAACAGAACGGAAATCGCAAACCCGGCCAGCGCGATAACGCTGCCGAAAACGCTTAACAAACGCAGCGGCGTGGTGGTCAGGCAGGTGATCAGGTCATACATCAGGTTAATCAGACGCATAAAGCTGTACTTCGATTCCCCGTGCTCGCGCTCTGCGTGCAGCACCGGAATTTCAGTCGCTCTGCGGGCAAAGGTATTGGCAAGAATAGGAATGAACGTACTGCGCTCGTGGCAATGCAGCATGGCGTCAACGATATGGCGGCGGTAGGCGCGCAACATGCAGCCGTAATCGCCCATGGCTTTACCCGTGGTGCGCTGGATAAGACGGTTAATGGTGCGCGACGCCAGCTTGCGGAACAGGCTGTCCTGGCGGTTCTGACGAACAGTGCCGACCACGTCATAGCCTTCATCGGCTTTCGCCACCAGGCGCGGAATCTCTTCCGGCGGGTTTTGCAGATCGGCATCCAGCGTGATGATCAGGTCGCCCGTTACATGGCTAAAGCCGGCCATAATGGCGGAGTGCTGACCGTAGTTACGGTTAAGCAACACGGCAACGATGTGGCTTCCCTCAACCTCTGCGGCGTCGGTGAGCATCTGGGCAGAATTGTCGCTGCTGCCATCATCTACCAGCAGAATTTCGTAGGCCTTGCCCATGGTTTCACAGGCAGCCGTGGTGCGGCGGATAAGTTCAGGCAGGCTCTCCTGCTCGTTGTAAACCGGGATAACGACTGAGACTTTTTGTACAGGTGGTGCGCTGAACATATCAATTTCCTGCTAGCTGATGGAGCGCGGTAATGACGCGGGTTGCGTCGTCATGCGTCATATCCGGGAAAAGAGGGAGTGAACAAATACGCGCGCTGTTCCATTCGGAGTTCGGGAGCGATACCTCAGGGAAACGCTCGCGATAGTATTTTTGCGTATGGGCAGCACGGAAATGCAGGCCAGTACCAATGCCTTTTGCTTTCAGCGCGTCCATTAACGCATCACGTGAGATCCCACAGCGGGCTTCATCAACACGAATGATAAACAAATGCCATGCATGGACATGCGGCCAGGCCGGAATACGCAGCGGCTCGAAAGGCGTATCCGCCAGCTCTGTCAGATAACGTTCAGCGATTTCGCGACGGCGCGCGTTGGCTTCGCTCAATTTACCCATTTGGACCAGCGCCAGCGCGGCATTGATATCCGCGAGGTTGTATTTATACCCCGGGGAGATAACTTCCGCCTGCGGCGCACGGCCGTGAGTCTGGCGGTCATAGGCATCAACACCGAGCCCGTGGAACTTCAGGCTGCGAATGCGTTGCGCCAGTTGTTCGTCGTCCGTCACCACTAATCCGCCTTCCGCGCAAGTCATGTTCTTAATGGCGTGGAAAGAGAAGATGGCGGTACCTTGCCAGCCAACATGGTGATTTTTGTAGTAAGTGCCTGCTGCGTGGGCAGCATCTTCAATCACAGGGATACCGTGGCGCTCGCTTATTGCGCGAATCGCATCGATATCAAAAGGCGCCCCCGCATAATGCACGGGGATGATCGCTTTGGTGCGTGGGGTAATCGCGGCTTCGATGGCTTCAGGCGTGACCATCAGCGTGTCTTTGTCGACATCGATCATCACGGGTGTTGCGCCCAGCAGCACAATCATATTGAGGGTCGACACCCAGGTTAAAGAGGGGGTAATGACTTCATCACCAGGACCAATGCCCATCGCCATCAGCGTGACGTGCATCCCAGCCGTTGCAGAGCAAACCGCAATTGCATGACGATTCCCCGTCAGCTTACAAAATGCTTCTTCAAGCTCCTGATTTTTCGGCCCTGTGGTGATCCAGCCCGACATCAAAACGTCCTGAAGCGCCGCAATTTCCTCAGCGCCCATCGACGGTCGCGAAAAAGGCAGAAAATCACTCATTATTAATTTCCTTGCTGTATTAAAGGCGTCA
>Ga0153918_1000463_pt1 | contig 19542 bp, 11 predicted proteins | sample TSFL002MetaG_FD_104687 | JGI IMG/M metagenome (GOLD analysis project Ga0153918, IMG submission 104687) | Attine ant fungus gardens microbial communities from Florida, USA - TSFL002 MetaG | ecosystem: Host-associated > Fungi > Mycelium > Unclassified | place: USA: Florida, Paynes Creek Historic... | reverse complement strand
GCCATCGCCTGCAATCGGGTTAATGGTAATCGTAGTGGTGCTGTTGTCTGGGCCAGTGGTATCGACTGTATAAGTTTGTGTATCGGTGACTGTGCTGCTGTTGCCTGCTGCATCGGTGAAGGTGGCTGTTGCATCGATGGTCGCATCGGTATCTGCAAGTAAGTCACTACCTGCCACATCTGCAGTCCAGTTACCTGTCGCTGCATCAACAGTTGCAGTGTACGTCACACCATTGATGACCAAGGTCACCACCGTGGTTGCTGCATCCGCAGGAATACCGGTTAAGGTACCTGTCACGGTCACTGTGCCCGTTGATTCTGCTGCATTCAACACGTTGTCTGCAGTCACATCATCAATCGTTAAGGTGGCACCTGTATTATCTGGTGCTGTGGTATCGACTGTATAGACCTGAGTATCAGTGACTGTGCTGCTGTTGCCTGCTGCATCGGTGAAGGTTGCTGTCGCATCAATGGTTTTGTCACCATCTGCAAGCAAGTCACTACCTGCCACATCTGCAGTCCAGTTGCCAGTCGCTGCATCAACAGTTGCGGTATAAGTCACACCATTAATAACGAGTGTCACAACTGTGGTTGCTGCATCAGCTGGGATACCTGTCAAAGTACCTGTTACTGTCACAGTGCCAGTTGATTCTGCGGCATTCAACACGTTGTCTGCAGTCACATCATCAATCGTTAGGGTCGCACCTGTATTATCTGGTGCTGTGTTATCGACAGTATAAGTTTGTGTATCGGTGACTGTGCTGCTGTTACCTGCTGCATCGGTGAAGGTTGCAGTCGCATCAATAGTCTTGTCACCATCAGCCACTAAATCACTACCTGCCACATCAGCAGTCCAGTTACCTGTTGCTGCATCGACAGTCGCGGTGTAAATCACACCATTAATCAGTAAAGTGACAACAGTCGTTGCTGCATCGGCTGGGATATTCGTTAAAGTACCTGTGATGGTCACAGTGCTTGCTGATTCTGCTGCATTCAATACATTATCGGCAGTTACGTCATTAATGCTTAATACCGAACCTGTCGTATCTGGTGCATCCGTATCTACTGTATAGCTTTGATCAGCATTGATTGGTCCAACACCAGTAACTTCAACCGTTACATTGATTTTACTGTCGGTATCTGCTGTTAATTGACTACCTGGAACAGTCACACTCCAGACACCACCTGTTTGTAAGGTAGTCGTGTAATCTGTGCCATTAACATTGACAGTGACTTTATCTCCAACAGTAAAGCTTCCAACTACTGAACCACTGATGGTTTGATCAACACCAGCTTCAGCTGCATTGACGACATTATCCCCAGCAATCGGGTTAATCACTACAACTGGTGTGGTGATATCTACGGTGTAAGTAAGGTCTGCTGTAACATTACCAACGTTACCTGCTGCATCTGTTGCCTGAATAGTTACATTAATAGTTTTATCTGCATCAAGCGCCAGTTGACCACCGTCGACTGTAATACTCCATACACCACCAGTCTGAACTGTTGTAGTGATATCTACGCCATTGACATTGACAATAACGACATCACCAACTTTATATTCGCCTGTTACGCTACCACTAATCGTTTGATCTGTACCAGCTTCTGTTGAGTCCAGAATATTGTCACCAGCAACAGGATTAATCGTAATCGTTGTTGTACTGTTGTCAGGTGCTGTTGTATCAACCGTATAAGTATGATCTGCAGTAACAGTACCAACGCCTGTTACATTTACAGTTACATTAATGGTTTTATCTGCGTCCAATGTAAGCTCAGCGCCAGTAACCTCAATACTCCAGTTTCCGTTGTTATCTAGAGTAGTGGTGTAGTCTGTGCCATTGACATTGACAGTAACCTGATCTCCAGCAGTAAAGCTACCAACCACTGAACCACTGATGGTTTGATTGACACCAGCTTCTGCTGCATTCAGAACGTTATCACCTGCAATTGGATTAATTACAACAACAGGTGTGGTGATATCGACAGTATATGTTGCATCAGCAGTTACATTACCTACATTACCTGCTGCGTCTGTTGCCTGAATAGTCACATTAATGGTTTTATCAGCATCAAGAACCAACTGACCACCGGCAACTGTGATACTCCATAAACCACCCGTCTGAACAGTTGTCGTAATGTTGATGCCATTCACATTAACAGTGACTACATCACCAACACGATACTCTCCTGTGACTTTACCACTGATGATCTGATTAGCACCTGCTTCTGTTGAATCAACAACATTGTCACCCGCAATTGGGTCAATTGTAATTGTAGTCGTGCTGTTATTTGGTGGAGTTGTATCTACAGTTTCTGAGCCTGGTGCAGATGGGTTACCTGCTGGATCTGTAGCAATTGCTGTAACTGTATCGCCATCTTTTAAACCGCCTGGATTAGGTACTGTCCATTCACCTGTGGTTGGGTCAGTAGGAACCTGAACAGTGCTACCATCAGGGAAAGTGACTGTGACCGTTGAACCTGGTTCTGCAGTACCCTTAATTGGGTCAGTGCCGTTGATCGGATCAATTTCTGGCACCGCTGGTGCAGTCACGTCAACAGTATAGCTTTGGGTATCGGTGACTGTGCTGCTATTACCTGCAGCATCTTTAAAGGTCACTGTTGCATCAATAGTTGTATCACTGTCAGCCTTTAAATCACTACCTGCAACATCTGCAGTCCAGTTACCTGTTGCGGCATCGACAGTCGCTGTATAAGTCACACCATTGATCACAAGTGTCACAACCGTGCTCGCTGCATCGGCTGGTACACCTGTTAATTTACCTGTAATTGTGACAGTCGAAGTCGATTCTGCTGCATTAAGAACATTATCTGCTGTGACTGGATCAACGCTAAATTCAACGTTATCCGTATTCGGTGGAGTGAGGTCTACAGTTTCTGAACCTGGTGCAGATGGGTTACCTGCTGGATCTGTAGCAATTGCTGTAACTGTATCGCCATCTTTTAAACCGCCCGGATTAGGTACTGTCCATTCACCTGTAGTTGGATCTGTATCAACCTCAACAGTTGAACCGTCAGGGAAAGTGACTGTGACCGTTGAACCTGGTTCTGCTGTACCCTTAATTGGGTCAGTGCCGTTGATCGGATCAATTTCTGGCACCGCTGGTGCAGTCACGTCAACAGTATAGCTTTGGGTATCGGTGACTGTGCTGCTGTTCCCAGCCACATCTTTAAAGGTCACTGTTGCATCAATAGTTGTATCACTGTCAGCCTTTAAATCACTACCTGCGACATCAGCAGTCCAGTTACCTGTTGCTTCATCGACAGTCGCTGTATAAGTCACGCCATTGATCACAAGTGTCACAACCGTGCTCGCAGCATCGGCTGGTACACCTGTTAATTTACCTGTAATTGTGACAGTCGAAGTCGATTCTGCAGCATTAAGAACATTATCTGCTGTGACTGGATCAACGCTAAATTCAACGTTATCCGTATTTGGAGGTGTGGTATCAATAACCACCGTTTCCGTACCAGGTGCTGATGGGTTACCTGCTGGGTCTGTGGCAATGACTTTGATGGTATCGCCATCTTTTAAACCGCCTGGGTTAGGTACGGTCCATTCGCCTGTGGTTGGATCGGTAGGAACCTGAACGGTGCTGCCATCCGGGAATGTTACAGTCACCGTCGAACCTGGTTCTGCAGTACCAGTAATTGGGTCAGTACCATTGATTGGATCAATTTCTGGCACCGCTGGTGCAGTCACGTCAACCGTATAACTTTGAGTATCGGTGACTGTGCTGCTGTTCCCCGCAGCATCTTTAAAGGTGGCTGTTGCATCGATAGTTTTATCACTATCAGCCAGTAAATCACTACCTGCGACATCAGCAGTCCATTTACCTGTTGCTGGATCTACAGTTGCAGTATAAGTCTTACCATTAATGACGAGTGTCACAACCGTGCTCGCAGCATCGGCTGGAATACCAGTTAATGTACCTGTAACCTTAACTGTCGAAGTTGATTCTGCTGCATTGAGGACATTATCGGCAGTAATTGGATCTATATTAAATTGAACTCCATCCGTATCTGGAGGTGTTTTGTCAATAACAACTGTTTCCGTACCAGGTGCTGATGGGTTACCTGCTGGGTCTGTGGCAATAACTTTGATGGTATCGCCATCTTTTAAACCGCCTGGGTTAGGTACGGTCCATTCGCCTGTGGTTGGATCGGTAGGAACCTGAACGGTGCTGCCATCCGGGAATGTTACAGTCACCGTCGAACCAGGTTCTGCAGTACCAGTAATTGGATCGGTACCATTGATCGGATCAATTTCTGGCACCGCTGGTGCAGTCACATCAACGGTATAGCTTTGGGTATCGGTAACTGTGCTGCTATTACCCGCAGCATCTTTAAAGGTCACTGTTGCATCGATAGTTTTATCACTATCAGCCAGTAAATCACTACCTGCGACATCAGCAGTCCATTTACCTGTTGCTGGATCTACAGTTGCAGTATAAGTCTTACCATTAATAACGAGTGTCACAACCGTGCTCGTAGCATCGGCTGGAATACCAGTTAATGTACCTGTAACTTTAACAGTCGAAGTTGATTCTGCGGCATTAAGAACATTATCCGCTGTGACTGGATCTACATTAAATTTAACTGCACTCGTGTCTGGAGGTGTGGTGTCTGGATTATTATTCCCATCATTATCACGCCCATGACCATCGCTGCCTCCGCTTGCTGCCGCAATGATACCGCCAGCGACTAAAGGAACAGCCCATAACCATGGATTCATTCCACCATCATGGTAAAGCAAAGGTTCTACAGATTGAATCGGCTGATAGACAACATCTGAAACTGGAACTTCTGGAGCAGCCTCTGGCACAACAGCTGGAGTCTCTTCTAAGTATACAGCCCCTTCAGTGTCAGCATCTGCATCTGCATCCGCGTCACTATCTGCATCCGCGTCATTTTCAGCATCTTTGAAACGTGCCCAAATGAGTTGACCATCTTCGCCCTGAAAAACAAGGCTATTATCTAAATTCGCTCCTTCATTAAAGAAGTTTTGAATAACAATCTGCTCGCCATTTTTCAGTAAAATAACGGCATTAGAACCATCTCTTTTTACTGCTGAGATGTCGTTTACTGGTATTTTCACCAAAACGACTGTGGCCTCAGATGGTAAGGACGCTGTTTTTCCCGTCGTATTTGCAAGGGTTTTATGGCTTTCCTTGGAAATAATTTGTATTTCAGACATGATTATATTCCTCAATTATATATTATTAATTTCAAATCAATTTCTAATTACGTTATTACTGAAGTTAAAATTATTTTTTCAAGTGATAGAGTTCACGACATTACTTTAAATCAAACCGAATAAATGTTAAATAGCTCACAAAACAAAGAAAATAAACTTACATTGAAATAATTTATGACACTTACACAACATTATGTTTTACAACAACAAAAAAAATAAAAATTACTTTACAAAATAAAAAAGTTACACTTTTAAACAAATAAATTTACAAAGAAATAATGAGTTCCTAAAAAGTATTTTAATTAAATTAAACAAACTTTTTAAATATATTATTTAAATTAAAATAAAAACCATTTCCAATACTTTAATTAAATTAAACACACCATTTAACGATATTGTTAATTTAAAAACAAAAAAGCCTTTTAAAATAAAAAGGCTTTTTTGAACAAATGAAAAAAATATACAATTAAAAGTTATCAGGATTTTCTAAGCGTTTAACTTCTTCTCGTTTACTTGGATGATGCATCGTAGCCACCCCATCATCGGTTTTCTGATCCAATAGAATCTCAGGGTTATAGATGGTAATCGTTTCTCGTCCTAAAGCATCCTCACCAATAATATATTTAAAGCCACGACGGTTCATCTTGTTACACATGCGTTGATAGAGGCCTTTTAAACCTTCCTTCTCTTCATTTGGATTGTAGTAGAAAGCATTCATCACCGCAGGCAAACCGAGCCCACACACCACACCAGACAGCAATACACTAATAAAGGTATAACCAATCAGAATACTACTGTACTGGCTCAGCTCAGGAATGTTTGCAACAGCAAGGATCAAGGCAAGTGAAATACCACCGCGCACCCCTCCCCAAGATAGAATCGCCAAACTGCCGTTATAGCTTTTATTTCTGAACGATGGGAATAAAGCAAAAGCAGCAAAGTTGGCAGCAAAACGAGAAAGATGCAGGATAATAAAGGCAATAATCCCGCCAATAATCAAGTTAGCGCTAAGATCAAGAATAAACAGCTCTAAACCAATTAATGTGAATAGGAAAGAATTAATAATCCCTTCAACTGTATGCCAGAAGTGATTTACCTCACGTATTTCACGCTGTTCACGAATTTCTTGCCATTTATTACCGACAATCAGACCACCAATGACACAGGCAATTGGCGCTGACGCATGGGCAAATAGTGCAACCAGATAAGAACCACTGGCAAGCAAGGCTGTGGTTAGGATTAGTGATTCCATCTCATGTTTACCGCGTAATAAACGCAAGATTGCAAAACCGAATCCAAAACCGATAATCACCGCCACAAAGATTTCATAGAGTAAGGTTTCAATAGTTGCCAGTAAGGAAAAATGTTCACCTTGTAAAACTTTTAACAGCGTCATAAACAATGCAATACACATAGCATCATTAAATAAAGACTCACCTTCCAGCTTTACCATGAGATGGTGTGGTGCTCGAATTGAACTGAGTACCCCTTTAACCCCAATTGGATCTGTCGCCCCAAGTGCTGCGCCTAATAACAATAAAACGCCAATCGGGACTGGATAGCCAACCAACCATTGAAATAAATACAATAAACCTGCATAAAATCCTGCACATAACACCAGTGCAATGGTGGCTAAAATACCAATAGGTTTCCAGTAATTTCTTAAATCTGAAATTTTAAATTTGAGTGCGGAAGAGGTTAAAATAAAGCAGATAACACCATTAATTAAAAAATCATAAAAATCAATATTTCTTACAGCTGCTTCAATATTATGAATATTAATGGTAATAAACTGATTACCGTTTAATAGGCTTGCACCCCACTGTAAAATAAAGACAAAAATTGCTGAAACAATAGGAACACCAATCGCTTGAGGAAACCCAAGTATTCGCTTATTAAAAATGGTCGTGGCAATGGATAATGCAAAAATTACCGTTAATGCTTGTAAAAGAAAAAAATTACCCATACAACCTCTTTATTTATTTCAATTTTCAACACATATCATTTATTTAAACTTTAAAACTCAATGAAACATAAAGTTTAAAGTTCTTTGTTTTTGCAATTGAATAAAGAAGAAAGGTCTATGCTGCAGTTTTACTCACCGATTATTTATTTTTTATACACAAGTGATTTAGATGCAGTAATAAACCAATCATCCTCAATTCAGCATAGACATGTTATTTTACGTTAATTCTTCTTAGTCTTCGTATATCTTCCGTATAAAAATCAAGGACAAAAAACATCCATGCTTATGACTTAAACGTGTTGCATTGGTTGACATCACCTGATTTTAAACCAGTCTGGAACCACTGCATGCGCTGCTCACTGGTACCATGAGTAAAACTATCGGGCACAACCTGTCCTGTTGCACGGCGCTGTAGATAGTCATCACCAATTTTTTCTGCCGCATCCATGGCTTCTTCAATATCCCCTTGCTCAAGGAATTGAGTACGCTGCTGATTTTGATGCGCCCAAATACCCGCAAAACAGTCAGCTTGTAATTCCAGACGCACAGAAAGTTGATTGCCCTGCGCTTGGCTCGCCTGAGCACGGGCTTGCTGTACCTGACCTGAAATACCTAACAGATTCTGGATATGATGTCCCACTTCATGCGCTATCACATAAGCTTGGGCAAAATCTCCTGCCTGATCCTGACGGGAAAGCTCTGTCTGGTTCTGTTCACCAGAAATACCCATCTGCTGGCGCATATCTTTAAAGAAAGAAGTATCAATATAAACCTTTTGGTCTGCTGGACAATAGAATGGTCCCATTGCAGCTTGTGCGGTTCCACAACCTGATCTGACCACGCCACTAAAGAGTACTAAACGAGGTGGCTTATAAGTCATTCCCAATTGCTGGAAAATCGGTGTCCAGGTATCTTCTGTATCTGCCAGCACCGTACCCACAAAATCACTCGCTTCTTTCTGCTCAGCCGTTAAGCTTTGCGGTGCACTGCCTTGCTGAGAAGATTGTGCTGTCACAGCTTGCGTAGCCTGATATGCCTGTTGCGGATCGACGCCAAAGAATTTCCAGGCAACAAACGCCACAACCAGACCCAATATACTGATACCACCTGCTTTTGCTCCGCCACCACCACGACGGTCTTCAACATTGGTACTGACTCGACGACCTTTCCAGCGCATAACGACCTCACATAATTTTGATGATGACGATTCGGGTTTAAGTTGATGCCTTTGGCCAAACTTTCTGAATCAAGCTGACAATAAGCAATACAATTGCTCCAGCTACCAGACCAATTCCAAGATTGATTAATGTTGGCGTCAATGCACCAATGATTGAACCTACACTTGGAATCAGCTCTAAATGATCAACTGTTTCTTCTGTAAAATGATGCAGTAATGGAATGGTATGCGAGATAATACCGCCACCGACTAAAAACATGGCAATTGTTCCAACAATTGAAAGTGTTTTCATCAAAATTGGAGCAAAACCAAGTAAACCACGTCCTATTTTATTTTTAAACTCAGAAGCCTGCTGGGTTAAATATAAACCTAAATCGTCAATTTTCACGATCATTGCAACCAGACCATACACCCCGACCGTCATGACAATTGCAATAATACTTAATACTGTCACTTTAGTCGTAAACGCTGCTGTTGCAACAGTACCTAACGAAATCACCACAATTTCAGCAGATAAGATAAAGTCGGTACGAATCGCGCCTTTTACTTTTTCCTTTTCAAATTTCGCCAGATCAACTTCGACTTCCTGTAAATCTTCACTTGCCTCTTCTGTTGTTTTGGCTTTTTTATGCTTCAAGGTATGAACGACCTTTTCGACACCTTCATAACATAAAAACAGACCACCAATCATCAGTAAGGGATTAATGAGCCACGGCGCAACCACACTGATGAGCAAGGCTAATGGCACCAGAATTAACTTATTAACAAATGACCCTTTTGCAACACTCCAGACAACAGGCAACTCACGATCTGCACGCACACCACTGACCTGTTGTGCATTCAGCGCCAAGTCATCACCCAATACACCCGCAGTTTTTTTGGCTGCCATTTTGCTCATTACAGCAACGTCATCCAGAATCGTCGCGATATCATCCAGTAATAATAATAAACCACTCGCCATTTTTATTTCCTAATTTGTATTTATGTCGCTATTGTAGATTCCCTCAGTATATTCACAATATTATTTTTCAGAAAAAGTTAAAATTATCGCTGACGAAAAAAATTTATTTCTCGTACAATAATATCAATCTTATATCTATGAAATAACTGAATCTTGGAACATATCATGAGTAATATTGATCAACGTCCAATCATTTTGACAGGCGACCGTCCAACTGGACAACTTCATCTTGGACACTTTGTCGGTTCATTACGATCTCGTGTAGGTCTACAAGACAGTCATCATCAACACCTATTATTGGCTGATGCTCAGGCAATGACAGACAATGCCGATAATCCAGATAAAGTCCGCAACAACATTCTTCAAGTTGCTTTAGATTATCTAGCTGTTGGCATTGATCCAACCAAAACCACAATTTGTGTGCAATCTTGCTTACCTGCACTGAATGAATTGACCATGCTTTACCTCAACTACGTGACTGTTGCACGTTTAGAGCGTAACCCAACCATCAAATCTGAGATCCAGATGCGTGGTTTTGAGCGTGATATTCCAGCGGGCTTCCTGTGCTACCCGATTGCGCAAGCGGCAGACATCACTGCATTTAAAGCAACTGTTGTTCCTGTGGGCGAAGATCAGATTCCAATGATCGAGCAAACTAACGAAGTGGTTCGTCGTGTCAATCGTCAAATCGGTCATGACCTATTACCAGAATGTAAAGCACTCTTATCTAACATGGCGCGTTTACCTGGTTTTGACGGTAAAGCAAAAATGTCTAAATCATTAGGCAATACCATCGTGCTGAATGCTTCTGACAAAGACATCAAGAAAGCCGTCAATGCAATGTATACCGACCCGAATCACTTGCGTATTGAAGATCCAGGTCAGGTTGAAGGCAATATCGTATTTACCTATTTAGATGCTTTTGACCCAAATAAAGAAGAAGTGGAAGAATTAAAAGCGCATTATCGTCGTGGTGGTTTAGGTGACGGTACAGTAAAAAAACGTTTGGAAGGTGTATTGAAAGAGCTGATCACGCCAATCCGTGAACGTCGTGCCGAGTTAGAAAAAGATCCTGATTACATCATGGATGTACTCAAACAAGGCACTGAAAAATGCCGTATCATCACTCAACAGACCTTAGATGAAGTGAAAGATGGCTTAGGATTATTTAAATTCTAATTTATGTTATTTTTCACATAAAAAGCCCGATCTCGGGCTTTTTTTAATATAAGCATTTGATTTAAGTTTAATTTTAGAACTTCCCCATAAAATATAAAACTAACACTTTTTGTCACTTATTAACATGTATTAACAGTTATTAACATGAATACCTATGAACTTAGTCGGGATTTTAAATATTATTGCGTTGTAGATTAGCAAACACTAATCTCATGACATTTCTCCTTTCAACCGAAACTGTTTTAAACAGATTCGTTGTTCAACGCAATGACAACCCCAATCATTGCGTTTTTTTTCGTCTGCAAGAATGTGAACGATTTAGGTTGAAATTCAATCGCGTTAGATTTATTCTTATAACTGTTTTATTTTTATAAAAAATTTATTAATTATCTCTAAAAGAAATAAGAGAAACACTGATGATCTGGGATCTATTAACACACCCTTCTAATCTTATTTTTAGCATTGCCTTAATGCTATGTCTATTTATCGGTGTACTGGAATTCATCTTGCTGTTATTCGGTGGTAGTTCAAGTTTTCTGGAACAGTTTCTCCCTGATAGCCTGACCGATATTGACCATGCCGATGTTTCACTTGAACAGTCGGAAAATCTGTTCACCCAGCTTTTAGAATGGCTCTATCTGGGCAAAGTCCCTTTACTAATCTGGTTAATTATTTTCTTAACTCTTTATGCATTAACAGGCTTGATTATTCAGGATCTTTTTTTCCAATTTACAGAACAATATGTTTCGGCATGGATCATTGCACCTGCCAGCCTGTTTTTGGCCATGCCATTGGTACGTTATAGTGCAGCGCTGATTGCCAAGATTATTCCTAAAGATGAAACCACAGCAATTCAGCATGATGATCTAATTGGTCGTACCGCTCACATTATCTTAGGGGAAGCTAAGCCAAACTCCCCTGCACAAGCCAAAGTAAAAGACCAATTTGGTCAGACCCATTACGTCTTGGTTGAACCCGAAATTGATACGGTTTTCCATCAAGGTCAAGACGTTATTTTAACGCAAAGAACCAAAATTGGATTCCAAGCGATTGTTTCTTAGTTTTTATATTTATTACATGAGGGTGTTTAAATGTTGAGTTCAGCATTGACTGAAATTCTAATTATTACAGGTGTTATTTTTGCGGCACTGGTTTTCATCGGTATTGTTATCGCTCGTCTATATACGCGCTCAAGCAAAGAAGTCTCTTTCGTGCGTACTGGTTTTGGTGGTGAAAAAGTCATTTTAAATGGGGGTGCAATCGTGCTGCCTGTTTTACATGAAATTATCCCCGTCAACATGAATACATTGCGTTTGGAAGTGAAGCGTGCCGCAGATCAGGCCCTGATTACCCGCGATCGTATGCGTGTCGATGTGATGGCAGAATTCTATGTGCGTGTTAAACCGATTGCAGAATCCATTGCAACGGCGGCACAAACCTTAGGTCGTAAAACTATGTCTCCACCAGAGTTAAAAGACCTGGTTGAAGGTAAATTCGTCGACTCTCTACGTGCCGTTGCCGCTGAAATGGCGATGGAAGAACTGCATGAGAAGCGTGTCGATTTCGTACAGAAAGTTCAGCAAGTGGTCTCGGAAGATTTATCAAAGAATGGTTTAGAGCTTGAAACCGTTTCTTTAACGGGTCTCGATCAAACCAGCTTTAAATTTTTTAACCCGCAAAATGCGTTCGATGCAGAAGGTTTAACCAAGCTGACTGAAACGATTGAAGATCGTCGTAAAAAGCGTAACGACATTGAACAAGATGCTGACTTGGCGATCCGTGCAAAAAATCTTGAAGCTGAACGTGCTCGTTTAGAAATTTCGCGTGAAGAAGAATATGCAAAGTTACAGCAAGAGCGTGAAATCTCGATTCGTAAAGCTGAACAAACCGCAGAAATCGCCTCTCAAGAAGCAGGTAAAAAGCGTGAGGCGGAAGAAGCCCAAATTGCTGCTGAGCGTGAAGTAGAACTAAAACGTATTGCTTCGGCACGTGATGTTGAAAACGAAAATATTCAAAAAGCACAATTGATCCAGAAAGCACAGGTTGAACAGAAGAAAACTATTGAATTGGCTGAGCAAGACCGCGCCATTGCCATTGCTGAAAAATCGCGTGCTGAATCAGAAGCCAAAGCGCAAGCTGACAAGGCCCGTGCCGAAGCGGTAAAAGCAGAAGAAGAAGTTGTGACCGTACGTGAAACCCAACGCGCTGAACGTCAAAAAGCGGTTGAACTGGTTGCAGCAAAACAGACTGCTGAGAAAGAAGCGATTGCGATTACCGTTGCTGCGGATGCAGGTAAAAAAGCCGCTGCCGATGAAGCAGAAGCAGTACGTATTGCAGCAGAAGCTGATGCTGAGAAAATACGCTTAAAGGCCAAAGGTGAAGCAGATGCGAAAGTGCTGCTGGCTCAAGCCCTAGAGAAACAATATCAAGTCGATGCAGAAGGTGCGCGTGCAGTCAATGAGGCAGCCAACACCCTTTCTGCTGAGCAGGTTGAAATGCAGATTCGCTTGGCGTTATTGAAGCATTTACCAGAGATTATCCGTGAAAGCGTGAAACCGATGGAAAATATTGATGACATCAAAATCTTGCAAGTTAATGGTTTAAATGGCTTTGCTGGTGGTTCTGCAACTTCAGGTGAAGCCGTTGAAAACGGTTCAACCTCATTGTCTGATCAAGTGGTGAATAGCGCCTTACGCTACCGTTCACAAGCACCCTTAATTGATAGCCTAATGAATGAACTCGGTCTGCAAGGTGGTGACATCAATGGTTTAACTCAAAGTCTAAATAAACCAAAAGCAGAATAAGTCCCATATAAATAAAAAAGAGTCTTCATTGTAAGGCTCTTTTTTATTGCGCTTTTATTTGTAGTTCACCATGACGGTTGCCTGCGCATTGACACTCCCCGCGACGGCAGCAACATTATCTTTCTTATAATATTTTGCATAGAAATTTTTAGTTAAAGCTGGATTTGATCCTGTGCCCAACCGACCAAATGAATATTCTGTGCCGTAGTTAATCGCTGAATTATTAGATATATCATACACTCGAATGCCGACATTACTGGTTGCAGCATTGCTATTGCTCAATACATTAGTGCTATTCGCGACATTGGCATTATCGCTCATCGTAAAATACAACTGGGTATTAGCTAAGCCATTGCTACAAGTCGCCGTGATTGAAAAAGGGGTTTTCCCGCCAGCTTCCGTACCTGCTGTTGCTAAAGCGCTGGTTGCAATCGTGGGTAAAGTCACAATCGGATTGTTTAAGCTGCAGGTCTTGGTATTTTCTGGATTCAGTGTTAATTGCACAAAGCCAGATTGACTATCGATATAACGGTTCGATCCTTCGGTCATATCCACAGTGACCTTGCCTAAATCAAGCTGTACTACTGGCGTACTTTCGGTCAATCCAGAAGTAAAATAAAACTTCAAATTAACAATATTGACGCCTTGGGTCGCAGACTCCCCTGTCGCATTGTTATACAAGCTCACCGTCTTGGCTAAAGCAACAACGGGCTTTCCTGACTTGGTATCCTGTATTTGAAAAGTCACATACGCATATTGATTAAAGTAAGGACTACTGCTGTTGACGATTTTGTAATACGTCGAACCTGCATAAGTGATCGTTTGATCAAAGTTGACGTTACTTCCCACTGTAGTGAAAGATGTAGTTTTTCGGTCAGGGACATTGTCCGCGACTTTGTTTGAGCAATTTACCAAAGAATAAGCGGCAATCGATGTGGCAAAGTTGGTAACAAGTGTCCAGTTTGAAGTTGAGTTTGTAATACTGCTGGTATTGATCGCCAAAGGTTGAGTTGGATTCGAAGTACACACGCCATTATCTGTAGCATAAGCATATTGTCCCAGAGCCATGCCTAAAACAGTAAATAAGAGCGTAAATCCATATTTTTTTAGCATGATTATTTACACTCCACATCGATCATCTGTATACGATTCGGTTGCTTACTTTTCGGAAGCAGTTTTTCTGGCGTATCAATACGGCAAGTATAAGATTCACTCATTCCCCATTGTACATATAGATCTTGTTTTAATAATTGTGCTTTTTCTATAAAGAGCTGATTTGACTGACCAAACATGCCTGCGACTTGTCCTGCCTGATTCACCGCTTGTACACCAATCGGGATCTGCTGATTTATACCCTTAACCTGTACATTTAATAAAATATTTGAGCTTTGCTCGACGTCAAATTTGATTAAGGTTGAACTATAACGACGTGGAATCACTTCAGCCTGATTCGCAGTTAAATTCACATCCAGAGGCAAATGCTTAGTATCTAAGCGGATGGTATTGGCTTCATAAGGAGAAACATTGGCATAAATCGCATTGCCCCAATAATCGATTTTACTTCCCCATGCATTAACAACATCAGCACCATGCGCACCTGCTGCATGCACAATGGTAAAGGTATCCGATAAATTATTGGTTGCAGTAATTCCATAAGGATGAGCGACAATAGCTCCTTTGGCACTGAAACCATATTGGGTCTGATCATCACTCCAGCCCGTCACAGCACCCAGTTGGATTTGAGGCAGGCTATAATTCATATTGGCTGAAACAGCAGAATTATTTTTTCCATTGTTCCAGTTCTGAGTCGTGGTTAACCCATAATTGAATTGATTATTTTCCCCTAATGTTCCCGTGAGACCTACATTCGCTGTGGTTGGATGACCGACGTTATCTGCATATTGAATATTCGAATATAAATTTGCCTGCTTTTTACGCCACTCTAAAGGTAAAGAGAAGCTCAGATATATCTTATTTTCTTTTCCAAAATCATTTAACTGATTATTATTTTGACTATAACCGATAGAATAGCTCAATCTATTCCAGCGATTACTATAGTTAATACTATACTGCACATAGTCTTTATCTGTATTCCAGTATTTATTTTGAGTTGCATTTAAATAAACAGAGCCAAAACCCTCTTTAAAGTTTTGATAAAGCGAAATATTAAATTGCTGTTTTAATAAATAGGTAAGGAAAAGACTATCGATTTCAGCTTGATTCAAATCATTAAAATTTCGTAAAGACATGGTATTACTTAATGTCATGTATTCACGATCTTGATATTGTGCTGAAACGTTCAAAAAAGTATTCAGCGGACTATAGCTATATTGATAAGCAGCTTTATACCGCCAACCCGCATAGTCATTTTTTGCTAAGGTCGCATTTGATTTTTCCGCATCAAATCTTAGTCCACCCAGCCTTGTATTTTGTCCAAAACCGAATAAATAGCTCTGAAAAACATGACTGAGATTGCTGCCAAGATATAAGCTGGAATAGTTGCTCAAGCCATATTCCGCACTGAGCTGACCAATATAATCATCTGATGTTTTATTGTTGATTTTATATTGCCCAGAAGCAATGTTGTAATTTAACTGTCCCATTCGGACAAGGTTCATATTGCCTTGCATCGGCACAATAAAGCTATGTTTTTCCCCACCATTTTCAGTGACCTGAACAGTTAAATCACCATTGTTATTGACCGCTGTGAGATCATTAAACTCAAACTCACCAGCTGGTACTGTACGTTCGTAAATTTTTCGGCCATTCTGAAACACAGAAACCAAAGCATTGGTGTTGGCCAAACCACGAATCAAAGGTGCATAGCTGCGTTGCGACATCGGAAGCATACTAATATCGGAAGCAAGCTGTAAGCCTCGTATTTGCGCCGAATCAATCGCATAAGTCTGGGTATTAAAGTCACCCATTTCCAGCCGTGCTTTCAGAGCAGGAATATCTGTAGACAATACATTCAGATAAGATTGATAACCGCCGAGTTGCGTTCCATCTGAGTCAAAACTTCCAGCATGACGAAAGTTAAAACGACTAAAATTGAATCCACCCGTTAAATTCAGATAATTGCTGCTAACTTGTTCTTGCTGGTTCAATTTACTGGTGTAACGATTAAAATCATAACCGATATAAGCAGCAGTAACGCCCTGATCAAATCGTTCAGGCGCAATATAACCTTCTGGCCGTTGATTAATAATTGCTAAAGGTAAAGAAATATTCAGACTTAATGCCGACATATCCAGATCATAGTAGGCATCTGGATTGAGCTCTTTAATTGTGAGACATGGTTTTTTAGGTAGTTTTTCCAAGACTTCTGGACGTAAATCCAGTCGTTTCAACAATTGTTCATCAATACATAGCACCGCCGTCAGCTCGGCATTCAAATGATCGAATTTAAGCGTAAGCTGACCCAATGAGCGATGATTATTAATACTGGTATTGAGTGAGTACACACCCGCAGCAACGCCATTGGTCTGGCGGAATGAAGTTAGATCAATGTCCTGATTGCGACCGCCAAACAATGCACGTGCATCAAAGGTATAAATTCGATTATTTGATCCATCTCTCGCTTGCAATTTCTGATTTATATTTTCATTTTCTGCTGCGTAAGTACCCTGCATGCATAAAATAATAATGCTATATCTTAATGCATATTTCATTTATTCTTCGCCATTTATGACGGCTTGATAAGCCTGATTTCCACCATAATCATTAATCAGTAAATAGCTAATTTTTTGAGGCTTAAATTGAATTGCCGGTTTAAAACTCTCCGTAGAATAAGGTGCAACCATTAAAGGATCAGCATAAACAAAATTCTCTTTTTCCGGATTCAAACTGACATTATAAAAATTTACATAATAAGGAGATGGGTTATTCACCGTCATGCTTTTATTAGTTTCATTATATTTAAAGGTAACACTGGAAAATGCTTTTTCCTGTGAGATTTTTAAATTTACAGGACGATAAAATAGTTTAATACGTGAACGAATCGACACCTGTAATTTATTTTTTTCTGCTGTCTCAACCTGTTCAGATGCAGGCATATCCAAAATATTAAACCAATATAAGCTTTCTCTATCCTGAGGCAAAGCTGAGGTATCTTTCGCAATTAAGCGAAGCATTTGACCTTTATTTGAAGCAATTTGGGCCAAAGGAGGCGTTAAGATAAACGGAATCTTATCCGCCTCTGGGATCTGATGCGGGTCACCATTGTCTAACCATGCCTGAATTAATGCAGGACGATCATCTGGATTGTTCAATTGAACAGTGACCGTATTTTGGTTGGAAGGAAAAATAATACGCGTCCCTGTAATCGTCACTCCTGCAAATGTTGCAGTAGAGATTGAACTGAGCATTGCAATGCGAAAGACAATCGATGAGATACGCATATTCTTATATTCCCCCTGAACCAACCAAAATGAAACTACAATTATTTATAAATAATGCTGTAGCTTACTGATGACGTTACTGCACCAGCAGTTGTCGCACCTGTTGCGAAATAACGAGCAAAGTAATTGAAGTCATTGCTATTTGTACCAGCAGTAACACCTACACTGCTTGCCTGAGCTGGTGCTGGAGCATTCACATCAATAACAGACTGATTGTTAGTTAACAGTTGAACGTCTACATTTGTTGCAGCGCCAGTGTTAATTAAACGACCTGCTGCATTGACTTTAGCAACTTCTGATTCGAAGTAAGGCGTTGCATTTAAGCTGCTTGCTGTACAACCCGTACCCGTTAAGTTGATTTTAAATGCAGTAGTACCAGCCGTTGCATTCGCAGCGCCCAAAGCAGCCGTATTCACAGTTGGTAAAGTTACAGATGCAGATGCATTGCCACTTCCAGCAACGTTAGCACTACAAGTTCCAGCAACAAGCTGACCAGTAAAAGTGATCACGCCAGTTGCAGCAAAAGTCGTAGATGTTGCACATACAGCCAGAAGAGCAAGCCCTAAACTTAATTTTTTCATTTGAGAGTATCCATAAAAATTTGATTGATTTTTCATTACTTAGCTTCACCCCAAATTGTTTAAAATCTTTGTAAAAAAGCTATGCAATTCAGAAACAATAATATACACAAAAACAACATTTTCAATAAAAATTTGCAAACCAAGTCACACTTTCACAAGTTAATACACAATAATACGAGTTTTGTATTTTTCATGATTTAAAACATAAACTTAAAAATACCAGAGATTAAAATCACTCTTTTTTATGCTTTTCCTTTTTGGTCAGAAGGTGAATATTTTTGTCACTTTGGTACAAGTTATTGAAATTTAAATAACTCATCTAAATTTTAAAAATGTATAAAAAATAGACAAACACATGATGTTTTATTCTTCTTTTTTGACTTGTGCGCTTAATTTTAATTTTTACTTATGAATGGTTTCTCTCGTCAAAATCCACTTATATTTATAGGTCTCATCCAAATTTTCAGACAATAAAAAAACCCCAATGTCTCCATTGGGGCTTTTTAAAGATTAAAAATCTAACGTATTACGCTAAACCTTTCTCTTTTAAAACTTGCAACATCGTTGAACCAAGCTCAGCTGGGCTACGAGTGTAAGCCATTCCCGCACGTTCAAATGCAGCGAATTTCTCTTCAGCAGTACCTTGACCACCAGAAATGATCGCACCAGCGTGACCCATACGCTTACCTTTAGGCGCAGTTACCCAGCGATGTAACCGACTACAGGTTTAGTCACGTTAGATTTGATGAATTCAGCAGCTTCTTCTTCCGCTGTACCACCAATCTCACCGATCATGATGATTGCATCAGTATCTGGATCGTCTTGGAATAATTTCAGGGCATCGATTTGGTTCATACCTGGGATTGGGTCACCACCAATACCGATACAAGTAGACTGACCTAAACCAAGCTTAGTTGTTTGTGCAACCGCTTCATAAGTCAATGTACCAGAACGTGAAATGATACCAATACGACCTGGTTGATGGATGTGACCTGGCATAATACCGATCTTACATTCGCCTGGGGTGATCACACCCGGGCAGTTCGGGCCAATCATGCGCACGCCTGCTTCGTCCAGCTTCACTTTCACCGTCAGCATATCCAGCGTCGGGATACCTTCGGTGATGGTGATGATCAGTTTGATGCCCGCGTCGATCGCTTCCAGGATACCGTCTTTGCAGAACGGTGCCGGCACGTAGATTACGGTAGCGGTGGGGCCTGTGGCTTCTACCGCTTCGCGCACGGTGTTAAACACCGGCAG
>Ga0153918_1000461_pt1 | contig 19591 bp, 17 predicted proteins | sample TSFL002MetaG_FD_104687 | JGI IMG/M metagenome (GOLD analysis project Ga0153918, IMG submission 104687) | Attine ant fungus gardens microbial communities from Florida, USA - TSFL002 MetaG | ecosystem: Host-associated > Fungi > Mycelium > Unclassified | place: USA: Florida, Paynes Creek Historic... | reverse complement strand
GGCCGATGTCGAGCACGCGGATGGACACGTTGCCGATGAGCTCGCGGTCGAGGCGGTCCTTGACCATGCGCGCCGTGAGCTTGTGGCCCTTGACCTTGCCGACCAGCGGCGAGGTGTTCGTGCCGATGGTCATCGAGATGGCGGGCTCGTCGACCGTGATGGTCGGCAGCGGGCGCACGTCCTCGGCGTCGGCGATGGTCTCGCCGATGGTGATCTCCGGGATGCCGGCGACGGCGACGATGTCACCGGGGCCCGCCGACTCGGTGGGCACGCGGTCGAGCGCCTTCGTCTCGAGCAGCTCCGTGATGCGCACGTTGTGGACGCTGCCGTCGTGCTTGACCCAGGCGACGTTCTGGCCCTTCTTCAGCGTGCCGTTGTGCACGCGCAGGAGAGCGAGGCGGCCGAGGAACGGCGAGGCGTCGAGGTTGGTGACGTGCGCCTGGAGGGGCGCCTCGGGGTCGTACGAGGGCGCGGGGATGTGCTCGAGGATCGCCTGGAAGAGCGGCTCGAGGTCGTCGTTGTCGGGCAGCTCGCCGTTCGCGGGCTGGTTGCGCGAGGCGGCGCCCGCGCGGCCCGAAGCGTAGAGCACGGGCAGGTCGAGGATGGCGTCGACGTCGAGGTCGGGCACCTCGTCGGCGAGGTCGCTGGCGAGGCCGAGCAGGAGGTCCTGCGACTCGGCGACGACCTCCTCGATGCGCGCGTCGGGGCGGTCGGTCTTGTTGACCGCGAGGATGACGGGCAGGTGCGCGGCGAGCGCCTTGCGGAGCACGAAGCGGGTCTGCGGCAGCGGGCCCTCGGAGGCGTCGACGAGGAGCACGACCCCGTCGACCATCGACAGGCCGCGCTCGACCTCGCCGCCGAAGTCGGCGTGGCCCGGGGTGTCGATCACGTTGATCGTCACGGGACCGTCGGTCGCGTGCTCGCCGTTGTAGGCGATCGCCGTGTTCTTGGCGAGGATCGTGATGCCCTTCTCCCGCTCGAGGTCGTTCGAGTCCATGACGCGCACGTCGTCGGCGTGCGACGAGTGGTCGCCGAACGAGTTCGTCTGCTTGAGCATCGCGTCGACGAGGGTGGTCTTGCCGTGGTCGACGTGGGCGACGATGGCGACGTTGCGGAGGTTCGAGCGATGGGCGAGCGACGATGAGGTCATACGCGTGAGCTTTCGGGTTGCGGCGCCGGGCGCCTGGAAGTGGATGCCGAGATCGTGACGAGCCGACATCCCGCATCCGGCGCGCACGGGGCGCGCAAGGGGGCGTGTCGAAGCGATCGCGCGGCGCGGCGTCGGGCGCGTCTGCGCGAGCCGGCTCGGCGATCCTCGTGCCGGCGCCGGGGCGCCGTCGTGGAGAAAAGGGCGATTCAGTATAGACGTCGCAGATGTCGTGCATCGAGCCGGTCTTGCTTTTAGTTGTAGCTATAACTAAAATTCGAGGCATGACCGAACTGCTCGCCCCCGACACCTCGATGGGCACCGTCACCCTCCGGGTGGCCGATCTCGACCGCATGATCCGCTTCTACCGCGACGGCGTGACGCTCGACGTGCTGTCCCTCGTCGACGGCGTCGCCGTGCTCGGCCGCGGCGAGCGCGAGCTGCTGCGACTCGTCCACTCCCCCGAGCTGCGGCACGCCTCGCCGCGGAGCGCGGGGCTGTACCACACGGCCGTCCTCTTCGACACGCGCGCGGCGCTCGCGACGGCCGTCCTGCAGGTCGCACGGCTCGCGCCCGGATCGTTCACGGGCAGCGCCGACCACCTCGTGAGCGAGGCCTTCTACTTCGACGACCCCGAGGGCAACGGCGTCGAGCTCTACTTCGACCGCGACCGCTCCACCTGGTCGTGGACCCACGGCTCGATCGAGATGGCGACGCTGCGGCTCGACCCCAATACGTACCTGCGCGAGCACCTCACGCCCGAGGCGCTCGAGCTCGCCGAGCGGGCGCGCGACGCCGGCGGGGCGGATGCCGGCGACGGGCCGGCGAGCGGAGCGGGGTCGCCGGCCCGCCTGGGCGACGCGACCATCGGGCACGTGCACCTCTCGGTCGGCGATGTCGCCTCGGCGCGCGAGTTCTACGTGAACCGGCTCGGCTTCGAGGCCACGGCGAGCATCGGCGACACGGCGCTCTTCGTGTCGGCCGGCGGCTACCACCACCACATGGCCATGAACACCTGGGAGAGTCGCGGCGCGGGCCGTCGTGCGCTGGCGCTCGGCCTCGCGACGGTCGACATCGTCGTGCCCACCGCCGACGACCTCGGCGAGCTGACGGAGCGCATGCGCCACTACGGCGTGACGACGCGCGACGACGGCCGAGTCGTCGCCTTCGACGATCCCTGGTCGAACGCGATCGAGGTGCGCGCGGCGGCGGCGTAGCCCGGCGACTCCTGAAATGGCGGGGTTTTGCTCTTTCGGCGGCCGCCGAAGGAGCAAAACCCCGCCATTTCGCGCCGCGCCGGCTAGGGGCGGGCGAGGGCGGTGCGGAGGGCGGAGGCCGAGTGCACGGGGGCGTCGCAGACGAAGCCGCGGCAGACGTAGGCGCCGGGCGCCTCGCGGCCCTCGAGCACGGGGAGGACGCGACCGGCGGCTCGGGACGCGTCGCCGGCATCCACCGTCACGACGAGCGATCCGGCCGGCGCGAAGCGCACGGCGGCCCGTCGCAGCTCGGCGTCGCCGCCGACCACCGCGATCTCGACGGCGACGGGCGGCAGCGGGACGGCCGGGATGCCGGGGAAGACCGCCGCCGCGACGTCAGGGCCGAGCGCCTCGTCGACCGGCAGGGCGAGCCGCTCGCGCGGGCCGGCGGTCGCGGCGTCCGCCAGCGCCCAGCCGGCGAAGCGGGGCGACTGGGCGATGACCGTGCGCGCGGTGGGCGCCGCGCGATCGGCGGCGTCGGCGTACCGCTGCTCCCCCGTCGCCTTGGCGAGCAGCCGGAGCGCGGCGATGAGGAGCGACGTGCCGCTCGGCTCGACGTTGTCGGAGACGTCGCGAAGGCGGGCGAAGAGGGGCGGGGCGTCAGCGGTCGCGGATGCGGTGGCGGTCGCGGCGCCGGGCCCGTTGGCGCTGCCGTCGTCCGGCTCCCGAGCCGCGGTGCCGGCCGCAGGCGACGCCGAGGCCGCATCCGGCGCGGCGTCCGCGGCGGCCGAGTCGGCGGCGGGGGCCGCCTCGGCGGCTGCTCCCTCCGGTCCCGCCGAGGCGCCGCTGCCGTCCCCGGCCGTGTCGTACCAGCCGCCGTCGGGCGCTGCGAACCGCTCGAGCGCGGCGTCGGCGAGGAGCCGCGCGCGGTCGAGCCAGATCTCCGCCCGCCCGAGGTCGTCTCCCGCGAGCGCTGCCGCGAGCGAGACGGCGGCGTGCGTGAGCGCGGCGGCGTCCTGCAGGGTGCCCGGCGCCGTGCTGGCGACGCCGTCGCGCGAGGCGCGGGCGACGCGGCCGCTCGACGGATCGACGTGCACCCGCCAGACCGCCTCGGCGACGCGATCGGCGACGCCGAGCCACTCGGGCCGTTCGAGCACGCGGGCGGCGGCCACGAGCGACGAGACGGCGAGCCCGTTCCAGGCGGCGACGACCTTGTCGTCGCGAGCCGGGCGGGGTCGAGTCGCTGCTCGGTGCACGGCGAGGCGTTCGAGCACGGGCCGGAGCCCGTTGAACGTCTCCCCCGCGTCGGCTCCGTCGACGAGGCGCAGGGTCGAGGCGCCGTGCTCGAAGGTGCCCGTCTCGGTGACGCCGAGCAGGTGCGCCGCCCTGCTCGCGAGCTCCTCCTCTCCGTCGAGCGCAGCAGCGAGGTCGGCCGGGGTCCACGCGTAGAACGCGCCCTCCCGGCTGCCGCCGTGCACCGGGTCGATGGAGTCGGCGTCGAGACTCGAGGCGTAGGCGCCCTCCTCGGTGCGCAGGTCGTGCTCGAGCCAGCCGACGATCCCTGCGGCGGCCCGGGCGAAGCGCTCGTCGCCGGTGCGCCCGAACCGGCGCGCGTACGTGCCGAGCAGGAGCGCGTTGTCGTAGAGCATCTTCTCGAAGTGCGGCACGACCCAGGCGCGGTCGACGCTGTAGCGCGCGAAGCCGCCGCCCAGCAGGTCGGCGATGCCGCCGCGGGCCATGGCCGCGAGCGCGTCGTCGATCATGCGCTCGGCGCGTCCCGCGCGGTCGTCGTCGCCGTCGGCGCGGAACCGGTCGGCGAGCGCCTGCAGGCCGTCGAGGGCGAGCGCCGGCGGGAACTTGGGCGCGCCGCCGAAGCCGCCGTTCGCGCGGTCGCACTCCCGCTCGAGCCGGTCGAGGGCGGCGACGAGATCGACCGGCGACGAGGCGGGGCCCGCCCCCGCGTGCGTCTGGGCGGGGTCTCCGGAGGATCCGCCCGCCCCCGGCTCGACCGCCTTCCGGATGCCGGTGGCGATGCGGTCGGCCGTCGCCTCGATGCCCGGCCGGTCGGTGCGCCACGCCTGCGCGAGCGCCTGGATCACCTGGCCGAACGCGGGGATCCCGTGCGCGGGCTGCGGCGGGAAGTAGGTGCCCGCGTAGAAAGGCCGCCCGTCGGGGGTGAGGAACACCGACATGGGCCAGCCGCCCTGGCCCGTGAGCGCCTGGGTGGCGGTCATGTAGAGCGCATCGACGTCGGGGCGCTCCTCGCGGTCCACCTTGATGCTCACGAAGTGCTCGGCGAGGAAGGCGGCGACGGCCGGGTCCTCGAACGACTCGTGCGCCATCACGTGGCACCAGTGGCACGCGGCGTAGCCGACGGAGAGGAAGATCGGGAGGTCGCGCTCGCGCGCCTCGGCGAACGCCGGGCCGCCCCATTCCCGCCAGTCGACGGGGTTGCCGGCGTGCTGGCGCAGGTACGGGCTGAGCGCGTCCGCGAGTTCGTTGGCCATGCGGCCACGCTACGCACCGAAGCTCCCCGTGCCCTCGGATGTGCGCGGTGCCGGTGAATCGGATGGTTTCGGCTGCTCAGGACGGTCCTGAACAGCCGAAGCCGTCCGATCCGCGGATGCGGCGGCGGCCCGCTCCTGACGCTCGCCGAGCCGGCGGCGAAGCTGCGAGCGCGATCAGCACGGCGGCCTAGCCTCCCCGCATGGAGCTCTCCGCGATCATCCCCGTGCGCGATCTCGACACCGCCGTCGCGTGGTACTCGACCTTCCTCGGCCGCCATCCGAGCCACCGCGAGGGCGACGAGGTGATGTGGAGCATCCACGAGGACCACGCCTGGCTCGTCGTCGAGCCCGCCCCCGAGCGGGCGGGCACGGCTCGCGCGACGATCGGCGTGCGGGATCTGGACGTCCGGCTGCGCCGCTGGCACGAGACGGGCTTCACCCACGAGCCGGTCGAGGTCTACGGCAACGGCGTGCGGCACGTCGAGGCGGTCGACCCCGACGGGAACCGCCTGGCGTTCGCCCAGGCTCCCGACCGATCGATCTGAGAGCGCGTTGGCGGGGCCGCTACTCCGATCGCACGAGCGCGACGTCCGAGCCCCCTCGTAAACACGAGGTCATGGGAGACGACCTCGGCGATATGGGCTTGGGCGGCGCGGGTGACCTCGCGTTTACGAGGGGGCGCGCGAGCGGGGTCGCGAACGCCTTCCGGCTGGGTGTCGGAGGCGGCGCTCGTGCCGCTATTCGCCGCGGAAGACGGGCGGCCGCTTCTCCTGGAACGAGGTGAACCCCTCGCGGAAGTCATGGGTGCGCTGGAGTTCGAGCTGCGCCTCGGTCTCGGCATCCATCGACGACCACACGGATGCCGGCTCGTCGCGCAGCTCCGAGATGAGGCGCTTCGACGCGAGGAACGCGAGCGTCGCCCCACGCGCCACCCGCTCCACGCGCTCGCGCGCGAAGGCGAGGAGCTCGTCGTCGGGCACGGCGCGGCTGAAGAGGCCCGCGGCGCCGGCCTCGGCGCCGGACATGAGGTCGCCGGTGTAGATCAGGTCGAGCGCGCGATGGCTGCCGAGCCGCTCGGCGAACAGCCAGTGGCCGCCCGAGTCGAGGGCGGCGCCGAGCGCGGCGAAGGGAGAGCCGAGCTTGGCGCGCTCGGCCACGTAGACGACGTCGTTCGCGATGGCGAGCCCGAGACCCACACCGAGGCACGCGCCGTGCACGGCGGCGAAGGTGGGCACGCGGATGCCGCTCATGACGCGCATGGTGTCGCGCACGAGGTCGAGGAATGCGCGGGCGTCGTCGTTCGCCGGATCGACCGCGGAGATGTCGCGCCCGGCGCAGAAGGCGCGTCCGTCGCCGCGCAGGAGCAGCGCGCGGGCGCCCCGCGCCTCGGCCTCGCGGTAGGCGTCGGCGAGGTCGCGGAGGCCGTCGGGGTCGATCGAGTTGAGGCGCTGGGGCGCCTGGAGCACGATCTCGGCGGTGCGGGTCTCGTCGTCGAAGGTCGTCCGGATCATGGGCGTCCGCCTCTCCCGTCGTCTCGTGTCATCTGCTGATCCTCTCGCGGCGACTCCGCCCGGTGCCCGGAACGGGCCCTGCGTCCCGGGCCCAAGGGCTCGTTCCGGGCACCGGGCGAGGATAGGGCGCTCACGCGTCGAAGTCGACGGTCACGGCGTCCGAGGTGGGCCGCGACTGGCAGGTGAGCACGTAGCCGCGCTCGACGTCGTCGGGTTCGAGCGCGTAGTTCTCCGCCATCTCGACGGTGCCGCAGGTGAGCTTCGCGCGGCAGGTGCCGCACACCCCGCCGGCGCAGGCGAAGGGGACGTCGGGACGCACGCGGAGTGCGGCGTTGAGGATGGTCTCGTTCGCCGCCTTGGGCGAGGTCACCTCGGCCGACAGCCCGTCGAGCTGGAAGCGGATCTCGATGTTGTCGCCCTCGGGGTCGACCTCGACGGGACGCCCGGCCGACTGCTGCGGCCCCTCGCCGGGCTGCCCGGTGGAGAACAGCTCGTAGCGCACGCGCTCGGCGGGGATGCCGCGGGCGGCGAGGGAGTCGCGGATGAGCTGCACGAGTTCGAAGGGCCCGCAGAGGAACCACTCGTCGACCCGGTCGGCGTCGATCACCCGGTCGAGGATGGTGGCGAGCTTCTCGGCGTCGACGCGGCCCGAGTGCACGGGCGAGATGCGCTGCTCGCGCGAGAGCACGTGGTGGAGCGCGAAGCGGGTCGGGTACCGGTCCTTGAGGTCGGCGAGCTCCTCCAGGAACATGACGTCGCTCGCCGCCCGGTTGGCGTAGACGAGGTCGAGCGTGGTGCCTTCGAGGGCGAGGATCGTCTTCGCGATCGCGATGATGGGGGTGATGCCCGAACCCGCCGCGGCGGCCGCGAAGTGCGCTCCCCCGCCGGCGGCGATCTCGTCGCGCAGCCGCTCTGGGGCGTTCATGCTGGTCAGCGGGTGCTTCGAGACGAACGCGCCCTGCGGGCTCATCACCTCGAGGCGGTCGCCCACGCGCAGGTGGTCGTTCGCCCAGTTCGAGAACCGGCCGCCCAGGTCGCGCTTGATGGCGATCTTGAGCTCGCCCGCGCGGGGCGCCTCGCAGATGGAGTAGGAGCGCCGCATCTCCGCCCCGTCGAGGGTCGCGCGGAGGGCGACGTACTGGCCGGCGGCGTAGTCGTACATCTCCTGCAGGTCGTCGGGCACCGCGAAGGTGACCTCGATGGATTTCTCCGTGAGGGGACGCACGCCCCGCACCTCGAGGGAGTGGAACGTCGCGCGCGGCTTCTTCGCCGCCGTGTCGACGGGAGCGGTCTCGGTCACTAGAACACCTTGAAGTAGTCGAAGGGCTCCTGGCACGAGGCGCAGGAGTACAGGGCCTTGCACGAGGTCGACCCGAAGCGACTCAGCTCGCGCGTGGCGAGGGAGCCGCAATGCGGGCAGCGCACGCTCAGGCGCACGGGCACGGGGCCCGCGGGGCGCGCGGCGGCGCGGCCCGTCGGCGGCGCGATGCCGTAGCGCTCGAGCTTGGCGCGGCCGTCGGCCGTCATCCAGTCGGTCGTCCACGCGGGTGCGAGGACGAGGTCGACGGCGACGTCGTAGCCCTTCGAGCGGAACGCGGTGACGAGGTCGTCGCGGATGGCGTCCATTGCGGGGCAGCCCGAGTAGGTGGGCGTGATGCGCACGCGCGCCGAGCGCTCGCCGGTCGACTTCGCCGATCGCAGGATGCCGAGGTCGGCGATGGAGAGCACGGGGATCTCGGGGTCGACCACGAGCGCCGCGATGTCCCACACGACCGCGTCGGCGGGCTCGTCGGGACGCGACACGGCGCCCGCGGCGAGGGGCTCGACGGGTGACTCGGATGCCGTCACGACTGCCCCGCCTACCAGGTCGCGCCCGGGTGCTTGCGCGCGAGCACCTGCATCTCGGCGAGCAGGTAGCCGAGCTGCTCCCGCGGTTCGCCGCGCCGGCCGCCCGTGGCGGCGAAGGGCGCGTTCGGGATATCGAGCTCGGCGGCCTCGATGACGCCCGTGACGCGCTCGAACGCCGCCTCCCGCAGCGTCGACGGACGCACGGCGACGCCTTCGAGCTCGTCGTGGAGCGCTTCGTCTTCGAAGGGCTCGTCGAAGTACGGCCATACGTGGTCGAGCGCGCGCTGCATGCGCCGCTTGGACTCGTCGGTGCCGATGCCGAGCCGCAGCGTCCATTGGACGGCGTGGTCGAGGTGGTAGTCGACCTCCTTGAACGCCTTCGCGGCGATGGCGGCGAGCGTCGGATCGGCCGACTCGCGCAGGGCGCCGTAGAGCTCGTAGGCATAGGCCAAGTAGAGGAGCCCGCGGGCGATGGTCTGCGCGAAGTCGCCGTTCTCGAGCTGCACGAGGTGGATGCAGCGGAACTCCTCCTCCTCGCGGAAGTACGCGAGGTCGTCCTCGGTCTTCCCCCAGGCCGAGCCGGCGTAGGTGAGGAGCACGCGCGCGTGCCCCACGAGGTCGAGCGCGATGTTGCCGAGCGCGACGTCCTCCTCGAGCTCGGGCGCGCGGGAGATCCACCAGCTCATGCGCTGCGCGAGGATGAGCGCGTCGTCGCCCAGCCGGAGCGCGTACTGCGCGACGGCGTCGGAGGCGTGCGAGCCCTGTTCCTCGATCTCCTCGGCGGTGAGGGCGTAGCCCGCGCTGATGCGCGTCGCCGAGTCGAAGCCCGATCCGCCGCTCACAGGTGCTTCACCCCCTCGGACTTCGTGTAGTACGTGGCGTGCCGATAGGCCTTGCCCTGCGCGGACTCGAAGAAGGCGCCCTTCGCGTCGGGGTCGCTCGCCGTGATCGCGTCGGCAGGGACCACCCAGATCGAGACGCCCTCGTTGCGGCGCGTGTAGAGGTCGCGCGCGTTGCGCACGGCCATCTCGGCGTCGGGCGCGTGGAGGGAGCCCGCGTGCACGTGCGAGAGGCCGCGCGACGAGCGCACGAACACCTCCCACAGCCGCCACTCGTTGCCCTGGGCGGAGCCGACGGCCTCGTCGCCGTGTGTCTCGCTCATGTCGTGATCTCCCGTGATCGATTCGGCCGGTCGGCCGGAGTCGGAGTCTGGTCGTGGATGCGGGGCGGGCCTACGCGGCCCGGCCGGCGCGCTCGCGCTCGGCGGTCTTGCGCGCGTAGACAGCGGCCGCCTCGCGCACCCAGGCGCCGTTCTCGTGCGCCTCGCGGCGGCGCGCCATGCGCTGCGCGTTGCACGGGCCGTGGCCCTTGATGACGCCGAAGAACTCGTTCCAGTCGAGCTCGCCGTAGTCGTAGTGTCCGCGCTCCTCGTTCCACTTCAGGTCGGGGTCGGGCAGCGTGAGACCGAGCGCCTCGGCCTGCGGCACGATCATGTCGACGAAGCGCTGACGCAGCTCGTCGTTCGAGAACCGCTTGATCTTCCAGGCCATCGACTGCGCCGAGTTCGGCGACTGGTCGTCGGGCGGGCCGAACATCTGCAGCGCGGGACCGTAGAACCGGTTCACCGCGTCCTGCGCCATCTGCTTCTGCGCGAGGGTGCCGTGGCTGAGCTCGTAGAGGATCTCCCAGCCCTGACGCTGGTGGAACGACTCCTCCTTGCAGATGCGCACCATGGCGCGGCCGTAGGGACCGTACGAGGCGCGACACAGGGGCACCTGGTTGCAGATGGCGGCGCCGTCGACGAGCCAGCCGATCGCGCCCATGTCGGCCCACGAGCGGGCGGGGTAGTTGAAGATCGAGGAGTACTTCGCCTTGCCCTCGATGAGCTGCTCCATGAGCACGTCGCGCGGAGTGCCGAGCGTCTCGGCGGCCGAGTAGAGGTAGAGGCCGTGGCCGGCCTCGTCCTGCACCTTGGCCATGAGGATGGCCTTGCGCTTGAGCGAGGGGGCGCGCGTGATCCAGTTGGCCTCGGGCTGCATGCCGATGATCTCGGAGTGGGCGTGCTGCGACACCTGACGGGTGAGCGTCCTGCGGTAGGCGTCGGGCATCCAGTCGCGCGGCTCGATCGTCTTCTCGCGCGCGATGATCGCGTCGAACTCCTGCTGCAGCGCCTCGACGTCGATGTCGGGCTCGTGCGCGTGAAGCTCGGTCACGTTGCTGCTCATGGCTGCTCCTCGATGGTCGTGCGCTCGCGCGCCGTCGCGGGAAGGCCGTCGAGGCGCCTCGCGCACCCGAATTCCCGACCTGTCGTTCAGTATTCACGACGGGTCGCGATCCCGCAACCCCGGACTCCCGGCACGGATCGCGGACGCTCGAGCCGCGAGCGAGCCAAGAAGCACGGGACCCGACTTGACACGGCGCCCGCGAACGGGTTTCCTGAATGAGCGGTCGGTAATCCGAGACCGCCTCCCCGCACGAAGGAGTGTCATGGGCCGAGCGATCGCGCACCGCATCCTCGAGGACGATCACGCGTCCCGCTGGATGGGCATCGAGGTGGTCCGGGCCGAGCCCGGCGACGTCGAGATCCGCATGGAGCTGCGGGAGGAGATGCTCAACGGCTTCGGCATCGCCCACGGCGGCATGGTCTTCGCCTTCGCCGATACCGCCTTCGCGCTCGCCTGCAACGAGCGCGAGGACCGCGGTACCGCGACGGTCGCCTCCGGAGCCGACGTCAACTTCATCCGCCCCGCCCATCGGGGTCAGACCCTCACGGCGCGCGCGACCGCGCTCCACGAGGGGCGATCGGGCGTCTACGACATCCGCGTGACGGCCCTCGCGCCCGGCGAGGCGGAGGAGACGCTCGTCTGCCTCGTCCGAGGCCGCAGCCGCACGATCCCGGCGCCCGGCGCCCGACGCTCGGGCTAGCCCCTCCTCGCCGGCGCCTCGCCGCCGCGCACCGCCATCGAACACCGGCCCCGCGTCAGCGCCGACGCGAGCCCTCGCCGCAACGACAAGGAACCCCATGACCTCGATCACCGGTTCGGCAACGATCGGCCGCTCCCCCGAACTCGACCCCGAGGAGCGCATGTCGCGCGACGAGCTGCAGGCGCTGCAGCTCGAACGGCTTCGATGGACCGTGCGCCACGCCTACGAGAACGTCCCGTTCTATCGCGCGAAGTTCGACGCGCACGACGTGCACCCCGACGACCTCCGCGAGCTGGCCGATCTCGCCCGGTTCCCCTTCACGACGAAGGACGACCTCCGGGAGAACTACCCGTTCGGCCTCTTCGCCGTGCCGCGCGAGCGCGTCGCCCGCATCCACGCCTCCTCGGGCACGACGGGCAGGCCCACCGTGGTCGGCTACACGAAGGACGACCTCGAGGCGTGGGCCACCTGCGTCGCCCGTTCGTTCCGCATCTCCGGGGCGCGGCCGGGCGACCTCGTGCAGAACTCCTACGGCTACGGCCTCTTCACGGGCGGTCTCGGCGCGCACGCCGGCATCGAGAAGCTCGGCTGCACGGTGATCCCCATGTCGGGCGGGCAGACCGACAAGCAGATCCAGCTCATCGAGGACTTCCGGCCCCGCGTCATCTGCTGCACGCCCACCTACCTGCTGACCATCCTCGACTCGATGCGGCAGAAGGGCATCGACCCGCGCGCGACCTCGCTCGAGATCGCCGTGCTCGGCGCCGAGCCGTGGACGAACGAGATGCGGCACGAGATCGAGACCGGCTTCGACCTGCGGGCGAGCGACATCTACGGCCTGTCGGAGGTGATGGGCCCGGGCGTCTCGGGCGAATCGGCCGAGTTGCAGGACGGCGACACGGTCTGGGAGGACCACTTCCTCCCCGAGATCATCGACCCCGACGACCACGCCCGGGTGCTCCCCGACGGGGAGCCCGGCGAGCTCGTCTTCACCTCGCTCACGAAGCAGGCGATGCCCGTCATCCGCTACCGCACGAAGGACCTCTCGACCCTCCTGCCCGGCACCGCGCGCCCCGCCCACCGGCGGATGGGCCGGATCACGGGCCGCACCGACGACATGATCATCCTGCGCGGCGTGAACGTCTTCCCCTCGCAGATCGAGGAGCTCATCCTCCACGTCCCCGAGCTCTCCCCGCACTTCCACCTCGAGCTGACGCGCCCCGAGCGCATGGACGAGCTCAAGGTGGTCGTCGAACGCCGCCCCGAGTCCTCGGCGGAAGCCGCGCCCGACGCGGCTCGCCGGCTGCAGCACGACATCAAGGACCGGATCGGCTCGACCGTCGCGATCGACATCGTCGCCCCGGGCACGGTCGAGCGCTCGGCCGGGAAGATGAAGCGCATCTTCGACTGGCGCAAGAAGTAGAACGGCGGAGGCGGGCGCTCGCAAGCGGGCGCAGCACGCACCCGCCGCGCCGCGCCCGCCTACGATTGATCGACATGGTCCCGTCGCGCAGCACCCCGCCCGCATCCGCTCCGGCCGAGCACTCCCCCGCCGCAGCCGCAGCGCCGCAGCGCGCGAAGACCGGCGCGGACGCCGGCGATGCGGCGAGCGAGAGCACGAGCGCGCCCGTCGGCTCCGGTCTCGTCGACATCATCCCCCTGACCGAGCCGGTCACCATCACCGTGCCGCCGGTGAGGCCGCCGGGGCGCCGCGGTCGGCCGGGCCACGATCAGGAGGCGGTGATCGCGGCCGCCGTCGACCTCTTCAATCGGCACGGCTACGACGCGACCTCGATGGGCATGCTCGCCGACCGGCTCGGCATCTCGAAGTCGGCGATCTACCACCACGTCCCCGGCAAGGAGCAGCTGCTGGAGATCGCCCTCGACCGGGCGCTGCGCGGGCTCGAGGCCGTGCTCGAGCACCCCGCGGCGACGACGCGCACGCTCGACGCCAGGCTCGAGTACGTCATCCGGGCGACCGTGGGCGTGCTCATCGACGAGCTGCCCAACGTGACGCTGCTGCTGCGGCTGCGGGGCAACACGACCATGGAGCGCGAGGCGCTCGCCCGCCGCCGCGCCTTCGACCGCTCCGTCACGGCGCTCGTCGAGCAGGCGGAGGCCGAGGGACTCGTGCGGAACGATCTCGACCCCCGCGTGGTCACCCGGCTCGTGTTCGGCATGATCAACTCGACCACCGAGTGGTTCCGCCCCTCCGGCGGGCTGCGTCGGGAGGAGCTGGGCGACGCGATCGTCGCGCTCGTCATGAACGGGCTGCGCCCGCGCCCGGCATCCTGAGCGACGGCCGCTCTCCGATGCTCATGGAACCGATCTCCCCTTCGGCACCGTGCCGTATGGGGAGATCGGTTCCGCGGATTCAGACGGACCGGCGGCATGATCAGCTACCCGAGCCCGCGCTCGGCGAGCCAGGCCTTCGCGGCCGTGCGCGAGACGCGGATGAGCCAGGCGCCCGCGATCGCCTCCTCGAGGCGGTCGCGGGAGATCTCGTCGAGCCGCACGAGCACCGCCGGGTAGCCCTCGAAGTGCGAGGTGATGAAGAACGCCTCGGGCTCGCTCTCGACGAGGGCGCGCTGCTCCTCGACGTCGGTCGTGCGGATGCCGAGCACGAGCCCCTCGGGCCACTGGAGCCCGCGCTCGGCGAGGTCCTCCCGGTCGCGGCCGTGGGGCCCGCGCAACCAGGCGATCTGCCCCTTCGGGGTTCGCCACACCTCGGCGTGGTTGTGGCCGCCGAAGTGCTCCTCCACGCCGGGCAGGGCGAGCGCGATCTCGCGCACGTCGTCGATGGTCGCCATGCCGTGCCTCCCCGTCGTCGCGCCGAGCCCTGCGCTGCGCCGTCACGCCACCGTAGCCGCCGAACGCAGCTCCGCACAGGGCAACCGGTCAGCCGAGCGCCTGCGACTCCTCCTTCGCGACGAGCGTGAGCACGTCGTACGTGGCGACGATCTCGTCGCGCTGGTTGAGGAGCACGGCGTCCCACACGACCTCGCCGTAGTCGGCGTCCACGCGCGGCCGGATCTCCTTGCAGGTGAGCACGACGCGGATCGCGTCGCCGACGGCGACGGGCGTCAGGAAGCGCAGGTGCTCGAGGCCGTAGTTGGCGAGCACGGGGCTGCGGCCGGGAGCCACGAACAGCCCGGCCGCCCACGAGACGAGCAGGTAGCCGTGGGCGACGATGCCGGGGAAGAACGGGTTGGCGGTCGCCGCCTCCTCGTTCGTGTGCGCGTAGAACACGTCGCCCGTGGTGTCGGCGAACGCCCGGATGTCGTCCCGCGAGACCTCGCGCAGGTCGGAGGCGAGGGCGTCGCCCACGCGCAGCGTGTCGAGGGCCTTGCGGAAGGGGTGCTCGTTGCCGGCCTCCGAGCCGAACGCCTCGCTGCCGGCGATGCGCCGATCGGCGCCGGGATGCCAGACGCCGGTGACGGCCGTGAGCATGTTGGGCGAGCCCTGCACGGCCGAGCGCTGCATGTAGTGCTTGACGGCGCGGATGCCGCCGAGCTCCTCGCCGCCGCCGGCGCGCCCGGGGCCGCCGTGCACGAGGTGCGGCATGGGCGAGCCGTGACCGGTGGAGGTCTTCGCGTCCTCTCGGTTGAGGATGAGCACGCGGCCGTGATGACCGGCGATGCCGCGCGTGAGCGTCGCCGCAACCTCGGGGTCGTTCGTGGCGACGGTCGCCACGAGGGAGCCGGCGCCGAGGGCGGCGAGGTCGGCGGCCTCGTCGAGCGAGTCGTAGGCGATGACGCTCGTGACGGGGCCGAACGCCTCGCGCGCATGCACGGCGAGGGCGCGCGGGTCTGGCCAGCGCAACACGACGGGCGACATGAAGGCGCCGCCCACGGGCAGCCCCTCGGGGGCGTCGAGCGTGCCGATCGCGAGCTCGCCGCCGGCCTCGAGCAGCTCGGCCACGGCGCCGCGCACGTCGTCGAGCTGCTCGAGCGAGGCGAGCGGGCCCATGGTGGTCGCTTCATCGCGCGGGTCGCCGAGCGTGACCCGCCTGGCGAGGAGGGCGTCGATGGCTGCGACGACGTCGTCGGCCGCGGCGGCCGGGACGACGACGCGCCGGATCGCCGTGCACTTCTGGCCGGCCTTGGCGGTGATCTCGGTGACGACCGACCTGACGAAGGCGTCGAACTCCGGGGTGCCGCTCACGGCATCCGGGCCGAGGATCGCGGCGTTGAGCGAGTCGGCCTCGGCGGTGAAGCGCACGCCGCGGTCGAGGATCGCCGGGTCGCGCCGGAGCCTCGCCGCCGTCGACGCGGAGCCGGTGAAGGCGAGCGCGTCGCGGTAGTCGAGGTGGTCGAGCAGGTCGCCCGCGGAGCCGGAGATCAGCTGGATCGAGCCCTCGGGCAGGATGCCGGACTCCACGATCATGCGCACGCACGCCTCGGCCACGTAGCCGGTCGGGGTCGCGGGCTTCACGATCGACGGGAGCCCGGCGATGAAGGCGGGCGCGAACTTCTCGAGCATGCCCCAGACGGGGAAGTTGAAGGCGTTGATCTGCACCGCGACGCCCGGCATGGACGTGTAGAGGTGCTCGCCGCCGAAGGAGCCGTCCTTCGAGAGGGGCTCCCAGGGGCCGTCGATGACGACGGTCGAGTTCGGCAGCTCGCGGCGGCCCTTGGAGCCGAAGGTGAAGAGCACGCCGATGCCGCCGTCGACGTCGATGAAGTTGTCGCGCGCGGTGGCGCCGGTGCGGTTCGAGAGGGCGTAGAGCTCGGCCTTGCGCTCGCTCAGGTGGAGCGCGAGCCGCTTGAGCGCGAAGGCCCGCTCGTGGAAGGTGAGCGCCTGGATGCCGCGGCGGCCGGTCTCCCGCGCGTAGGCCACGGCGGCGCCCGCGTCGAGGCCCGCCGTGCTCACGAGCGCGACGAGCTCGCCCGTGGACGCGTCGCGCACCTCGCGCGCGTCGGCAGCGGCGTCGTCGCCGGGCCGCCACCAGGCGCCCCGGACGTAGCTCTCGACGATGGGCGCGCCGGTGCGCGCGGCGACGTGGTCGGCGGTGGTCTGGGTCATCGTCGCTCCTCTGCGGTGCTGCGGCCGTTCTCCGGACGGGCTCCCTCGCCCGCGTCCGGAGACGGCCGCGTCGTTCCGGCTCCGGATGGGCCGGTTCCCGATGTGATTTACCGACCCATCGGTCGGTAATATCGACTACTGTAGCGTGCATCGCGTGCGAGCACACCGGGTTCGGCTCGCGCGGGCGCCGGCATCCGCATCCGCGAGCGTCGGCGCGCGATCGGTCACGACGAGGAGGTCGAGGATGCCGTTCGTCCCCTGGCGCATCGAGCTCGGCGAGCTCGACCGCAAGATGGGCGTGGAGCTCGTCGAGCAGTCGATCGACCGCGTCGTCGCGCGCATGCCGATCGCCGGCAACCGACAGTCGTTCGGCGTGCTGCACGGCGGCGCGTCGATCGCGATCGGCGAGGCGGTGGGCTCGTGGGCGGCCAACCTGCACGCCTCGACGATGGGGCGCTCGGCCGTCGGCGTCGACGTGTCGGCGACGCACCACCGCTCGTTCACGGAGGGCTGGATCACGGTGACGGCGACGCCGATCTCCCTCGGCCGCACGCTCACGAGCCACGACGTCGTGATCGAGCACGAGTCGGGCGCCCGCATCTGCTCGATGCGCATCACGAACGCCGTGCTCGACCGGCCGATCCCGGGGTTCGTGCCGGTCGAGGCCTGAACCCGGGCGCGACGTCGGGCCCGACCGGCGTCGTCGCCCGCCGCTACTCGGTCCAGTCGTAGAAGCCGCGCCCGGTCTTGCGGCCGAGCTCGCCTGCGGCCACCTTGTCGCGCAGGATCCGCGGCGGCGCGAAGCGCTCGCCGAGCGTGGAGTGCAGGTACTCGGCGATGCCGAGGCGCACGTCGAGGCCGACGAGGTCGGTGGTGCGCAGCGGGCCCGCCGGGTGCTTGTAGCCGAGCTCCATCGCGGCGTCGATGTCCTCGGCCGAGGCGACGCCCTCCTCGACCATGCGCATGGCCTCCAGCGCGAGCGCGACGCCCAGGCGGCTGGAGGCGAAGCCCGGCGCATCGTTGACGACGACGGGCGTCTTGCCGAGCGCGCGCACCCAGTCCGGGGCCGCGTCGCGCACGGCGTCCGAGGTCTGCGCCCCGACGACCACCTCGATGAGCGTCGACGCGGGCACCGGGTTGAAGAAGTGCAGGCCAAGGAACTGCGAGGGCCGGCGCAGCCGATCCTGCAGGCCCGTGATCGAGAGCGACGAGGTGTTGGAGGCGAGCACCGCGTCGCCCGGGATGACGCGCTCGGCGTGCTGGAGCGTCGGCACCTTGATGTCGAGCGACTCGGGCACGGCCTCGACGACGAGGCCGCGGTCGCCGAGGAAGTCGAGCTGCAGCTCGACGCGCAGGCTCTGCAGCGCGTCGTCGAGCGCGATGTCGGTGGTGCCGCGCTCGATCGAGGCCTGCACGGCGCGTTCGATGCGCTCGCGCGCGGCGTCGCGCGCGCCCGGGTCGGCCTCGACGACGAGCACGTCGCAGCCGGCGATGAGGAAGGCGTGCGCGATGCCCGAGCCCATGCGGCCGCCGCCGATGACGCCCACGCGGGCGGGAAGAGTCGACATGTTCGCTCCAGTTCGTGTGCTCGGCCAGCGTCGTCGCGGGCCGAAGAGAGGGGGGAAGAGAGTGGGAGATGCGCGGGACCCGCCCTCAGGAGGACGGCGCCCCGCGGGATCCCGGGGGTCGTCCGTCGGCATCCGCCTGCGCGCCCGCCGCCGCGTCTCCGCCCGCGTCCGGTCGCGCCGCGGATTCGGCAGAGTGGGAAGCCGAGATCGAAGGAGTGGCCGTCGCCTTCGCCGCCCGCCGCCGCTCGCGCCGCTCGAGGAACGCCCCCATGCGCGCGAACTTCGCCTCGGACTCGAAGAGCGTCGCCTGCGCGATCGTGTCGACGACGGGGTGCGCCTCGCGCGGCAGGTGGAAGACGGCCTTCGTGAGGCGCACGGCCAGAGGGTCCTGCGCGGCGATGCGGTCGGCGAGCGCGTGCGCCGCGGCGAGCAGCTCGGCGGGCTCGTGCACCTCGCTGATCAGCCGGCAGGCGAGCGCCTCGTCGGCGCCCAGCTGCCGCCCGGCGAGCAGGATCTCCTTCGCGAGCGGTTCGCCGACGAGCTCGCGCAGCCGCCAGGTGGCCCCGGCGGCGGCCATGATGCCGAGCCCCGTCTCGGGGTTGCCGATGCGCACGTCGGGGGTCGCGATGCGGAGGTCGGCGGCGTAGGCGAGCTCGGCGCCGCCGCCCAGCGCGTAGCCCTCGAGGGCTGCGATGACCGGCATGGGCAGCCGCGCCACGCGGTCGAAGATCGTGGAGTTGATGCCGCGGAGGGCGTCGTCGCGGCGCCGCTCGCGGAGCTGGCCGATGTCGGCGCCCGAGGCGAAGAGGCCGTTCGCGCCGCGCAGGACGAGGATCTTCGGGTGCTCCTCGAGGTGGGCGCAGACCGCGTGCAGTTCGTCGACCATGCGCTGGTCGATGGCGTTGCGGGTGGGCGCGTGGTCGAGGGTCGCGACGAGCCGGTCGTCGCGTTCGTCGACGCGCAGCCGCTCGAAGCCGAGCTCCTCGTCGAGGCCGACCGGCGCGGCATCGGCATCCGCGCCAGTCTCGGCGAAGCCCGACGACCGGCCGCCGCCGCGCTCGGGCCCGCTCACGAGACCCGCTCCACGAGCATCGCCGTGCCCTGGCCGACGCCGACGCACATGGTGGCCAGCCCGCGGTCGACGCCCTCTCGCTCCATGCGGCCGAGCAGGGTCACGACGATGCGCGATCCGGAGGAGCCGAGCGGGTGCCCGAGCGCGATGGCGCCGCCGTCGCGGTTGACGATCGACTCGTCGAGCCCGAGCCGGCGCACGCAGGCGAGCGACTGGGAGGCGAAGGCCTCGTTGAGCTCGACCGCGCCGACGTCGCCGAGCGACCAGCCGGCCCGCTCGAGCACCCGATCGGTCGCGGGCACCGGCCCGATCCCCATGATCTCGGGAGCGCAGCCGACGCTCGCGGATGCCGTGATGCGCGCCCGCGGGGCGAGGCCGTATCGCTCGACCGCCCGCTCGGAGGCGACCACGATGGCCGAGGCGCCGTCGTTGAGCGTCGACGAGTTGCCCGCCGTGACGACCGCGCCGCCCGCGACGACGGGGCGCAGCGCCGCGAGCACCTCGGGCGTGGTGCCCGGCCGCGGGCCCTCGTCCTCCTCCACGAGGCTCACGGCGCCCTTGCGGCCGCGTACCTCGACCGGGACGATCTCGTCGCGGAAGCGGCCGGCGGCGATCGCCGCGATCGCCCGCTCGTGCGAGCGGGCCGCGAAGGCGTCGGCGTCGGCGCGGGAGATGCCGTCGACGCGGGCGACCTCCTCGGCGGTCTCGGGCATCGAGAAGGTCGTCTTGCCGCCGCGGGAGAGGTCGCCGGTCGCGAAGCGCTCGTTCACGAAGCGCCAGCCGATCGCGGTG
>Ga0153918_1000459_pt1 | contig 19636 bp, 16 predicted proteins | sample TSFL002MetaG_FD_104687 | JGI IMG/M metagenome (GOLD analysis project Ga0153918, IMG submission 104687) | Attine ant fungus gardens microbial communities from Florida, USA - TSFL002 MetaG | ecosystem: Host-associated > Fungi > Mycelium > Unclassified | place: USA: Florida, Paynes Creek Historic... | reverse complement strand
TCCACTAAAAATTCAGTCAACATGTGGTTGTGTACCTGTAATAAGGGCAGAACGTGCTTTTTCAACTGCCCAGATTTGATTTTTTTCAGGTCCACACACTGCGGTTGCTTACAAGATGGGGTCGCAACGGCATCCATCAAGGGGGAAGGATAAAAAAATTTTTAATTTCACCCTGATTAGATCATAGACGGCATCGATTGCGCCCATTATGATGCCGCGCCCCGTCAGGGAGAATTGACGCGGGTTTAACCATTTCACCATATTAATGATGATTTTTTTGAGGACTTATGGGCAACACTAAGTTGGCTAATCCGGCTCCGCTGGGCCTGATGGGTTTTGGCATGACCACCATCCTGCTGAACCTGCACAACATCGGGATGTTCCCGATGGATGGCATTATCCTGGCGATGGGCATTTTTTACGGCGGTATCGCACAAATCTTCGCGGGCCTGCTGGAATATAAAAAAGGCAATACCTTCGGTTTAACCGCCTTTACCTCTTACGGTTCTTTCTGGCTGACCCTGGTCGCCATTCTGCTGATGCCTAAAATGGGCCTGGCAGATGCCGCTAACGCGCACTTCCTGGGCGTCTATCTGGGCCTGTGGGGCGTATTCACCCTGTTCATGTTCTTCGGCACCCTGAAGGCTAACCGCGCACTTCAGTTCGTCTTCCTGAGCCTGACCGTGCTGTTCGCCCTGCTGGCGATTGGTCACCTGGTGGATAACGAAGGCATCGTTCACGTTGCTGGCTGGATTGGCCTGGTGTGTGGCGCGAGCGCTATCTACCTGGCAATGGGCGAAGTCCTGAACGAACAATTTGGTCGTACCGTTCTGCCGATTGGTGAAAAACACTGATCCCCTTTCGTGCCCGCTCGCGGGCACGAAATCCCCGCTCCGATTGATTTTCCGTTAAAGTACGTTGTGAAATGATGGGCTTACCGCCTTTCATAAAGACAACGCATCATGACAACCCTTCCAACCCGAACTTACTGGCTACAACGCTGGGCCGCTCTTCTTCTCACCGGAGTCCTGGCAGGCCTTGGCGGGATGCTGCTCGCTCTACTGCTTCACGAAATTCAACACCTGGCCTACGGCTACAGCCGTGACAGCCTGACTGGCCCACAGACCTTTTTACAGGGCGTGACCGATGCCAGCGCCCGGCGCCGGTTTTTTGTGATTCTAAGCGCGGGTATCGTTGCCGGGTGCGGGTGGTGGTTGCTCGGTCGCTATGGCAAAAAACGCGTGAGCATCAGTGCCGCGGTAAAAGATCCCGGCAAACCCATGCCTGGCATCACCACCTTAATTCACGCCCTGCTGCAAATCATCACCGTGGCGATGGGGTCCCCGCTCGGACGAGAAGTTGCGCCACGGGAAGTGGGGTCACTCTTTGCAGGCGGCGTCGCACGTTATCTGCGGCTTACCCCTACCGATATTCAACTGATGATTGCCTGCGGTGCCGGAGCCGGGCTTGCAGCAGTGTATAATGTTCCGCTGGCAGGCGCCGTATTTACCCTTGAAGTCCTGCTGGTCAGCTTTAGCTGGGACGCCGCGATTGCAGCGGTAGTCACATCAGCCCTGGCAGCCTGGATTGCCACCCTCGGGCTTGGCGATGAGCATCAGTATCGCTTCACCACCGAACTTGCCTCGACCTCGCTGGTTTTCTGGGGCGCGCTATCCGGCCCGATAATGGGGGCTGCGGCCTTTCTTTTCCGCCGCCTTACACAGCGTGCGCGCAGCAAAGTGCGCAGTAACTGGCAAATGCCCGTTTTCAGCCTGGTCGCCTTTGCCGCACTGGGCGCATTATCAATATGGTTCCCGCAGTTGCCCGGTAACGGCAAAGGCCCGACGCAGTTAACCCTCGACGGCAGTGTGACGCTGCAACTGGCGCTGGCGATTGTGTGCATCAAAATCTTTGTTATCTGGGCGGTATTACGTGGTGGTGCCGAAGGGGGTTTACTGACGCCAGGCCTGACAATTGGCGCGCTACTCGGTTCGCTGTTATTTATTGTATTGGGCAGACTATTTCCAGGCAGTGATATGGCCGGTTTTGCACTGACCGGCGCAGCAGGATTCCTGTCTGCCTCCATGCAAATGCCCGTGACGGCCATTACGCTGATGATGGAGTTTACCCGGATGGATCATAGTTTTTTAGTCCCGCTCGCGCTCTGTGTAACAGGTGCGTACATGACCAGCAGGCAGCTTGAACGCTGGCAAAAGAGTTGATTTTTTAATCACAAAAACAACGATTATTAAACGGATTTCGAATAATCACTCCATTTAATTGATAAGCATTATCATTGCGATTAGTGTTGCCTGGCAGATCCCGGATATTGGATATCAGGCAGCACTCGTAAAGGAACGTTAGAGGGATAAAACGATTCTGTTGTGTTGCATAAGGTTATCTGATGAATTCCAGCCTTGCCGCCAGCAATCAGTCTGGCGAAACTACTGTCGCGTTACATTACCGTAAAATTCTCGCCAGACGCTTCGCGCTGGCAGGCGTTCTGTTTGCCCTCATTGTTTGCTCACTGCTCCTTGATTTCACCATCGGGCCGTCTGGCATCTCTGTTTCTACGCTCTGGCATACGCTGGTCAATTCCGCCGCCGCCGATGCCGGCACACGCGTCATTGTCTGGGACATTCGTCTGCCGTTTGCTCTGATGGCTATCGCGGTAGGCATGGCGCTGGGGCTTGCCGGGGCGGAAATGCAAACCATCCTGAATAACCCGCTCGCCAGCCCGTTTACGCTTGGCGTCTCTTCTGCCGCCTCATTTGGTGCCGCGCTGGCAATTGTGCTGGGTCTGGGTATTCCCGGCATTGCCGATAAGTGGTTTATTCCCGCCAATGCCTTTGTCTTTGCGCTGCTTGCCTGTTTTATTCTCGATGGCATCAGCCGCTGGACGAGGGTGGCAACCTCCGGCGTGGTGTTGTTTGGCATCGCGCTGGTGTTTACATTTAACGCCCTGATTTCCATCCTGCAATTTGTGGCCAGCGAAGATACCCTGCAAGGGCTGGTCTTCTGGACGATGGGCAGCCTGGCCCGCGCCTCCTGGGATAAGCTTGCCATTCTGGGCGTAGCGCTGGTGATTATTGTGCCGTTGTCGCTGAAAAACGCCTGGAAGCTTACCGCCCTGCGTCTGGGTGAAGATCGCGCCGTCAGCTTTGGTATCAACGTGAAAAAGCTGCGCATGACGACGTTGTTGCGTATCAGCATTATCTCTGCCTTAACGGTAGCCTTCGTGGGGCCGGTCGGTTTTATCGGCCTGGTCGCGCCGCATATCTCGCGCATGATGTTCGGTGAAGATCACCGGTTTTACCTTCCCGGCAGTATGCTGATTGGTGCGCTGGTGCTCTCTCTGGCGTCAGTATTTTCCAAGAACATCGTTCCCGGCGTCATTATCCCCGTAGGTATTGTGACCTCACTGGTTGGCGTGCCGTTCTTCCTTAGCATCATTATTCGTAACCGGGGGAACGTATGACCGACGGCCTTCGCGTACTCGACCTGCACACGGGTTATCGCAAGAAAAAGATCATTGAGGGGTTAACGACTCCGCTGCTCCCTCGCGGGAAAATAACCGCCCTGCTGGGGCCAAATGGCTCAGGCAAATCCACGCTGCTGCGTGCACTGGCTGACTTAAACCCCGCCGAGGGGAAACTGCTGCTTAACGGCGAAGACCTGATGACGCTGCCATCGGCAAAGCGGGCGCAAAAGGTGGTTTACCTGCCGCAGTCTTTACCTCAGGGCGTGCATCTGCACGCGCTGGAATCGGTGATAGTGGCGAAACGGGCCAGCGGTAATAGCGCGGGCCATAACGTTGAGCAGGAAGCCTATTCCATTCTCGACAAGTTGGGCGTTGCGCATCTGGCAATGAGCTTCCTTGACCAGCTTTCCGGCGGGCAGAAACAGCTGATAGGCCTGGCCCAGTCGCTGATCCGCGAGCCGGATTTACTGTTGCTGGATGAACCCTTAAGCGCGCTGGATCTTAACTACCAGTTTCATGTGATGGATATCGTTGCCCGGGAAACGCGGCAACGCAATATCGTCACCGTTGTGGTTATCCACGACATCAATATTGCGCTGCGCCACGCCGAATATGCCCTGATGCTCAAAAGCGGCGAGCTGATTGCCAGTGGAGTGCCTGGCGAAGTGGTCACGCCTGCCAGTCTGGCGCGCGTGTATGGCGTGGATGGTCGGGTTGAATACTGTTCCCGTGGGCTACCGCATGTGGTGGTCGACGGATTAACACCATAAGAAAAAAGAAGACGGGGAAAACATGACGCTAAAAAAAATCATCGCTGCCGCAGGCGGTCTGGCACTGTTGCTTTCGCCACTGCTCGCCCAGGCGCAGAACTGGCCGGTGACGGTGAAGGATCTTGATAACCGCTCAGTAACCATTGAGCACGAGCCGCAGCGCATCATTTTGCAGGATGGTCGCGACATTTTCACCCTTGCCCTGCTGGAGCGCGACAACCCGTTCGCCAAAGTGGTGGCGTGGAACAACCTGCCGAAAAAACAGGACACCGAAACCTGGAACGTGCTGAAGCGTAAATGGCCGGAAGCAGAAAAGATCCTCGACATGAAGTTTTCCGACCAGGGAAATGTGGATCTGGAAACGGTGATCTCCCGTCAGCCTGACCTGATGATCGCCCAGCTTCGTGCTAAACCATCACTGGTGCAGACCGGCGTGCTGGCGAAGCTTGAGGCGCTGCATATCCCGGTAGTCTTCGTCGACTACGAACTGCATCCGGTGCAGAACACTCTGCCGAGCATTGCTTTACTGGGCAAGGTCATGGGCCAGACCGACCGCGCGCAGGCGTATATCGATTTCTATCAGCAGCGTCTGGATAAAATCCACCAGCGCCTGGCGAACGTCAGCAAAAAGCCGCTGGTCTTTATTGAGCCGATTGCCGGTGTCGGCGGGCTGGATAACGGCTGCTGCTTCACTCATGCGCGCAACGGCTGGGGTGGGCTGGTTGAAGCTGCTGGCGGCACGAACATTGGCTCACAGCTGCTGCCAGGGGCTACCGGTAATATTTCCGTGGAAAAAATTATCTCCCTGAACCCGGATTACTACCTGATGACCGGCTCTAAACGCCCGGGTAAAGGCACGGCGATTATCCCGTTTGGCTATAACGTACCGGCAGGCGACGTAGCAACGGCGTTTAATGCCTTAGTGGCGCGCCAGGGTGTTGCCAGCATTCCGGCGGTAGCCGCCGGCCATACCGGGGCGCTCTACCATCACTTCTATAACAACCCGTACAACATCGTGGCGATTGAGACACTGAGCAAAATCTTCTATCCAACGCTGTTTAAGGATGTTGATCCGCTGGCGGATTACCACGCGATCATCACAAACTTCACCCACATCCCGGATGACAACATCGTCCTGAGCTATACCCCTTCGCACTAACAGAAAGCCGGGCATCAGCCCGGCTTTTTGCGTTTCATCAACCTAATCTCAACAACGCCCACGCAAGCATTGTCATCGCTACACCTTTCCAGGACACTCGTTATGCAAAATAATATATAACGAGATAATTTTATGGCTAATGGAAAAATGAAGTACGCCCTGGCAGCGGTTGCGCTGCTGCAAATGTCGTCCGTGGCGCTGGCGAAAGACATCCGCGTGACCTACGCCGGTTCAATGGGCAAGGTTATGGATCAGGGCTTAGGCCCGGCCTTCGCCAAAGCAGATAACGGTGAATACCAGGGTCAGGGCCAGGGCGCGTACGGGATGGCGCGCCTGCTGGCAAGCCACAAAATCGAGGCCGACGTGTTCGTCTCTATCACCCCCGGGCCTATGCAGATCCTCAAAGACGCCGGGCTGATTGACGATGCCGTACCGGTTGCCAGCACCAGCATGGTGGTCGCCTACAGTCCGAAGGGCAAACACGCGGCGCAGTTTGAACAAGCCAGCCAGAAAAAAGATGGCTCCTGGCTGAATCTGCTGGCGCAAAAAGATGTCTCTTTTGGCCGCACCGATCCGTATGTTGATCCGAAAGGCCAGAATATTGTCTTCACCCTGATGCTGGCCGAGAAGTACTACAACATGCCAGGCATCGCCGATAAGGTCCTGGGTTCACTGCAAAACCCGGAGCAAACCCATCAGGAAGGCGGTCTGTTAGCGCGCCTTGAAAGCGGCCAGGTGGATGCTGCGGCAGGCTATGAAAGTGAAGTCCGCTCTGCACATCTGCCGTATGTCGCCCTGCCGGACGAAATTAACCTGAGCAACCCGGCCATGGCGAAGCAATGGTATGACACCGTCAGCTTCACTATTAAGGACAGTAAAGGCCAGGATCAGGTACTCCATACCCAGCCAATGGTGTTCTACGCAGCGGTACTGAAAAACGCACCAAACGGTGTGGAACAAGGGCAAAAATTCGTGGCCTTTATGCAGAGCGCAGAAGGCCAGAAAGTCTTCAAAACGTTCGGTTACGCTGCACCGAAAGGAGATAGCGTATACGCCCGCTAAGACGTCCGGGCTGGGTCGCGGGCTGGCTTTCACTGCCCGCGATGCTGTTGCTCTGCATTCCCTTCATTACGCTTGTGAGCGTCACGCCGTGGCGGCACTTGCAGCTGGCCTGGCGGGACGACAATGCCATTGCCGTATCGATGGGGCTTGGCATTCTGGCGCTGGGAATCATCATCATTATTGGCATTCCGGTGGCATGGTGGCTGTCGCAGGCCACCGGGCGCAGGCGGATCGTTGGCGAACTGCTGGTGATGATCCCGCTGCTCACTCCGCCGCTGGCGATGGGGATTTTGCTGGTATCGGCGTTCGGGCCCTACGGGGTGTTTGGTCGGTGGCTGTCGCTGCTTGGCGCCACGCTGGTAAACAATCCCGCTGCCTTTGTGCTGGCGCAGGTTTACGGCGCATTGCCTTACTTTATCGTGGTGGCGCGTTCGGCTTTCGCAACGGTGCCTAAAAATATTCTCGAAGCGGGGCAAACGCTGGGGGCGTCTGGCTGGAATCGCTTTCGCTTTCTGACCCTGCCGCTGGCCCTGCCCGGCCTTGCGTCAGCAACCACGCTTGCCTGGGTACGTGCCGTGGGTGAGTTTGGCATCGTGATGATTTTTGCGTACTTCCCACAGGGAATGCCGGTGAAGCTCTACACCAACCTGCAAAACGACGGTGTGGACGCCGTATATACCCTGCTGTGGATGCTGCTTATCGTGACGCTTCCCCTGCCGATGGTCTGCTTTGTGCTGGGCAAACGGGCGGCAAGGGAGCGAAAGCAGGTTTAACGGGCCAGCACTGGCGCTTCAACCGGTTTCTGACGCAGCCAGAAACCTAACACCAGCCCCATCACCGAGAGCGCCAGGACATACCAGGCAGGAGCCATCGGCGAGACGCCCATCAGCACCGTCACGGCAATGGGCGTCAACCCGCCGAAGATGGCATAAGAAACGTTATACGAGAATGAAATGCCGGTGAAGCGTACTTCCGGCGGGAAGGCGCACACCATCACATACGGCACAGCACCCACGACGCCAACGCATAAGCCCACCACGCCGTACAGCAAGAACAGCTGCTCAGGATGGCTTCCCGCAAGATGGTAGAACGCCCAGCTTGACGCGGCCAGAAGCAGGCTGCCAACGATAAAGGTCAGGCTGGCGCCAATCCGGTCAACGGCAAGTCCGGCGGCGAGACAGCCGAAGCAGAGCATAATGGTGGCGATACTGTTGGCCTGAAGCGTTACCGCAGGCGCAAAGCCGTACTGTTTTTGCAGCCAGACCGGAGACATCAAAATCACCACCACGATGCCCGCCGACAGCAGCCAGGTCAGCAGCATCGAGACCACAACCGCTTTCTTATGGCGCACCACCACCGCTTTCACCGGCAGCTCCTGCGCCAGTGCTTTACGCTGCTGCATTTCGAGGAAGATAGGTGTTTCCTGCAACCAGCGGCGCAGATACATCGCCACCAGACCGAAGGCCCCACCCAGCAGGAACGGAATACGCCAGCCCCAGTCGTGAACGGCCTGCTGCGTCATGCTGGTGTTGATAATCGTCGCAACAACCGAGCCCAGCAGTATCCCTACGGTCAACCCTGCGGTTAACGTTCCGCAGGCAATACCGATACGACGCGCCGGGACATGTTCTGCCACAAACACCCATGCGCCAGGCACTTCACCGCCAATTGCGGCACCCTGAAGAATTCGCATCAGCAACAGCAGCAAAGGAGCAACAAGGCCCATCGAGGCATAGGTTGGCAGCAGGCCGATGGCAAGCGTCGGTACGGCCATCAGCAGAATGCTGAGCGTAAACATCTTCTTACGTCCGACCAGATCGCCAAAGTGCGCCATCACAATGCCGCCCAGCGGACGCGCAAGATACCCGGCCGCAAAAATGCCAAAGGTTTGCACCTGGCGTAGCCACTCAGGGATATCAGCCGGGAAGAACAGCTCCCCCACCACGGCGGCGAAGAAGACAAAGATGATGAAATCATAAAACTCCAGCGCCCCGCCAAGAGCAGCAAGGGTTAGGGTTTTATAATCCTGTCGGTTCAGAGGTCGGGTGTTATGTGACATAGCGCGCCATGTGTTCAGAGTAGTGGAATTATATTTACGGCGATCGTAAAGAAAAAATTACTATACCGTAAATCAATCTGCACGCCATCCTGGCTGTAGCTAATGTCACATATTTGTTAATTTCAGGAGATTGTTTCGCGGCGTGCGCTTTTAGGGCGAAATGCTGCTACGACTTTGGCATCCGTTTCCACATAAGGGCCATCCAGCAGCTGTATACAATACGGTACACTTGCGAAGATCCCATGCACGACCACGCTGCCATCTTCGGCTTTTACCCCTTCCAGCGTCTCTTTGATCGACTTCGGCTGGCCCGGCAGGTTCAGGATCAACGCCTGCTTGCGGATCACGCCCACCTGGCGGGAGAGGATAGCCGTTGGCACAAAGTGCAGGCTTATCTGGCGCATCTGTTCACCGAAACCTGGCATTTCACGGTCGGCAATCGCCAGAGTGGCATCCGGGGTAACGTCGCGGCGCGCAGGGCCAGTACCGCCTGTGGTCAGCACCAGGTGGCAACTCATCTCATCCACCAGCTCGCACAGCGTCTGCTCAATGATCGGCTGTTCGTCAGGGATTAAACGGGTCTGGATTTCAAACGGGGTGGTCAGCGCACTGCCCAGCCACTCTTCCAGAGCGGGGATGCCTTTGTCCTGATAAACACCGCTGGAGGCGCGGTCAGAAATCGACACTAAGCCGATGCGTAAGGTATTCATATCCATTCCATTCAAAAAGTACTGATTAAAGGGAATGATACACGCAGAGGGGAGATTCAGACAGGGTACAAAAGAAGTAGCGTGACCGGGAGCCCGGCCACGCGCAATGATTACAGCAGGTCGCCGATCATTTTTTCCAGTTTACCCTGGTCTACTGCAAACTTACGGATACCGTCCGCCAGTTTGTCTACCGCCATTGGGTCCTGGTTGTGCTGCCACAGGAACTCGGATTCAGTGATGCGCTCTGGACGTGCTTTCACTTCACCGGTGTAGGACAGTTTACGCTCCAGCGCGCCTTCGCTTTCTGCCAGCTCTTTCAGCAGAGCAGGTGCGATAGTCAGGCGGTCACAGCCAGCCAGCTCGATGATTTCACCGACGTTACGGAAGCTTGCGCCCATAACCACAGTCTCGTAGCCGTGCTGTTTGTAGTATTCGTAGATTTCAGTCACAGAAACCACGCCTGGATCTTCAGCAGGTGCGAACTCTTTCTTGTCGGTGTTGGCTTTGTACCAGTCCAGAATACGGCCCACGAACGGAGAAATCAGGTATACGCCTGCTTCCGCACATGCACGCGCCTGCGCGAAGGAGAACAGCAGCGTCAGGTTACAGTTGATGCCGTCTTTTTCCAGCTGTTCAGCAGCGCGGATGCCCTGCCAGGTAGAAGCCAGTTTGATCAGGATACGGTCGTTGCTGATGCCAGCATCGTTGTACATTTTGATCAGACGTTTTGCTTTCGCGATTGACGCTTCGGTGTCGTAGGACAGACGCGCATCAACCTCAGTAGAGATACGACCCGGAACCAGTTTCAGGATTTCCAGACCGATGTTTACAGCCAGTTTGTCAGTTGCATCCACAACCTGCTGCGCGCGATCGTTGCTCTGGCCTTTCGCCCAGGTAACAGCGTCGTCGATCAGTTTGCGATACTCAGGGATCTGCGCGGCGTTAAGGATCAGAGAAGGGTTAGTTGTGGCATCCTGCGGCTGGTACAACTTCATTGCCGCGATATCTCCGGTGTCAGCTACTACAGTGGTGAACTGACGAAGGGAGGTTAATTTATCCGTCATGATAGTGTTTCTCTTTTAACGTGCCCTGGATAATTCACACTACCGACAGCTTGCCAGCAGCGGAAAAATGACAGGTTTACTTGTTAGGGGGATGTAACCGGTCTGCCTCTGATGATAACACGGTGGAATGGTAGCGCAACCGCAGACAGTGCGCTTAGCCATAGTATGATAAACTCGGAATATTAACAGCGTGCTAAGTAACAGCATGGTCAATCAGTGGTAGCGCTTACATATTCACATTGGCATCAACAAGAGGGACGTTAATGCCTGATTTTCTCTCATTTATCAACGAAATCCTCTGGGGTTCGATAATGATATACCTGCTGCTGGGAGCAGGTATATGGTTCACGCTGCGCAGCGGTTTTATCCAGTTTCGTTATATTCGCAAGTTTGGCAAAAGTCTGAAAAACAGTATTACCCCGCAACCGGGAGGATTAACGTCGTTCCAGGCGCTGTGTACCAGCCTTGCGGCTCGGGTTGGCAGTGGCAACCTGGCGGGCGTGGCGCTGGCGATTAGCGCCGGCGGCCCCGGCGCGGTGTTCTGGATGTGGGTCACAGCGCTTATCGGAATGGCAACCTCTTTTGCCGAATGCTCCCTCGCCCAGCTCTACAAAGAGAAGGACAAAAGCGGCCAGTTTCGCGGTGGCCCGGCGTGGTATATGGCCCGGGGACTGGGAATGCGCTGGATGGGCGTGCTGTTTTCTGTCTTTTTGCTCATCGCCTACGGGCTGATTTTCAACACCGTGCAGGCCAACTCCGTGGCCCATGCGATGCGTTACGCCTTCCAGTGCCCTGAATGGTTAACAGGGGCGGCGCTGGCGATTTTCATTCTGCTAACCATCGCCACGGGTCTGAAGGGTGTTGCCCGTCTGATGCAATGGCTGGTACCGATAATGGCACTTCTGTGGGTCGCGGCAAGCCTGTTCGTGGTGGCCACGCACCTCAGCATGGTGCCGAAAGTGTTTACGACCATTTTCCAGAGTGCCTTCGGCTGGCGGGAAGCGGCCTCCGGCGCACTGGGCTATACCATTAGCCAGGCGCTGACGGCAGGCTTTCAGCGGGGAATGTTCTCGAACGAAGCCGGGATGGGGTCAACGCCAAATGCCGCGGCCACCGCGGCGTCATGGCCCCCTCACCCCGCTGCGCAAGGCATCGTGCAGATGATTGGCGTGTTCACGGATAGCATTATTATTTGCTCCGCCAGCGCCATGATTGTGCTGCTGGCAGGCCCAATGCCACACACGCCCGGGGCGGCGGGAATTCAACTGGTTCAGCAGGCGCTGGTGAATCTTTCTGGCAGCTGGGGGGCAGGTTTTGTCTCGGTTATTGTTATCCTGTTTGCCTTCAGCTCGATAGTCGTCAATTACCTCTATGCCGAGAACAACCTCATTTTCCTCAGGCGTGATTCGCGCGGTACTCTGTGGCTGCTGCGTATCGGGGTCGTGCTGATGGTGATGGCGGGCTCTTTACTCAGCCTGCCGCTGGTCTGGCAGTTGGCCGATGTCATTATGGCGCTGATGGCGATCACTAACCTGACGGCTATCTTGCTGCTCTCTCCGGTGGTTACGCTTATCGCCCGCGATTACCTTCGCCAGCGCAAGCTTGGCGTTCAGCCGGTGTTTGATGCCTCGCGCTACCCCGAAATTGAAGCGCAAATCGCCCCGGGCAGCTGGGATGATTTGCCCCGGCGATAACAGCTATCGATCAATTCAGGGCGATTTTTTGCTAAAGTCGCTCTAAATTTCCTGCAAGGACTGGATATGCTGATTCTGATTTCACCTGCAAAAACGCTCGATTACCAGAGCCCTCTTGCCACTGAGCGTTATACCCAGCCTGAACTGCTGGACTATTCGCAACAGCTGATTCATGAGGCGCGTAAGCTCTCTGCGCCACAAATTGCCACGCTGATGAGCATCAGCGACAAGCTCGCCGATCTGAACGCCACGCGTTTTCACGAATGGCACCCGGATTTCACCCCGACCAATGCGCGCCAGGCGCTTCTGGCCTTCAAAGGTGATGTTTATACCGGTTTACAGGCGGAAGAGTTTAGCGAAGCCGATTTCGATTTTGCCCAGCAGCACTTGCGTATGCTCTCTGGCCTGTATGGCGTGCTGCGCCCGCTGGATCTGATGCAGCCATATCGCCTGGAGATGGGTATCCGCCTGGAAAATGCCAAAGGTAAAGACCTGTACCATTTCTGGGGCGATATCATTACCGACAAACTGAATTCGGCGTTACACGCGCAGGGCGATAACATCGTGATCAACCTGGCCTCCGATGAGTACTACAAATCGGTGAAGCCGAAAAAGCTGGATGCCCAAATTATCAAGCCTGTCTTCCTGGATGAGAAAAACGGCAAGTTTAAAGTGATCAGCTTCTACGCCAAGAAAGCGCGCGGGTTGATGAGCCGCTTTATTATTCAAAACCGTCTGACAAAGCCCGAACAACTCACCGGGTTTAACAGCGAAGGGTATTTCTTTGACGAAGAAGCGTCGGGGAAAGGCGAGATGGTGTTTAAACGTCACGAGCAGTAAAGCAAAACCCCCGCCAGATGGCGGGGGTTTTTAATTAGTGGTGCTTCCACTCTGGCCCTGGGCCACGGTCGTCGTGGCGGTCATCATGACGATCATCGTGACGGTCGCGGTGATCATCATGATCGCGATGCTCATCATGCGGGCGCCAGTGGTTATCACGCCAGTCATAGTGCGCCTTCCACCAGTCATGGTCGCGCCAGCGGCCGCCATCCCAGTAGTGTCCGTTGTTATCCTGGTCGCCAATTTGCAGTTTTACCGCAGGCACGAGTGTGATTTCAGCTGCCTGTACCGCCATGGGAGCGACCAGCATCAGTGAAAGCGCGATGAGTGCAGGTTTCAGTTTAGACATAGGTGACTCCTTATTATTCTTGCCCAACGTGGGCCGATGTAAGGAGATTACGTGAGGGGAACCGGGGTTGTTATTCTCTGCAATCCTAATCTCTGAGCGACCGCATTTAGTGGGAATTCCTGCATTTTTACTGCTTATTTTCTCCTTAATTTCTCCATAAAAAAGCCGGGTGGCGGCTTCGCTCACCCGGCCTCGGTTCAGTGCTGCTGTTGCCGGGTGGCGCTGCGCTTACCCGGCCTACGTTCAGAGCTGTTGTAGGTCGGGTAAGGCGTAGCCGCCACCCGACAAAAATCACGCTCGGGTCATCATCAACTTACGCAGCGCGGCAAAGTCCGCTGGCAGCTCGTGAGACAGCAGCGGCAGGTCGGCGCGATCCGCCAGCTCTTTTGGCAGCGGCAGGGTTTCACCCAGAATCTCTTCCACGCTCTCTTTGAACTTCGCCGGATGCGCAGTCCCCAGGAACAGACCATATTCGCCCGGGTTCAGCTGGTCGCGTAGTGCGCGGTAAGCAATCGCGGCGTGTGGCTCAGAGGTATACCCCACGGCTTTCAGCTCACGCATGGTGGCTTTGGTGGTTTCATCCGTCACCGCAGCATAGCCGAGATCGCCCAGACGCCACACTTTACGGCGGAACAGCTCTTCCACACGCGGCCAGTTATTTGGCTGGCTAACGTCCATGGCGTTAGAAAGTGTCGCCTGGGTCGCGTTTGGTGCCCATTTGCCGTCTTTCAGGAAGCGCGGTACGGTGTCGTTCGCGTTGGTTGCAGCGATAAAGCGCTTCACCGGCAGGCCCAGAGATTTCGCCAGCAGACCAGCCGTCAGGTCGCCAAAGTTACCGCTTGGGACAGAGATCACCAGCTGGTTACGGGCTTCCTGCGGCAGTTGTGCGACGGCTTCAAAGTAGTAGCAAATCTGCGCCAGCAGGCGGCTGATGTTGATGGAGTTCGCCGAGTTCAGACCCAGAGCGACTTTCAACTCTTCATCATCGAAAGCTTGTTTAACCAGCGCCTGACAGGCATCAAAATCGCCGTCAATCGCTACCGTTTCGATGTTACCGCCAAGGGTACAGAACAGTTTTTCCTGAAGCGGGCTGATTTTACCTTTCGGATACAAGATAACGACGCGGACATTTTTCAGGCCATAGAACGCATGGGCCACGGCGGCGCCCGTATCACCAGAGGTCGCGGTCAGAATGGTCACCGGTTTGTCGCCACTGATGTGCGTCAGCATCTGCGCCATAAAGCGGCCGCCAAAGTCTTTAAAGGCCAGGGTCGGGCCGTGGAACAGCTCAAGGCAGCCCACGTCAGGCTCGACGTGATTGACCGGCGCCGGGAAGGCGAACGCCGCACGCACACGCTCTTCCAGCAGCTCTTGCGGGATCTCGTCGCCGATAAACGCAGACAGGATTTTGGCGCTGCGGGTGACAAAGTCTTGTTTCAGCAGTTCATCGATATCGGTCAGCGGAAATTCAGGCAGGTCGTGGGGGAAAAACAGCCCCTGGTTTTTGCCCAGGCCCTGCGTTACCGCCTGTGCGAAGCTGACCTGCTCGTTATGATCTTTAAGGTTGTAGAGTTTCATTATTTATCCCAGTACTCGTGCGCCAGCCGTGTCCAGACGGCAAATATGAACAAAGCCTTCCTGATTTTGCAGGTAGTGTTTAGAGAGCCAGTCCGCCACGCGCTGCGCGGTGTCCGGGTTATCGCATAATGCGAACAGCGTCGGGCCAGAGCCGGAGATACCGCACGCCTGCGCGCCGATATCCAGCGATGCCTGGCGCGCTTCGTTAAAGCCAGGCAGCAGTTTGGTGCGATACGGTTCGGCGATCACATCTTTCATCAATTTTGCCGCAAGCTGCGGCTGACGGGTGTAACAGGCATGAATAAAGCCTGCCAAATGACGCCCGTGAGCGATACAGTCCTGGCGACGATACTGTGCCGGCAGGATCGCGCGCGCTTCTGCGGTCGATACTTTAATACCTGGATAAGCCAGCACCCACAGCCATTCATCAAACCCTGGCACCTGCTGGCTGATGATGCCATTTTCTTCAATCATCAGCTGCATTCCACCAAGGAAACACGGCGCGACGTTGTCATAGTGGATGCTGCCGGAGATACGCCCTTCCAGCTCGCCCATTAACCCCAGCAGACGATTATTGTTTAGCGGTTTGCCGCAGTGTTCATTCATGGCCACCAGGGCAGCCACCACCGAGCACGCGCTTGAGCCAAGCCCGGAGCCAATCGGCATACTTTTTTCCAGCGTCATGGCGACCGGCACGTTTTTACCGATCTCCTGGCAGAATCTTTCCCAGCACTGATAAACGATGTTTTCGCGCGGGTCGGCTGGAAGCTTGTTGGCAAAACGGCCCACGTTATTCAGGCTAAAACTGTCAGCCGTCTCAACCGTCACCGTATCGCCCAGCAGCGAGCCATCAACCGGCGTTACCGCCGCACCCAGCACATCAAATCCGACGCTCATATTGGCGCTGGAAGCCGGGGCATAAACTTTCACCATGTTAAACTCCTAACTTCCATGACAGGGTACGAAGCAGGTCGGCAAATACACCCGCAGCTGTAACATCGTTCCCCGCGCCATAACCGCGAAGCACCAACGGCAATGGCTGATAATAGTGGCTGTAAAACGCCAGGGCGTTCTCGCCGTTTTTGACTTTGAATAGCGGATCGTTGCCATCCACTTCAGCAATCTTCACGCGGCAAACGCCGTCATCTTCAATGTTGCCAACATAGCGCAATACCTTACCTTCATCACGGGCTTTCGCAACACGCGCAGCAAATGCGTCATCAAGCTGCGGCAGACGGGCCATAAAGGTGCTGACATCGCCGCTGTCATCAAATTCTGCCGGCAACACCGGTTCAATCACGATATCTGAAAGTTCCAGCTCGCGTCCGGTTTCACGCACCAGGATCAGCAGCTTACGCGCCACGTCCATTCCGGAAAGGTCATCGCGCGGATCCGGTTCGGTGTAGCCCAGCTCACGCGCCGCACGCGTCGCTTCCGACAGGCTCATGCCTTCATCCAGCTTACCGAAGATAAACGACAACGAGCCAGAAAGAATGCCAGAGAAACGTTGCAGTTCATCACCGGCGTTCAGCAGATTTTGCAGGTTCTCGATAACCGGCAGCCCTGCGCCCACGTTGGTATCGTAGAGGAACTTACGGCGTGACTTGCTCGCCGCCAGACGCAGCTGATGGTAATAATTCATCGACGAGGTATTGGCCTTTTTGTTCGGCGTGACCACGTGGAATCCTTCACGCAGGAAGTCAGCGTATTGATCGGCTACGGCCTGATTCGAGGTACAGTCAACAATCACCGGGTTTAGCAGGTGATACTCTTTCACCAGGCGGATCAGACGCCCCAGATTGAAAGGTTCTTTTGCATCATCCAGCTCCCCCTGCCAGTTTTCCAGATTCAGGCCGTGGACGTTGGTCAACAGGGCTTTCGAGTTCGCGATACCGCAAACGCGCAAATCAATATGTTTCTTCTTTAGCCATGCCTGCTGACGCTTTACCTGCTCCAGCAGCACGCCGCCAACACCGCCCACGCCAATCAGGAACAGCTCAATCACCTGATCGGTATTGAACAGCATCTGGTGGACAACGCGAACGCCAGTGGTGGCATCATCATTATCAACCACCACGGAGATGGAGCGCTCGGACGAGCCCTGGGCAATCGCCACGATGTTGATATTGGCGCGCGCCAGCGCTGCAAAGAATTTGGCGGAAATGCCGCGCAGGGTACGCATCCCGTCACCCACCACGGAGATAATTGCCAGACGCTCCTGAATGGACAGCGGCTCCAGCAACTCTTCTTTCAGCTCCAGATAAAATTCGTCTTCCAGCGCACGACGAGCGCGCAGGCAGTCGCCCTGAGGCACACAGAAGCTGATGCTGTACTCGGAAGAGGATTGGGTAATCAACACAACGGAAATACCATTGCGCGACATTGCAGCGAACACACGAGCCGCCATGCCAACCATGCCTTTCATGCCCGGGCCGGACACGCTAAACATCGCCATGTTGTTCAGATTAGAAATGCCTTTCACCGGCAGGCCGTCTTCGTCAGTGCTGGCACCAATCAGCGTACCTGGCGCTTGCGGGTTACCGGTATTTTTAATCAGGCAAGGGATCTGGAACTGGGCAATCGGAGAGATGGTACGCGGGTGAAGCACTTTGGCGCCGAAGTAGGACAGCTCCATGGCTTCCTGATACGACATTGATTTAAGCAATCTGGCATCAGGAACCTGGCGCGGGTCGCAGGTATAAACGCCGTCGACGTCAGTCCAGATTTCGCAACAGTCGGCGCGTAAACAGGCCGCCAGCACGGCAGCAGAGTAGTCAGAGCCGTTACGCCCCAGCACCACCAGCTCGCCCTTCTCGTTCCCGGCGGTAAAACCGGCCATCAGGATCATGTGGTCAGACGGAATTTTGCTCGCGGCAATACGGCGGGTAGATTCGGCAATATCAACAGTAGATTCGAGGTAATGACCTACTGCCAGCAGCTTTTCGACCGGGTCGATAACCGTGACGTTATGACCGCGCGCTTCCAGCAGACCCGCCATGATGGCGATAGAGAGCTTCTCGCCGCGGCAGATCAATGCCGCATTGATGCCATCCGGGCACTGGCCCAGCAGGCTGATGCCGTGCAGGACATGTTTGATCTGGGCAAATTCATGTTCGACGAAGGCTTTCAGCTGCGCGAGCGGGAAGCCAGGCTGCGCATCGGCCAGCCCCTGAAGCAGCTCGGCGAAGATCCGCTCTGCGTCACTCATGTTCGGGAGTGCATCCTGGCCACCGATGGTTTTTTCAATCATCGCCACCAGGTGATTCGTGATTTTCGCCGGGGCAGAGAGCACGGTTGCAACCTGCCCCTGCCTGGCGTTGCTTTCCAGGATATCGGCAACACGCAGAAAACGTTCTGCATTTGCCACTGATGTACCGCCGAACTTCAACACTCGCATGGGATTACCTCGTTTCCTATAGCCGAAAAAAAAGCCCGCACTGTTTAGGTGCGGGCTTTTTTTTGTTTTTCCTGTACGCGTCAGCCCGCATCGTTACCTGTGGTAATGATGATGGTTGTGGTAATGGTAGTGATGCTGATGCGTTTCATGGATGTTGTGTACTCTGTAATTATTATCTGTCTGTGCTGTATTCTTTTAGGGTTAAAGGATCGGGCCCCTTAAGTCAATGAATTTTTAATTTGATCACAATTCGGGACACTCTCATCTCCCGCTGCTTGCAGATTTATTTTCATCCGATTCACCCAGACACAACCCATGATATCAGTCAGTTTATCCATACTAAAAACGTATGACAGCATTTTACTCGGTCAATTTTTTTTCAATGTCGTGCAGCAAACGGTGCAACATTGCTGTGTCTCGCTGCTCAAGACGCCCCAGACGCTGATGCAACCAGTCAGCCATTTTTTGATCGTCGGCCACGTCCAGCGCCGTTAACAAATTCTGCAAACGGGCGCGTAACGCCACCAGCTGATTTTCATCGGTGCCCGTTATCTGAGCCGAAGTGGTTTGCATTAAGGATGCTAATTGATAGCAGTAGACCATTACCGCCTGCCCTAAATTCAGCGACGGATAATCAGCAACCATCGGCACCCCGGTCAGTACATCGGCCAGCTCCAGCTCTTCGTTGGTTAATCCCGAATCTTCGCGGCCAAACACCAGCGCCGCTTTCGTCAACCATTCGCTTTTTTCAGCCAGCAATGGCACCAGTTCGGCTGGTGTCGCGTAGTAATGAAACTTCGCCCGGCTGCGCGCGGTGGTCGCAACGGTGAAGGAAATGTCGTGCAGCGCATCCGCCAGCGTGTCGTAAGTCGTTATATTATCGATAATATCGCCTGATCCATGTGCGACCCAACGGGTTGCGGGTTCCAGGTGCGCCGTGCTGTCCACAATACGCAAATCGGTAAAACCCATGGTCTTCATGGCACGCGCCGCAGCGCTTATATTTTCTGCTCTTGCTGGGGCTACCAGCACAATCGACAGATGCATTTATGCTCTCTTTTTAATCAGTTAGCGGGTAAAAATGTGATGCACTTCAACATATTACGCAGCACGAATTTACAAATTTGCAACACAAATCACCGAAATAGCGTTTCTTAACAAATTAAAATCGCTAAACTATTTTGTGACTGAACAATCAGTTAGAATGTTAACAGAACCCTCTTATCCTTATGTTTTGTAATGATAATGGCCGTGTGAATACCCTTTAATGATTGGATTCGTGTTGTTTATCAATCAATGTCCGCAACTAGTTGGTTTATTGAAAAATTGTGACAAAGGCTAGCATTCAGATACGATGATTTCATCAAACTGTTAACGTGCTACAATTGAACTTGATATATGTCAACGAAGCGTAGTTTTATTGGGTGTCCGGTGTCACTTAGCCTGTTATGTTGCTGTTAAAATGGTTAGGAT
>Ga0153918_1000457_pt1 | contig 19710 bp, 19 predicted proteins | sample TSFL002MetaG_FD_104687 | JGI IMG/M metagenome (GOLD analysis project Ga0153918, IMG submission 104687) | Attine ant fungus gardens microbial communities from Florida, USA - TSFL002 MetaG | ecosystem: Host-associated > Fungi > Mycelium > Unclassified | place: USA: Florida, Paynes Creek Historic... | reverse complement strand
TGTGCCCTCGAAAGCAGTGTGTTTCGCACCACAGGAGTTTTAAGACGCATGTCTTCCCGCAATAATCCGGCGCGTGTCGCCATCGTGATGGGGTCCAAAAGCGACTGGGCTACCATGCAGTTCACCGCCGAAATCTTCGAAATCCTGAATGTTCCGCACCACGTTGAAGTGGTTTCCGCACACCGTACCCCCGATAAACTGTTCAGCTTTGCCGAAAGCGCTGAAGAGAACGGCTACGAGGTGATCATTGCCGGTGCGGGCGGCGCAGCACATCTGCCAGGCATGATTGCCGCAAAAACGCTGGTGCCAGTATTAGGTGTTCCGGTACAAAGCGCAGCATTAAGTGGCGTTGACAGCCTTTACTCTATTGTTCAGATGCCACGCGGTATTCCGGTGGGTACGCTGGCGATTGGCAAAGCTGGTGCGGCAAACGCTGCGCTGCTGGCCGCACAGATTCTGGCGACTCACGATAAAGCCCTGCATCAGCGTCTGGCTGAGTGGCGTAAAGCCCAGACCGACGAAGTGCTGGATAACCCGGATCCGCGGGGTGCGGCATGAAACAGGTTTGCGTTCTTGGTAACGGTCAGCTGGGCCGGATGCTGCGCCAGGCCGGTGAACCGCTGGGGATTTCCGTCTGGCCCGTCGGGCTGGATGCCGAACCGGAAGCGGTGCCTTTTCATCAGAGCGTGATCACCGCCGAGATTGAACGCTGGCCGGAAACAGCCCTGACCCGTGAGCTGGCGCGTCATAACGCTTTTGTTAACCGCGACGTGTTTCCAGTCATTGCCGACCGCCTGACCCAAAAACAGCTGTTCGACAAGCTTGGTCTGGCGACCGCGCCGTGGCAACTGCTGTCCGATAAAAGCGAATGGAACGATGTGTTTGCCATGCTCGGCGAACTGGCGATTGTGAAGCGTCGCGTGGGCGGCTACGACGGTCGCGGGCAGTGGCGCTTACGTGCCAGCGAAACCGCCGAACTGCCAGACGATTGCTACGGCGAGTGCATTGTTGAGCAGGGCATCAACTTTAGCGGCGAAGTCTCGCTGGTTGGCGCGCGTGCACACGATGGTAGCACCGTGTTTTATCCGCTGACCCACAACCTGCATCAGGATGGCATTCTGCGCACCAGCGTCGCCTTCCCACAGGCGAATGCCGCACAACAGGCACAGGCAGAAGATATGCTCTCAGCCATCATGCATGAGCTGGGTTATGTGGGCGTGATGGCGATGGAGTGCTTTGTCACCCCTGCCGGGCTGCTGATCAACGAACTGGCACCGCGCGTGCACAACAGCGGGCACTGGACGCAAAACGGCGCATCCATCAGCCAGTTTGAGCTGCACCTGCGTGCCATTACTGACCTGCCGCTGCCGCAGCCGGTAGTGAACAGCCCGTCTGTAATGATCAACCTGATCGGTACCGATCTGAACTACGACTGGCTCAAGCTGCCGTTGGTGCATCTGCACTGGTACGACAAAGAGGTGCGTCCGGGGCGTAAGGTGGGACACCTTAACCTGAACGACACTGATGAAGGCCGTCTGAGCGCGACGCTTGAAGCCATTATTCCTCTGCTGCCGCCTGAGTACGCCAGCGGGATTGTCTGGGCACAGTCGAAGCTCGCGTAAGTCTCCTCCGCCGGGGAGTTGATCTTCCCCTTCCCCGGCGTAAAATCCCGCCCATCATTACTGCTTAGTTTTCTTCTGGAATCACCATGAACGATGGAACGGACTATCGCGCGATCCTCGCGTCTGATACCCCTTTAATCGACGTTCGCGCGCCGATCGAATTCGCACAGGGCACGATGCCCGCCGCGATCAACCTGCCATTAATGAACGACGACGAACGCGCAGCCGTCGGCACCTGCTATAAACGCCAGGGGCCAGAAGCCGCGCTGGCGCTCGGTCATAGCCTGGTGAAAGGCGACACACGCGAGGCACGAATCCAGGCCTGGCGTGAAGCAAGTCTGGCAAACCCCAACGGCTATTTCTGCTGCGCGCGTGGCGGGCAACGTTCGCATATCGCCCAGGCCTGGCTGAAAGAGGCTGGCATTAATTATCCGCTGGTTAAGGGCGGCTATAAGATGCTGCGTCAGGCAGCCATTCAGGCCACCGTTGAGCAGGTGCAAAAACCGATGGTGTTGATTGGCGGCTGTACCGGCAGCGGTAAAACTCTGCTGGTGAAGCAACACGCGCAGGGGGTTGATCTGGAAGGGCTGGCGCATCATCGAGGCTCGTCGTTTGGCCGCACGCTTACGCCGCAGCTTTCGCAGGCGAGCTTCGAAAACCAGCTTGCGGTTGAGCTGTTAAAAAAAGATGCCGCACGCTGGGTGCTGGAAGACGAAGGCCGCATGATTGGCTCCAACCACCTGCCGGAGTGCCTGCGCGATCGCATGGTTCAGTCGTCAATTGTGGTGGTCGATGACCCGTTCGACATTCGCCTTGAACGCCTGCGCGAAGAGTATTTCGACCATATGTGGGCGGATTTTTCTGCCGCGTATGGGGAAGAGGCTGGCTGGAAAGAGTACAGCGAGTATCTGCACCACGGGCTGTTTGCCATTCGCCGCCGCCTTGGGCTACAGCGCTTTGCTGAATTTACCACGTTATTAGATAGCGCACTTCTGGAACAGCAGCGTTCCGGCAGCACCGAAGCGCACTTTAGCTGGCTTGCGCCCCTGCTTAACGACTATTACGACCCGATGTACAGCTATCAGCTTGAGAAGAAAGCGGACAAGATTGTGTATCGCGGGACGTTCTCAGAGATTGCGGACTGGTTGAATCGCTGAAAAAAGCCGGGTGGCGGCTGCGCCTTACCCGGCCTACGATTGCTTTTGTAGCCCCGGTAAGCGCAGCGCCACCGGGAAACAGACGACTTAGAAGTCGTAACGCAGACGTACCAGGTTCATATCACCCAGATCGTCGGTGCTGGAGGTGAACACGTGTTCGTAGTCAACACGGAAACCGTAATCCAGCTGGAAGCTGATACCCACGCCGTTATCGATACGCTGGTAGTTACGACCATTCACGTATTCGATGCGATCGCCCATGAAGTAAGGCTGGATGGATTTAACCGCATACTGACCGATTGGGAATTTGTAGCCCGCGAAGTACTCGATACCCCATGCGTCACCGGCAAAGTAGTTGTTGGTTGATACTTTTTTGGTGGTCATGAAGTTCTGGTACCAGCCGCCGCCCGCGGAGAAGGTCCAGTTATCAGGTGTCCAGCTCAGCGCCGTACCCAGGATGTTCTGATCGTAGGTTTTGCTGTCGCTGTTTTCCGGGTTACGCATTTCCGCGCGGGTGTAGTTCCACGCCGTACCCCAGCTCAGATCTTTGGTCAGGTGATAATCCAGACCCAGTGAACCGCCGCCTTTACGTTTGTAACGCAGGCCGTTGCCTGGCAGGTATTCACCGTCTTCGAACAGGTAAGATGCATAGATATCAGCATCGCCCACGGTTTTCTTATATTTCAGCATTTTGCGTGAACGATAAGAACCGTCGTAGTCGCCGTTGATACCGTTACCTGGTGCCTGGCCGATCATGTCGTAGTCCCAGATATCGGTTTTCGCGCCAACCACATCATAGTAAACGCTGTTCTGTTGACCGAAGGTCAGCGTACCCCAGGTGTTGCTCTTCAGACCGGTGTACAGCATACGGCGAGAGGTGTTGTTTGCACCTTCTGCGTAGTGGTTGTCCCAGTCGAACAGCGCAGGAATGTTCACACCCAGCTCGTAGTAGCTTACCCAGCTGATGTCATCAAACAGATAGTAATCTGCTGCGAAACGGAAACGGGTGCCGCCGTCGAAGCCATTACGTTTGTAGGAACCTTTGTCGCCGTCGCCAGTCATCATGTTGAACTGAGGACGGATACTGCCGCCAACGGTGAAGTTAAGACGGCTCAGCGGATCGCCCGCCTGTGGATCTTGTTTCAGAACAGTGATTTCCGCCTGAGTTGCGAAAGACGTCAATGCCACTGCCGCGCCGATCGTTGCCGCCAGCGCTGTTTTTTTTATAGTCATTATTTTTCCTTGATAGACACGCTGCTAAATATTTAGCAGGTGAATATTAACTGGAAAATATAGGGCTGTGTGGGCGGGTTTTTAATGATTTGTGCTACTAAAATGATGGGTATTATCGATTTGTGCTACTAAGTGATTACGTACCAGCATATAAACCGGTACGTAATCATCACGGAACTCAACTAACTGACAAACTGACGGAACAGCGCTTTGCCTTTTAACAGCCGCGTACCGAGCCAGCCGCCGCACAGCGACAACAGCACCGCACCGCAAACAGGCAGCGTGATCCACAACCGCCAGTCTGGCTCCCACGGGAAGTCAAAGACCCGGGTCTGGAGTACCGCCAGCGCCGTTTCAGCGCCAATGGCAGCCACCAGGCCCGCCACCAGCCCCAGCAGGGCAAACTCGCACCACAGGGTAGTGCGCAGCAGACGTTTCCCGGCCCCCAGCGTACGGTACACCACCAGTTCCTGATGGCGCTGACGCATCCCGACCTGCACCTGAGCCAGCAACAACAGCACACCGCAGAGCGTCACCAGCACTACCATCACTTCAAGGGCGCGGCTCACCTGCTCCAGCACTTGTCCCACCTGTTTCAGGATCGCGCCAATATCCAGCAGGCTCACGGTCGGGAACTCACGATTCAGTTGAGTCAGCATACCGTTGCCGTTCTCCCAGCGGAAACTGGTCAGCCAGCTCTGCGGTTGCCCGTCCAGTGCGCCCGCGGGGAAGATAAAGAAGAAATTCGGCCGCAGGCTTTCCCAGTCAACCTTGCGCAGGCTGGTGACCGTAGCGCTGAAATCCTGCGTGTCACCGGTAAAGGTGACCTTATCTCCCAGCCCGATGTTCAGGCGTTTCGCCAGCCCCTCTTCCATCGACACTTCCCCGGCTTTTGGCGGCCAGGTTCCGGCGGTGATCGGGTTATGATCCGGGCGTTTGTCCTGCCAGGTCAGGTTCAGTTCACGGTTAAGCGCCTCGTCCTGATTGCCCTCCGTCACCTTGCCATTGATTTGCGTCAGGCGCGCGCGAACAATCGGGTAGAAGGATTCAGGCACAATATGGTGCTCAGAGAGGAACGCCTTCATCGGCGTGACCTGCTCAGGTGCGATGTTGATCAAGAAATAGTTCGGGCTTTCAGGCGGAAGCTGTCGCTGCCATCTGTCCAGCAGATCGCCGCGCAGCACCAGCAACAGCGCCAGCAGCATAAACGACAGCGAAAATGCAGAGAGCTGGCTCAGCGTTGACCACGGCTGACGCAGCAGACGGTTTACCGCCAGACGCACGGGGAGCGATTTTATCGTTAACCCTTTCAGTACGTTAAGCAACATCCAGCCCAGCACGCCGCAGAGTACCGCCAGCACCACTGCTCCCGCCAGCACGGCCCAGAGCAAGGTACTGCCTCCCATCAGCCAGGCAAGCAGCCCCACCACGATCGCCACCATCGCAGGAAGGTAATATTTCAACGGCCAGACGTTAGCCACAACATCACGACGCAGCACGCGCAGTGGCTGTGTGGCCAGCAGCAGCCGGTACGGGCGCAGCCCCACCAGCAAGGAAATCACCACCATCGCACCCACGGCCCAGAGCCATGGCCAGAAGCTTGCAGGAGGCAGTGCGGCAGGCAGCACCGGTTTAAGCAGCATCATCAGCACGTGTTCAAACAGTACTCCCATTACGCCGCCGGTAACCGCTGACAGTGCAAGTACCATTAACCACTGGCCGACAATCAGCTTACGCAATTGCGCCCTGCCCGCCCCAAGAGTTTTGAGGATAGCGACCAGGTCATAGCGGCTGCGGCAGTAGTGCCCCATCGCCACCGCCACTGCCGCCACGGCCAGCAGCAGCGTGAGCAGCGCAGAGAGCAACAGGAACTGCTGTGAACGCTCAAGCGATTTGCCAAGCGCGCCTTCGTCCTGCTCCAGCCCGTACCAGCGGTGTTCCGGTTTTAACTGCGGCAAGAGCCATTTTTCGTACGCATCCAGCTGGGCGGGCGTGCCGCCAAACTTGTAGCGCCAGGTGACACGGCTCCCCGGCTGCACGGCGTTGGTTTTTGCCACATCAGCGGTGTTCATTAATAACCGTGGGGCAAGCTGGAACGGGTTAAACCCTGAATCAGGCTCCTGCACCACTTCCCCGGCAATTTTCAGGGTGGCATCGCCGACATCAATACTGTCGCCTGTTTTCAGGTTCAGCAACGCCATCAGTCGCGGGGCTAACAACACCGTGCCGGGCGCAGGTTTTAACCCCGCCGGATTGGTTTGCAGCTCACCGTACATCGGATAAATATCATCAACGGCTTTAACGCTCGCCAGCTGCGGTGTGTCCCCGGCAAACGTCATGGTCTGGAAGCTGAGCTGCTCGCTCACTTTCAGCCCCCGCTTGCGAGCTTCTTCAATCCAAGCGGGCGGCACGTCTCGCGAGCTTTGTAATGCCCGATCGCCGGCCATAAATTCGCGGCTTTGTTGGCTTAAGCCTTTTTCCATGCGATCGCTGACGCTGCCAAGCGCCAGTACGCAGGCCACCGCCAGGCTTAAGGCCAGCCAGACAATCAGCAGCGATGGCGAGCGCCATTCTCGCCAGAACCAGCGGGATATCATGCTTCCTCCTGAAGTTCGCCGTTGACCAACCGCAACCGGCGATCGCAACGGGCGGCAAGCTGCGGATCGTGGGTGACCAGAATCAGCGTTGTGCCGTGTTCGCGGTTGAGCGAAAACAGCAGATCGGCAATTTTATCCCCGGTCTGGCGGTCAAGGTTACCGGTAGGTTCATCGGCAAAGAGCACTTCCGGGCGGCCATTAAATGCCCGTGCCAACGCCACGCGCTGCTGCTCGCCGCCGGAAAGCTGCGCCGGGAGATGGTCAAGGCGTTTGCCAAGCCCCAGCTGTTCCAGCAGCGCTTTGGCATGGTCACGGCTCTCGCGGGTATTTTCACCGCGTAACAGGCCTGGAAGCTCCACGTTTTCCAGCGCATTCAGGGTGGGAATTAACATGAAGGACTGAAAGACAAAGCCGATATGTCTGGCACGCAGTGCGGCACGGGCTTCTTCATCAAGCGCGTGCAGCGGCTGGCCAACCAGGTTAACCTCGCCACTGCTGCCATCATCCAGCCCGGCTAAAATAGCCAGTAGCGTCGATTTCCCGGAACCCGACTCACCGATCAGCGCCAGGGTTTCGGCGCGTTTGACAACAAGTTCAACTCCGGTGAGGATGGACAGCTCGTGTTCACCCTGACCGACGGACTTCTTAAGACGATGAACTTCAACAATGTTTTCCGCTGGCATTTGCCCTTCCTGTTTTTGATTCTGTTGACCTTCCGCGCGGCAGCGGCAGATACGTTGCTGGTACTGGGTGACAGCCTGAGCGCTGGCTATCGCATGGCCGCTAACGCAGCGTGGCCTGCGCTGCTTAATGACAAATGGCAGACAAAAACGCCGGTCATTAATGGCAGCATCAGTGGCGATACTTCACAACAGGGGCTGGCGCGTCTGCCTGCCCTTCTCAAACAACATCAGCCACGTTGGGTGCTGGTGGAGCTTGGCGGTAATGACGGATTGCGCGGCTTCCAGCCGCAGCAGACGGAACAAGCGCTGCGCACTATTTTGCAGGACATAAAGGCCGCGAATGCAAAACCGTTACTCATGCAAATTCGTCTGCCCGCCAACTACGGTCGTCGGTATAATGAGGCCTTTAGCGCGATCTACCCGAAGCTTGCCAAAGAGTTTGATATTCCGCTGCTGCCATTTTTCATGGAAGAGGTCTATCTGAAACCCCAATGGATGCAGGACGACGGTATCCACCCCAATCGCGATGCTCAGCCGTTTATTGCCGACTGGATGGCAACACGGCTGGCCCCTTTAGTTAAACATGACTCGTCACACAGCTGAGATCCTGACAGGTAAAGTTATGCAAAAATCGGTCTTAATAACAGGATGTTCCAGCGGAATTGGTCTTGAAAGTGCCCTCGAATTAAAACGTCAGGGATTTTGGGTTCTGGCAGCCTGCCGTAAACCCGAAGATGTCGAGCGCATGAAGGGCATGGGTTTTACCGGCGTATTGCTGGATCTGGATTCACCGGAAAGCATTGAGCGCGCGGCCGATGAGGTCATTGCCCTGACCAACAACCGCCTGTTCGGTCTTTTCAACAATGCGGGATACGGCGTTTACGGCCCGCTACCTACGATCTCCCGTGAACAACTGGAGCAGCAGTTTTCGGCTAACTTCTTTGGCGTGCATCAGCTCACTATGCGCCTGCTGCCTGCCATGTTGCCGCACGGTGAAGGGCGTATCGTGATGACCTCTTCCGTGATGGGGCTGATTTCTACCCCCGGCCGCGGTGCCTATGCCGCCAGTAAGTATGCGCTGGAAGCCTGGTCTGACGCATTACGTATGGAGCTGCGTCACAGCGGGATTAAGGTGAGCCTGATTGAACCCGGCCCGATTCGTACCCGCTTTACTGACAACGTCAACCAGACGCAGTCAGACAAGCCGGTCGAAAATCCCGGTATTGCCGCACGTTTTACGCTGGGCCCGGAAGCGGTTGTCGCCAAAGTGCGCCATGCTTTCGAAAGCGATCGTCCAAAAATGCGCTATCCGGTGACGCTGGTCACCCATGCCGTCGGCTGGTTAAAACGCCTGCTTCCTGGCCGGGTGATGGACAAAATTTTACACGGTTGAGTTGAAGCAACGCGGCTTGCCCCCCATGTAAGAACAAACTGATAAACAGAGAATGACGTATGTCCGCACAGAATATCGTAAACATTACTGAAGCTAACCTGCATCAGACACTCGAACAGTCGATGACCAAACCGGTGCTGTTCTACTTCTGGTCTGAACGCAGCCAACACTGTCTGCAACTGACGCCGGTACTGGAAAGCCTGGCCGCGCAATACAATGGTCAGTTTATTCTGGCGAAGCTGGATTGCGACGCCGAACCGATGGTGGCTTCTCAGTTTGGCCTGCGCTCAATCCCTACGGTCTATCTGTTCCAGAATGGCCAGCCTGTCGATGGTTTCCAGGGGCCGCAGCCTGAAGAGGTTATTCGTGCGCTGCTGGATAAAGTGTTGCCGCGTGAAGAAGAGCTGAAAGCTCAGGAAGCCGTTGCGCTGATGCAGGAAGGCAAATACGACGAAGCCCTGCCACTGTTGAAAGACGCCTGGCAGCTGTCGAATCAGAGTAGCCAGATTGGCCTGCTGCTGGCAGAAACGCAGATTGCCCTGCACCGCTCAGAAGATGCGGAAGCGGTACTGAAAACGGTCCCGCTTCAGGATCAGGATACGCGCTATCAGGGTCTGGTCGCGCAGATTGAACTGCTGAAACAGGCGGCGGATACTCCTGAAATTCAGCAACTCCAGCAGCAGGTTGCCAGCAACCCGGCCGATGCTGCGCTGGCAAGCCAGCTGGCGTTGCAGCTGCATCAGGTGGGGCGTAACGAAGAGGCGCTGGAACTACTGTTCAGCCATCTGCAAAAAGATCTGGCCGCCGCGGATGGCCAGGCGCGTAAGATGTTCCAGGAGATCCTTGCTGCGCTGGGCACGGGTGATGCACTGGCATCGAAGTATCGCCGCCAGCTTTACGCGCTGCTCTACTAAGAAAAAAAGCCCGGTGGCGCTACGCTTACCGGGCCTACAACACCCGCCCTTATTTCGCTTTTTTCAACTGCGTCACCACCAGCTGATGGCGTGAGTTGTAGAATTTACGATACGTCAGATAACAGGCGATAATGGTCGACAAGCTCGCGGTAGACAACAGCATGAACGTCACCATAATCTGATATTTAATCGCTTTTACCGGGTCGATCCCGGCAAAAATCAGCCCTGACATCATCCCGGGCAAACTCACCAGCCCAACCGTTTTTGCGGAATCGACCGTTGGGATTAGCGACGAACGAATACTCTCGCGGATCAGGCGTGCCGAGGCCACTTTCGGTGTCGCACCCAGGCTTAGTTTTTCCTGTAACTGCTGCTGTTCGCTGCTAAAGCGCTGCCCCAGGTTGTTGTAGCATAGCCCCACGGCCACCATGGCATTCCCCGCAATCATCCCTGAAATGGGGATAACCTGCATAGGCGTAAACTCAATCGAGCCAGACAACACCAGCACCGCCAGCGTTAACGCGGTACCGGTCGTGATCGCGATAAACGACGAAACAAACGCCTTATCGATGTATTTGCTCCGCTTCTGCGCATTCCACGCCGCGTTGAAGCAGATAAAGAGCACCATCAGCAGAGTCAGTACCGCATTGTTGACGTTGAAAATGTACTTCAGCACATAGCCAACAATAATGAGCTGAACGACCGCCCGGCAGATACTCCACAGAATGTCTTTCTCCAGCCCCAGTTTTTCACGGTAGCTGACGACAATCGCCACCAGCACCAGCACCAGAGAGAGCGCCAGCGATTCGTTGGTTATATTATGCTCACCCACGGTTTGCCTCCTGCATTTTCCCGCCCTGCGGCTGAAGCCTGATGACATCATCCGCATGGGTAATTTCGTTTGCATCGTGCGTAACCCACAGCACGGCGATGTTCTGCTCGCGGGTGTACCCATGAATGATGTCGTTAACATTGCGCTTGTTGCTCTCATCGAGCGCGCTGGTTATCTCATCCAGCAGAAGTACCTTCGGTAAAAACTGCAAATTACGGATCAGGGATACGCGCTGCCTTTCCCCGCCAGACAGTTCGGTTATCGATTTGGTCAGAGTCTCTTGCGGCAATCCGAAGCGGGCAAGGTCGGCAATCAGTTTTTCGGGTTCTGGTGATTTCCCGCGGATCTGCCACGGAAAGATCAGGTTGTCGTAAACCGTGTCGCCAAACAACGAAGGTGTTTGCACGCTGTATGACACCTGCTGCCGATAGCTTTCGGGCGACAGTGAAGCGATGTCCTTTCCTTCAAACAGAATTGTCCCCTCGGTTGGGCTGAGTAAGGACGCAACAATCTTCAGCAGTGTACTTTTGCCGCAGCCTGACGGGCCTGTTATCAGTTTGAATTCACCAGGAGAAAGGCAAAAATCGACATGCTGAAGAATAGTGTTCTCTCCGGCACGATACCCGACGTCCTTGATTTGCAAAATCACGTTTTTGTCGTTCATATTGTTTCCAGTGATTGTATACATTAAGACTTAATAAAGACTTAATGTATACATTCGAATGACCTACTGACACAAAAAAGCCGCTTCAGAAACGTCTCTTTTTTCCCATTCCCCGCCAAAAAACCTCGTAATAAGCAGGTTTAAACCATTTTTCGATCAAAAAAACCGCATATCTCATCTGAAACCATAAGACTAAACATAGATTTAAAGTGATTAAATATTAACTTTACAAACACTTTTTAATGATTAAAGTCAAAATTTCACACTTTTACACACTCTAGAATCAGCCAATCAAAAGACAATTAGAAGTCTAAAGAGATAAACAACAAGCCTGCAATAAGCGAAAGAACTCAATTCAAAAGTCATAAAACTTAACTGACTTAAATTAACTCCCGGTACTACCGTCAGGAAATAAAAGATGAAAACCACCGTAAAATTGTTGGCCTCTGCTGTTGCTCTGTGCATTGTGCCAGCGACATATGCAATAACCCCTGAACAAGCACTCGCAAACCTTCAGGGCGCGCAACAATTCTCCCACCTTGCGAATAAATCGTATAGCACGGCGATGTATAACGAGCATCTTGCCAATCTTGCGAAGGGGAATGCGCTCGTTATGCTCGGCCCAAACTCGACAGCAGCCATAGATGCGTCACAAGCATACGATGCGGCACTTAAGCGAGTAGCTCAGACCCGTCAGGATGCCCGATTAGGCAGGCTTCAGGTTGTTGCCGCGCAGTTTGCGCTTCGCACAGCGGCACCACAAAAATTACTTCCCCAGTTGACGCCGCAGCCAATGAACGTACCGACACCGATCACCCAGTTTGCGCCGCAGAAAACACCGGTGCTGCCGAACCAGCTGACCCCGCAGCCAATGAAGGTGCCGACGCAGATTACACAGTCTGTGCCGCTGAAAACCCCGGTGCTGACGACTCAGCTCACACCGCAGCCAATGAAGGTACCGACGCAGATTACACAGTATGTGCCGCAGAAAACCCCGGTACTGCCGAACCAGCTGACCCCGCAGCCAATGAAGGTGCCAACGCAGATTACACAGTATGTGCCGCAGAAAACCCCTGTACTGCCAACTCAGCTCACACCGCAGCCAATGAAGGTGCCAACGCCGATCGCACAGTCTGTACCGCAGAAAACCCCGGTGCTGCCGAACCAGCTCACACCGCAGCCAATGAAGGTACCAACGCCTGTCACGCAGACCGTACCAACCGTGAACCCGACGCTTTACCGCCAGGATATCGCCAAAAAGCAGGCTGCCCTGATCGCGCCCCCCGTCATTACCCCGACCACAAACAGAACTGTTATTCCGGTAACCAGCCTGAAGCCGTCCACCAAAGTCCCGGTTACCACGACGAGTGGCACAAATACGGTCACAACGGTTCAGCATGTAAATACCTACTACATTGATCAGGCCACACGTAGCAAAGTGAGCAACAACTCGGACGCGATTTCTCAAAACAGTCAGAAAATCGATCGTAACGCGAAAGACATTGAGGATACCCGAGACGATCTGAAGCGTGGCCTGAACAACGCGGCAGCCATGTCCAGCCTGCACTACCACTCCGACAACGCATGGGCACTTTCCACCGGTACGGCAAACGGCGACGGAGCAGCACTGGCCGGCGGTCTTCAGAAAGGGCTGACTAGCCATGTCGCGGTAAACATGCAGGCGTCAACCTCCTTCGACAGCGGCTGGATGGCAGGTGCCGGTATTTCTGGCGATTTCTGATTTCCCTCACCATGCCATGCTCAGGTCGTCATAAACACGACCTGTTAACTTTCTCTTATTAATTAAAGTGTCAGGATGAAATTGAAGATGCTTACCGCGCTGGATGAAAACAACGCTTCAGCGAAAAGCTATCGTCAGGGTCTTTACAACATTGTTGTCTGTAAGAGCGGCAAGGTTGCGCTGCTGAAGCAAGACGAAGGGTTCGTCGGCTACCTGAAATAACCCTCACGCCACACATAAACGTATCGTAATAAAGCCGCCGCTCTGGCGGCTTTTTTGTATCTAAGCATAGACTTAGTTAAGTGTATTTAATGTATTCATCTACTCAGATGAGAAAAAGACACGATTCTTAAAAAAATGAGTCTTTAATATGTCAATCCTGTTTGACATGTTGACATTAAAAAGTAACGTATATCTTCCATTTGTGATCTCGCCAGAGTTCCCGCACGCAGAGCTAATAGCCTCAGACATTGAGTGGTGTTACACTTTTTCGCGTACAAATTGACATCCTTATAACTATAGGAAGTATGCAGCATGACACATATCTTTTATGAGTTTTCCTCCCTGAAGCCTGGTGTTCCTACTGTAGAAACATTAATGGAAGTCATCAATTCTTCGGAACTCACAAGTTTTGTCATCGGTGCAGAGGTTGTTGATTTCGTCAAAAAGGCGCTCATCGTTAATACCACGATCGGGAGTTTCAAAAACTGCAAATTCGCTTTTGATGATGGCGCGCACTTTATTGAGTTTGACGGTAAGGGCAAATCAAAACGTTACGATGAAGTGCCAGACTGGTTTGTCACTCCGGCTGAATTCGCGCGTTCACAGTGGCTCATTAACCACGATCTTGCGGATGTAAAAGCCACCCAGTTTATCGATGTGCTGATGTCCTACCCGCTTAAAGAGCGCCGCGCGCACTGTAACCTGCTGTTCGGCCTGGATCTGCACAAGGTCAACGCAGTTCCGGCAGCCACGCCAGAAGCCAGCAAGCTCGGTAACAAAAACGGTAAAACCACCAAGCCTCGTGTCTCCGATCTGGGCTCATTTGAGCTTTTCTGTCAGTTCTTCGAACGCATGAAAACGGCCGTTTTTGCCGATGAGTTCCCTACCCTGCAAGTGCTGACCGGTATCGAAAACCTGTCGAAAGCCCCACACAGCTTAAAACAGGGGATCAGAACATGGTTTAAAGCGATCGCAGGCGATCTTCCCCCAAACAACAAACGTGTTGAGGCGGGTAACGCGGTACTTTTCTGCGCCCCCGTCCGCGAGCATATCCAGCAAATTGAAGCCATTGGGCTAGAAAATTACTACCAGGGTTTATCCAAAGCCATCGCCGATGCGGGCGAGCAGTTTATCGCTGACTTTTCTTACACCCACCCGGCAGCATGATCCCTTTGCCCTGCCATCTGGCAGGGCTTTTTATTAGCTATCATCCACTTCCCACCTCTTTACAGGGGCGAATTTCTGGCCAATAGCCGATATACTTACGAATAACAAACACACAATTCTTCTCATCACAGCATTCAAAACAGGAGGTTTTATGCTCATCGTTATTCCTGTCCTTATTTTCGTTGCACTGGTTATCGTCGGTGCGGGTGTCAAAATTGTCCCGCAGGGGTATCAGTGGACCGTTGAACGCTTTGGTCGTTACACCAATACGTTGCAGCCTGGTTTAAGCCTTATCGTGCCTTTCATGGACAGAATAGGTCGTAAGATCAACATGATGGAACAGGTGCTGGATATCCCCTCTCAGGAAATCATCTCCAAAGATAACGCCAACGTCACCATTGATGCGGTCTGCTTTATTCAGGTGATTGATGCACCTAAAGCGGCGTATGAAGTCAGCAATCTCGAACTGGCAATTGTTAACCTGACGATGACCAACATCCGTACCGTGCTCGGTTCGATGGAGCTGGACGAAATGCTCTCCCAGCGCGACAGCATTAATACGCGTCTGCTGCACATTGTGGATGAGGCGACAAATCCGTGGGGAATTAAAGTCACCCGTATTGAAATCCGTGACGTGCGCCCACCAGCGGAACTGATCGCATCGATGAACGCCCAGATGAAGGCCGAACGTACCAAGCGTGCCTATATCCTTGAGGCCGAAGGTGTACGTCAGGCAGAGATCCTGAAAGCGGAAGGGGAAAAACAATCGCAGATCCTGAAAGCGGAAGGCGATCGCCAGTCTGCGTTCCTTCAGGCTGAGGCGCGTGAACGTTCCGCAGAAGCGGAAGCCCGTGCAACTCAGATGGTGTCCGAAGCTATTGCTGCCGGTGATATCCAGGCCGTTAACTACTTCGTGGCACAAAAATATACCGATGCGCTGAAAGAGATTGGCTCTGCGAATAACAGCAAAGTGGTGATGATGCCGCTGGATGCCAGCAGCCTGATGGGCTCAATTGCCGGGATTGCCGAGCTCATTAAAGATAGCGGAAACGAGCGTAAGAAATGATTGAGCTCATCGTTGCACATCCTCATGCCTTCTGGCTAAGCCTCGGTGGCTTATTACTGGCAGCAGAGATGCTTGGCGGCAACGGTTACCTGCTCTGGAGCGGTATCGCTGCCGTGATCACCGGGTTGCTGGTCTGGCTTATCCCGCTGGACTGGGCATGGCAGGGTGCGCTGTTTGCCGTGCTGACGCTGGTTGCGGCCTGGCTGTGGTGGCGCTGGCTGAGCACGCGGGTGAAAGCGCAGAAACCGGTGGATGCCCATCTGAATCAGCGCGGGCAGCAGATTGTTGGCAAGCGTTTTACGCTGGACACCACGCTGGTGAATGGCCGCGGACACATGCGCGTGGGTGATAGCTCGTGGCCGGTGGTGGCGGATGATGACCTCAGCGCTGGAACGCGGGTTGAGGTCATTGCGGTGGAAGGTATTACCCTGCGCGTGAAAGCCTGTTAAGCATTGGCCTTGCGATGGCAGCAGCCGGTAAGATTATCAATAATCGGACAATCGGCGCTGTCATCCCCCGGACAGGACGCCGCCAGCCCCAGCAGTTGTTCCCGCATCGCCTGTAGCTCAATGATATGGCGCTCAATTTCAGCGACCTTCTCCAGAGTACGTTTTTTGACGTCTGCGCTGTGACGTTTCGGATCGTTGAACAGGTTCACCAGCTCGCCGCACTCTTCCAGGTTAAAACCCACCTGCCTTGCCTGACGCAGTAACGTCAGCTCATCAAGATGCCGTTGCGTATAACTGCGGTAGCCGTTTTCGCTGCGCAGTGGCGGTGTAACCAGCCCTTTCTCTTCATAAAAACGAATCGCTTTGCTGGTCAATCCGGTTTTTTTCGCAACATCACTGATATTCACATTTCCCCCTTGACCTTCCCCTTGATGGAAGGTTTAACCTTCATAACAGTTAGCGAAAAGCACTATGAAGGTCAATAACTGACCAGATAATTATACGGGAGTTTTGTTATGTCTCACACCATTGATCTGACACTGGATGGCCTCTCCTGCGGCCACTGTGTCAAACGCGTTAAAGAAAGCCTGGAACAGCGTCCTGATGTAGAAAGCGCGGACGTGACTATCGATCATGCTGCCGTCACCGGTAGCGCCAGCGCCGATGCGCTGATCGACACCATCAAACAAGCCGGTTACGGAGCGGAGTTAAGCCACCCAAAGGCTAAACCGCTGGCAGAGTCATCACTCCCGTCGGAAGCACTGACAGCGGCCACTCCTGAGCTTCCGGTAGCTGATGATATTGATGACAGCCAACAGCTGCTGATCAACGGCATGAGCTGCGCCAGCTGCGTTTCCCGGGTACAAAATGCATTGCAGGCCGTACCGGGCGTCGCACAGGCACGGGTCAACCTTGCGGAGCGTACTGCGCTGATTATGGGCAGTGCCTCCGCCGCAGATTTAGTGCAGGCCGTCGAAAAAGCAGGCTATGGCGCAGAGGCCATCGAAGATGATGCCAAACGCCGCGAACGCCAGCAGGAAACGGCGGTAGCCACCATGAAACGTTTCCGCTGGCAGGCGATTGTCGCCCTGCTGGTCGGTATTCCGGTGATGGTGTGGGGCATGATCGGTGACAACATGATGGTCACTGACGATAACCGCACGCTGTGGCTGGTGATTGGTGTGATTACGCTCGGCGTCATGATTTTCGCCGGGGGTCACTTCTATTCGAGCGCCTGGAAAAGCCTCAAAAATCGCACCGCGACGATGGATACGCTTGTCGCACTTGGCACGGGCGCGGCCTGGCTCTATTCGATGAGCGTCAACGTCTGGCCGCAGTGGTTCCCGATGGAAGCGCGTCATCTCTACTATGAAGCGAGCGCGATGATTATCGGCCTGATTAACTTAGGTCATATGCTTGAAGCCCGCGCGCGTCAGCGCTCCTCTAAGGCGCTGGAAAGACTCCTTGATTTAACGCCGCCAACCGCACGTGTCGTCACAGACGACGGCGAGAAAAATGTCCCGCTGGCTGAAGTTCAGCCGGGTATGACGCTGCGCCTGACCACCGGTGACCGTGTTCCTGTTGACGGCGAAATCACTCAGGGTGATGCCTGGCTTGATGAAGCCATGCTGACCGGGGAACCTATCCCACAGCAAAAATCCCAGGGGGATACCGTACACGCCGGTACGGTGGTGCAGGACGGTAGCGTACTGTTCCGCGCCAATGCAGTTGGCAGCCACACCACACTGTCGCGCATTATCCGTATGGTGCGTCAGGCCCAGAGCAGTAAGCCTGAGATTGGCCAGCTTGCTGATAAAATTTCCGCCATTTTTGTGCCCGTAGTGGTCTGTATCGCCCTGCTGAGCGCCGCTATCTGGTATTTCTTCGGCCCGGCGCCGCAGATTGTCTACACCCTGGTGATTGCCACCACGGTACTGATCATCGCCTGTCCTTGCGCACTTGGCCTGGCCACGCCGATGTCGATTATCTCGGGCGTGGGTCGCGCCGCCGAGTTTGGTGTCCTGGTCCGCGACGCCGACGCCCTGCAACGCGCCAGCACGCTCGACACGCTGGTCTTTGATAAAACCGGTACGCTGACTGAAGGCAAACCGCAGGTGGTCGCGGTGCAAACCGCTGGCATCGCCGAAGTCGATGCGCTGCGTCTGGCGGCCGCGCTGGAACAAGGTTCCAGTCATCCTCTGGCCCGCGCCATTCTCGATAAAGCAGCGGATGCAGCCCTGCCGCAAGTGAATAACTTCCGCACCCTGCGTGGGCTGGGCGTCAGCGGTGAGGCAGAAGGACACGCGCTGCTGCTGGGTAACCAGGCGCTGCTGAATGAAAAAGGTATCGATACGTCAGCACTGGACAGTGAACTGGAAGCGCAGGCATCTCAGGGCGCGACACCGGTACTGCTGGCTGTAGACGGCAAAGCGGCGGCTCTGATTGCCGTACGCGATCCGCTGCGCCAGGACAGCGTGGATGCCCTGAAACACCTGCACCGTGCGGGCTATCGCCTGGTGATGCTGACCGGGGATAACCCGACAACGGCAAACGCCATTGCCCGCGAGGCCGGTATTGATGAGGTGATTGCCGGGGTACTTCCAGAGGGTAAAGCCGACGCCATCAAAACGCTGCAAAGCCAGGGACGCCAGGTGGCCATGGTCGGGGACGGGATCAACGATGCACCTGCACTGGCTCAGGCCGATGTGGGGATTGCGATGGGCGGCGGCAGCGATGTCGCCATCGAGACAGCGGCAATTACCCTGATGCGCCACAGTCTGATGGGCGTTGCGAATGCACTGTCCATCTCAAAAGCCACGTTGCGCAATATGAAGCAGAACCTGTTAGGGGCATTTATCTACAACAGTTTCGGCATTCCGATTGCCGCCGGGATTTTGTGGCCGCTGACTGGCACGCTGCTCAACCCGGTAGTGGCAGGCGCAGCAATGGCACTGTCGTCCATTACTGTAGTCAGTAACGCAAACCGGTTGTTGCGGTTCAAACCGAAAGATTGAACCTTCGGCTCCTACGCGCTAGCATGAACCTTTCCGTTCATGGAGCGCGTATGAGTCTGTTTAATCGTATAAAAACATCGTTTCGCGCCCTGTTCCCCCGCCGTTATGCCTGGCCGGGCATGGATATCTCACTTTCTGGCGGACAACATCTGCACCTGGTGGGCAGCATCCATATGGGAACTTCCGGGATGTCGCCTCTCCCGCCTTTCCTGCTCAAACTGCTGCGTAACGCGGATGCCCTGGTTGTTGAAGCCGATATTTCCGGCAGTGAATCCCCTTTTGCCGATCTGGATATCCCACCTCCGCTCAGCGAGCGCCTGAATGACACCCAGCTTGCCGAACTGACACGCGTAGCCGATGAGCTGGGCGTATCACTGTCGATGCTGGAAACCCAGCCCCTGTGGCAAATTGCCATGGTGCTTCAGGCGACACAGGCGCAGCGTCTGGGATTGCGGGGCGAGTACGGTATTGATTACCAGCTCCTTCACGCCGCCCGGGCACAAAGCCTGCCGATCATTGAGCTGGAAGGTGCACAAAGCCAGGTTGAGCTGTTACGCCAGCTTCCTGATGATGGCTTATTATTGCTGGATGATACCCTGACCCACTGGCATACCAACGCGCGGTTGCTGCAAGTAATGGTGAGTTGGTGGCTTGAAACGCCGCCCGTAAACGACAAACCAGAATTACCCGCCACGTTCAGCCAGTCGTTGTATGATGTCCTGATGAACGAGCGTAACCGGGCATGGAAACAGACGCTGAATGCGCTGCCAGCCGGGCATTATGTGGTCGCCGTGGGGGCGTTACATTTGTACGGAGAAGGGAATTTGCCGTCACTGCTGAAATAAAAAAATGGCCAATATTTCTATTGGCCCGTCAAAGAGGAATTTCATCGTTTTTATTATGCCGAAGGAGACCTTCGGTTGAGCCGATTGTCGCTCAAAGTGACCATCACTGCC